>Ga0308157_10003359_pt1 | contig 23500 bp, 14 predicted proteins | sample PhyBR1_FD_201035 | JGI IMG/M metagenome (GOLD analysis project Ga0308157, IMG submission 201035) | Phyllosphere microbial communities from UC Gill Tract Community Farm, Albany, California, United States - DLSLB.R1 | ecosystem: Host-associated > Plants > Phyllosphere > Unclassified | place: USA...
CGCCGAACGGCACCCAGGCGCCGTACTCGTTGCCCTGCGCCAGCCGCGTGGGCAGGCGCTGCAGGCTGCGGTGAATCACCCAGAACAGCACGGCGGTGGCCGCCGGAATCGGCAGCAGCAGCACCAGATTGGGAAAGCTGAACCACTTGTCGAAGATGCGCTGGCTCACCCAGGGCGTGGCCACCGAGATCGCGGCGACGCCGGCCATGGTCAGCACCAGGCTGCGCCGCGCCCAGCGCACCGCCTGCAATTGCAGTTCGCCATCGGTCTTGATGATCAGCCAGCCCGCGCCCAGCAGGCCGTAGGCCGACAGCAGCGCCAGCCCGATCAGCGCGTTGAAGGCGATGACCCAGCCGTTTGTGGCAAAGCCGGTGATCAAGGAACCCAGCATGTAGCCCTGGCTCCAGCCGGCCATCAGCGAGCCGGCGTGAAACGCCCGGTTCCACAGCGGCTTGTGCGCCGCGCGCGCCTTGACCCGGAAGTCAAAGGCCACGCCGCGCAGCGTCAGGCCGATCAGCATCATCGCCACCGGCAGGTACAGCGCCCCAAGGATCACGCCATGGGCCAGCGGAAACACCGTGAGCAAGATGCCCACGCCCAGCACCAGCCAGGTCTCGTTGGCGTCCCAGAACGGGCCGATGCTGGCGATCATGCTGTCCTTGTCGTCCTCGCTGGCGCGGCGCATCAGCATGCCCACGCCCAGGTCGTAGCCGTCAAGCACCACGTAGGCCAGCATCGCCAGCCCCATCACGCCCAGAAAGACGATGGGCATCCAGCCGGCGGCCTGGGTCAGGTCGGGTGCGAGGTCAAGCATGGGGGGCTCCTGGGGCGGCCGGGCGCTGGCCGGCGTAGGTGACGGGGTTGGGCGCGTCCTCCATGCCGCTGCCAAAGGGCTTGTCGGCCTGGGTCTTGTGCCGCGCCAGGTAGAACACCACCGACACATAGGCGGTGATGAGCGCCGCGTAGAGCGCCAGGTAGAGCGACAGGGTGAAGGCGATCTTGGGCGCGGCCACCTGCGAGGCGGCGTCGGCGGCCGTGAGCACGCCCGAGACCAGCCAGGGCTGGCGGCCGATCTCGGTGGTGTACCAGCCGGCAATCAAGGCCACCCAGCCGGCAAAGGTCATGGCCACCAGCACCCGGGCCTGCCAGCGCTTGAGCTCGCGCGCCGGCGTCTGTTGCTTCCAGGGCGCCAGCTGCAGCACGCTCATCCAGCTCACGGCCAGCATCAAGAGGCCGGTGCCGACCATGATGCGAAACGCCCAGAACACCGGCGCCACCGGCGGGTGCCGGCCCTCGAACCGGTCCAGGCCCTGGACCTCGCCGTCCAGGCGGTGCGTGAGGTAGAGCGAGGCGAGCTTGGGGATGGCGATCTCGAAGCGGTTCTCGCGCGCTTTCTCGTCGGGCAGCGCAAACAGCACGGCGGGCACGCCCTGCTGCGTTTTCCAGATGCCCTCCATCGCGGCGAGCTTGGCCGGCTGGTGCTCCAGCGTGTTCAGGCCGTGAAAGTCGCCGGCCACGATCTGCAGCGGAATCAAGGCGGCGGCCAGGTAGATGCCGGTCCGCAGGCTGGCCAGCACGTCGGGGCTGCGCTCGTCGCGCAGCCAGCGGTAGGCAGAGACGCCCGCCACCAGGAATGCCACCGTCAGGCCCGAGGCCAGCAGCATGTGCGTCAGGCGGTAGGGAAACGACGGGTTGAAGATCACCTGCAGCCAGCTCGTCACGTGCGCCTGGCCATCGACCATCGCGAAACCGGCAGGCGTGTGCATCCAGGAGTTGAGCGCCAGGATCCAGAAGGCCGACAGCGTGGTGCCGCCGGCCACCAGCAGCGTGGCCAGGGTGTGCACCCGCTCGCTCACCCGCTCGCGGCCGAACAGCATCACGCCAAGCATGGTGGCTTCCAGGAAAAACGCCGTCAGCACCTCGTAGGCCAGCAGCGGCCCGGCGACGTTGCCGACGGTTTCCATGAAGCCGGGCCAGTTGGTGCCGAACTGAAAGCTCATGGTGATGCCGCTGACCACGCCCAGCGCGAAGGTCAACGCAAAGACCTTCACCCAGAACTGGTAGGCCTCCATCCAGTGCTGCCGGCCGGTCTTGACGAAGCGCAGCTTGAAAAACAGCAGCACCCAGGCCAACGCGATGCTGATGGTGGGAAACAGGATGTGAAAGGTCATGTTGGCCGCAAACTGGATGCGGGCCAGCACGAAGGCGTCAAGCGTGTCCATGGATCAGCTCCGGTTGTCGTCAAGCGAGGCCGCGGGCGGCGCGGCCACGGCCGGCGCCGGCAAGGCGCCGCCCCCTTTGAAGCCGGCCTTCACGCCCCCGGCCACGCGGTCTTTCACCTGCAGCAGCTTTTGCACCTTGGCGCCCATCTTCATCAGGCTGGCCAGGGTGCCCGAATCCATCTTCTGCACGTCATTGAGCCAGCCGGTCATCAGCTCGATCAAATCGTGCATCTGGCGCATGCGCGCCTGCGCGTGGCGGTCGTCCGGGCTGGCGGGCGGCTCCATCAGCGCGTCGCGCAGCATCGACAGCGTCGGGTCAATCTCGCGCTTGCGCCGCTCCTCGGCCAGGGTGCGAAAGATGGCCCAGACGTCTTCCGGCGCCTGGAAGTATTCGCGCCGGTCATTGGGCAGGTGCTGCAGCCGCACCAGGTTCCAGGATTGCAACTCCTTCAGGCCCATGCTGACGTTGGAGCGCGAGAAGGCCAGCGCCTCGCCGATGTCGTCGGCGTTGAGCGCGCGCGGCGAGACGTAGAGCAGCGCGTAGATCTGCCCGACGGTGCGGTTGATGCCCCAGCGGCTGCCCATCTCGCCGAAGTGAAGGACGAAGCGCTGGGTCAAGGGTGCCAGGTTCATGGTGGAATGTGCTGAAGTTTCAGGAATTACTGAAATCTTAAAAACAAACCGGGCGCCGCGCTGCCGCGCGGGCGCGACCCTGCCGGCCCTGTGGCAAGCGGGGCGGCGCTGTGCAGACAAGCGCCATTCGTGCTTGCAGGGCGGGCGCCAGGCGCAACGGAGGAAAGCGCCGGGCGCGCGGGCGCGGCAAGGGTCGCGCCAGGCCGCGCCAGGCCGGCGAGGGCCCCGGGGCGCTCAGCGCCCGCGGTCGGGGCGCGGCGCGGGCCGGGCGGCGGCGCGGCGGGCGGTCGCCCTGGCGGCCTTGGAAGACCGGGCCGCCTTGCGCGCGGGCGCCGCCGCCCGGGCGTCCGCGCCGGCGACCTCCAGCGACACCTGGCCCAGGCCGCCCCGGGTCAGGCCCAGCGCCTCGGCGGCGGCCTGGCTGACGTCGATCACCCGGCCCCGCGAAAAAGGCCCCCGGTCGTTGATGCGGACATCGACCTCGCGGCCCAGCGCCAGGCTGCGCACGCGCACGATGGTGCCGAACGGCAGCGTGCGGTGCGCGGCCGTCAGCGCGTACTTGTCGTAGCTCTCGCCGCTGGCGGTGCGCCGGCCGTGCAGCTCGGCGGCGTACCAGGAGGCGTGGCCGCGCTCCAGTTCGAGCGCGTCCTGGCCGGTCAGGCGGTATTTCTCGTCCACCGCCGGCGCGGACGGCGGCGCCTCGGGCGGCGCAGCAGACACCGGGGCGGCGGCCGGCGCTTCGGCAGGCCTTTGCAGGCGGCGCGAGAGGAAATCGGCCAGCCGCGAGCGCGCGGCGGGTGCGGCGCCCGGGCCCGGGTCGGCGGCCGGTGCAGGTGCCGGGGCTGCCGATGGCGGCAAGGCGGCCACCTCGGCCGCCGGCGCGTACGGCGTGGCGCAGCCGGCCAGCAGGCTCAGCAGGCCGGCGGCCAGCGCCTGGGCCAGGGCGCCCCGCCCCGCCGGCGCCCGCGCCAGCGCCGCCCTCCAGCGCGCCATCAGGCCGGCTGCAGGCGGCGGAGGATCTCGGCCGTGGCCGCCGCCTGGTTCATGGTGTAGAAATGCAGCCCGGGCGCGCCGCCGGCGCGCAGCCGCTCGCACAGCGCGGCGATCACGTCCAGGCCAAAGCTCTTGATGGAGGCGGTGTCGTCGCCAAAGCCCTGCAGCCGCAGCCGGATCCAGCGCGGAATCTCCGCACCGCAGGCGTCCGAAAAGCGCATCAGCTGCGTGGAGCTGCCGATCGGCATGATGCCCGGCACCACCGGCACCGCCACGCCCAGGCGCTGCACGTCCTCGACGAAGCGGAAGTACGCGTCGGCGTTGAAGAAATACTGGGTGATGGCCGAGTCGGCACCGGCCTGCACCTTGGCGGCGAAGGCCTGCAGGTCGGTCTCGGCCGACCTGGCCTGCGGGTGCACCTCGGGGTAGGCGGCCACCTCGAGGTGAAAGGCGCGGCCGGTCTCGGCGCGGATGAAGGCCACCAGGTCGCTGGCGTACTGGAACTCGCCGCCGCTGCCGTAGCCGCTGGGCAGGTCGCCGCGCAGCGCCACCAGGCGCTTGACGCCCATGGCCTGCAGCGCCGCGAGCTGCTGGCGCACCGTGGCGCGGGTCGCGCCGATGCAGGAGAAATGGCAGGCCGCCGGCACGCCCTCCTCCAGGATCTCGCGCACGGCGGCAAACGTGCCCTCCTGCGTCGAGCCGCCGGCGCCGAAGGTCACCGAGCAGAACTCGGGCCGGTGGGCGTAGAGCGCCTGGCGCACGGCGCGCAGCTTGCCGGCGCCTTCAAGCGTCTTGGGCGGGAAGAATTCAAAACTGACCGGAAGGTTCATGGCGGGTTGTCTCGCTGCGGGGGTGGAGGTGTCGGTGGGAGGCGGGCAGCCGGGCTGTGCGGCTTCACTCGTCCGTCTTTTTATCACGGCGCTTGGCGCGCGCCGGGCCGTGCTGGCCGGCGTGCGCGGCCTCGGCCGCTTCCGAGTCCTCGTGCGGGCCGCGCAGGGCGCGCAGCTCGCTGCGCGGAATGCGCTTGGCCACCTGGCGCCGGGGCGGGGCGGCCAGCGGCTGGTCCTCGCCGACGGCGTGCAGGCCTTTTTGTGCATGGAGGAAGAACTCGCGGTTGCCGTCGCCCCCCAGGATCGGCGAGTCCAGCCAAGCCTTGACCTCCAGCCCCAGCGCGGCGCAGGCGTCCTTCAGGCGTTTTTCCACGAACTCGAAATGCGCCGGTTCGCGCACGATGCCGCCCTTGCCGACCTGGCCGGGCTGCAGCTCGAACTGCGGCTTGACCAGCATCAGGAGCGCACCCTCGGGCCTGAGCAGCCGCACCACGGCCGGCAACACCAGGGTCAGCGAGATGAAGGACAGGTCGCCGGTCAAGAAGTCGAACACCGGGCTGAAGCCGTCCGCGTCCTGGTCGCTGTAGCCGTCTTCTTCGATGTCGGCCAGGCTGTCGTCGTCCAGGGCGCTCTCGTGCAGGGCGCGGCGGCAATGCTCGGTCAGCTCCTCGGCGGTCAGCGAGCGGGCGTTGACGCCCTCGATGCAGACCACGCGCTCGTCGCTGCGCAGGCTGTCGTGCAACTGGCCGTGGCCGACATCGACGCCCACCACCTGCGCCGCGCCGTGCTGCAGCAGGCAGTCGGTAAAGCCGCCGGTGGACTGGCCGATGTCCAGGCAGCGCAGGCCGGCCACGGACAGGCCGGTGCTTTTGAGCGCGCCTTCGAGCTTCAAGCCGCCGCGCGAGATGTACTTGGCCTCGGTGGTGTCGAGCAGCTGCAGCTCGGCGTCAGGCGGAATCTCGTCGCCGTTCTTGGCGACCTTCTTCCAGGCCACGGCGGCATCGACGCGCCACTGCACGCCCGAGGCGATCAGGCGCTGGGCCTGGGAGCGGGTGGTGGCATGGCCACGGTCAACGAGAAACAGGTCAGCGCGCATAGATTTCCGGCGGCCGCGGGGGCCGCATTCCGAAGGGGACAACCGCGGGCCGCCGGTGCGGCGCGTGCGGCAAATACTCATTTTTTGATAGCATCCGGCCCAGGCGTGGCCTGGGCCCGGAGCCTTTTTGGCTTCAAAACCGACTGGCGGGGCGCCGCCGGGGCCGGCGCGCCCTGCCGCGCCGCCGTCAGTAGCGGTAGTTGTTCGACTTGTACGGGCCCTGCTTGGGCACGCCGATGTAGGCGGCCTGCTCGTCGCTCAGCTCGCTGAGCATGGCGCCAACCTTCTTCAGGTGCAGGCGCGCCACCTTCTCGTCCAGGTGCTTGGGCAGCACGTAGACCTTGCCCACCTCGTAGTCGGCCTGCTTGGTGAACAGCTCGATCTGCGCGATGGTCTGGTTGGCAAAGCTCGACGACATGACGAAGCTCGGGTGGCCGGTGCCGCAGCCCAGGTTCACCAGGCGGCCCTTGGCCAGCAGGATGATGCGCTTGCCGTCCGGGAAGATCACGTGGTCCACCTGCGGCTTGATCTCGTCCCAGGTGCATTTTTCCAGCGACGCGACGTCGATCTCGTTGTCGAAGTGGCCGATGTTGCAGACGATGGCCTCGTTCTTCATCGCTGCCATGTGGGCGTAGGTGATGACGTTCTTGTTGCCGGTGGCCGACACGAAGATGTCGCACTTGTCGGCGGCGTATTCCATGGTCACGACCTTGAAGCCTTCCATGGCCGCCTGCAGCGCGTTGATCGGGTCGATCTCGGTCACCCAGACCTGGGCGCTGAGCGCGCGCAGCGCCTGCGCGCAGCCCTTGCCCACGTCGCCGTAGCCGGCCACGACCGCGACCTTGCCGGCGATCATCACGTCGGTGGCGCGCTTGATGCCGTCCACCAGCGACTCGCGGCAGCCGTAGAGGTTGTCGAACTTGCTCTTGGTGACCGAGTCGTTGACGTTGATGGCGCGCAGCGCCAGCGTGCCGTTGGCCGACATTTCGTTCAGCCGCAGCACGCCGGTGGTGGTTTCCTCGGTCACGCCGATGATGTTCTTCAGGCGGCGGCTGTACCAAGTCGGGTCTTGCGCGAGCTTGGCCTTGATCGAGGTGAAGAGGCAGGTTTCCTCTTCGCTGCCGGGGTTGTCGAGCAGGCTGGCGTCGCTCTCGGCGCGGGTGCCCAGGTGCATGAGCAGCGTGGCATCGCCGCCGTCGTCCAGGATCATGTTCGGGCCTTCCTCGGGCGTGCCCTTGGCGCCGGTGAATTCAAAGATGCGGTGCGTGTAGTCCCAGTAGTCGGCCAGCGTTTCGCCCTTGACGGCAAACACCGGCGTGCCTTCGGCGGCGATCGCGGCGGCGGCGTGGTCCTGGGTCGAGAAGATGTTGCACGAGGCCCAGCGCACTTCGGCGCCGAGCGCCTGCAGGGTCTCGATCAGCACGCCGGTCTGGATGGTCATGTGCAGCGAGCCGGTGATGCGCGCGCCGCGCAGCGGCTGGGCGGCGGCAAACTCCTCGCGGATGGCCATCAGGCCGGGCATCTCGGTCTCGGCGATCTTGAGCTCCTTGCGGCCCCAGGCGGCCAGGGTCAGGTCGGCGATGATGTGGTCGGTGTTCAGGATGGTCTTGAGCGGGGCGTTCATGGCAGGAAAATCTCCAAAATCGAGGGGGTCAGGCTGGGCAAAATGGCGGTGGCCGCAGGCGCTGGGCAACGGGGGCAGGTGGAGTGGTCACTCACCCGGCATTGACGGCACATGCGGGTGAGCGTGGTTGCAAGCGAGAATTCCTGAGCCTAGACCACATGGCTGTGGGTTGCAACGCTCCTCAGGAGAAGGCCGATTGTACCGAAAACCGCCCCCGGCGGGGTGGCAAAATGCCCGCCGGCGCCGCCCCGCGCCCTCAGGACGGCTTGGCCAGCCCGAGCTTTTCGATCAGCGCCTTCTCGCGCAAGAACGTTTCCTGCGCGAACCGGGCGTACTCGGCCGAGCCCATGTAGTTGGGCAGCATGTCGTAGCGGCCCAGGGCAGCGACGTAGCTCGGCTCTTCCATCGCCTGCTTGAAGGCATCGTGCAGGCGCCGGACCACCTCGGGCGGCGTGCCCCGGGGCGCGCCCAGGCCGAAGGGCGAGTTCTGCACGATGTCGTAGCCCAGCTCCTTGAGCGTGGGCGCGTCGGGAAACTTGTCCAGGCGCTTGTCGCCCCAGGTGTTGAGCACGCGCAGCTTGCCGGCGGCCACCTGCGGCGCAAAGCCGGTGCTGTCGGCCGCGGCCATCAGCTGGCCGCTGACGACGGCCAGCATCAGGTCGGCGCTGCCCTTGTAGGGAATGTGCTGCAGCGTGATGCCGGCCTTTTGCGCGATGAGCTCGGTCGTCAGGTGCGGGCTGGTGAGCGTGCCGGTCGAGCCGTAGGTCAGCCGGCCGGGGTTGGCCTTGGCGTAAGCGACGAAGTCGGCCCAGGTCTTGAAGGGCGAGTCGGCCGGCACGACGATGCCGAAGGCGTAGCCGGTGAGGTTGAGCACGTAGCTGATGTCCTTGACCGGGTCCCAGTTGATCTTGGTGGTGTAGCCCAGCCGGAACACGCCCAGCGGAATCTGCGCCAGCGTGTAGCCGTCGGCGGCCGCGCCCTGCAGCTGCTGGGCCGGCAGGCTGCCGCCGGCGCCGGGCTTGTTCTCGACGATCACCGGCTGGCCGAGGATCTTTGAGGCGTTGTCGGCCAGCGCGCGCATGGTGATGTCGGTCGGCCCGCCGGCCGGAAAGGCGACGATGAGCTTGATGGGGCGGACCGGAAAGGCCGGCGCCTGGGCCCAGGCCTGGCCCATCGGGCCGAAGGGGGAAGCGGCCAGGGCGGCGGCGGTTTGCAGTAGGTGGCGGCGTTGCATGGCGCGGTGTCTCCTGAAAGGTGAAGGGGGCCGCCAAGGGGCCCGAAAGGGGCCAGAAAAACGGCCGGCATGCGGGCCATCATGCGCCGCACCGCCCGGCCCGCGCATCAGGGCAACACCTGAAGGCTTGTCGCCTTGGTGTCAGCCGCGGGCCGGCTTTTCAGCGGGCTTTCAAAGGCTTTTCGTGCCGCAGCCCAAGCGGGGCCTGGGCCGGCCGCTATCAATTCGGAAGCATCGTGGCCGGCGCCCTGCCCGCTCGGGCGGGCCCAGGGGCGCGGCGCGCCTTCAGGACGGCGCGCCGGCGAGCGTCGGCGGCTGGCGGTGCAGCACCTTGTTAAACGCGCGCACCAGCGCCTCGGAGGTGTAGGGCTTCAAGACCAGCTCGAAGCCGTGGCGGCCCTGCTCGGTGATGACCGAGCTGTAGCCGCTGGTCAGCACCACCGGCAGGCGCGGGTAGCGCTGGCGCACCTGCTCGGCGAACTCCACGCCGTTCATGCCGGGCATGATGACGTCGGAAAACACCAGGTCGAAGCGGCTGTCGCCCTCGGCCAGCAGCTTGAGCCCCATCGCCGCGTTGGCCGCCCAGACCGTGCGGTAGCCCTGGCTTTCCAGGATTTCGCAGGTCATCTGGGCCAGGTCGTCGTTGTCCTCGACCACCAGCACGCCCACGCCCTCCTCGGCCGCAGCGCGCTCGGCGGCGGCCGGCAGGGCCGGGCGCTGGCGCGCCGGGTCCATGCGCCGCAGGTAGAGGGTGAAGACCGAGCCGCGCCCGGGCTGGCTGTGCACCAGCACGTCGCCGCCGGACTGCTTGGCAAAGCCGAACACCTGGCTCAGCCCCAGGCCGGTGCCCTTGCCCACTTCCTTGGTGGTGTAGAACGGCTCGAAAATCGACTCCAACAGCTCGGGCGCGATGCCGCAGCCGGTGTCGCCCACCGAAATGGCGATGAACTCGCCCGCGCGCGCCTCGTGGCCTGGCAGGGCCGGCACGGCCTCGACCGGGCGCACCTGAATCTGCAACTGGCCGCTGCCGTTCATGGCGTCACGCGCGTTGACCGCCAGGTTCACCAGCGCGGTCTCGAACTGGCTGATGTCGGCCTCGGCAAAGCAGGTGCCGGGGCCGCAAGGCTGGTAGGCCAGGCGCACCTGCGCGCCCATCAGCGGGCGCACCAGGTCGACCACGTCCTGCACCTTCTGGTCCACGTCGAACACCTCGGGCTCCAGCGGCTGCTGCCGGGCAAAGGCCAGCAGCTGGGCGGTGAGCTTGACAGCCCGGCCGACGGTGTCAAAGATCAGGTCCAGGTAGTGGGCCGCGCGGGCCGGGGGCAGCTTGTTGGTGCGCAGCAGCTCGACCGAGGAGCTGATGAGGGCCAGCAGGTTGTTGAAGTCGTGGGCCACGCCGCCGGTGAGCTGGCCCAGCACTTCGAGCTTTTGCGACTGGCGCAGCGCCGTCTGGCTGGCCATCAGCTCGGCGCTGCTGTCCTTGAGCGCCTGGTTCATGTTGCGCACGTCCAGCTCGGCGCGCAGCCGGTTGAGCGACGTCCAGGCGCGCCCGGCCACTTCCTTGACCAGCCGCGTCTGGCTGGCCGACCAGGCGCGCGGCGCGGCGGCCAAAACGAAAAAGACCACCGCCAAACTGGCGTTCTTGAGCAGCGGCACGGCCATCAAGGCGCGCGCGCCGCTGTGCAGGCAGATGCCGCCGGGCGCCACCCGGGCGGTGTCGTTCACCACCACCGTCTGGCCGGCCTGCAGCTGCGCCACGAACGCCGGCCCGAACCCATCGAGCGCATGGCGGCCGGCCATGCCGGCAAAGCCGGGCGCGCGCCAGTCGTGCTCGACGTCCAGCCAGCGGCCGCTCTCGTCCAGCTCGGCGTAGCCGGCGCAGTCGGCCTGCAGGTGCCGGCCCATCTTTTCAGAGGCCACGCGCATCAGCGCGTCGGGGTCGGGCGCGTCGCGCAGCGCGTCGCTCAGCTCGATGCGAAAGGTCTGCTGGCGCTCCTCGAGCTGGCGCTCCCGCTCCAGCCGCACGCTTTGCGTGGTCTCCACCGGCAGGCCATAAAAGCCCACCACCTGGCCCGACGCATCGCGAAACGGCAGGAACGTCAGCGTCCACCAAGTGGGAGTCAGCTGGCCGTTGCGCGGCAGTACGAAGTGCAGGTTTTCCTGGCGCGCGGCATGCCCCTGCAGCGCCGCCTGCGCCGACTGACGGATCGTCGGCCAGGAGATGGTCCACTGCTCGTGCGACGGTCGGCCCAGCGTGCCGTTGAAATTGACGCCCAGCAGCGGGCGGTAGGCGTCGTTGAAAAACGCCAGGAACTGCGGCCCCCAGCACATGAACATTGGCTCGGCGCTGCCGAACAGGGTCGCCAGCATGCTGCGCAGCGCCGTCGGCCAGGCCTGCAGCGGGCCGAGCGCGCTGGCGCGCCAGTCCTGCGCCTGGACCACCCGGCCCATCTCGCCGCCGTGCGCCAGGAAATCGGGCATGGCGGGCGCAGCGGGCGCACCGCTGTGGGAAGAAAATGTGTTGAGCACAGGTCACCGCCGAAAAAAACCATGAAATGGGCGGCAGGCCCGCCCGCTGCACGGGCACGGCCTGGCCGCTCGCTCGCATCAAGTTGCACAGCCCATTCAAGCGCAATCCGTCGGCCCGCGCGCGCTCAAGACGTAACCAGTGGTAGGGCATGGGTCGAACCGTTTGCCCGCGCCTGGTGCGCCGCTGCCGGCGCGCCAGCGGTTACCCGAAACGATGGAGTACACCGGCCCGGCGGGCTGGCCAGGCGCGGCAGGCCCGAGTGTGCGCCTCCAGCGGCAACATATTGCTTACATATAAAACCTAAAGACACAAAAGTTCGCCCGGGGCGCGGCCGGCCCGACGCGCCGGCCTTTTCCGAGCCCAAAGTGGCCACAGCCCACGCCCCGCCTGGCCCGGGCGCTATGCTTTCAGGAGCAATCGGCACGCCCGGGCAAGGCCTGAAAGCCCCCGGCCGCGCGCTAGGCGCGCGCCAGCACGGCCGCCAGCGCCTGGCCGGTGGCCGTGCCCAACGCCACCACCGCCTCGGGCGGCGCGCTGGCCACCACGCGCCCGCCGGCGCTGCCGCCGCCCGGCCCCAGGTCGACAAGCCAGTCGGCCTCGGCCATCACGTCCAGGTCGTGCTCGATCACGACCACGCTGTGGCCGCCATTGACCAGCCGGTGCAGCACGTGGATCAGCTTTTCCACGTCGGCCATGTGCAGCCCGACCGTCGGCTCGTCCAGCACGTAGAGCGTGTGCGGCGCTTTCTGCCCGCGCCGGGTGATGTCGTCGCGCACCTTGGCGAGCTCGGTCACCAGCTTGATGCGCTGGGCCTCGCCGCCCGAGAGCGTGGGCGAGGGCTGGCCCAGCGTCAGGTAGCCCAGCCCCACGTCCTTGAGCAGTTGCAGCGGGTGGCCGATGGCCGGCATGGCGGCGAAGAAGTCCACCGCCTCGTCCACCTCCATCTTCAGCACGTCGCCAATGTTCTTGCCGCGCCAGGTGACGGCCAGCGTCTCGGGGTTGAAGCGCGCGCCGTGGCAGGTCTCGCACAGCACCTTCACGTCGGGCAGAAAGCTCATGCCGATGGTGCGCACGCCCGCGCCCTCGCAGGTCGGGCAGCGGCCTTCGCCGGTGTTGAAGGAAAAGCGCCCGGCACCGTAGCCGCGCGCCTTGGCTTCGAGCGTGTCGGCAAAGAGGCGGCGCACCCTGTCCCAGAAACCGATGTAGGTCGCCGGGCAGGAGCGCGGCGTCTTGCCGATGGGCGTCTGGTCCACCTCCAGCACGCGGTCCACGGCGGCGTAGCCCTCGACGCGCGCGCAGCCGGTCCAGGCGGGGTGCTTGCCGGCGTCGTCCTGCTCGCGCCCGGCCTTGGTCGCGCGCAGCTGCACGCCGGCGTGGACGTTGGCCAGCAGCACGTCGCGCGCCAGCGTCGATTTGCCCGAACCCGAGACGCCGGTGACGGCCACCAGCCGGTGCAGCGGCACGGCCACCGAGACGTTTTGCAGGTTGTGCAGGCTGGCCCCTTCCACTTTCAGCCACGATGTGAACGGGCTGGCGGTGCCAGGGCCGGCGTTGTGCAGCCGGCTGGCGCTGGCGGCGGCGGCCTTCAGGGCCTGGGCCTTGAGCGCAGCCTGTTTGGCCTTGCTCAGCGGCTTGGCCGGCGGCAAGTCCGCCGGCGCCTGGACAGGGGCCGACGCGGCCAGAACAGCCGAAATGCCGGAAGCCGCCAAGGCGTCCGCCGGGCCGCCGGCGGCGTCCGGCGCAGCGCCTGCCACGCCGGTTTCTTTCGCTTCGACTGCGTCGCCCGCTTCGTCCGCGTCCCCGGCCTGGCCAAGCTTGGTCACGCGCCGCGCGTGCAGCGGATGCACCAGCGGGTGGGCCAGGTAGCGCCCGGTCAGCGACTCGGGCACCGCCGAGAGCTGCGCCGCCGTGCCCTGCGCCACCAGCGTGCCGCCGCGCTTGCCCGCGCCCGGGCCGATGTCGATGATGTTGTCGGCGCGGCGGATGGTGTCCTCGTCGTGCTCGACCACGACCAGCGTGTTGCCGCGCTCGCTGAGCTTGCCCAAGGCGCCGAGCAAGATCTGGTTGTCGCGCGGGTGCAGGCCGATGGTCGGCTCATCTAACACGTAGCACACGCCCTGCAAGTTCGAGCCGAGCTGCGCGGCCAGCCGGATGCGCTGGGCCTCGCCGCCCGAGAGCGTGGGCGCGCCCCGGTCGAGCGTGAGGTAGCCCAGGCCCACGTCCTCCAGGAACTCGAGCCGGCTCTTGATCTCGGGAACCAGGTCGCGGGCAATGCCCGCCTCGCGGCCGGTGAGCGCCAGCGTCTGCACCCAGGCGTGGATGGCGGTGACGCTCAGCCGGGCGATGTCGGTGATCGGCCAGCCCTGCGGCGCGCTGTCGGCCAGCGGCAGCAATTGCGCGTCAAAACCGGCCGCAGCCGTTGCCCCGTCTTGGCTTTGTGCGATCAATTTTGAAAAATTCGCGCCAAAGCGCACCGCCCTTGCCGTGGCGTTGAGCCGCGTGCCCTGGCAGCCCGGGCAGGCCGCGCCCGACAGCTCGTCGGTCTCGGGCTCGCCGAAGGTCTGCTCGCGGCCTTTGTTGTCCTCGGTGTTGAGCACCGAGTCGTCGAAGGCCTGGCGCTGGTCCTTGGTCAGCACGACGCCGGTGCCCACGCAGTCCGGGCACCAGCCGTGCTTGCTGTTGTAGCTGAACAGGCGCGGGTCGAGCTCGGGGTACGACGTGGCGCACACCGGGCAGGCGCGGCGGGTGGAAAACGCCTCAATGCGCCCGATGGCGCGGGTGGAGGCGCCGGCGGCCATCGCCTCGCGCAGGCCGTCCAGCGGCACCAGCACATGCACCACGCCCTTGCCGTGCTCCAGCGCGGTCGCCAGCGCAGCGCGCAGTTCGGCCTCGTGCTCGGGCGCGACGTGGAGGTCGGCCACCGGCAGCTCGACGGTGTGCTCCTTGAAGCGGTCGATGCGCGGGAATTTCGCCGTCGGCAAGAACTCGCCATCGACGCGCAAATGCGTGTAGCCGCGCGGCCGCGCCCAGTCGGCCAGCTCGGTGTAGACGCCCTTGCGGTTGAGCACCAAGGGCGCCAGCAGGCCAATGTGCTGGCCGCGGTACGTCTTGAGCAACTGCGCGGCGATGCTCTCCGGGCTTTGCGGCATCACCGCCGCGCCGTCTTTCACGCAGTGCTGGATGCCCAGCTTCACATACAGCAGCCGCAAAAAGTGCCAGACCTCGGTGGTCGTGCCCACCGTGGACTTGCGCCCGCCGCGCGAGAGACGCTGCTCGATGGCCACCGTCGGCGGAATGCCGTAGACCGCGTCCACCTCGGGCCGGCCGGCCGGCTGCACGATGCTGCGCGCGTAGGCGTTGAGCGATTCGAGGTAGCGGCGCTGGCCCTCGTTGAACAAGATGTCAAAGGCTAGCGTCGACTTGCCCGAGCCGCTCACGCCGGTCACCACGTTGAACTTGCCGCGCGGAATGTCCACCGACAGGGATTGAAGGTTGTTTTCCTTGGCGTTGACGATCTGGATCAGGTTGGGCGCGGCGGCGCGCGTTTTCCAGGCGCGGGGCCGCTGCTCGGCCACCTGGTGCGTGCGGCCCATGGCGACTTCGTACTCGCGCAGCGCCAGCGCCGTGTGCGACGTGGGGTGCTGGCGCACCTGCTCGGGCGGGCCTTCGGCCACCAGCAGGCCGCCGCCCTCGCCGCCTTCGGGGCCGAGGTCGATCAGCCAGTCGGCCGAGCGGATCACGTCCAGGTTGTGCTCGATGACGATCAGCGAGTGGCCGGCCTCCAGCAGCCGGCGCAGCGCGCGCATCAGCTTGGCGATGTCGTCGAAATGCAATCCGGTGGTCGGCTCGTCAAAGAGAAAGAGCGTGCCGCGCGCCGGCCGCCCCAAGGCCAGCGCCTGCCCGCTGGCCGCTTTGCGCTGGCCGGCCGTTTTGCTGGCGCCGGCCAGGAAGCCAGCGAGCTTGAGGCGCTGGGCCTCGCCGCCCGAGAGCGTGGGCACCGGCTGGCCGAGCTTCACGTAGTCCAGCCCCACGTCCAGGATGGGCTGCAGGGTGCGCATCACCTCACGGTCCTGCGCGAAGAGCTGCGCCGCCTCGCTCACCGTCAGGTCCAGCACGTCGGCCACGCTCAAAAGGCGCGGCACCAGCTGGCCGATGGCCTGGCGCGCAATCGTCACCTCCAGGATTTCGGGCCGGTAGCGCTGGCCGTCGCAGTCGGGGCAGCGCAGGTACACGTCCGAGAGGAATTGCATCTCGACATGCTCGAAGCCCGAGCCGCCGCACGTCGGGCAGCGGCCGTCGCCGCTGTTGAAGCTGAACTTGCTGGCGGTGTAGCCGCGCTGCTGGGCCAGCGGCGCCAGCGCAAACAGCTCGCGCACCGCATCCCAGGCGCCGACGTAGCTGGCCGGGTTGGAGCGCGCGGTCTTGCCGATGGGCGACTGGTCCACGAACACCACGTCCGTCAGCAGCTCGGCGCCCAGCAGCCGCTCGTGCAGGCCGGGCGTCTCGGTGGCCTTGCCGAACTGGCGCAAGAGCGCCGGCGCCAGCGTGTCCTGCATCAGCGTGGACTTGCCCGAGCCGCTGACGCCGGTCACGCAGACCAGGCGCTGCAGCGGGAATTCGACCGTGAGGTCTTTCAAATTGTGGTCGCGCGCGCCTTCGAGGACGAGGCGCGGCGTGTTGTCGGTCACGGCGCGCTTCAGGCCCATGCCGACCTGCTTGCGCCCGCCCAGGTAGGCGCCGGTGAGCGTGTCGGCCTGGCGCACCTCCTCGGGCGTGCCGTCGAAGACGATCTGCCCGCCCTTCTCGCCCGGGCCCGGGCCCATGTCGAGCAGGCGGTCGGCCGCCAGCATGACGGCCGGGTCGTGCTCGACCACGACCAGCGTGTTGCCCGCGTCCACCAGCCGGCGCATGGCCTGGGTGATGCGGTGCATGTCGCGCGGGTGCAGGCCGATGGACGGCTCGTCGAGCACGAAGAGCGTGTTCACCAGCGAGGTGCCCAGCGCGGTGGTCAGGTTGATGCGCTGGACCTCGCCGCCCGAGAGCGTGCGGCTCTGGCGGTCCAGCGTCAGGTAGCCGATGCCGACGTCGCACAGGTATTTCAGCCGCGTCTGGATTTCCTCGAACAGCGACTTCAGGGCCTTTTGCTCGGCGTCCAGCCCCTCGGCGGCAATTGACAGGCTGCTGGAAAACCTTTGCAGCCGCTCGATGGGCAGCTGCATCAGGTCGTGCAGGCACAGCCCCGGCAGGGACTCCAACTGCGCGCGCGTCCAGGACACGCCCACCGGCATGAAGCGCTCGCTTGGGGCCAGCACCGCATCGGCCGCTTCCTTCGTACCCAGGCGCCACAGCAGCGCCTCGCGCTTGAGGCGCGCGCCGCCGCAACTCTCGCAGGTGGTGTAGCTGCGGTACTTGGACAGCAGCACCCGGATGTGCATCTTGTAGGCCTTGCTCTCCAGGTAGCCGAAAAAGCGCTTGATGCCGAACCAGTGCCGCTCCCACTTGCCGGCCCAGTGCGGCGAGCCGTCGATGACCCAGGCCTGCTGCGCCGGGGTGAGCTGGCGCCAGGGCGTGTCGCGCGGAATGCCCTCGGCCTCGGCGTGGCGCATCAAATCGTCCTGCGCTTCCTGCCAGGCCGGCGTCTGCATCACCTTCACGGCACCGGCGCGCAGCGTGAGCTTGTCGTTCGGAATGACCAGCCCGTAGTCCACGCCGATCACCCGGCCAAAGCCCTTGCAGGTCTCGCACGCGCCCATGGCCGAGTTGAAGGAAAAGAGCGAGGGCGTCGGCTCCTGGTAGCGCAGGTCGCTCTCGGGGCAGTGCAGGCCGGTGGAAAAGCGCCACATGTCTTCGGCCGCGCCGTCCTCGGCGCCCTGCACGTAGACGTTGAGCCGCCCGCCGCGTTTCAGGGCCGTCTCGATGGCCTCGATGGCGCGCACTTTTTCGGTGATGTGCAGCCGAAAGCGGTCGGCCACCACGTCCAGCAGCTTGTGCGGCCCAGCCGGCGTGGCGACCTCGCGCTCGGCATGCACGCGGGTGAAGCCGCTGGCCGAGAGCCACTGCTCGACCTCTGCGGCGCTGGTGTTGCCCGGCAGCTCGACGGGAAAGGTCAGGATGAGGCGCGGGTCGCTGCCGGCGGTGCGCGCCATCAGCTCGGCGTAGATGGACTCGGGCGCGTCGTGGCGCACCGGCTGCGCCGTCTCGCGGTCAAAGAGCTGGGCGGCCCGGGCGTAGAGCAGCTTGAGGTGGTCGTTCAGCTCGGTCATGGTGCCCACGGTGGAGCGCGAGGAGCGCACCGGGTTGGTCTGGTCGATGGCAATGGCCGGCGGCACGCCCTCGACCTTGTCCACCGCCGGCTTGTCCATGCGGTCCAGGAACTGCCGCGCATAGGCCGAGAACGTCTCCACGTAGCGGCGCTGGCCCTCGGCAAACAGCGTGTCGAACACCAGGCTGGACTTGCCCGAGCCACTTGGGCCGGTGACCACCGTCAGCTCGCCGGTGCGGATGTCCAGGTCGATGTTCTTGAGGTTGTGCTGGCGCGCGCCGCGGATGCGGATGGTTCCCTGGGTCATGGAGTGAGGTCTTTCCTGAAGAGGTCGGACATTCTAGGAGCCTGTGCCGCGCGCGCGGCCGCCGGCCCATATTGACCCCGGCCGGGCAGGTTCTTCCCGCAAGCACCCGCCGGTCCGCTACAAAAAGCATAGCAAGGTGCGCAGACGGCGCCTGGGCCAGCGGCACAAAATGCCTGAAAACCGGCCGCTGGCGCCCGCGTCGGCGCCGGGCGGCGCCGTCAGTCGTTGGCGTAGATGTTCACGTCCCGGGTCTCGGGAATGAACAGCATGCCCACGACGAAGGTGATGGCCGCGATCACCACCGGGTACCACAGCCCGCTGTACATGTTGCCGGTCTGCGCGACGATGGCAAAGGCCGTGGTCGGCAGCAGCCCGCCGAACCAGCCGTTGCCGATGTGGTAGGGCAGGCTCATGGAGGTGTAGCGGATGCGCGTGGGGAACAGCTCGACCAGCATCGCCGCGATCGGGCCGTAGACCAGCGTGACCAGCAGCACCAGGTAAAAGAGGATGAGCGTGACGGTGAACTTGTCCACCTTGGCCGGGTCGGCCGCGTCCGGGTAGCCGGCCGCGCGCAGGTCGTCGGCCACGGCCTTCCTGAACGCGGCGTCCCGGCGCTTGGCCTCCTCCACGCGCAGGCCCTGGGCGTTGTAGCTGGGAATGGCGCTCTCGCCGATCTGGATGGTGGCGATGCTGCCGGCCGGCGCGGCCACGTTGGTGTAGCTCACCGAGCGCCCGGCCAGCACCTGCTTGGCGATGTCGCAGGAGCTGGTGAACTTGGACGCACCCGTGGGGTTGAACTGGAACGAGCATTCGGCCGGGTCGGCCCTGACCACCACCTGGTTCTTGGCCTGCGCGGCCGCCAGGTCCGGGTTGGCCGCCCGCGTCAGCGCGCCGAAGGCCGGAAAGTAGGTCAGCGCCGCCAGCAGGCAGCCGGCCATGATGATGGGCTTTCGCCCCACCCGGTCGGACAGCGTGCCGAAGACCACGAAGAACGGCGTGGCCAGGATGAGCGCGTAGGCCATCAGGATGTTGGCCGTCGGCCCGTCCACCTTGAGCGCCTGGGTGAGGAAAAAGAGCGCGTAGAACTGCCCCGAGTACCAGACCACCGCCTGCCCGGCGGTCAGGCCGACCAGCGCCAGGATGACGACCTTGAGGTTCTTCCACTGGCCGAACGACTCGGCCACCGGCGCCTTGGAGGTGCGGCCCTCGGCCTTCATCTTCTGAAAGGCCGGCGACTCGTTCATCGACAGCCGGATGTAGACCGACACCGCCAGCAGCACGATGGACACGACGAACGGAACGCGCCAGCCCCAGTCGGCAAAGGCCGCCTCGCCGACGACGGTGCGCACGCCCAGGATGACCATCAGGCTCAGGAACAGTCCGAGCGTGGCGGTGGTCTGGATCCAGGCGGTGTAGGCGCCGCGCTTGCCGTGCGGCGCGTGCTCGGCCACGTAGGTGGCGGCGCCGCCGTACTCGCCACCCAGCGCCAGGCCCTGCAGCATGCGCAGCGCGATCAGCACGATGGGCGCGGCCACGCCGATGGAGGCGTAGCTGGGCAAGAGGCCGACGATGAAGGTCGACAGGCCCATGATGACGATGGTGACCAAGAAGGTGTACTTGCGCCCGATCATGTCGCCCAGGCGGCCAAAGACCAGCGCGCCGAACGGGCGCACGATGAAGCCGGCGGCAAAGGCCAGCAGTGCGAAGATGAAGGCCGAGCCGGCGTCCAGGCCGCTGAAGAACTGCGTGGCGATGATGGCCGCCAGCGAGCCGTAGAGGTAGAAGTCGTACCACTCGAACACGGTGCCCACCGAGGAGGCAAAGATCACCTTGCGCTGCTCGGGCGTCATGGGGGTTTTGTGGGCGGTTGTGGCCATGGTTCGGTGTCTCCGTTATAGGTTTGTGCAGGCCACCCGTGCCGGCAACCGCGCTTGACTATCCCGGCCTTGGCTGACCCGACTCTGACGCTGGCGCGGCGCGGGGCGGCACAAGATTTAACGGAAATTGCCAACTCGGCGGCAATCCTTACAACTGCCGCGCCAGCGCCCCGAATGCGCCTGAAAACGGCCCGCGCACGCCCTGAAAGGGGCGCGCCGACCAAGGGAAAGTCCTTAGTATTTCACCCTCCCCTGCGTAAGGACTTGGTCAGGCCCCCCTCCCAGAATTGTTTGCGTGCAATGCCCGTCCGGGACTGTTGCGATTACTGACTATCCACGTCGGAGGAGATATATGAGTGATCCTGTCAGGGTTGATCCCATGGTGGCCAAGATCGAGGCCAACCCCAAGTACCACGAGCTTCGCAGAAAGCGCAACACCTTTGGCTGGACCATGACGGCGCTCATGATGGTCGTGTACTACGGCTACATCGCGCTGATCGCGTTCAACAAGCCCTTCCTGGCGCAGCCCATCGGCGGCGGCGTCACCTCGCTGGGCGTGCCCATCGGCATGGCCGTGATCGTCTTCACCATCGTCATCACCGGCATCTACGTCAACCGCGCCAACGGCGAGTACGACCGCCTCACCGCCGAAATCCTGAAAGAGGCTTCCAAATGAAGGCCGGACTCCAATTCCTCGCGGCGCTGACGGCGCTGCTCGGCGCCGCCGCGGCGCACGCTGCCGGCGCCGACCTCGGCCAGGTGGACAAGCAGCCCACCAACTGGGTGGCCATCAGCATGTTCGCCATCTTCGTGGTGGGCACGCTGTTCATCACCAAGTGGGCCGCGGCCAAGACCAAATCGGCCGCCGACTTCTACACCGGCGGCGGCGGCATCACCGGTTTCCAGAACGGCCTGGCCATTGCCGGCGACTACATGTCGGCCGCCTCCTTCCTGGGCATCTCGGCGGCCGTGATGGCCTCGGGCTATGACGGCCTCATCTACTCCATCGGCTTTCTGGTGGGCTGGCCGGTCATCACCTTCCTGATGGCCGAGCGGCTGCGCAACCTGGGCAAGTTCACCTTCGCCGACGTGGCCGGCTACCGCTTCCAGCAGGGCCCAATCCGCATCTTCGCGGCCTCGGGCACGCTGGTGGTGGTCGCGTTCTACCTGATCGCGCAGATGGTGGGCGCCGGCTCGCTGATCAAGCTGCTGTTCGGCCTGGAATACTGGATGGCCGTGGTGATCGTGGGCGCGCTCATGATGATCTACGTGCTGTTCGGCGGCATGACCGCCACCACCTGGGTGCAGATCATCAAGGCCTGCCTGCTGCTGGCCGGCGTGACCTTCATGGCCTTCATGGTGATGGCGCAGTACGGCTTCAGCCCCGAGGCGCTGTTTGCCGCCGGCGTGGCGGTCAAGACCAAGCTGGCCCTCAACGGCGGCAAGCTGCCCGAAGAAGCGGCCAAGATCGGCCAGTCCATCATGGGCCCCGGCGGCTTCATCAAGGACCCGATCTCGGCGATCTCCTTTGGCATGGCGCTGATGTTCGGCACCGCCGGCCTGCCGCACATCCTGATGCGCTTTTTCACCGTGCCCGACGCCAAGCAGGCGCGCAAGTCGGTGTTCTGGGCCACGACCTGGATCGGCTACTTCTACGTGCTGATCTTCATCATCGGCTTTGGCGCCATCACCCTGGTGCTGACCAACCCCGAGTTTGCGGACACCGCCAAGGGCATCATCAAGGGCGGCGGCGGCTCGGCCAACATGGCCGCCGTGCTGGTGGCCAAGGCCGTCGGCGGCAACGTGTTCTACGGCTTCATCTCGGCCGTGGCCTTTGCCACCATCCTGGCCGTGGTCGCCGGCCTGACGCTCTCGGGCGCCTCGGCCGTCTCGCACGACCTCTATGCCACTGTCATCAAGAAGGGCAAGGCCGACAGCGCTGCCGAGCTGAAGGTCTCGCGCATGACCACGCTGGGCCTGGGCCTGGTGGCCGTGGTGCTGGGCATCGCCTTTGAGAAGCAGAACATCGCCTTCATGGTGTCGCTGGCCTTCGCGATTGCCGCCTCGGCCAACTTCCCGGTGCTGTTCATGTCGGTGCTGTGGAAAGACTGCACCACCAAGGGCGCGGTGATCGGCGGCTTCATGGGCCTGATCGCCGCCGTGGGCCTGACCATCGTCTCGCCTTCGGTGTGGGAGGCGGTTCTCGGCCACCCGGCAGGCTCGGCCTGGTTCCCCTACTCGTCGCCGGCGCTGTTCTCCATCACCATCGGCTTTGTCGGCGTGTGGCTGTTCTCCATCCTGGACCGCAGCCCGCAGGCCGCCCGCGAACGCGCTGCCTACAAGTCGCAGCAGGTGCGCTCCGAAACCGGCCTGGGTGCCTCGGGCGCCTCGGGCCACTGAGCCCCGGCAGCCTTGCGGCTGCCCGCCTCTCGCAAAAAAGCCGGGCCTGCCCGGCTTTTTTCATGGGCGCCCAGCTTGCCGCGCGCCGGCCGGCCCCAGGCCTCAGCCGCCCCGCAGCTGCCGCAGCTTCAAGAACGCCAGCGCCGCCATGATGGCATCGTTCAGCGCGTCGTGGGCATTCCACAGCGGCAGGCCCAGGTCCTTCATCAGGCTGTCAAAGCGCAGGTCGATCGCCCGGCTGTCGCGCGCGTGCTGGGGCAGCTGGGCGAACTTGTGGTCGTAGTACATCGAGGAGACCTCGATGCGCGGCTGCGGCAGGCCCATGCCCAGCATCGGGAACAGCGCCCGGTTGATCATCGCCAGGTCGAACTCCAGGTAGTAGCCCACCAGCGGGCGGCTGCCGATGAAGTACATCAGCTTCATCATCGCCTCGTCCACGCCCAGGCCGCGGGCCAGGTCCTGCTCGCGCAGGCGGTGCACCTTCACGCTGTCGGCCGTCAGGCGGCGCTTTTCGGGCCGCACCAGCAGTTCGAGCCGCTCGCTGGTCATGATGCGGTTGCCCCGGATGCGCACCGCGCCGATGGCGATGATGTCGTCGGTGCGCACGTTCAGCCCCGTGGTCTCGCAGTCCAGCGCCACCCATTCGTCCTCGGGCGCCGCATCCCACATGAAGCGAAAGCGCGGGTCGCCCAGGTGGTAGAGCATCCATTCGCGCTTGAGCGCCTTGGCCCAGCGCAGCGGCGGCAGCGCCGGCGCCGTCACATCGCCTCCAGGTGAAAGCGCTGGTTCAAGAGCGCCTTGAACTGCTTGACCACGCCCAGCGTGTCTTTCAGCAGATCGCGGTCCAGGCTGCTGAGCTTGTCCAGCTGCACGCCGTCCGAGGCCGCATGGCCGGTCTCCAGCTGCTGCAGGCCGACCTTGAGCTTCAGGCCCATGAAGAAGTGCAGGCTGTCGACAAGGTCGTTGCCCAGCTTGTGCGGCAGCCAGCCGGCCGCCACCAGCGCGTGCACCCGCTCGACGGTCGAGGTGGCGCTGACACCGTGGGCCAGCGCCAGGCTGCGGATGCCGTGCACCAGCGGAAAGGTGCCGGCTTTCTTGAGGTCCAGCGCCTCCTTGTCCGGCTCGCCCAAGAACGGCAGGCGGCTCCACCAGGCGGCGCTGCCGCCAAAGGCGTTGATCGCCGAGGCAAAGCGCGCCAGCATGGCGTCGTTGTCGGCGGTCAGCTCATGCACCGCACCGCGCACCTGCTCCAGGAGCGTGCGGTCGCCGCAGACCGCGTGGGCGTCCAGAAAGATCGCCAGCGCCATCAGGCTGTCGGTCGTGGCGCTCATCAGCCACAGGCGCGCGGTGCGGCTGAAATCGGCGGCGCTGCGGCACCACTCGGGGTTGCTGACCATGATGTTGCCCGGGCACGGCGGGTAGCCGAAATCGGCCAGCGCGCCGGAGAACGCCCGGCACACCGCCGCCACATCGCAGGCCGGCTGGTAGCCGT
>Ga0308157_10003361_pt1 | contig 23483 bp, 18 predicted proteins | sample PhyBR1_FD_201035 | JGI IMG/M metagenome (GOLD analysis project Ga0308157, IMG submission 201035) | Phyllosphere microbial communities from UC Gill Tract Community Farm, Albany, California, United States - DLSLB.R1 | ecosystem: Host-associated > Plants > Phyllosphere > Unclassified | place: USA...
GTAATCGGCAATCGTCTAGCTGATCAAACGTCAGAAAATGGCATATTCAGAACGGCCTAAGGCATTATCTTTGCAAACCAATTGCTACATCCTCATCCAATGGAGAGGTCTGGCTGTCACTTCACATACGATACACCGACTCATCGCAAACATGACCCGGCGATCACGGCCCAATTATGGCCATAAACGCTAAGTCCTTCGCATCACACCCTTAAAGTGCCCAGGGCGCAGAAATATTTGGGCGCACAGTCACCAGATCCGAATTATCAGAATTGCGACGAACACCGCTCGCTTCAACAATATCGTAATTCGATTTGTCGGCTAGAAGCGCCTTCACCGTTTCAGCATTCAACCTGTGACCACCGCGATAGGACCGGAAGCAGCCGATAAACGGCAAACCAGCAAGCGCCAAATCGCCCACGGCATCCAACGTCTTATGACGCACAAACTCATCGGTGAACCGCAGCCCGCCCGGGTTAATAACCGAATTATCGTCGCCAATGACGAGCGAATTATCAAGCGAGGAACCAAGAGCCAAACCAGCAGCCCACAAACGTTCAACGTCTTTCATGAAGCCAAACGTACGTGCGGTCGATATGTCTTTGCGGAAGACGTCTTCATTAATGTCATTCGCATATTTCTGGCGACCAATCAGCGGGCATTCAAAGTCGATTTCGACTTCGTAACGTGTACCCGAATAGGGCTGGAATTCACCCCATGAACCGCCCGCTTCCACACGAACAGTTTTCAAAATACGAATAAAGCGGCGCTTGGCATCTTGCGTCACAATGCCGGCTTCATCAAACGCATCAATAAAACGCGCAGAGGTGCCATCCAGAATGGGAACTTCAGGCCCTTCGACCTCGATAATAAGATTATCGATACCGAGAGCCGCAACGGCTGCCATCAAATGCTCGACAGTATTGATTCGCGCTTCTTGCGGCCCTAGAGCCGTACACAGATCGGTCGCGCCAATCTCGGAAGCATGAGCGCGCGTATCAGGGGCATCCTGAATATCAGAGCGACGGAAGACAATGCCCGTATTCGCATCAGCAGGTATAAAGGAAGCCGACGCACTCGTACCACCATGGACACCTACGCCCGACAACGTGAAAACACGGCCAATTGTCTTTTGATAAACGCTCAAAACGGGGTCCAATCTATCTTCTATCAAAGCTCGATCCCGCATCGGCCTGAAACTTCTTAGCGGGAAAATCAACGTAACCGAGCTTTCTTCATGCCCCTTAAATAAAAGAGATATGGCAAAAATGAGCAACTGTTACACAGAAGTCCGCTCACACAGACATGTAAGCATTCGCTACAAATAGTAGGTGCCTAAAGCCGATCAAAATCACGCTTTCTTACAAAACATAACGAAACGCCAACAAAAAAGCCGCAGGGAATTCCCTGCGGCTTTTTATTTCAAACAGCGTTTGCTGATCAGTTAGACTGACGGCGCAGGAACGCTGGTATTTCGAGCTGGTCTTCTTCCGAAGCAGCGCGTGGCTGTGGGCGGCCCTGATCGTCAAGCTGGCCGCGACGCGGTGCATAGATCGAAGCGTCCTGCTGCATTGGACGGCGCTGCTCTGGCTGGCGCATCGCAGGTTCGCGCTGCTGAGCTGGCTCAAGGCGAGCTGCTGGCTGCTCTTCTTCACGACGGGTCAAACCACGTGTCAGGCGGGAAAGCAGACCCATTGGGCCGCGTTCTTCCTGAACAGGCTGCTGAGGCGCTGCACGACGTGCATTGATTTCAGCCTGTGCAACAGGTGGGAAATCAGAAACAGCTGGCATACGAGGAGCAGGACGTGGCTGAGGAGCCGGTTCTGCATGCATCTGCTGTGGCTGCTGGTAAGCCTGCGGCTGCATGACTGGAGCAGTTGCCTGATTGTGATGCATCTGCGGCTGTGGAGCGACTGGACGAGCAACAGGTGCACGTTCAAAGCTGTCAGCGGCAGGAGCCTGGAAAATGCGGCTCTGCGGGCGGAACTCAGGTGCAGCAGAAGCAGCTGGGGCCACTGGTGCAGTTGGAATTTCAGTCTCAATCGACTGAGCAACTGGAGCAGGCTGTTCGACATGACGTGGCTGTTCAACAACCGGAGGGCGCAGAATGCCATGCGCAGTCATCGGCTTTGTCTGTTGAGCAACGGGCTTTACCGGCTGGCGAAATTCCAGCGGCGCAGGCGCCGCGTCTCCGATCTTCTTGTCGATGCCAGTGGCAACAACAGAGACGCGAATAACGCCTTCTAGTCCTTCATCAAAAGTCGCACCAAGGATAATGTTGGCTTCTGGATCAACTTCTTCACGGATACGTGTAGCAGCTTCGTCCACTTCGAACAGGGTCATATCGCGACCACCAGTGATCGAGATCAGAAGACCCTTTGCACCGCGCATCGAGGTTTCGTCGAGCAGCGGGTTAGCAATTGCAGCTTCAGCAGCAGCCATCGCACGGCCTTCGCCCGAAGCTTCGCCCGTACCCATCATTGCCTTGCCCATTTCGCGCATAACCGAGCGAACGTCAGCAAAGTCGAGGTTAATGAGGCCTTCCTTGACCATCAGATCGGTGATGCAAGCAACACCCGAATAAAGCACCTGATCAGCCATTGCGAATGCATCAGCGAAAGTGGTCTTGTCGTTAGCAATGCGGAAGAGGTTCTGGTTTGGAATGACGATAAGTGTATCGACGTTCTTCTGCAGTTCTTCGATGCCGAGCTCAGCCGTCTTCATGCGGCGAGCACCTTCAAAATGGAAAGGCTTTGTTACAACGCCAACGGTGAGGATACCGCGTTCGCGTGCAGCACGTGCTACGACAGGAGCTGCACCCGTACCGGTGCCGCCACCCATACCGGCAGTGACGAAGCACATATGCGTGCCATTGAGGTGATCGACGATTTCGTCGATGCATTCTTCAGCGGCTGCGCGGCCAACTTCTGGCTGCGAACCAGCGCCGAGACCTTCGGTGACAGCTGCACCGAGCTGGATCATGCGCTCGGACTTCGACATCGTCAAAGCCTGCGCGTCAGTGTTTGCCACAACAAAATCCACACCGCGCAAACCGGCATTGATCATGTTGTTGACCGCGTTGCCGCCGCCGCCACCGACACCGAACACGGTGATGCGAGGCTTCAGCTCGGTAATGTCCGGCTTTTGCAGATTAATTGTCATGGTTCTCGTTCCTCTTAAAGCCTCTCACCGCTTCGCCGCTGCGGTGCTAATTGGTTATTACGCTGATGGTTACGCCCACATCACGCAATGAATCACTCAATGTGTACTCAAAAACTCTCTCTCAGCCATTGGCCGACACGCTGAATTCGCCCGCCCGTACCAGTCATAAGACCGGAGGAAGCTGCTTTCACCGACCGCTCTTCAATGCCTGCCACTTGCGGGTAGATCAGAAGTCCAACAGTCGCGGAGAAAGCCGCACCCTTAGCCGCTTCAGGCAATCCCGCTATTCCTAGCGGACGCCCGATACGCACATTCCTTGCAAGTATCCGTCTGGCTGCTTCTGGCATGCCCGGCAGCTGGCTTGCGCCACCTGTCAGCACCACGCGCTTACCAACGATATGTCCGAGGCCCGACTGGTTCAGCCTGTCGCGAACCAGTTCAAGCGTTTCTTCCACACGTGCACGGATAATCCGCGTCAAAACCGAACGCGGATATTGATTGGGGACATCACGCTCGTCATCGCCAATTGGCGGAACCGAGATGAGGTCACGGTCGTCGGCTGCACTTGGCAGCGCCGAGCCGTACATAACCTTAAGGCGCTCAGCATCTTCCATACGCGTGGAAAAGCCGCGCGCCACATCCATGGTGACGTGCGAACCGCCGATAGCAACCGCATCAGCGTGAATGAATTTGCCTTCAGAGAAGACGGAGATCGTGGTCGTGCCGCCGCCCATATCGATGCATGCCGCACCCATTTCGGCTTCATCACCAACGAGCGCTGCAAGGCCGCTTGCATAAGGAGTGGCAACGATTGCTTCGACCGAAAGGTGGCAGCGGTTGATGCACAATTCGAGGTTACGAAGCGGTGCCGCATCAGCCGTTAGAACATGCATGTCAACGCCGAGGCTGTCACCAAGCATACCGAGTGGATCACGAATGCCGCGCTCACCGTCCAGCGTGTAGCCGACAGGCAGCGAGTGAACGAGGTGACGTTCCGCAGCCAATGCCTGTTTGGCACCAGCGGCCAATACGCGACGAATATCGGTCTGCTCAACGTCATGACCGCCGAGATTAACGCTCGCAGTAAACGTCTCGCTCTTAAGACGACCGGCAGAAATGTTAACGATGAGGCTATCAACCGTCAGGCCAGCCATGCGCTCAGCAGCATCGACGGCAAGACGGATCGACTGTTCAGCCGCATCAAGATCAATGATGACGCCAGACTTCACACCACGCGAACGCTGATGGCCAATGCCAAGCACTTCCATGCGATGCGTACGACCCGGAAGAAGCGCACCCGCTTCATGCGGACGCAAACGCGCAATCACGCAAGAAACCTTGCTTGAACCAACATCCAGAACTGTCAGCAGGCGCACCTTGCGCCCTGCACTTCCAGCTTGTGATGAACCTTTTCCGCCAAGAATACTCATACGCGTTTCCCCGTGCGGGCTAATTCTTTTTTACGATCTGCCAGGAACTTCTCGCGCTGCTCCATGCCACTCGCCGTCAGCTGAACCGTAACGCGATCATCAAGACGCATATCGACCGCAGCAATGTCACGCGACAGCAGATTCTTTTCGCTATCCATCTTTTCGACTTCAGCCAGAGCCTTCATCGGCTCATTTTCCGGCAGCATGATGCGAACGCCGTTTTCAAGCAAAATGTCCCAGCGACGATCCGCAACGCGAATATAAGCACGAACCTTACCAGCCAGTGCGGGATAGGCAGCAACCTCGTCTACGAAGCCCTTAACGCGCTTTTCAGCACCCTCACCGACAACAAGCGGAAGAGCGTTGTAACGACCCGGACGGAACGGAACGATTGTATCGCCTGCCGAATCAATCAGTGAAAGCTCCTGACCATTCTGCCAGACCGCGAAAGCCTTACGCTCTTCAAGCGACACCAGCAGAGTACCCGGATAAACCTTGCGCACTTCTGCGCTTTCAACCCAAGGAAGCTTCGCAATCGCCTGACGCGCAGCCTCAGCACTCAAACCAACGAGCGATGTTTCACCATCCAGCTCAAGCTGACCAAGAATATCAATATCGGAGGTCTCGTTGTTACCAACGACCTTCACGTCTTCAATTGCAAAACCGAGGGTCGAAGCAGTCGCCTTGACCATATTTTCGGAATGGCCACCAAGAACCATGCCATAAACGCCGGTTGCACCGAGAAAACCGAGCATACCAATCGTGCCAGCATAGCGCGGAACATTGATATTGCCCTGAAACAAACGAACAGCAAAACGGAAGGGTTTGCGCAGAAAGCGCGGCAGAACAAAGGCTGCACCCGATGCATCACGCATCGCGCCAGAACGCCTGTATTCATTTGATCTGCCTTTTAACGCAAACAAGACGCGTCCTCCACCAACCAACTCAACAATTCACCAAAAGAGATACCCGCCGCTTTCGCGATATCAGGTACGAGCGAGGTAGGAGTCATTCCCGGCTGGGTGTTAACTTCCAGCCAAATAACTTCGCCTTCTTCGGAAAAACGGTCATCGAAACGGAAGTCTGATCTGCTTACGCCCCGACACCCGATTGCCCGATGCGCCGTAAGGGCCATTATTTGAATTTTTTGGTAAATATTTGGTAAAATTTTTGCAGGACACACATGAGTTGATGCGCCAGGCACATATTTTGAATCAAAATCGTAGAACTGGTGCCCCACCGGAATGATCTCGCAAACGTCCATCGCGCGATCACCCATCACGGCGCAGGTCAGTTCACGTCCGGCGATATATTTTTCGACCAGTACGTCCGCACCATAATTCCACTCGGCCGAGCTGATGATTTGCGGAGGATGCGTCTGATCTTCCTGAACGATGACAACGCCGAAGCTTGAACCTTCACGCACAGGCTTCACCACATACGGCGGCTGCATCGGGTGCTCATTGCCGATTTCAAAACGGTTCATCAGGCGCGAAGGAGCAACTGCTACACCTGCAGCAGACGCAACAGTCTTGGCGCGATCCTTATCCATAGCAAGCGCCGAAGCCAGCACACCGGAATGCGTGTAAGGGATTTGGAGATATTCGAGGATACCCTGAATGGTGCCATCTTCACCAAACGGACCGTGCAGCGCGTTGAACGCGACATCAGGCTTTAATTCCGCGAGAACGCTCGCGATATTGCGATCAACATCAACACGCGTAACGCGGTAGCCGCGATCTTCGAGAGCCGTAGCACAAGCAGCACCAGACGACAGACTGACAGGACGCTCTGAAGAGAAACCGCCCATCAAAACGGCAACATGCTTTACAGCCTTCTGTCCAGCCACGTTAGTCATCCCCTCTGCGCATCCCCTGCGCTCGAATCAAAAATAGAATCAGGATAGCCCGGCTACACTACGCAGCAGACACCCAAGTCAGAAAACTCTGACGAATCAAATCACTGTACGGTTAACCATAAAGAATCAGAGAGTTGATTCCGTGGCAAGCCCCTATCAAAAGGGGAGCAACTTACGAACGACTCAATAAGCAGAAAAAAGCCCGGAATTTCAGTGGGAAATCCGGGCTTCTTAAAATGTTAATTTTTATTAGAATTCTTTAACTTCCTGTCCTTCACGGAACAAGCCGAGCCGCTTGATCTCCCAATGAAGGCGAATGCCGGAAGTCTCATAAACTTTAGCGCGAACTGTCTCACCGAGCGTTTCGAGATCATATCCTGTGGCGTCACCCGTATTGATCATGAAATTGCAGTGCATCTCAGACATCTGCGCACCACCGACACGCAAGCCACGACAGCCCGCTTTGTCGATTTCCTTCCATGCAGACGACCCTTCAGGATTCTTGAAGGTCGAACCGCCGGTCTTTTCGCGCACAGGCTGCACCGTTTCGCGGTGATTCTGCACCTCGTCCATCGCCTTCTGAATGTCGTCACGGTTGCCCGGAACACCTTCAAAGAGAGCTGAGGTGAAAATCAGATCAGACGATGCTGAGGAATGACGATAGGCGTAACCCATATCGGCATTGGACAGAATGTGTAGCTCGCCCTTGCGATCAAGTGCGCGCACTTCCACCACACGTTCGCGGGTTTCAACGCCATTGGCACCGGCATTCATCCGCAAAGCGCCGCCGATGGCACCAGGAATGCCGTGATAAAAATGGAAACCTGCAAGACCAGCCTCAAGCGCTGCTGCTGCTACACGCTTATCTGGCGTTGCGGTCCCTGCCCTCAACTGCGTTTCCGACACCTGTTCGACACTGCCGAAACCCTTGGCTGACAAACGCACCACAAAGCCTGGAATACCACCGTCACGTGCGAGCAGATTAGAACCAACCCCTACAACCAGAAGCGGAATCTCTTCCGGTACGGCTTTCAGAAACTCGGACAAATCTTCTTCATCTGCGGGCTGAAACAGAACCTGTGCAGGACCACCGGCACGAAACCATGTGATCTTGTCCATGCCAGCGTCCGGCATCATGCGCCCGCGAAGACCAGACAGCCTGCCGTCGAGCTTTTTGAGAAGCGCTTCGCCGCTTTCCATCACTTTTTACCCTGTTCAGCCAGTTCTTTCGGAAGTGCATAAGCCCATTGCGTGATGTTGCCCGCACCGAGGAAGACCACGAAGTCGCCGGGCTCAGCAACAGATGCAACAAGCGGCGCCAATGTTTCTGGACCACTGGCATAACGTGCATCACGATGACCGGCTGTCTTGATGCGAGAAACGAGTGTTTCCGAATTTACGCCTTCAATCGGGTCTTCGCCAGCGGTGTAGACCGGCGCGACAATCACTGTATCGGCGTCGTTGAAACACGCAGCAAACTCATCAAACAGGCTGTGCAGACGCGTATAGCGATGCGGCTGAACGATGCCAACGACACGACCCTTGGTTGCTTCGCGTGCGGCTTTCAGCACCGCCCGAATTTCAACCGGATGGTGTCCGTAGTCATCGAAAATCTCAACGCCATTCCACGAGCCTGTATGGGTAAAGCGACGCTTCACACCACCAAACGCGCCAAGGCCACGACGAACGTCATCGGCTGAAATGCCCAGCTCATACGCAACCGCAATAGCTGCCGTTGCGTTTGAAACATTGTGCAGACCCGGCATCGGCAAACGCAGATCCTTGATCTCGGTCGTCTCACCCTTGCGCGAACGAATCAGCACATCAAATACGCTGACAGCACCTTCCATGCGATGATTGACGAAGCGCACATCTGCCTGCGGGTTCTGACCATAGGTCACGATGCGACGATCCTCAATGCGGCTCACGAGAGCCTGTACTTCAGGATGATCGAGACACATAACGCCAAAGCCATAGAACGGCACATTCTCAACGAACTGTGCGAAGGCTGCCCGTACATTGTCGAAATTGCCATAGTGATCGAGATGTTCCGGATCGATGTTGGTCACAACCGCAATATCGGCTGGAAGCTTGAGGAAGGTGCCGTCGCTTTCATCCGCTTCAACGACCATCCAGTCGCCATCGCCCATACGAGCATTGGTGCCATAGGCATTGATAATGCCGCCATTGATAACCGTCGGGTCAAGATGACCAGCATCAAGCAAAGCTGCGACCATTGATGTGGTGGTGGTCTTGCCATGCGTGCCGCCAATGGCAACCGCGCGACGGAAGCGCATCAGCTCCGCCAGCATTTCTGCGCGGCGAACAATCGGCAGAAGCTTTTCGCGAGCAGCCGACAATTCCGGGTTTGTCTTCTTGATGGCGGTCGAGACCACAATCACTTCGGCATCGCCGAGATTCTCAGCCTTGTGACCGACGAAGACTTCAATGCCCTTCTTACGCAGACGCTGCACATTAGCGCTGTCTGACTGATCCGAGCCCTGAACCTTATAGCCAAGATTGTGCAGCACTTCCGCAATGCCGCTCATGCCAATGCCGCCGATCCCGATAAAATGGACAAGCCCGATGTTGAGCGGCATTTTCATGGCCGAGTTCCTTCTTTAAATTCCTGAACTGATTGTCCTGCTGCAATAGCCTCTGCAAGATCAGCAAGCAACTGCGCGGCATCAGGCTTACCAACGCTTTTTGCTGCTTTTGCCTGTTGTTCAAGCCTTTCTGGCTCGTTAATCGCTGCACTGATGATGTCAGCCAGTCGCTGTGGCGTGAGTTCTGCCTGTCGCACGACTTCACAACCGCCAGCGCTCGCAAGGGCTGCCGCATTCGCTGCCTGATCATGATCAAGCGCATGCGGGAAAGGCACCAATATTGCCGGGCGGCCAATGGCTGCAATTTCCGAAACGGTCGAAGCCCCCGAACGTGAAATGACAAAATGCGCATCGGCAATACGTGCTGGCATATCATTGAAGAACGGTGCAACATCCGCAAGAATACGCAGCTTTTGATAAGCAGCACGAACCGCCGCCTCGTCTTCTTTGCGAGCTTGTTGAGTTATCAGCAGCCTTGCCCGTTCACTCTCTGGCAAAAGCGCAATTGCTTCGGGAATGGCTTGTGAGAAAAATTGCGCACCCTGACTGCCACCAAATACCAGCAGGCGAAAACGCTGACCTTCTTTGGCTGGTCGATAGGATGTTTTGGCAGCCGCAAGCACAGGCGGACGAACCGGATTGCCCGTCGAAATAATCTTATCGGCAAAGGAACCGGAAGTTTCTGGCAGAAACCCGCCAGCAATCGCTTTTACACGTGAAGCCAAACCCTTATTGGCACGGCCCATCACGGCATTCTGCTCGTGCACCATTGTCGGGATACCCATATTGCTCGCAGCATAAAGCGGCGGCAGCGTTGGATAACCACCAAATCCAGCAACCAATTTCGGCTTCAGGCGACGGAACAGTTTGCGGCTGTCGAGATTACCTTGCCACAGAGACCAAAGCGTGCGTGCCAGCGCAATCGGATTGCGCCCGGCAATAGTTGCTGAACGGATCACATGCACATGATCCTCCGCGAAGGCTCCGGCAAAGCGCTGCGCGCGAGCATCCGTTGCCAGATGCACATCCCAGCCACGAGACTTCAGCTCATGCGCCAGTGCTTCGGCTGGAAACAGATGGCCGCCAGTCCCGCCAGCAGCCAGTACGATTACGCCTTTGCCCATAGTCCCCTCACAAAACCGGAATGCGCCTGTTCACATCGGCACCCATGCTCACCGTATGCGTCATACGCGCTTCCGGACGACGGCGTGTCAGCGCCAGCAAAATGCCCATCGTGATTGCAATCGCTACAAGCGATGAACCACCATAAGATATGAATGGCAGCGTCATGCCCTTTGCGGGCATCAGATGCAGATTAACCGCCATGTTGATGATTGACTGGAAGCCAAACAGGATCACGATGCCGGAAACAGCAAGACGCGTGAAAGCATCACGCTCACGAAGCGCAATCGACAGGCCACGGATCACGATAAACGCAAAAAGCGCCATGATAATCATGCAAAGAATGATGCCGTATTCTTCTGCAGCCACCGAGAAGATAAAGTCGGTGTGACTGTCTGGAATGATACGCTTAACGGTGCCTTCGCCCGGCCCCTGACCGAACCAGCCGCCGCGCAAAATGGCTTCGCGGCCAGCGTCAACCTGAAACGTGTCGCCCTCGCCTGTCATAAAGCGGTTCACACGACCCGCAACGTGATCAAGCGTCATATAAGCACCAAAGGCGCCTACGACTGCGATACCGCCAAGCACCAAGATCCAGAACATCGGCAGGCCAGCGAGAAAGAACATCGCGCCCCATGTGCCAGTGGTCAGCATGGTTTGCCCGAAGTCAGGCTGCAACATCAGCAATCCTGCGGTCACGCAGAACAGTGCCATGGCCAAAAAATAACCCGGCATATGTCCACCGCGCTCACGCTCGGAGAAAAGCCATGCACAGATGACCACGAAAGCAGGCTTCATAAACTCGGACGGCTGAATAGAAACGCCTGCTAGGCTGACCCAACGACGCGCGCCTTTAATTTCGATACCGACGAACAAAGCCGCAAGCATCAAGAAGAGCGATGCCCCCAGCAGCAGCAATGCAAAACGTCTGACCTGCCGCGGCGACAGGAAAGACACGCCAATCATCACCGCCACAGCGGGTATCATAAAGAACGTCTGACGCTCCACAAAATGAAAGCTATCCAGACCAATGCGCTGCGCAACCGCAGGGCTTGCCGCAAAAGAGAGCAGCACACCAAGGCCCATCAGGCCCAGACATGCAGCGAGAAAGTAACGGTCGATTGTCCACCACCAATTGGCAACAGCACCACGGTCAACGCGACTTACCATCAGCTTTTCCCTCCGATTGGCTCAATACCCGGGAGTGCGAGAACGGCGCTGCGGAATGCATCACCGCGTTTTTCAAAATTCTGGAACTGGTCAAAACTTGCACAGGCTGGCGAAAGCAGAACAACAGGTTCGCTTGAGGCGTCATTGCCCGCATCGCGTGCCGCATGTTCAACAGCAGCAGCCAGCGTATCGGAAATTTCAAACGACACCGCATCGCCAAGTGTGGCAGCAAATTGCGCCGCAGCTTCGCCGATCAGATAGGCTTTGGTGATACGCGGGAAAAACTCCGACAAAGCGATGATGCCGCCAGCCTTGGGTACACCACCGGCGATCCAGTAAATATGATTGGCAAAGGACGACAATGCAGGGGCTGTTGCTTCTGCATTGGTCGCCTTGGAATCATTGACGAACAGAACTTTACCGCGATGGCCCACCTGCTCCATGCGATGCGCAAGACCGGGAAAGCTTTTCAGACCAGCACGAATTTCTTCGATTGAAAGACCAACGGCAAGACAAGCAGTGATAGCTGCAAGTGCGTTCTGAGCATTATGCGCGCCGCGCAGCGAACCAATACCTTCAAGAGAAGCTAAATCCTCAACGCCGCCAACTTTAGCGGAGTACAGCTTTGCACCGTCCGCAAAAGCACCATTCTCAAGGCGCTTGTCCTTGGAAATACGAGCAACTTTGACGCCATTGCTTTCGAGACGATCTGCAATGCTGACGCAATAGTTGTCATCAACACCGATAATCGCCACGCCGCTTTTCGCAACCAGCCGCTCCTTGATTGCGGCATAGTTTTCCATCGAACCATGGCGATCAAGATGATCCGGCGTCAGATTAAGCAAAATTCCAGCAGTCGGATTAAGCGATGGCGCAAGATCAATCTGGTAAGACGAACACTCAACCACATAGAAACGGTTCGGCGCAGGTGCGTCCAATGTTAGGATCGCTGTACCGATATTGCCGCCAAGCTGCATATCGCGACCTGATGCTTTGATAATATGCGCAATCAGCGCGGTCGTTGTCGATTTGCCGTTGGTGCCAGTGATAGCAATAAAAGGGCAATCCGGCTCAATATGATTGCGTTCACGCACGAACAGTTCAACATCGCCGATGATCTCGACACCAGCGGCACGCGCCAGATCCACCGTCCAGTGTGGCTTTGGATGGGTCAGCGGAACGCCCGGCGAAAGCACAAAGGCAGCGAACTGCGACCAGTCCGCCTGCCTCAAATCACCTGTTGCAATGCCTGCGCTTTGCGCGCGAGCCACACTGTCGGGATTATCATCCCAGGCAATGATCTTCGCACCACCGGCCACAATAGCCTTGGCCGTTGCAATGCCCGACCCACCCAATCCGAAGAGGGCAACAGTCTTATCTTTAAGGGCGGTGATCGGGATCATTCGTCTGCCTTATCTCAGCTTCAGTGTGGAAAGGCCGATCATGGCAAGGATAATCGCCACGATCCAGAACCGGATAACGACCTGACTTTCCGTCCAGCCCTTCTTTTCAAAATGATGATGAATGGGTGCCATCAGAAACACGCGCTTGCCAGTAAGCTTGAACGAGCCAACCTGAATAATCACCGAAAGCGCTTCCATGACGAAGAGACCGCCAATGATCGCAAGAACGATCTCGTGCTTGGTGGCAACAGCAACAGTTCCCAGCATACCACCAAGGGCAAGCGAACCTGTATCGCCCATGAAAATTGCGGCAGGAGGTGCATTAAACCAAAGGAAGCCAAGCCCCGCGCCAATAACCGCACCCAGAACGACAGCCAATTCACCTGTACCCGGAACAAAGTGGATTTGCAGGTAATCAGCAAAGATCGCGTTACCCGAAAGATAAGCAATAAAGCCAAACGAAGCCGCAGCAACCATCACTGGCACAATTGCGAGACCATCAAGACCATCTGTCAGGTTCACCGCATTGCCTGCGCCAACCATCACGAAAGCTGCAAAGGGAATGAAGAACCAACCAAGATTAAGAACGAACTGCTTCACAAACGGGAATGTCAGCGACGAGGAGAATGGCTCCTGCCCCGCGCGCATGATGATGAAGGCTGCAACAGCTGCAATGAAAAACTCGATTGCCAGACGCGACTTACCGGAAAAGCCTTTATCCGACTGCTTCGTCACTTTCAGATAATCGTCATAAAAGCCGATCGCGCCAAACCCGACTGTAACCATCAGCACAACCCAGACATAAACGCTGGAGAGATTGGCCCAAAAGAAACATGACACGAGAATGCCGGTCATAATCATCAGGCCGCCCATGGTGGGCGTACCCGCTTTCTTGAAGTGGGTCTGAGGACCGTCAGCACGGATTGGCTGACCCTTTCCCTGTCGCGCACGCAGCGAATTGATGATCGCAGGACCAAACAAGAAAACGATCAGTGCCGAGGTAATCATCGCGCCGCCGGTGCGGAACGTGATGTAGCGAAACACGTTGAACGGTGTCACATGATCGGCAAAAACTGCAAGAAGCATCAACATACGGAGAAAAATCCCTCAAACACGCCTATTCGGCAGGCACCACCGGTGGAAACTGGTTTGTCAGCGCCTTGACGATCTTAGCGAAACCGATCCCTTTGGAGGATTTCACCATGACAACATCACCGGGGCGGACTGCTTTCATCACCAATGGCAATAATTCTTCGGTGCTCTGCCTGTATTCGACGTGAATTTCAACCGGCAAGGCGTTTTTCAGCACCGACATTTCACGGCCACCGATATAAAGTACGTTCACTTCGGCATCGACAATCGGACGCGCGAGGTCAGCATGAAGCTTGCCGGACTGACGGCCCAGCTCCAGCATATCACCCAAAATTGCGATGCGGCGACCGCGTGGACCTTCCGGCGGCGTTGCCTGCAAAAGTGAAAGCGATGCGCGCATCGAAGTCGGGTTAGCGTTATAGCTCTCATCAATCAGTGTGAAAGAACCGCCATCGGGATGTTCCAGCACATGGCGTGCACCACGACCACCTTCAGCGGTCAACGTTGCCATAGCAATGGCAACCTTTGCCATATCAGCGCCGACAAGATGGGCAGCACCCAGAACCGCCAGCATGTTCTGCACAATATGGCGTCCCGGCATGCCAACTTTGACGACTGCTTCTTCATTGCCGATCTTAACGGTCATGCATGAACAGGTCGGATGCATTTTGACTTCACGCAGACGATAGTCCGAGCGCGCATTTTCACCAAAAGTCACGACGTGCTCAACGCCTGCCTTTTCGGCAAGTTCTTCAAGCTGCTTGAAACGCTTGTCATCACGATTGAGAAGCGCATAACCGCCCGGCACAACGCCTTCAAAAATCTCAGCTTTTGCTACTGCGATTTCTTCAAGATTTGCAAAATGGCCAAGATGCGCAGGCGCGATCAGCGTAATCAGCGCCACATGCGGACGCACCATTTTCACCAGCGGGCGAATTTCGTCATGATGGTTCATGCCGATTTCAAACACACCGTAATCGGTATCGGCTGGCATACGGGCAAGCGTCAGCGGCACACCCCAGTGATTGTTGAATGAGGCAACTGACGCATGAACTTTGCCGCTATCGGCCAGCACATGACGCAGCGCTTCCTTGGTTGTCGTCTTACCGACTGAGCCGGTGACAGCAATAATCTGCGCATTGGAGCGTTCCCGCGAAGCGAGACCAAGCTTGGTCAAAGATTCAAGCACATCTTCAACCACGATCATTGGCACTTTGAGATGACCAAGCGCCGGAAGGCGGGATTCGTTCACGACAAGCAAACCTGCACCAGCGGCCATGGCAGCCGTTGCAAAATCATGCCCGTCGAACAAATCGCCCTTGATCGCGAAGAAAGCTTCTCCATCTTTCAACGTGCGGCTATCGATGGAAATTCCGGTGATCCCCGCAGGCAACGTACCGAAAGGCCGGCCTTCCATGGCCTCCACCATATCGGCAGATGTCCAAAGCCAGTCACTCATCCCTTATGCTCCTCAAGGCGCGCGCCAAGTGCTGCCGCCACTTCCGTATGATCAGAGAATGGCAACGTAATATTGCCGACGATCTGACCTTCTTCATGTCCCTTGCCCGCAACAACCAAGGTGTCGCCCGGCATCATCATCGAAACTGCTGTGAAAATCGCCTCGCGACGATCACCAATTTCCGTGGCTCCCGGTGCCGCAGCCATAATTTCCGAGCGAATTTGCGCAGGCACTTCTGAACGTGGGTTATCATCGGTGACGATTGCCACATCAGCAAGACGCGCTGCGATTTCGCCCATGATCGGGCGCTTGCCCTTGTCACGATCCCCGCCGCAACCAAACACCACGATCACGCGGCCAGTTGTAAACGGACGCACAGACGTCAGCACATTTTCAAGCGCTTCTGGCTTATGGGCATAATCCACATAGGCGGGTGCGCCCTCTTCGGTGGCTCCAACCAGATCAAGACGACCTGGCGCGCCTTTGAGACGCTCAAGTGCCCGCATTGCAGCCGCAGCCGGAACGCCGGTCACCATAGCAAGACCAGCAGAAACCAGCGCATTCGCGACCTGAAAATCACCAGCCAGTGGCAGTTCAATTTCAAAGATTTCGTCAGCGATGCGCACTTCAACATGCTGGCGGAACCGCTCGTGTTCAACGCGCTTAATGGTGATGAAATCACCTTTACGGCCAACAGTTTTTACATCGCAGCCAGCAGCTTTTGCAGCTTCAATCGCCTGCGGCGAGAACTGGTCATCTGCAAAAATGATTGCAGGCGATCCTTTAGGAAGCAGCGTATCAAACAGGCGCATCTTGGCATGCAGATATTCTTCAATCGTCGCGTGATAATCCATGTGATCGCGACCGAGATTGGTGAAGGCGCCAGCGGCAAGCTTCACACCGTCAAGGCGACGCTGATCAAGACCATGCGACGAAGCTTCCATCGCGGCATGGGTCACGCCTTCATCGGCTAGTTCGGCCAAAAGGCGCTGCAATTCCACCGGATCAGGTGTCGTCAACGAGTTATAATCGCTGCGCGTTGGCGAGAAAACGCCAGTGGTCCCAATGTTTGCTGCAGGAAAACCAGCATAGGCCCAAATCTGACGCGTAAATGAAGCGACCGACGTTTTGCCGCTTGTACCTGTGACTGCAACCATAACTTCCGGCTGCTTGCCATAAAATTGAGCGCTAGCTACCGCGAGCGCATGGCGGGGATCGTCTACATGAAGGACAGGCACGTCGAGATTTTCGAGAACGGCACTCTTGCCAGCGATAACTGCAACTGCACCACGTTTGACCGCATCAATCGCATAGGCTGAGCCATCCGCCTTAACGCCTTTCAGAGCTGCAAACAGAAAGCCCGGCTCCACTTTGCGGGAATCCGATGTAACGCCAGTAATTTCGAGATCACCTGCGGAACCGGAGGTAAGATCCTTAAAAAGTGCGATGTCTTTCAACTTCATGGTCATACCAATTCCAGATAAAGGGACGTATCACGCGTTACAGGCAATTACACAAATCAGTCATTTGCAGAATCAACAGAAGCGATCTCCGACTCTGCTGGCGCAAATTCCTGTTTAAAATCGGGCTTAACCCCTAAAAAAGTGGCTGAGCGACGAATAATATCAGCAACCATCGGCGCAGCATTCAAACCAGCGGTCGCGCTGTACTTGCCTTCTTCGGGCTTCGGTTCGTCGATAATGGTCAAAACCACATAGGTTGGATCATCCATCGGGAACGATGCAAGGAAGGCATTAAAGCGCACATCTTTCGAATAGCGGCCATGAACGACCTTTTCCGCCGTGCCGGTTTTTCCACCGACGCGATAACCCTGAACCGTTGCGCGCTTGCCCGAACCACCCTGTGCAGTCGCATTCAGGCGATAGAGATAACGCATATCGGCAGAGACTTGCGGATGGATAACCTGCTGGGCGACTTGATCGGCCTGAGCCTGCGTACGCGCAAGGAAAGTTGGCTCGATCAGCTTGCCACCATTCATAAGCGCCGCCGCACCAACCGCCGTCTGCAATGGCGTGGTCATCATGCCGTGACCAAACGAAATGGTCATCGAATGAACTTTCTTCCAAACACGCGGTTCAACAGGACGCGCAACTTCTGGAAGCTCTGTCTGCATGCGATCGAGAAGACCAAGCTTTTTCAGGAACGCGCGATGTCCTTCAATGCCGACCACATTGGCTTCGTGACCAGAACCGATGTTGGACGAGAAGATAAAGACTTCCGGCAGCGTCAACACACGGCCCTTACCGTGGAAGTCGCGGATGGTCTGACGACCAATAACCAGCGGACGCGAGGCATCGATCTTCGAGTTCAGCGTAAACTTGCCAGAGTCGAGCGCCATAGCCGTGGTGAAGCTCTTAATGGTCGAGCCCATTTCATAGGTTCCCGCCGACATACGGTTAAGGCGATCCTTATCCAGCGCATTCACCGGATTATTCGGATCGAAATCTGGCACGGATGCCATAGCAATGACTTCGCCGGTCTTCACGTTGAGAACAACAGCACCGGCAGCAATAGCGCGGTAACGTTCGACCGCTTTGACGAGCACGTCGCGCATAATATGCTGAACACGAATGTCAATCGACAGCTTGATTGGCTCAAGTGATTGTGCGGTGGCCATACCAGCTGCGCGCAAATCGCTTAGTCCCTGACTGTCGACATATTTCTCCATACCCGCAATGCCCTGATTATCGACATTAACGAGACCAAGAATATGCGATGCAGTCGGACCACCAGGATAGAAACGGCGCTTTTCGGTACGGAAACCAATACCCGGCACACCAAGCGCCATGATCTGGCTCTGCTGACGTGGTGTGAGACCGCGCTTAATCCATACGAACCCGGCACCACCCTTTAAGCGGCGATAGGTGGCTTCCCAATCAAGATCGGGAATAACGGTTGAAAGCAGCTCAATGGTTTCGTCAGGATCAACGATTTTGCGCGGTTCGGCAAACAGCGACGCGGTCTTGATATCGGTTGCGAGTATCTCGCCATTGCGGTCCAGAATATCGGGACGCGATGCAAGCTGATGCACGGCAGGGCCGTTAGAGTCATCGTCTTCGCCACCAATGACGCCGAAATAGACGAGCTTTCCACCGATCACGCCGTAAATGCCGACGAAACAGACAATGGCCATCCACAAACGATTGCGCGCACGATTGCCATGCTTCTTGCGCGAACCCACAAACGCCATGTTGCCGGCCAGCTTTTCATTGCCAGCCGGCGTGTTGCCGTCATCAACCGTATTTTTGTTCTTCTTGGAAAATCCGAGCTTCAGCCGCATGATCAGTGCCTCGCTCCATTCTTTTTAACGCTTCCGGTTGTCGTTGCGTCTGGCTCCAGAACACCGCTTGCGACCAGTTCGTCGCTGCCGGAAATCAATTTCTGAATATCATCAAGCTGGCGCTCAGGAATATCTTCGACCCCCATGGCCAGCTGCTGCGCTTCAATCGGCTCAAGCTTCAACTCTTCCGAGTAAACCCCAACGAGGCTCTGCAAACGCCCCGGCTGGTTCATCAATGCCCAGTCTGCGCGCAGAAGCGTGATCGTGTCCTTCTCAGAATTGATCTGGCGTTGGAGTTTAGCAATAACCGAGATCTGCCTCTCCGCATCATATTTGATGGTATAGGTGATCGTTGCTGCTACCAGCATCGCCGCAATCATGATGAGTTCAAAAGTACGCAGCACTCGTTCAACTCCGGGCCAGTTCGTGCGTTTCAGGCAGCTTAGGCAACCCAAAAAGCGTCAAATCATCTTCAAGAGGCGGATTTTCAGTTCTCACACCTGCACGTAATTTTGCGGAGCGCGAGCGAGGATTGCGCTCTTCTTCTTCAGCCGTCGGGCCGACAGCGCCCTTCACTGCAGGCGTAAAGCTTGGCAGCCGCACATGCGTTTCCGGCAAATGCCGCGATCCAGCACTGCCGCCAGAACGATCCGCAAAATAGCGCTTAACCATACGATCTTCGAGCGAATGGAAGGTGACAACAACGAGACGACCGCCAGGCTTCAAAATGCGTTCGGCAGCAAGCAATGCGCGCGCAAGTTCGCCCAATTCGTCATTCACATATATGCGTAATGCCTGAAATACACGCGTTGCAGGATGAATTGGCACCTTCGGATTGCGTCCGACAAGTGCTTCAATCGCATTGGCGAGATCGAGCGTACGCGTGAAAGGCTGTGCTTCGCGGCGCTTTTCGATCATCCGCGCAATGCGGCCTGCATTACGTTCTTCACCCAGAAAATTAAAAATGCGCGCAAGGTCGCCCATCTTAAGACGATTCACGACGTCAGCAGCACTCGGCCCCTTACGCGACATGCGCATATCAAGCGGACCATCTTTCTGGAAAGAGAAACCGCGCTCGGCTTCATCAATCTGCATCGAAGAAACACCAATATCGAGAACAACGCCATCAACCGTGGCACCCTCTCCCAATACCTGTTCAACCGCCTGATCCAGCACAGAGAAACGGCTCTCAACGAGGTCAAACCTGCCGTCAAATTCTTTCACCATAACCTGCCCTGCGGCAATCGCAGTTGGGTCACGATCAATAGCAATCACATTCGCGCTCTGCTCAAGAATGCAGCGTGTATAGCCGCCAGCACCAAAGGTGCCATCGACGATTACTTTGCCGGTTTCGGGTTTCAGAGCGTCAATCACTTCGGAGATAAGCACCGGAACGTGACGGACCTGAGCCCCTTCGGCTTGAGATTGGTCTCCGCCGAGGCTAGCCATCATCACGGTCCTTTCCCGGGATCACGTCCCGCTATCCTGTGTTTTGCGCATCATTCCGGCCAATTTCAGACAGGTGTCGATTTGGCGGATTCGTTCAAACAGTTATCGGATATTAAGCTTAATGAACCGTTATCCTTTGAAGGCGACGTTCATAAATCCGTCTTGTGTGAAAAGTTTTCCCCGCAATAAATTGAAGCACTTTTGTTTGCTCTGATCCGCGCTGCATCAGCTCAGCTCGACCGACAATTAAATCATCCAATATCCGGCTTTCACGATCACATAGTTATGAAGAGCGCCATTCCCGGCACCGTTGACGAAACCACCACGCAGGATTAATAAATGCAAATAATTCGCAATTGCATTTTGGAAGCTTAAAGCATGGCATTTAAGATGGCCCAAGAGGATACGACGACGCCCGCAGCAGCCCAAGACGTTACTTTTGAAGGTTGGCGTCGGGATCGCGGCGAAGCTTCGATGTCAGATGTTCATCGCTCGATACGGGTCAGTCGCTCCGGTTCAAAACTCCGCCGCGCCATGGCTTTCTTCGGCCCCGGCTATTTGGTTGCAGTCGGCTATATGGACCCCGGCAACTGGGCAACATCGCTTGCGGGCGGCTCGCGCTTTGGCTATGTGCTGCTGTCGGTCGTGCTGATTTCAAATCTCATGGCTGTTCTTTTGCAAGCGCTCTGCACCCGACTGGCAGTTGCGACAGGACGTGATCTTGCTCAAGCCTGCCGCGATGCCTATCCGCGTTTTCTTGCTTGGCCTTTATGGTTGCTCGCAGAACTTGCCATCTGTGCCACCGATCTTGCTGAAGTCATCGGCACAGCCATTGGTCTCAATTTGCTGTTTGGCATTCCGCTCGAAATCGGCGTCATTCTAACTGCCGCCGATGTGCTTCTGGTTCTCTATCTCCAGAACAAAGGCTTTCGTCGTGTCGAAGCGCTCATTATTGCGCTGCTGGCTGTCATTGCAATCTGCTTCCTGATCCAAATTCTGATGGCAGACCCAAATTGGGGCGACGTTATCCGTGGTTTTGCACCAACCACCGAAATCCTGCGCAATCCAGACATGCTGTATATTGCACTAGGTATCATCGGTGCGACGGTCATGCCGCATAATCTCTATCTGCATTCCGGCATTATCCAGACCCGCGACTACGGCCAAACAGTGCCGGAAAAACGCGAGGCAATTCGCTATGCGACGCTTGATTCCACCATCGCCCTGACATTCGCCCTGCTGGTCAATGCTTCCATCCTGATCCTCGCTGCCGCAAGTTTCCACGCGACCGGCAATACAGGCGTCGAAGATCTCGACAAGGCTCATTCCCTGCTCAATCCACTGCTTGGCTCAGCGTTAGCACCAACACTCTTCGCAATTGCTTTGCTTTGCTGCGGTCTTAATTCGACGATTACAGCGACTATGGCTGGTCAGATCGTGATGGAAGGCTTCATCGACATCAAACTGAAGCCTTGGTTGCGTCGTGCAATCACACGTTTTGTCGCGATTGTTCCGGCTGCCATCGTTACAATCATGTATGGATCACAGGGAACCAGCGAACTTCTGATCCTATCTCAGGTGGTGCTCAGCCTGCAATTACCCTTCGCTGTAATTCCGCTCGTGATGTTCACGGCAGAAAAGAAAAAGATGGGCGCACTGGTGGCACCGCGCTGGGTGACATTTCTTGCTGCAATTACCGCTGCGATCATCGTCGTTCTGAATATGAAGCTCATCTACGACTTCTTCACGGGCGTTCCGATTTAGAGCGTGTTTCGATCTGATTAAGTCAGATCGGCGCTCTCAATAGTTATCTTAACGCGCATCTTTTCCGAAAACCGGTTCCCACTTTTCGGGATGCGCTAAATAGATAAATGTCAGTCGGTCTATAAGCCGGGTTTTGTATGGCCGGACTTGCGTCCAACGTGGCAGCCATTCATCTGGGACGGATGTCGCCACCCGCCTCTTGCAACCCACCCGGACGACTGATCCGGAAACTGATTGCCGATCCTTGCGAACCGGCGCGCCGTCCCTATTCGGTTTTGCTCCCAATGGGGTTTACCGTGCCGCCTGTGTTGCCACCGGCGCGGTGGGCTCTTACCCCACCCTTTCACCCTTACCCCGTCATCCCTGCCGCTTAAACAAGCGGTACGGAAGACGGGGCGGTTTACTTTCTGTGGCACTATCCCTGGGGTCGCCCCCGCCGGGCGTTACCCGGCATCGTATTTCCATGGAGCCCGGACTTTCCTCACCTGCCGTCTTTCGACATATGACAAGCGCGGCTGCCCGACCGACTGACGGCGCGTGTATAGCATGATCGGGCACAGTGGGAACCGTGTTTCGAAAAAATCTCCACACAACAAAAAAGCCGGCAGCGAAACCGCTACCGGCTTTTCTTTCACATCATCGGCTATAAACTCTACGCGACCGATAACATGAATTCCGATGTTACAGGCCAGCCATATAGGACTTAACCGAGCTGCAATATTTTGCAGATGTTGGGTTCATACGCTTTGCGCCATGACCGGCATTATACTTGAGGATCGTGCCACATGTGCTGCCACCACCAAGCTTCTGCGCCATCGCCAGATATTTCATGCCAAACTGGATGTTCGTTGATGGCTCATAAAGACCCTTTGCTGAGCCGGTGTAGCCGAGACCACGAGCGGTCGAAAGCTTGATCTGCATCAAACCAATTTCACCCGCTGCACCGCGAACATTTGGCTGAAAGTTGCTCTCGTGACGAACAACAGCATGCGCCAGTGAAGATGGCACACCATAGGTTGAAGCATAACGATTGATGATCTGCGAGTAAGCTTTACCGCCAACCTGTGCAGCCTTTGGTGCGTCTGCACGAGCCTTGGAACGCTTTGCGCTTTTAGAGGCTGGCGCTACGCGCTTGGTGATGACCGAAGCTTTTTTCGCGGTTTGCTTTGCTTCTGACCGTGCGGAACGCGAAACCTTTTCTGACTTGTTGGCTTCAACAGCCTTGTTCTGTGCACGGGCTTTCAGAAGGTCTGCGAGATTGGTGGGCTCGTTTACCGGCGCACTGATTGCAGAATTTAGACCAAAAGAACTCATGGCGCCAATGAGGGCGCAAACAACTACAAATTTTGACTTCATAACCTACCGTCTTGGATCGTTTTTATGGGGCTTTGCTGGTCTTGGGGGCAGCATTGCCGTTTTAATTATGATCCCGCTCAACAAGCATTTCACACGCTCATCACCGCCGGGAATAGCAGATCATGTGATGGGGAAATGCAGCCGAAGATTGGTAGGGGAAGTAAAATAGTCTTACAGGTTGTAATAAACGCTGTCATATTTCGTGATGCGCGCATGGGTAGAAAAAGATCAATAATCAGAGCCACTTCTGGCCTAATTTAATGAAATTACTACAGAAATATGAAACATGAAACGCTAACGCATGGGCATGA
>Ga0308157_10003362_pt1 | contig 23477 bp, 9 predicted proteins | sample PhyBR1_FD_201035 | JGI IMG/M metagenome (GOLD analysis project Ga0308157, IMG submission 201035) | Phyllosphere microbial communities from UC Gill Tract Community Farm, Albany, California, United States - DLSLB.R1 | ecosystem: Host-associated > Plants > Phyllosphere > Unclassified | place: USA...
TTTTTTTACGATTGCCGACAGTATATAGAAATCCGCGGCAAGCTACCGGCCAGTGGACTGTGGCGGAGGAAACGGTAGGGCAGGACGCGCGGGCGGCGCGCAGGGCAAGGCGCAAAGCGCAGCAATAGCGAGCTATTGCGAGCATTTGCAACGCCGCCATGCGTGGCGCTCCGCGCGGCAGGCACTATCGTTTCCTCCGTCACAGTTCACTGTCGCTTTGGCCGGTGGGCGTTCAGCAACTCGGCGGCGATCGATACGGTGACCGTCATGTCCGGCCATTCGTCGTCCGCGCCGAACCAGCGGGCGTCGGCGATTTCGTTCTGGTCGACGCGGATCTCGCCGTCCAGGTACTCGGCGGTGTAGGCGATCATCAGCGAATGCGGGAACGGCCACGACTGGCTGCCGAAGTATTTCAGGTTGTGCACCCGCAGCCCGACCTCCTCGTACACCTCGCGGTGCACCGCCTCCTCGATCGACTCGCCCGCCTCCAGGAAACCGGCCAGCGCCGTGTAGCGCTTGTACGGCGCGTTGGCGTGCATGGCCAGCAGCACCTGGTCGCCCTTGCGCACCAGCACCATCATGGCTGGCGAGATGCGCGGATAGGCGCTCATGCCGCAGCTCGGACACTGGTAGCAGCGCTCGCCTTCAAGCTGGCGCATCGGCGTGGCGCAGACGCCGCAGTAGCGGTGGGTGCGCGCCCATTCGGCCAGCTGGCTGGCACGCGCGGCCAGCGCCACGAAGCTTTCGTCGACCACCCCGAACAGCGAACGCAGGCCGTGATAGCCGTATTCCGGCCCCGGCAGTTGCGGCTGGTCGACCCACGCCAGCTGGTAGTAGCAGCCTTCCCACAGACCCAGCGCGTGGAAGCGCTCGGCCGGCAGGTTCAGCGCCGCCACCGCCTCGCGGTCGGGCAGGCCCAGGATTTCGTTGCGCAAAAGCAACTCTCCGCGGTGGAACACGAAAGTTAATGGATCGTCATGGTCCTGGGGGCGGATCAGCGGGGAAAATGTGGCGGGAGTCAGCAGCATGGCAGGGAGGCTCAGGTGGAATCGCAAGCCATGATCTTACAGTGTTTCCTAAATGCTTACTTTGGTCCCGGGAATTGATGACATCCCGATGACAGAACGCGCGCTAAGTCATTGTTTTCAGACCAAGATTTACACTACTTTTCCCCCTTTCCTTACTGTATGACATCGTTTGGCGGTACTATATATTTCCGTAAGGAGACTATTTCACATGCCATCACTCGTACCTGGTTTAACGACCGACCAAATCGCCAGCCTGCAGACCAATCAGATCGCTTTACTGACGACTGCGGATATCGTGCTGCTCACCACTTTGCAGATGACCGCATGGAGCACCGATCAGCTGGCGGCGTTCGGCACCAGCCAGTTACGGGCGCTGTCCACCCAGAACCTGCAGACGCTCACCACGCAGCAGCTGGGCTACGGCTTCACCACCAAACAGATCGCGGCGCTGACCACCGGCCAGATCGTCAGCCTGAGCACCAACCAGCTGGTCAACGGCCTCACCACCGACCAGTTCGCCGCGCTGGCGACCGCGCAACTGGCCGCGATGGGCACGCAGCAGCTGTCCATCGTCGGCACCGAGGACATCGCCGCGCTGCGCAGCGCCCAGCTGGTGTCGCTCAACACCGCGCAGGTGCGCGCCTTGAGCACCGACCAGATCGTCGCGCTGAGCAGCAGCCAGGCCGCCGCGCTGCAGACCCGCCAGATCGCCGCCCTGTCCAGCAACCAGCTGGCCAGCATCGCCACCGACGACATCGCCGCGCTCGGCACGCAGCAGCTGCTCGCGCTGGGCACCGGCCTGCTGGGCGCGCTGACCACGGCGCAGATGGCCGCGCTGCGCACCGCGCAAAGCAGCAACCTGGCGACCCAGCAGATCGGCGCCCTCGGCAGCGATCAGCTGGCCGCGCTCGGCACCGACGGCTTCGCCGCGCTGAAGACCTCGCAGATCGCCGCGCTGACCACCAAGCAGTTCACCGCCCTCAGCACCGACCAGATCGTCGCGCTGACCACCGCGCAGACCGCCGCGCTGACCACGCTGCAGCTGGGCCAGATGTCCAGCACCCAGCTGGCCGCGATGGAAACCCAGGACTTCGCCGCGCTCAAGAGTCAGCAGCTGAATGCGCTCAACACCATCAGCACCGCCGTGCTGAGCACCGACCAGGTCGCCGCGCTGACCACGGCCCAGATCGCCGCGCTGCGCAGCGGCCAGCTGCGCGGCCTGTCCACCGACCAGATCGTCGCACTGACCACGGCCCAGGTGGCCGCGCTGGGCACGGCGCAGATCGTCGTGCTGAGCTCGGACCAGGTGGCGGCCATTGAAACCCGCGACCTGGCCGCGATGAAGACCGCGCAGGTGGCGGCCTTCACCACCGCCCAGATCAACGCGCTGGGCACCGATCAAATCGCCGGCCTGGGCACCGCGCAGGCGGCCGGCCTGGCCACGCAGCAACTGGCCGCGCTGAGCACCACCCTGCTGGCCGCGATGGAAACGCAGGACCTGGCCGCGCTGCGCACGCAACAGATCGCCGCCGTGTCCACCAGCGGCGTGGCCGCGCTGGGCACCGACCAGATCGCCGCGTTGAGCTCGCTGCAAGTGGGCGCGCTGCGGACCGCGCAACTGGCCGCGCTCGGCACCGACCAGATCGCCGTGCTGAGCACCGCCCAGATCGGCGGCCTGGCCTCGCAGCAGGTGGCCGCGCTGTCGACCACGCAACTGGGCGCGCTGAGCACCACCAACCTGGCCGCGCTCAAGACGCAGCAGCTGGCCGCCATGGGCACCAGCCTGATCGCCGCGCTCAGCACCGACCAGGTCGCCGCGCTGAAGACCGCGCAAGCCAACGCCCTCAGCTCGCTGCAACTGTCGGCGCTGAGCAGCGACCAGCTCGCCGCAATGACCACGCAGGACCTGGCCGCGCTGCGCACCCAGCAACTGGGCGGCCTGAGCACCAACAACCTCCGCAGCCTGGGCACCGACCAGGTCGCCGCGCTGACCACCGCGCAGGTGGCGGCCCTGGGCACCCAGCAGACCGGCGCGCTCAGCACCGACCAGATCGTCAGCCTGACCACGGCCCAAGCCGGCGCGCTGACCACGCGCCAGCTCGCCGCGCTCGGCACCGGCCAGCTGGCCGCGATGGAAACCCGCGACCTGGCCGCGCTGAAAACGGCCCAGCTGGCCGCGCTGGGCAGCGCCCAGATCGGCGCGCTGACCACCGACCAGATCGTCGGCCTGGGCTCGCAGCAGGTGGCCTCGCTGGCCACCCAGCAGATCGCCGCGCTCACCACCGACCAGGTGGCCGCGATGGAAACGCAGGACCTGGTGGCGCTGAAATCGCAACAAGCCGCCGCGCTGGGCAGCAACGCCGTGGCCGCGCTGACCACCACCCAATTCGCCGCGCTGGGCAGCATCCAGCTGAGCAACTTCACCACCGCCCAGATCGCCGCGCTGACCACCGACCAGATCGTCGCGCTGACCACCGCGCAGGCCGCCGCGCTGAGCACGCGCGAGATCGCCGCGCTGTCGACCAACCAGCTCAACGCGCTGGAGACGCAGGACTTCGCCGCCCTCAAGACCGCGCAGGTCATCGCCCTGACCACGGCCCAGGTGGCCGCGCTGGGCACCGACCTGATCGTGGCCCTGACCACCGCCCAGGCCGGCGCCCTGACGCCGGGCCAGCTCAACGCGCTGAGCACCGACCAGCTCAACGCCATGGAAACCCAGGACTTCGCCGCGCTGCAGACCAGCCAGCTGCTGGGCCTGGGCACCAAGGCCATCGCCCTGCTGACCGTGGGCCAGGTGGCCGCGCTGAAAACCGCGCAGATCACGCAGCTGAGCTCCGACCAGATCCGCGTGCTCAGCTCGGCCCAGCTGGGCGCGCTGAACACCGCGCAGGTGAACGCCTTGAGCACCGCCCAGATCGGCTACCTGCTGACCGAGCAGGTGGCCGCGCTCACCACAGCCGACTGGGCCTCGCTGAAATCGAGCCAGCTCAACGCGTTGGGCTCGAACCAGCTGGCCGCCGTCACCACCGACCAGATCGTCGCGCTGACCTCGCTGCAAGCGGGCGCGCTGGCCACCCAGCAAGTCGCACAATTGTCGACCGACCAGATCGTCGCGCTGGAAACGCAGGACCTGGCCGCGCTCAAGTCGCAGCAGGTCGTCGCGCTGGCCACGTCCGACGTGGCCGCCATCACCACCGCCCAGCTGCAGGCGATGAAGACCCAGCAGCTGGCCGCGTTGACCAGCAAGCAGCTGGCCGCGCTGAGCACCGACCAGATCGCCGCACTGAGCACCGCCCAGGCCAGCAACCTGGGCAGCCAGCAAATCGCCGTGCTGTCGAGCGACCAGTTGCTGGCCATCGCCACCGACGACCTGGCCGCGCTGAAGACCGCGCAATTGGCCGCGCTGGGCACCAACCAGATCAGCCTGCTGAGCAGCGACCAGATCGTCGCGCTGACCACCGCGCAAGTCGGCAGCCTGAGCACGCGCCAGCTGCTGTCGCTGGGCAGCAGCCAGATCGTCGCGATGGAAACGCGCGACCTGGCCGCGCTGAAGACCTCGCAGATCGCCGGCCTCGGCACCGACAACCTGAACGCGCTGAACGCGTCGCAGGTGCAAGCCCTGACCACGGCCCAGCTGGCCGCGCTGGGCAGTGCCCAATTGGCCGCGTTCGCCACCGCGCAGATCGCCAACCTGAGCACCGCGCAGGTGACCGGCCTGGCCACGGCGCAAGTCGCCCTGCTGGGCAGCGACCAGATGGTGGCGCTGGGCACGCAAGGCCTGTCGCTGATGAAGACGGCACAGATCGCCGCGCTCAAGACCGCTCAGATCGCCGCCCTCAACAGCGACCAGCTGGCTGCGCTCACCACGCTCCAGGTCAGCAACCTGACCACGCAGCAGATCGCCGCCCTCGGCAGCGACCAGCTGAACGCGCTGGAAAGCCAGGACTTCGCCGCGCTCAGGACCGCGCAGTTCGCCGCGCTGGGCACCGACGTCATCGCCAGCCTCAGCACCGCGCAAGCGGCCGCGCTGACCACCACGCAGGTATCGAGCCTGAGCTCGCGCCAGCTGGCCGCGCTCGGCACCGCGCAGTTGCAGGTGTTTTCCACCGCCGACATCGCCGCGCTGCGCACCGCGCAAATCCTGGCGCTGACGACCGACCAGCTCGAAGCGCTGGGCACCGACCAGTTCCGCGCCCTGAGCATCACGCAAATGGCGGCCCTGGGCAGCGCCCAGTTCCAGGCGCTGACCAGCGACCAGATCGTCGCGCTGAGCACGCAGCAGGCCGCCAACCTCGGCACGGCCCAGGTGCGCGCGCTGTCCGCCACCCAGCTGGCCGCGCTGGAAACCCAGGATCTGGCCGCCTTCAAGACGCTGCAAGTGGCGGCCCTGAGCACCAGCCAGTTCATCCTCTTGAACAGCGACCAGATCGCCGGCCTGACCGCCATCCAGGTGTCCGGCCTGACCTCGCAGCAACTGACGGCGATGACCGCCGCCCAGCTGCAGGCGCTGGAAACGCAGGACCTGGCCGCGCTGCGCACCGCGCAGCTGCAATCGCTGAGCACCGACCAGCTCGACGCCCTCGGCACCGACCAGTTGCAGGCGCTGACGGCGGCCCAGTTGTCCTCGCTGAGCACGGCGCAATTCGTCGGCCTGCAGACCGCGCAGATCGCCGCCCTGACCACGCTGCAAGTGGGCGCGCTGGCCACCGGCCAGATCGCCACCCTGAGCGCCGACCAGCTGGCCGCGCTCAACACCGACGAGATCGCCGCGCTGAAGGCCGCGCAGATCACCGCGCTGCGCACCGCCCAGGTCACGCTGCTGAGCACGGACCAGATCATGGCGCTGACCAGCAACCAGGTCGGCGCCATGTCGACCGCCCAGCTGTCCTCGCTGTCGTCCGACCAGATCGGCGCGCTGAGCACGGCCGACTTCGCCGTGCTGACGGCGGCCCAGCTGAGCGCGCTCGGCATGCTGAACAACCTGAGCACCGACCAGATCCAGGCGCTGACGCCGGCGCAGATCGGCGGCCTCACCACCGACCAGATCGCCGCGCTGGGCACCAACCAGATCGTCGCGCTGACCACCAAGCAGATCGGCAGCCTGAGCACGGCCGGCGTCAGCGCACTGAGCAGCGACCAGCTGCGCGCGCTGGAACTGGAAGACCTGGCCGCGATGAAGACCTCGCAACTGGCGGCATTGCAGACCTCGCAGATCCAGCAGCTCACCACCGACCAGGTGCAGGCGCTGACCACGGCGCAGGCATCCAGCCTGGCCACCGCGCAGGTGCAGGCGCTGACCACCGACCAGGTGCAGGCGCTCAGCACCGACGAGATCCTGGCGCTGAAGACCGCGCAGATCGCCTCGTTCAGCAGCGACCAGATCGCCGCGCTGGCGCTGGCCCAGGTGCAAAGCCTGGGCGGCACCCAGCTCAACGCGCTGAGCAGCGCGCAGATCCAGTCGCTGGGCTCGGACCAGATCGTCGAACTGACCACGCAGCAATTCCTCGCCATGGGCACGGCGCAAGTGGCCGCGCTGTCCACGCAGCAAGTGGCCGTGATTGAAACCGAAGACCTGGCCGCGCTGAAGACCGCGCAGATCGCCGCGCTGAGCACCGACCAGATGCAGGCGCTGGCGGCCGACCGCATCGCCGCGCTGACCACCGCGCAGGCGCAGGCGCTGACCACCAACCAGCTGCTGTCGCTGAGCTCGGCGCAAATCCAGGCCCTGAGCAGCGACGACCTCGACGCGCTGAAGGCCGCGCAGATCGCCGCCCTGGGCAGCGACCAGCTCAACGTCCTGATCGCCGACCAGCTGCAGAACCTGGGCTCGGCGCAATTGAACGCGCTGGGCACGGCGCAGTTCCGCGCCCTGAGCACCGACCAGATCATCGCGCTGACCACGCAACAGTACGCACAGCTGGGCACGTCCCAACTGGCCGCGCTCAGTTCCGACCAGCTGGCCGCGATCGAGCTGCCCGACCTGGCCGCGCTGCTGAGCAACCAGATCCTGGCCCTGAGCACGCTGCAGATCTCGCAACTGGACCTGGCCCACATCGGCGCGCTGACCACCGCGCAAGCGGCCGCCCTCAGCAGCAACCAGCTGGTGACGCTGTCGACCGACCAGCTGCAAGCGATCGGCACCGACGACCTGCAAGCGCTGAAAACCGCGCAAGTGCAGGCGCTGACCACCAGCCAGCTGATCTCGCTGACAATGGACCAGCTGCAAAACCTGACCACGGCGCAGATGGACGCGCTGACCTCGGCCCAGGCCGCCGCGCTGACCACCGACCAGATCGCCGCGCTGACCACGCTGCAAGTGGACAACCTGGCGACCCGCCAGCTGAACGCGCTGAGCAGCGACCAGATCGCCGCCATCAGCACCGACAACTTCGCCACGCTGTCGAGCACGCAGATTGGCGCGCTCAACGCCGGCCAGTTCGGCGCCATCACCACCGACCAGATGGTCGGCCTGAGCAGCCTGCAGGTGGCCGCGCTGAGCACCGCGCAAGTGGCCGCCCTCAGCAGCGACCAGCTGGACGCGCTGGAAACCGCCGACTTCGTCGCGCTGGGCTCGGCGCAGATCGCCGTCATCGGCAGCGCCAACATCGCCGCCCTGACCACCGACCTGGTCAGCGTGCTGACCACGGCGCAGATCGCCGGCCTGGGCAGCGGCCAGATCGCCGCCCTCAGCACCGACCACATCCAGGCGCTCGGCACGGCCCAGGTCGGCACGCTGAGCACGCTGCAGATCGGCGGCCTGAGCACCAACCAGATCGCCGCGCTCAGCACCAAGGACTTCGTGGCGCTGCGCAGCAACCAGCTGGCCGCGTTCAGCACGGCCCAGTTCGCCGCGCTGACCAGCGACCAGCTCAACGCCCTGTCCACCAGCGCCTTCACCGGCCTGACCACGCAGGAAATCACCGCGCTGACGTCGGCGCAGTTCGCCCAGCTGAGCACAGCGCAGGTCGCCGCGCTGACCTCGGTGCAGGCGCCGGCGCTGAGCACCGACCAGCTGACCGCGCTGGGCACCGACCAGTTCGCCGCGCTGGGCACCAGCGCCGTCAACCACCTGCTGGCCGCGCAGTTCGCCGCGCTCACCACCGACCAGATCGTCGCGCTGGGCACCGCGCAAGTGCGCGCGCTGAACAGCGTGCAGCTGACCGCGCTCACCAGCAACCAGGTGGCCGCGCTGGAAACGGCCGACCTGGCCGCGCTGACCACCGCCCAGGTCGTCCTGCTGGGCAGCGACCAGCTACAGGCGCTGTTGACCGACCAGTTCGCCACACTGGGCACCGCGCAAGTCGCGGCGCTCACCACCGACCAGGTCGTTAGCGGACTGAACACCGACCAGATCGCCGCGCTGACCACCGCGCAGGCCAGCTCGCTGGCCACGCGCCAGGTGGCGGCCCTCACCACGGCCCAGATCGCCGCGCTGGAAACAGCCGACCTGTCGTCCTTCAGCACGCGCCAGATGGTCGCGCTCGGCAGCGACCAGGTCGCCGCGCTGGGCAGCGACCAGCTGAACGCGCTGACCACGGCCGAGCTGTCCGCATTGACCACCAGCCAGATCAACAACGGCCTCAGCACGGCCCAGCTGGTCACGCTGGACAGCGCCCACATCGCCGCGCTGGGCACGGCGCAGCTGGCGTACGGTCTGGGCAGCGACGCCATCGCCGCCCTGGGCACCGACCAGATCACCGCGCTGCGCACCGCGCAGACCGTCGCGCTGGGCACCGCCCAGGTGCAGGCGCTGACCACCGACCAGATCGTCGCGCTGAGCACCGCGCAGGCCTCCACCCTGTCCACGCAACAGGTCGCCGCACTGACCTTCAGCCAGATCGCCGCGCTGGAAACGGTGGACCTGAACGCGATGAGCACGCGCCAGGTCGCCGCCTTCACCACCGCCCAGGTCAGCGAGCTCAACAGCGCTCAGCTGAACGCCCTGAGCCTGGCGCAACTGGCCGCATTCAGCACCAGCCAGCTGGCCTACGGCCTGCAGACCGACCAGGTGGCCGCGCTCGACACCGACCACATCGCCGCGCTGAGCACCGCGCAGATGGCGTACGGCCTGAGCCTGGACAACCTGCTGGTGCTGGGCAGCGACCAGATCCGCGCGCTGAAAACCGCGCAGATCGCCGCGCTGACCACCGACCAGGCCAGCAGCCTCACCACCGACCAGATCGCCGCGTTGGGCACGGCCCAGGTCACCGGCCTGTCCACCGCGCAGATGCCGACGCTGAGCGCCGGCCAGCTGGCCGCGCTGGGCACCGCGCAGGTAGCCGCGCTCGACACGCAGGACGTCGCCGCGCTGACCGCCAGCCAGTTCACCGGCCTGTCCACCGACCAGACCGTCGCGTTGACGACGGCGCAGATCCGCGGCCTGAAAACCGCGCAGATCGCCGCCATCGATGTGCCGCAGGTGAACGTCCTCAGCACCGACCAGATCGCTTCGCTGAGCACCGCGCAGGCCGCCGCGCTCAGCATCAACGCCGTGACCGCGCTGTCGACCAACCAGATCGGCGCCCTGCAAACGGCCGACGTCGCCGCGCTGGGCACGCTGCAAGTATCCAGCCTGACCGCCGGCCAGCTGGTGGGCCTCAACACCGCGCAGATGCAGGCCCTGACCAGCCTGCAACTGGGCGCGATGACGGCCGACCAGATGTTCTCGCTGAGCACCAGCCAGATCGCCGCGCTGCGCACCGCGCAGATCGGCTACCTGAACACCACGCAGCTGGCCGCGCTGTCGGACACGCAGATCCAGGCGCTGACCACAGCGCAAGTCGCCAGCATCAAGCTCAGCCAGATCACCGCGCTGACGGTGGACCAGATGGCCGCGTTCAGCACCGACCAGCTGCAGGCGGTCACCACCTCGCAGCTGCAGACGCTGAGCTCGACCCAGCTCAACGCGCTGACCGGCACCCAGGCGGCCGCGCTGACCACCACGCAGATGGCGGCGCTGAAGAACGCCCAGATCGCCGCGCTGACGGTGGACCAGATCAACGCCTTCACCACCACGCAGCTGGGCGCCTGGAGCACCAGCCAGCTGGGTTCGCTGACGGCCACGCAGATCGGCTACCTGTCGACCGCGCAGATCGCCGGCCTGACCAACGCCCAGGTCGCCGGCCTGAAGACCAGCCAGCTGATCGTCTTCACCACCGACCAGATCGCGGCGTTCACGGCGGCGCAGGTACCGTCGCTCACCACGGCCGGGCTGACCGCGCTCAGCGTCACCCAGGCCAACGCCTTCACCGGCACGCAGGTGGCGGCGATGACGGTCACGCAAACCATGGCGCTGAACGCCTCGTCCACCAACTACGCCACGCCGCTGGTGCTGGACCTGGACGGCAACGGCGTGCAAACGCTGGGCATAGGCGCCGGGGTGCAGTTCGACATCCGCGCCGAAGGCAAGGCCGTGCACACCGGCTGGGTCGACGCCCACGACGGGCTGCTGGCCCTGGACCGCAACGGCGACGGCCTCATCAACGACGGCGGCGAACTGTTCGGCAGCGCCACCAGGTTGGCGGACGGCGGCACGGCGGCCGACGGCTACGCCGCGCTCAAGTCGCTCGACAGCAACGGCGACGGCCAGATCACCAGCGCCGACAGCGCGTTCGGCGCGCTGCGGGTGTGGGTGGATGGCAACTCCGACGGCATCAGCCAGGCCGGCGAGTTGAAGACGCTGGACCAGCTCGGCATCGCCGCCATCAGCACCAGCGCCGGCCACACGCTGACGCAACAGAATGGCAACATGGTCGGCCTGACATCGAGCTACACCGGCACGGATGGCAGCAGCCACGCCAGCGCCGACGTCTGGTTCCTGGCGCAGAAGACCGCGGCCACGGTCGCGGCCACGCTGCAACAGCAAGTGAGCGGCCTGAGCAACGCAATGGCCGCCTACGCCAGCGACGCCCCCGCGGCGCCGGCGCCACAAGCGGCGTTGTGCAAGTCCGACACCGCGGCAGTCGATAGCAACGCACAAGCGATGGCCGACGCGCTGCAGCACTACCGCAGCCGGCAATCGCTGGCGGGCGCCGCGGCCGCGCTCAGCAAGCAACCCGACGACCAGCAACACAACACCGGCAACTGGTTCAGCGTTCCCAACCGCTAACCCCCAATGGGGTCAAGTCTGGCAATCGGACACGACCTCTGCCGTCACATTGGGGTCAAGTCTGACATTCGGACACGAGCACAACCGTAGCCCCCCGCTACGGTTGTGCTCGTGTCCGAATGTCAGACTTGACCCCACGCCGTTACTGTCGGGCTCGTGTCCGATTGCCAGACTTGACCCCAAGTTGATTGTTACTCCTGCCTATACGTTGAGCAGGTGGCGTTTTACAGTCTTGCTCCAGAGCCAAAAGTTGCCCCTCATCCAGCGACAAAAAGGTATGATAGTGCGTACCTTTTATGGCTCATCCCATCCTACGCCCGCTATGACCGCTCAAGTACCTGCCGCTCCCATCGATACCAGCCCGTTGGGCACCGTTATGGCGCTGGCCGTCAAGGGCGTGCTGTCCATCGGCGATCTGTTCGGCGCCGCCGCCGTGTTGCAGGAGAGCGGACAATTGCCCGCCGCCATCGCCCTCTACCGCGCCTGGATCGACCACACGCCGTCGCCGCTGCTCTACGCCGCCTGCTTCAACCTGGCCGTGGTGCTGTCCAACGCGGGCGACGATGCCGGCGCGGAAGCCGTGCTGCGCAAGGCCATCACCCAGAACCCCGGCTTCGTCGAGGCCCGCCTGAACCTGGGCACCCTGCTCGAACGCACCGGCCGCCCGGACGACGCGCTGGCGATGTGGAAGACCATCCTCTCCGATGAAGTGCAGCCGGACATCAAGACCAATCCGACCCTGTACGTGCAAACCCTGAACAACCTGGGCCGCCTGCTGGAAATCCGCAAGCGCTACCCCGAGGCCGAGGCCATGCTGGCGCTGAGCCTGCGCGTCGATCCGCAACAGGCCAACGTGATGACCCACTGGGTCCACCTGCGCCAGAAGCAGTGCGAGTGGCCGGTCTACAGCGGCCTCGAGCACATCTCGGTCGCTACCATGATGGAGGGCACCTCGGCGCTGGCCATGCTCAGCGCCTCGGCCGACCCGGCCCAGCAGCTGGCCGCCGCGCGCCGCTTCGTCAACGAGAAGGTCAACGCCGCCGTCGCGCCGCTGACCGGCCAGCACGGCTACGGCCACGGCCGCCTGCGCATCGGCTACCTGTCGTCGGACTTCTGCTCGCACGCGGTGTCCATCCTCACCGCCGAGCTGTACGAGCTGCACGACCGCAGCAAGTTCGAGGTCTACGCCTTCAGCTGGAGCCGCGAGGACGGCTCGCCGATCCGCGCCCGCGTGGTCAAGGCCATGGACCACTACATCCGCATCGACAAGCTGACCGACGAGCAGGCCGCCCGCACCATCCGCGCCCACGAGATCGACATCCTGGTCGACCTGCACGGCCTGACGCTGGGCGCGCGCCCGAACATCCTGGCCTACCGCCCGGCGCCGGTGCAGCTGACCTACCTGGGCTTCCCCGGCAGCACCGGCCTGCCCGGCGTCGACTACGTGATCGCCGACGAGTTCCTGATCACCCCGGAGATGACCAAGGACTTCACCGAAAAGCCGCTGTACCTGCCGGACACCTTCCAGATCAACGACCGCCAGCGCCTGATCGCGCCCAAGCCGACCCGCGCCAGCGTCAACCTGCCGGAGGACGCCTTCGTCTTCTGCTCGTTCAACAACAACTTCAAGTTCACGCCCGACCTGTTCACGGTGTGGATGAACATCCTGCGCCGCGTGCCCAACAGCGTGCTGTGGCTGGTGGCCGACTACCCGGAGGTGCGCGAGAACCTGTACCGCTACGCCGAGGAAGCCGGCATCGCCCGCGAGCGCCTGATCTTCAACAGCCGCGCGGTGCCGGCCGAGTACCTGGCGCGCTACCAGCTGGCCGACCTGTTCCTCGACACCTTCCCGTTCAACGCCGGCACCACCGCCAGCGACGCGCTGTGGGCCGGCTTGCCGCTGCTGACCTGCGCCGGCCAGACCTTCTCGTCGCGCATGGCCGGCAGCCTGCTGCGCGCGGTCGACCTGCCGCAGCTGATCACCTACAACTTCGCCGACTACGAGGACAAGGCGGTGGCGCTGGCCAACGATCCGGCCCGCATCGCCGCGATGAAGCGCCAGCTGGCCGCCAACCGCCTGACCTGCCCGCTGTTCGACAGCCCGCGCTTCGTGCGCAACCTGGAGGCCGCCCTGATCAAGGTCGCCAAGCCGGCCGCGCCGCGCCTGGCCGCGCCGGAACACGCGGTGCGTCCGCAGGAACCGTCGCAGGCCGCCGAGCCGGTGCGCATCGCCGACATCCCCATCGTCACCGTGTCCTACAACGCGCCCGACCTGATCGAGGCGCTGCTGCGCACGCTGCGCCAGTTCTACGGCAACCGCGTGTACGTGATCGACGGCTCCAACCCGGACGTGGCCGAGAAGATCCGCGCCATCACCGACGCCCATGACAACGTCGAGTTCATCCCGTTCGGCTACAACATCCACCACGGCCCCGGCATGGCGTGGGCGCTCAACCACCTGGGCCTGTCGGGCGAGGTGCTGTTCCTCGATTCCGACGTCGAGATCCTCAAGCCCGGCTTCCTGGAATCGCTGCACAGCGCGCTGCGCCCGGAGATGTACGGCGTCGGCAACGTCCAGCGCGTCAACGAGCTGGGCCACAGCCGCGACGTCGACGGCATCCCCTACCTGCACCCGGCCTGCATGCTGGTGAACGCCGAGGTGATGCGCCAGTGGCCGCTGCCGATCAAGCACGGCGCGCCGCTGCTGCCGGCCATGCTGGCCCTGCACCGCGCCGGCCAGGCCGCGCTGCTGCACGCGGTCGACTGGGTGCGCGACGATTTCGCCCGCGAGCCGACCCGCACCTACATCAAGCACGACTGGCAGGGCACGGTGATCCGCACCGGCGGCTACCACTACGACCTGCCCAGCGCCACCAGCGAGGTCAACACCGACCTGCTGCAGTTCGTGCCGCAGGCCGCGGTCAAGGTGGTCGAGCTGGGCTGCGGCGACGGCGCCTTCGCCAAGGCTTACCGCGCGCGCAATCCGCTGGCCAACTACACCGGCATCGAGGCCGATCCGGCGCCGGCCCAGGCCGCCCGTCCGCATTGCGACTTCGTGTTCAACCTCGACATCGAGCACGCCGGCGCCGACCTGTGGGACCACGTGCGCGGCGCCGACTGCTGGGTCATCGACGAGACGCTGGAAACGCTCAACGATCCGTGGACCGTGCTGCAGAAGATCCGCACCAGCATCGCGCCGGGCGGCAAGGTGGTCGCCACCTTGCGCAACTTCCAGCACTGGAGCATCCAGGCCCGCCTGAACGCCGGCGACATGCGCTACGGCCCGGGCGGCATCGAGAAGTCGCGCAAGCGCATCTTCACCCGCGGCGCCATGCTGGAGCTGTTCCAGCAGGCCGGCTTCCAGATCGCCGGCGGCAGCGCCCGCATCATCGACGAGCCTGCCCGCGAGAAATACCTGCCCGCCATCCGCCTGATGGCCGGCGCCAGCGGCCTCGATCCGGTGGTGGCGGTGGAAGACGCGCTGCCGTGGCAATACATCGTGATGGCGGTCGCCGCTTAACCGCCTCAGCCAGGAGCCAAAGATTTATGAGTTTGCCATTAGTTAGCATCGTTATCCCGTCCTACAAGCCCGCCCACTTCGAGGCGTGCCTGAAGTCGGCGCTGGGACAGAGCTACCCCAACATCGAGATCATGGTCAGCGACAATTGCCCGACCGGGGCGATCAAGGAAATCTGCGCCCGCTACACCGGCCACCTGATCTACCAGCGCAACTCCGCGCTGCGCGAGCAGAACGTGCTGACCGCGCTGTTCGGCGCCAAGGGCCAGCTGATCAAGCCGCTGTTCGACGACGACGTGCTGCACCCGTTCTGCGTCGAGCGCATGGTGGCCACGATGAACATGGACCCGGCCATCCAGCTGGTGTTCTCGTCGTCGCAGGTGATCAACGTCGACAACGAGCGCACCGAGCTGCGCCGCCCCTACCAGGCCAGCGGCAGCATGGACGCGCGCGACATGCAGCGCAGCATGGTGCTGGGCATGCGCAACTTCATCGGCGAGTTCACCTCCATCATGTTCCGCCGCGAGCGCCTGTGGGAAGTGGGCCGCCACCTGTTCCACTACCACCAGCACGACTGCACGCTGGGCCTGGCCGACGTGGCCGCCTACTTCAACCTGGCGCGCGACGGCAAGGTGTTCTACATCGACGAGGAGCTGACCTACTTCCGCCACGACCAGCGGCTGGAATCGAACAGCAACATCAACAGCAACCCCAACTTCGGCTACTGCTTCTCCGACTACATCGACCTGCTGATCGAATCGTGCGACATCGGCATGGTCGCGCCGGAGGAGCTGGCGGCGATGCAGCCGACCGTGGACGACGTGGCCGCGCGCCTGAGCGGCGTGTTCCCGATGGTGGCGCGCTCGCAGCAACGCTACCACCAGGTGCTGGCGGCGCAACGCGAAGGAGCGGCATCATGATGGACCAATGCAGGCTGATCGACCTGCCGCCGCACCACGACGTGCGCGGCAACCTGTCGGTGATCGAGGGCGGCGTGCACATCCCGTTCGACATCAAGCGCGTGTACTACCTGTACGACGTGCCGGGCGGCTCGGCGCGCGCCGGCCACGGCCACATCGAGCTGCAGCAGCTGTTCGTGGCCATGTCGGGCAGCTTCGACGTGATCGTCGACGACGGCTACGAGCGCAAGAAGTTCCAGCTCAACCGTTCCTACTACGGCCTGTACGTGCCCGGCATGATGTGGCGCGAGGTCGAGAACTTCTCCTCGGGCGCGGTGTGCGTGGTGCTGGCCTCCACGCTGTACGACCCCAAGGACTATTACCACGACTACGACGAATTCGTGGCCGCGGCACACCAACAACCCAAGCGACAACCTAAGTGAGTCTTGCCATGAGCGTTCCCTTCCTCGACCTGAAAGCCATCAACCTGTCGCAAGCCGAAGAGCTGGAAGCCGCGTTCAAGCGCGTGCTGCATTCCGGCTGGTACATCCTGGGCGGCGAGACCAGCGCCTTCGAGGCCAGCTTCGCGGCCTACTGCAAGAGCAAGCACGGCATCGGCGTGGCCAACGGCCTGGACGCGATCTTCATGATCCTCAAGGCCTACGGCATCGGCCCCGGCGACGAGGTGATCGTGCCGTCCAACACCTTCATCGCCACCTGGCTGGCGGTCAGCGACTGCGGCGCCACGCCGGTGCCGGTCGAGCCCACCGCCGACGGCTTCAACATCGACCCGGCCCGCGTGGAAGCGGCCATCACGCCGCGCACCAAGGCCATCATGCCGGTCCACCTGTACGGCCAGACCGCCGACATGGATCCGCTGCTGGCGCTGGCCGCCAAGCACGGCCTGAAGGTGATCGAGGACGCGGCGCAGGCCCACGGCGCGCTGTACCGCGGCCGCGTGGCCGGCCAATTGGGCGACGCCGCGGCCTTCAGCTTCTACCCCGGCAAGAACCTGGGCGCGCTGGGCGACGGCGGCGCCGTCACCACCAGCGACGACGCGCTGGCCGACAAGATCCGCACCCTGCGCAACTACGGTTCCAAGGTCAAGTACTACAACGAGGTGCCGGGCTATAACTCGCGCCTGGACGAGGTGCAGTCGGCGCTGCTGAGCGTCAAGCTGCCCAAGCTGGACGGCGACAACGCCAAGCGCCGCGCCATCGCCGCCATCTACCAGCGCGAGCTGGCCGGCATCCCCGGCCTGGCGCTGCCGCACGTGCCGGAATGGGCCGAGCCGGTATGGCACGTCTACGTGGTCCGCCACGCCCAGCGCGACGCGCTGGCCAAGGCGCTGGCCGAACAGGGCATCGGCACCATCGTCCACTATCCGGTGCCGCCGCACCTGCAGCCAGCCTACGCCCACCTGGGCTACAAGCCAGGCGACTTCCCGCTGGCCGAGGCCATCCACAAGGAAGTGCTGAGCCTGCCGATGGGGCCGACCATGAGCGAGGCCGACGCGCTGACCGTCTGCGCCGCGGTGCGCCAGGCGCTGTCCAAATAAAAAAACACAACAACAAGACCACAACAGGAGGAGACCAGCATGATACATCCGAGCGCATCCGTTTCACCGCAAGCCGTCCTGGGCGCCAACGTCAGCATCGGGGCGTTCACCATCGTCCACGAGAACGTGCACATCGGCGACAACACGGTGATCGACAGCTTCTGCGAGATCGGCTACCCCAGCCCGCTGGCCGAAGGCCTGCCGCTGGTGATCGGCGCCGACTCGCGCATCCGCTCGCACTCCGTCCTGTACGCCGGCTCGACCTTCGGCGCGCGCTTCATCACCGGCCACCGCGTCACCGTGCGCGAGAAGACCACGGCCGGCCTCAACTTCCAGCTCGGCACGCTGAGCGACATCCAGGGCGACTGCAGCATCGGCGACTATGTGCGCTTCCATTCCAACGTCCACGTCGGCAAGATGTCCAAGGTCGGCAACTTCGTCTGGATCTTCCCGTACGTGGTGCTGACCAACGACCCGCACCCGCCGAGCGACGTGCTGCTCGGCTGCGAGATCGGCGACTACGCGGCGGTGGCCACCATGAGCGTGGTGCTGCCCGGCGTCAAGGTCGGCAGCGGCGCGCTGGTGGCCGCGCACAGCATGGTCGGGCGCGACGTGGCGCCGGACACGGTGGCAGGCGGCAGCCCGTCGAAATACATCTGCGACACCAGCAAGATCAAGCTCAAGGACGGCACCGACCGCCCGGCCTACCCGTGGACCACGCACTTCCGCCGCGGCTATCCTGGCGACATCACCGCCGGCTGGGACGCGGCGCAACCATGAGCGTGGCCGGCGCGCCCTACGTCCAATGGCTGAAGCAGGCGGGACGGGGCAACATGACCATCCCGCAGCTGTTCGACGCCGCCGCCGCGCTGCAAAAGCAGGGCCAGCCGCAGCAGGCGATCGCGCTGTACCGCTGCTGGATCGAGCACGGCGCCCGCCAGCCGCTGTTGTACGCGGCCTGGTTCAACCTGGGCGCGCTGCTGGCCGCCGACTCCGACGACGCCGGCGCCGAGGCGGCCTACCGCAAGTGCATCGCATTGCAGCCGCGCTTTGTCGAAGGCAGGCTCAATCTCGGCACCTTGCTGGAACGCCAGGGCCAGCCGGAGGAAGCGCTGGCCATGTGGCGCACCATCCTCGGCCCGGCCGTCAAGCTGGACCAGAAAGCCCAGCGCACGCAATACCTGCAAACCCTGAACAACCTGGGCCGGCTGCTGGAAATCCGGAAGCAGTACCCGGAGGCCGAAGCCATGCTGGCGCAAAGCCTGACGGTGGAGCCGGACCAGCCGCACGTGATGACGCACTGGGTCCACCTGCGCCAGAAGCAGTGCCACTGGCCGACCTGGAGCGGCCTGCCGCACATCAGCCGCCGCCAGATGGAGGACGGCGCCTCCGCGCTGGCGATGCTGAGCCTGACCGACGACCCGGCGCTGCAAGCGGCCGCCGCCGCCCGCTTCGTGGCCGAGAAGCTCGACACCACGGTGCCGTCGCTGACCGGCCCGGCCGGACAGGGCTCGCGCTACGGCCATGAGCGGCTGCGGGTCGGCTACCTGTCGTCCGACCTGTGCTCGCACGCGGTGTCCATCCTCACCGCCGAGCTGTACGGCCTGCACGACCGCAGCCGGTTCGAGGTGTACGCCTTCAGCTGGAGCCGCGAGGACGGCTCGCCGCTGCGCGCGCGCGTGGTGGCCGGCATGGACCACTACATTGCTATCCACGCGCTGAGCGACGAGCAGGCCGCGCGCCTGATCCGCAGCCACGAGATCGACATCCTGGTCGACCTGCACGGCCTGACCTCCGGCGCGCGCCCGCAGATCCTGGCCTGGCGCCCGGCGCCGGTGCAGATGACGTGGCTGGGCTTCCCCGGCAGCACCGGCCTGCCCGGCGTCGACTACGTGATCGCCGACGAATTCCTGATCACGCCGGAGATGACCAAGGACTTCACCGAGCAGCCGCTGTACCTGCCGGACACCTTCCAGATCAACGACCGCCAGCGCCTGATCGGCAACAAGCCGACCCGCGCCAGCGTCAAGCTGCCGGAGGACGCGTTTGTCTTCTGCTCGTTCAACAACAGCTACAAGCTCAAGCCCGAGCTGTTCGCGCACTGGATGAACATCCTGCGCCGCGTGCCGGGCAGCGTGCTGTGGCTGGTGGCCGACACGCCGCTGGTGGCCGAGAACCTCAAGCGCCACGCCACCGAAGCCGGCATCGCTGCCGAACGCCTGATCTTCGCCGAGCGCGCGCTGCCGGCCGACTACCTGGCGCGCTACCAGCTGGCCGACCTGTTCCTGGACACCTACCCGTTCAACGCCGGCACCACCGCGAGCGACGCCTTGTGGGCGGGCCTGCCGCTGCTGACCTGCGCCGGACCGACCTTCGCCTCGCGCATGGCGGGCAGCCTGCTGCGCGCGGTGGACCTGCCGCAGCTGATCACCTACAACTTCACCGACTACGAAGAGAAAGCGGTGGCGCTGGCGCACGACCCGGCCGCCATCGCCGCCATGAAGCGCCAGCTGGTCGACAACCGCCTGAGCTGCGCGCTGTTCGACACGCCGCGCCTGGTGCGCAACCTGGAAGCGGCCATGCGGCGCGTGGCCCTGCCCGCAACCGCCGCCGCAAGCGCAGCCGATGCAACCCACACGACGAAAGCCCCCATGAATATCGACCAGATTCCGATGATCGCCGTGTCCTACAACGCGCCCGATCTGATCGCCTCGCTGCTGGGCACCTTCCGCCAGTTCTACCCGCACAACCCGGTCACCATCATCGACGGCTCGACGCCGGAAATCGCCGCGCAGATCGCGCCGGTCGCCGCCCAGTACCCGGGCGTGCGCTTCATCCCGTTCGGCTACAACATCCACCACGGCCCCGGCATGGCGTGGGCCATCGAGAACCTTGAACTGTCGGGCCAGGTGCTGTTCCTCGACTCCGACGTCGAGATCCTCAAGCGCGGCTTCCTGGAATCGCTGGCGGAGAACCTGGAGCCGCACATGTACGGGGTCGGCAACGTCACGCCGGTCAACGCCGACGGCCAGCCCTACGGCGAGGGCAGCATGCCCTACCTGCACCCGGCCTGCATGCTGACCAACATCGAGGTGGTGCGCCAGTGGCCGCTGCCGGTCAAGCACGGCGCGCCGATGTTGCCATCGATGGTGGCGATGGCGCAGGCCGGCCAGAGCGACCGCCTGATGCGCAACGTCGCCTGGGTCAACAACGATTTCAGCGACCAGCCGGCGCAGCGCATCTTCATCCGCCACGACTGGCAGGGCACGGTGCGCCGCACCGGCGGCTACCACTACGACAAGCCGGCCGCCACCGCGCAGGTCAACCAGCAGCTGCTGGACTTCGCGCCGGCCGCGGTCAAGGTGGTGCAGCTGGGCTGCGGCGACGGCGCCTTCGCCAAGGCCTACAAGCAGCGCCACCCGCTGTGCAACTACACCGGCATCGAGCGCGACGCCATCGCCGCCGAGCAGGCGCGCGCGCACTGCGATTTCGTCTACAGCCAGGACATCGAAACTGCGGACCCGCAGCGCGAGCGCCAGGTGGCGCAGGCCGACCTGTGGGTGCTGGACGGCGCGCTGGAACGCGTGCGCGATCCGCTGGCCGTGCTCAAGTCGATCCGCGCCAGCATGGCGCCGGGCGGCACACTGGCGCTGTCGGTGCGCAACCTGCAGCACTGGAGCGTGCAGGTGCGCCTGAACATGGGCGACTTCCGCTACCGCGCGGACGGCGTCATGCAGCCGGACGAGCTGCACGGCTACACGCGCGGCTCACTGCTGGAGCTGCTGGACCAGGCCGGCTTCCGCATGAGCGGCGGCCTGCCGGTGATCTTCAACGAGCCTGGGCGCGAGGCCTTCCTGCCCATCCTGCGCCAGCTGGCCCAGGCCAGCGGCAGCGATCCCGAGCTGGCCGCGCAGGACGCGATGGCGCAACGCTACCTCATCACCGCCGTGCCGGCCTGAGCGTCATGAGAGTCCTCATCATCGGCGGCTCGAACTCGCTGCTCAAGGACGGCTACGTCACCCATCTGGCCCACTCGCTGCAGGGCTACACCGAGGCCGACATCGTGCAGATCTCGGTGGGCGCCACCACCTCGCTGTCGGCCATCGGCCGGCTGTACGAGACCTACGACGGCAGGCCGGTGGACGTGGTGCTGTACGAGTACTCGATCAACGACACCGGCCACTTCGCGCCGCGCCCCGGCGGCGCCGAGTCCTGGCTGTTCTGCTTCCACCTGCTGCTCAAGGCCGCCGCGCAGCTGTACCCGGCGGCGCATTTCGTGCCGCTGGTGCTGGCGCAGCAGCAGCACTTCTCGTCGGCCGCGCCGCATCCGATCTACGACGCCCAGCTGCGCGCCTTCGAGCAGCTGGCGCTGCCGGTGATCGACGTGCGCGCCGCGCTGTCGTCGCTGTTCCTGGGCCGCGCGCCGGCGTGGCTGTACCGCGACCCGGCCCACTACGACACGCCGCACGCCACCTCCATCGTCGGCGCCATCGTCGCGCAACGGCTGCTGACGCTGGCGGCGCAGCACGCCGAGCCGCTGTCGGTCACGGCGGCGCGCTTGCAGGCGGTGTCGCCGTTCGCCAGGCTGAGCGCGATGTACCTGCCCGGCCTGAACCTGCAACAGTTCACCACCGGCCCGGTGCAGCCCGGCCACACCGGCAACCGCCTGATGCAGCTGGACTACCTGCGCATGCTGCCCGGCAGCCGCCTGGAGCTGAACAGCGAGATGTTCCCGCTGGCGCTGTTCCTGAAATCCGACCCGCACCACGACGCGCTGCAACTGGAGCTGAGCAGCACCGACGGCCTGGCCTTCAACGCCCGCGTGGCCACCCGCCACGCCGACACCGAGACGCTGCCCTTCGTCTACTCCAGCATTCCGCTGCCGCTGCTGTGGAGCCACAGCCTGCTGCGTCCGTACGGCGCCAGCCGGCTGGCGGTGTCGGTGCCGGAGCAGGCCGGCGGCGCGCAGACCGGCTTCGATTGCTACGCCCCCGGCCTGCCGGGCGCGCCCGAGCGCTACCTCGACCTGGTCGGCGTGCTGATGCTGGCCGAGCAGCACTGACGCCACGCCCACCGACCGGAGCCCGCCCATGTCCCAGCAACTGCAAAAGGCGATGGCGGCCGGTAACCTGGCCGAGGCGGGCACGCTGGCGCTGGCCCTGGCGCGGCTGGGCGAGCTGGCCATCATCGACCTGATCGGCCTGGCCGGCCTGCTGACCGCGCAGGGAAGGACCGAGCAAACCATCTCGCTGTACCAACTGTGGCTGGAGCATTGCGACTCGCCGCTGGAATACGTGGCCTGGTACAACCTGGCCGTGGTGCAGCTGCAAGCCGGCGACGAGGCCGGCGCCGAGCGCGGCTACCGGCAGTCGCTGCGGCTGCGTCCCGGCTTCACCGAAAGCCAGCTGGGACTGGGCGCGCTGCTGGAGCGCCAGCGCCAGCCGGAAGCGGCGCTGGCGCAATGGCACGCCGCGCTCGACGACCTCGACACCGCGGCGGCCGCGTCGCCGGTGCTGCAGATCCGCTTGTACAACAACATCGGCCGGCTGGCCGAGGCGCAGGGCGATCTGCCGCAGGCCGAGCAGGCGCTGCTGCACAGCCTGCAACTGGACCCGCGCCAGCCGTTGATCGCGCCTCAGTGGCTGAACTTGCGCCAGAAACTGTGCGCGTGGCCGGTGTACGGCTTCGTGCCCGGCCTGAGCGAAAGCGCGCTGCGCCACGCCACCTCGGCGCTGGCCATGCTGGACTTGAGCGACGATCCGGCACGCCAGCTGGCGGCCGCGCAGCGCGAGGTGCGCGCGACGCTGCCGCCGGCGCCGGCACCCTTGGCCGACAGCGACGGCTACGGCCACCGCAAGCTGCGCATCGGCTACCTGTCATGCGGCTTCGGCGCGCAGCCGGTGGGGCGGATGGTGGCCGAGGTGTTCGAGCTGCACGATCGCGGGCTGGTCGAGGTCTACGGCTTCTGCTGGAGTCCCGAGGACGGCTCGGCCATGCGCCAGCGCCTGCTGCGCGGCATGGACCTGCACGTGCCGATCGCCACGTTGAGCGACGCCGAGGCGGCACAGGCGATCCGCTCGCACGAGATCGACATCCTGATCGACCTGCACGGCCGGCTGCCGGGCGCTCGGCCGGGCATCTTGCAGCATCGTGCCGCGCCGGTGCAGATCGCCTGGCTGGGCCAGCCCGGCACCAGCGCCATGGCCGCCATCGACTACGTGCTGGCCGATGCCGTCACCCTGCCGCCGGCATTGGCGCCGCACTACACCGAACAGCCGCTGTACCTGCCGCACTGCTTCCAGCCGCAGGACCACCAGCGGCCGCTGCCAGCGCTGGCGGCGCCGCCGTCCCGGTCTGCCATGCCGTC
>Ga0308157_10003363_pt1 | contig 23475 bp, 14 predicted proteins | sample PhyBR1_FD_201035 | JGI IMG/M metagenome (GOLD analysis project Ga0308157, IMG submission 201035) | Phyllosphere microbial communities from UC Gill Tract Community Farm, Albany, California, United States - DLSLB.R1 | ecosystem: Host-associated > Plants > Phyllosphere > Unclassified | place: USA...
CGCCGTTCCCGACAAAACGCCGACCGCTCCGCCCAGCACGATCCATTTCAAAAATGTGCTCCATAATGCAAGATGGCTGGTTTGCTCTGCCAATCGAGTCCATCTCTCCGATCCTTTTCGCATATCCATGTCCCTTCTTACTCTCCGAATTCAGTCCCGAAAACAAAACAGACTCCTACCCATAATAAATTATGAGTAGGAGTCATTAGCCCCGAAAGGCGGTTATGGCGAACTCCATCGCCGTATTGAACTGTTGTCATAATAATCCGAATAGAAGACGGTTGTCAATGACGAAATGCGGGCGGACGATTTCGAGCAGATTAAGCGTCACGCCGCAATTCGTAAAAATACTGCACGATCGGATGCTTCAGCTTGATCTGCTCGGACATGTTCAGGATGCGCTTTTTGCCGACGCGGCGATCGACCAGAGCGAGAATGTTCAGCAGGATATCATTGCTTTCCAGGCTGGTCTCGATCGGGGTAGTCAGGAATTTGTTCGCGTCCTTCGTGAAGTTGGATTTGGTCAGCGCGGCTTGGGCGTTCATCATGTCCTTGGCATGCTCGCCGGCTTTGCGGCCCCGGGCCATGATCTTGAGACGGTCTTCCGGGATCGGGCCTTTGGCGGTTTTGCGCACGGCTTCGATGTCTTCGGGCTTGACCGGAATGTAGAGTTCGGGATCGTTTTTGATCTCCAATTCGCTTTGGAACCAACGGATCGGATTGGTTTTGTCGCTCATGTTGAGGATGTTCTTTTTATCGACGGAAATATGGCAGGTACCGGATTTATCGAGTAAGTAACGGTAGCTGGTCGCTTGGTATTCGACTTTGCCGCTCAGCGACGGGGAGAGGAAGCTCTCCAGTTGTTGTTGCAGTTTGCTCCAGGACATGAGGGTCCTCCTATGTTCGGCTTATTCCTAGGGCGGTTACGCGCCTTAAGGCTGTCAAGAGAGTCACGTTAGCGTGGGAAGCGAGAAGACTGCGAGAGAAATTCGTTCAATTCGCTGTCTCACTCGGAAAACCGGATTGAAATTTAAAATGGAAGTTTTCCGAGTTCAAAGGCGTCTTTCGCTGAATTTCTCTCTCCGTCTTCTCGTTTCCAGTTACGTTTGACGTTCTCAACATTTTTAAGGCATTTAAGCCCTAGTTTTCTTTGTTTAAAGGAACTTCGAAAGTCGCGCTCAGGCGGTGAGGTTCCAATGCGCTTTTTCGGGATAGGATATTGATTTTCAAGTTTAAGTGATCCGGCAGGTCGGATACTTCGTCGCTGTACGCGGTCAAGTAGTAATGTTGATCTCCCAGTTCACGCATCGTGCCGCTGACAGAGGAAGGGAGTCGATGCCCGTCGTTGTAAAATTCGTAGCCCAGGTCGTTTTCGACTTGTCCGCCGCCTTTCACTTCGAGTCCGAGCGATACGCGGCCTTCGGTGTATGCGGCGTTTCGCAGTGAAAAGGTCAGACCGTCGAACGTTCGGGTTTGAACCGGAATATCGGGAGCAGGCATTTGCCAGGTCTTCTGCTTCTGATGTCCGTGAACGAAGTAAATCGTCGATAGGGCGATTGCGGCCGCGATCAAGATCATGGACGATAGGATTATACTTTTTTTGCTCATCATAACCTCCAAACAAACAAGACATACCAAAACGCACCTTTTCATTATACGTCATTTTGCCTGTTTCCATAACAAAAGACCGTTCATCCAAGATTCGGATCAACGGTCGGTCTATCTGCGATCTCTATTTCAATTCCTGCATGAACGCTCGGACGCCTTCAGCGATTTCTTGCGGATGCGAGCGGTACAGATAGTGGTTCGCATCCAATAACACCACCTCGGCCTGCTTGGAATTCGCGATTTGTTTCTCATGTTCGGGAATCCACTCGGCTACCGCGGGATGGTGAGCCTGGAGGAAAAATAACACCGGAAGATCGGCGGGAAAAGACTGCTGTTGCCCTGCCTGAAAATTGCCGTACATGCTCACGACTTCGTTCAATTGCGTGTCATTGTACATGTTGCGCCGCATCAGCCTATCCAGCTGCTCGACGGTCTGCTCGTCATAGGCAAGTCCTTCGTACGGGTCGGCGCTCAGCTTCAACTGCACGCGGTCGAAGCCCAAGTCGCGGAACCATCGGATCGGCGCGACGTCCGAAGCTTCGATTTTTTGCTCGCTGAGCGACGGGACGCTGCTGTCCAGCCCGACGAACGCGGTCACTTCGTGCGGATATCGGTTCACGTAATCCAGACTGTACAGGCCGGAGATCGAATGCGCCATCAGAATATAACGGTCGACACCCAAGCTCTGCACCGCCGCATGAATTTCGTTGACGATATTCTCGGTAGTTCGTTCAACATCCGTCGGGTCACTGAGCCCGTAGCCGAACGGCTCGACCACGACGACGCGGTAATCCGGTGTCAACGTGTTGATCAGCGGCTGGAAATCGAGTCCGGGCGCGGCATTGCCGTAACCGGGCAGCAGCACGATCGTTTCCTCGCCGTCGCCTTGGACGAGCACGTTCATCTGTTTTCCGTCTACCGTCACTTGCTGGCCGTACGGCTGCAATTTTTTCTGCTCGGAAGCGCTGCTGATTCGGTCGACGGCAAATATGGTCGCGACGAACAAGATGACGAGGATCACCAGCGCGGCGATGATTTTCAACAAAACGGACAAAATTTTTCGGGCTTTGCTTACATTCGGGGTCAAACGGTTCAGCTCCTTTGGTAATCTGCGAAACGGCCTTACGGCCTGCTTCTTCCCAGTCTAGCGAACCGAAATGTCCTCCGAATGAAGCGAATATGAACCCAGCATGAACGATGAAGTTCGGATACGGATTCGAGCGCGCGCTGATTACCGAACGATGCTTGTTTCTGCTCGACGATTCGCCTCCATGCTCTGCACGGTTTCTTTTAAAATCTCGAACGAACGCGTCAGCTTCTCCTCCTCGTAAATGAACGAATTCACGATCAGCTCGTCGGCGGCATAGCGGGTTTGGAAACGAGTAAGCTGCTGCGTGATCGTATCTTGGCTTCCTTTGAACGTCACGCCGGACATTGCCGCGAGCATTTCTTGTTCCTTCGCGGTGATATCGGAGTCGGCATTCTCGGCAGGCGGCTGCATGAGCTGCTGCCCGCCCCGGAGGATGTTCAGGAATACCTGATTCATCGTCGTTGATAAAAAACGAGCTTCTTCATCCGAATCGGCCGCGACCACATTGGCAGACACCATCACGTAGGGCTTGGACAGATGCACGGAAGGCTTGAAGTTTTCCCGATACGCGGCGAGCGCCGCTTCCAAGTAGGCAGGAGCAAAATGGGCGCCGAACGCATAAGGCAAGCCTAGTTCGGCAGCTAAGTAGGCGGAATCCGTCGAAGAACCCAGGATGTACAACGGAACTTTCGTTCCGATGCCGGGATAAGCGCGTACCGTTCCTTGTTCTTTCGACGCTCCGAGATAGGTGAGGAGCGATCGGATATCTTCCGGGAAAGAAGGTGCGGAGTCACCTGAAGAACGCCGAATCGCCTTCGCTGCCGCTTCGTCCGTTCCCGGCGCGCGGCCGAGTCCCAGATCGACGCGACCCGGATGGATGGTCGCGATCGTACCGAACTGTTCGGCTACGATCAACGGCGAGTGGTTAGGCAGCATAACGCCGCCGGAGCCCGCGCGGATCGTGTCGGTGTGATCCAAGACGTGCTTCGCCAAGATCGAAGTCGCGGAGCTGATCAGCGTCGGGGTATTGTGGTGCTCGGCGATCCAGTATCGGGTATAGCCTAGTTTTTCGACGGTTTGCGCCAGGCTGACCATCTGATCGATAGCCGCTGCGGCGTCTTTTCCCTCGCGAATCGGAAGTAAATCCAATATGGAAAGGGTTATGTTGAAGTGTGTCATGAGATGATGTGCCTCCCTGCGTAGAGTTTTTAAAAGAGTGCTAAGTTTCTTACCGGGTCTATTGTATGTCATAACAATCATATATGCAAATTAAGTGAATAAAGGTGTATAATTACAGTTAACTCGTAAACAAAATAAGGCGGATTTTTTGTGGATTTGCAATAAAAAAGACACGTGGCGAAATTTCCCGCGTGTCTCTTGAAGTGCTTCGCTTCTAAGTAAGGCAACAGTAGAAATGAAAAAGGAAACAAACTTCCCCGTCGGGGCCGCTCGTTTCCTTTGAATTCGTTCTGCCTTGCGTGCGGGGATCAAGCGGGGGATCGCTTGGTTTACTGCGGGGAGATAGCCGCTCTATAGAAGGGCTAGTTCGCCTTGGTTTCTTTCTTCATTTTATCATGCCGGAAGTGCGGACTACGGATTACAAAGAAAACTTTAAGTTTGAACAAAAAAAGCCTACCCGGATTCGGGCAGGCTTTTTTGCGATGAACTCCGACAAGATACGAATCGCTTGTCTGAGTCTAGTCGATCAGGGTTGGTACAGTTTCGGGTCGTGCTTCATGACTTTCAGGACTTGGCCCACAACATAACCCACGTAAATGCTGCCGAGATTGTCTATGGCGAGTTTCACGTTTGTGGTAGCCTTGGTAGCGATTCCTTCATACTCTACTGGAATCCAGTTCATGTTCTCGTATTTGAGTACTTTTACTCGACCGCCGTCCACGTTATCCCGATAAGCCACGTAAGGAGTGCCTTCACTATCGAAGTCGATACTGACGATATACTTGACCGATGTCTCCGAGTTAACGATATTTTTTGCGGATACTTCGGTAGTACCTACAGCTTCCCAAACAGAACCTGTGTATTTCGCTACGTTTACCACTTTGCTTTTCTGATAAACGAGGTACGGTACACCGCTCGGGTCCATGGCGAGTGACGGCATATCAGCCGTATCAACCGCGATTTCTGATTCATTGGCAGCATTCCAAACGGAACCTTCGCCTGCGTGCTCGTAAGTACGCATAACTACCTTACTTGTCTGAGACACCGAATCATAAAAATTGTAGGCTACGTTAAGATTACCGTTTGCGGCTACCCCGATCTCGGTGACACGACTAAATCTTTTATCCTTGATAAGATCGATTTCCTCCCAGTTTCCGTTGGTGTAAGTGAATACTTGCAGGTAATCATTTGGAGAGTAACCCATTACCATAGAAGATAGATAAGGCGTGTCGTTCTCGTCAAAGGCAAGGGAATTGAAGAATAAATAGAATGGTTTAGCCAGTTCGTTCATATCGCCGACTTCTTCCCATTCCCCGTCTACATATCTCGTTACGATAAGTTTTGAGGAACCTTCGAAATATCCGCCATAAACAAGATAAGGCGTGTCTTTGCTGTCGATGGCAAGCGATAACGTACTGAATACTTGGGCCGTATTTTTCGCCACGAAATTTGAATCGAAGTCGGTCGGACTGCCAATGGTCTGCCAACGGTTCTCTTCATATTTCATGACGAATACTTCTTGATCCGGCGTCATAACGGCAACATGAGGAATGCCGTTGCTGTCGAGTACGACATCGCTCTGATAAGCGTGGGAAGCCATAAACTCATCACCCAGTTGCTGCCACGCCGTCATCGTCCACTTCGCGTATAAAGTAAGATCGGCAGTAACCGATGTCGCGAAGACGAAAGCTTTCGTCCGATCGCTGTCGCTATACCAGCCGTCGAATCGGTAACCTTCCCATTTCGGTTCGGGAGGTACTACGGCTTTGCTGCCCGGAGTCACGATCTGACTCTCTATGGACGGCCCGCCGTTACTTTCGAAGCTTACGGTGAAAGTATTCAGTTTCCACTTCGCGTACAGCGTGAGATGGCTCGTTACCGAAGTCGCGAAGTTGTAGACTTCATTCAGCTCGGCATCGCTATACCAACCGATGAACGTGTACCCCTCCTTCGCAGGAGCAGTCGGCTTCGTAACCGTACGGTCATATTCCACCGTTTGACTCTCGACCGCCGATCCGCCGTCGCTGTTGAAGCTTACCGTGTAGATTGCGGTCCAATTCGCGTATAATACGATATTTTGCGTGACCGATTCCGTAAATCCGTAAGCGGTTTGCAAGCCGATATCGCTGTACCAGCCGGCGAATCGGTAACCGTCGCGCGTCGGAGCGGAAGGCTGCGAAGCCATACCCCCTTCATTCACGGACTGGCTGCTCACTATTGATCCCTGGTTGCTGTTGAAGCTTACGGTATAGCTTTTTCTCGTCCAATTCGCATAGAGCGTGATATCCTGCGTCACTCCTGCGGTGAACCCGTAAGAACTTTGGAAGTTCGAGTCGCTGTACCAGCCTCCGAATACGTAGCCTTCTCGGATCGGAGTGCCCGGAGCGGCCGCCACGGCACCTTCGTTCACGATCCGGGGATCTACGACTGTTCCGCCGTTACTCTCGAACGTTACCGTATAGGTATTCGGTACGTAGACCACCCACTTCGCATACAAGGTGATATCCATCGTTACCACCGAAGTTGTAAAATCATACGGAGTCGTCAGATCGATATCGCTGTACCAACCGCTAAAGACGTAATCCGCCCGTTCCGGAGCAATCGGCGCTACGGCTTTCTGTCCTTCATTCACCATTTGCGCATCGACTGCTGAGCCTTCGTTACTCTCGAAGTTCACCGTATAACGGAGCAGCCACTGTGCTCGCAAGATCAGATCGCCTGTTACCGGCATCGCGAAGTCGTAGACCGCTGCCGGGTCGCTTTCGCTGTACCAGCCGCCGAACACATAACCTTCCTTCGTCGGTTCGTTCGGAACGCTAGCCTGACTGCCGTAAGCGACGTTCTGGCTCTCGACTTCTACGTCTCCGCCGTTGCTGTCGAAGTTCACCGTGTGCATATTCGTCGTCCAATTCGCGGTAACCGCGATGTCCTCTTCGGGCATAATCTTAGGAGGCGTCGGCGACCATCCGTCGAAAACATGCCCCTGCCAAATCGGCGTACCCAGATAAATTTGCGTTGTAGCCCCTACCGGGACTTCAATCACTTTATTCTCCTGACCCGAACCGTTGTAATTAATCGTCAGGGTATTGGCATCGCGCTTATAGTACAGCTTCAGCACCGTTTTGCCGTTGCTCGCGATTCGGCTGTTCAGGACGGTTCCCGGGATCGTCTCATCGAATTTAAACCCGGCATACGATCTTGGCGTCAGGTTTTCCGCGTTCACCTCGGCATCGGTCATCCCGCGATACGATTCGGTATCCGCAACCGTATAGGTGTCGCTTCCGATATTTTGCAGCAAGTGGGCTACCTGGTAAGGCGTATCTTCCCGTTCCTTCCACTGCGCCGTATAGGTCGTATCCGAACTCGGCATCGCGGTCGGAACTTCCGGCGACCATCCGGCGAATGTGTAGCCCGGTCTTGTCGGAACGGGTATACGGGCGGCGATATTCCTGCCGATCGCTTCCGTTACCGAGCTTTCAGGCGCGCCCGCATAATTCCAATTGAACGTCAATTTGCGATTCGCCGGGTAGTAATTGACCCGAACGACGGTCGATCCGTCGCCTTTAATCAATGTTTCGTTTACGATTCCCGTTCTATAACCTTGATCTTCGTATCGGTCGGAACTGATCCGAATTTCCGTATCGGTTGTTCCTTGCAGCATTTCCGTAAACACAGGCGGATTCGATACCCTGCTATTCGGATCTACCAAATAATGCTCAACCGTATACGGCGTATCCGTATTTGCGGTCCAATGCGCATAGAGTTCGTAATCATCTTTAGGCATGCGGCTCGGAATTGTGACTTTCTCTCCTCCTGCAGCCTCCGTATACCATCCGTCGAACGTATAGCCCGCATAAGTCGGATCGGATACTTTGACCCCCGCGTCGTAAACGAACGGAAGAACTTGAGTCACGCCGCCGTTCTCCGGATGCAGTTGAATGATATATTCCCCTTCCGTGGTACGCCACGTCAACGGAATCGTACGCTTGATCGGATGGGCCGTGAACGAAAGCGGCGCTCCTTTCCAGGTAATCACCACGTTGCCTTTGCTGACCGGACGAGTAGTATCCACTACCGTCATCTTCCCGTCAGCCTGGTTATACTTGAAGTTCGGATGATCGACCTGGATATCGAAATCCGAAGGTTTGTATGCCCGTTCTTCCGTATCGCCCGTCTTCAAATCCAGCGTACTCATCGTAAGCCAAGACTTCGGTACCGCAATAGACGAAACGGAACCGGCCATCGTGAATTCAAGCGAGTCGTCTTGTTCATAGGCGAAGTCATATACGTTATCAGGTCTCCCTATTGTATACAACGGCCACTCTTCATCGATTAAATCTACGCCGTCCGAAAGAGCTCCGTCACCTAATTGAGCACCGAGTTCAACGACTAAATAGATGCCGATCTCAACGAATAAGGCGCCCATGGACTGGGTGCTCTTCATTCCGCTTATATTTTTCAATTGATAATAGAAGTATCCCCATAGATTGACGTACACGCCAGGTTCTACGGCCAGACCTATGCTATTCAAATCGACGCTGCCGACTCCCGCTTTAACCTCCATATGAATACCGGCTCGCAGTCCGATCGTTCCCATAACATAGAAGGTAAACTGGTAATCTCCGTCTCCCGGCAGGCTGACGGTATTGCTCGATCCGCTGAAGCTTAACACGCGTAAAGTCACTGAATAACGCTTAGCCATTTGATAATAGAAGTCCGCTCCGATCGTTAGATTCACTTGAGCACTGAGCACGAATTCGGCGGAGAAATTGACTTCGACAATTCCCAAGGCCACGCGTACGCTTTTTTCGAAAAGTTCTTGCTTGATTAACGGAACCCACTCCGTGTCCTGTTCCAGCATCTCTTTGTACTGCTCTCTCAACGAGTTCGCATCCAAGTCGTCCGTATCTTCCGGACCATCCATGGCCGATTTGAGTTGTTCGGCAATATTGCGTACCTCACTTAGTTTGCCGGACGTTTTCGCATCCAGCCAGTCCTCCAGTACATCTTCCAACTCGTCAGGCTCGGCAAATCCGATCTCTGCCGTAATATTCATTCCGGTATAGCTATGCGCATCCAGATTGGCGGTGACGACATAATCGTCAATGATCGGGAAGATCGGAATATCCCCAAGCCAGGTCGATATCGTATACCAATGCCAAGATGTCTCGGAATTAACATTGAGATTCAGACTTATTTCTTGCACGAATGTGCCTGTCATATGAATAATCAGGCTGCTTTCATCGCCGTTCTCTACCACGATGTCTGCACTCACTTGCAGAGTGGCGCTCACGCCGGAGGACCGGCCTTTGATATTCTTCAGCTTCGTTCCGAGCGAAGCGGTCACGTTCCGATTCTTTACGCTTACGCGGCTGTCTTTGCCGGAAGACGCAAGGAAGGTCTGAGCCTTCACTTCCTTGAACTCAGGCGTCTCCATCGCCATATCAGACAGGTAGTCTGCGGCTTGATCGACAAAACCGCTTTCTTTGGCTTGCTGTTCGATCTGCTCTTCAAGCTGCTCGATCTGCTCTTCGGACAGCAATTCCTCGCCGTCGATCGCTTGCTTCTGATACAGATCGAACGCGCTCGTAACCTCTTCGACCGTCGCTTCGGTGTACGTGATGGTCGTCATCTCCGCCTCGGAAGTAACAGACGTTATGCGTCCATAGCCTACGGACTCGAAGTCTTCTTCAGCGAAGCCGCCCGTGTAGAATCCGATAAAGTCTCCTTCATCCACAGTCGTCAATTCGTCCAAGCCGAGCGGTTCATAACGAATGTCGCTGTAATCCAAGACGGTGTGTTCGACCGTGATGGAATGGTTATTCGGATCTCCATCCTTATCTACACCTGCATCTGCACTCACGGGCAGGATATCCGGTTTGAACAATACCTGGTCGGCCTCCGCGTGATCGTAGGTATAAGTGTTCCCGCTCACTGCTGTGATCTGGACATAGGCGATATCTCCGTTGTCTTCGCCCGTTGTCTCCAACGTACGCAAGTCAGGACGCAAACCTTGATAAATAGCTACGGTATCTCCGATTTGGATTACTTCTTCTTTATGATAGGAAAAAGTTCCGCTGCCTGAATTAGCTTCAGCCAACGTACTTCCGCTTCCGTCCACCGTAGTCGCGATTACAGGAATTGATGGCGAATCCATTACTTCGCCGTTCAGCATCATATCTGCAACATCCGCGAAAGGCAGGTAAATCATATCCGCATTAAGCGGAATGTTCATTACTTCTTGCTTGGCAACGCTGAACACGTAAATATCCGTCGTCGCGTCTTGCCCCCGGAAAGATAGATTGCCGTCCTTCAACGTCAGTTGATACGTATGGCCTTCGACGAACTTGCCGTCTTCGGCTGCCGACCTGATCGTGAAAAGACCGCTGCTGCCTTCGACGGCAACGCCTTCCGACTCCGGATTCGATATATCGACGAATGCCATTGCCGATTTGACTTCCGCTTGCGTGAGGCTGCCGGTCGCATCTTCGACCTGAATGCTGTAATCCGGTGCCACGTCCAATACCGAGTAGCTCGGCACGCTCTGTAAGGCGCTATCCACGCTGTCCGTATACTTTGCGTACAGCGTCGTATTCCCGCCAAGCGCAGTGCCGCTCGCGAAGATCTGCGTCAGATCGCTGTCCGAGAACCACCCTTGGAAAATATATCCTTCCTTCGTCGGGGCAGGCAGGTCAGTCAACGCTTGGTCCGATCGTACCGTCTGCGCCGCGATCGCCGAGCCCCCGTTGCTCTCGAACGTCAGCGTGTACGTGACGCCGGGAGCCGGTGTTCCTCCACCGTTATCTCCGGGTGCCTGCCCGCCGTTGTTTCCTCCCGGCGTTCCGCCGCCGTTATTCCCTCCCGCGCTCGGCGTCGGTGTTGGCGTCACCGTCGGGGTTGGTTTCGTTGTCGGCGTCGGTTCCGGCTTCGACGGATTCGAACCTTTCCATACTTCCACAATCGTGCTGTTGCGCATGAACAATACGGCCGCTTCCGCGCGGGTAGCCTGATTTCGCGGGTTGAAGTTCCCTTTTTCATCCCCCGTAAACACGCCGGCTTGCCACAATTTCACTACCGCATCTGCTGCCCAAGGCGATACGTTCGCCAGGTCGCCCGGCTGCGTCGTAAGCGGAGTTCCCGTCTGATACGGAATCTGCTCGCTTTCAAAATAACGCAGCGTCATCGTCGCCATCTGCTCGCGCGATACCGTCGCGTTCGGCGAATATTTGCCTGCCCCCGTGCCGTCGGTAATTCTCTTTTGCACTGCCCATTCGATATACGGCGCATACCAGCTTCCGACCGGAACGTCGGCAAAGCTCGATGTGAGATACGCCCCTGTATCCACGCCCGCCATCCGTCCGAGCGCCGTAATGTACATGGCGCGCGTCATCGTGCCCTTCGGCGAGAAGGTATCGGCGGTCGTCCCGCTAAAGATCCCTTTCGCCTGCATCTGCACGACCGCGTCATGGAACCAGTCCGTATTTTTCACATCCTGGAACTTAGTCGTGGCCGTGACGTCGGTCAGCCGCATCGGCAGTTCTGCCGCTGCTGACGCCTTCGGCGGAGGCAGCATCGGTACGATCAGACTGATGACGAGCAGCCAGACCAACACCTGCACCTTCGCTTTCCAAGCTCGCTTCATTGCTTTTTTCACACTTATACATCCCCTCTATTTATGGATCTTGCTGAAAGCACAATGTAATGAAACTCATGAACCATACAAATTCACAATCCTCTGCCCAACAACAACCCGGCGTTTTCCTCAATCCATACTGTTCTTCGGGTCCTCCTCAATCGGAAACCATGTAAAACAAGTGACCCGGATTTGGATCACTTGTTCCTTCGAACCAGGCCTGCTCAATATATGGGGGGGATCAAGCGGAGGAAACGGCCTTGCACGATTCGATCTGAAGTTCCCAAGCCGTTTGAGGGAAAGCTTGGGATCAGGAGGGGGATTTACTCGTACGTTCGATACGAATGCAGAAAATTTGAAATTCATTTTCCTGCTCGAAGTGTATCATGCTAGATCGGCCGCTTACGGTTTATAAAGAAAACTTTAAATAAGGGATATCATCCGAAATCATCGCTGATCTCCAAACCAAAAAACGGTGCAAGGACTGGAGTCCCTGCACCGCTTTTGCCCTACGTCTGGTTATCTGCCACCAACATATACCCGCTCCCCCGTACCGTGATAATCCGTTCGGGATTGGCAGGATCGGACTCGATCTTTTTACGCAAATTACTGATATGTACCGCAACCGTCCTTGTATCCTCCAAGCTTTCCATTCCCCAAATAATTTGGAACAACGTGTCGACGCCGATGACGCGATTCACGTTTTGCGCCATGTAGGATAACAGACTGAACTCTTTTTTCGATAAAAAAACGGCCGTGCTGCCCATACTGACGGACTGCGCATAATAATCCAACGTTATGCCCGGCAGTTCCAGCAGTTGTTCCTTTCTTCCGGCCGACACCCGGCGCAGATGCGCCTTGATTTTCGCCATAAGGACTCCCGGACTAAACGGCTTGGTCACGTAATCGTCGCCGCCGTAAGTCAATGCGCTGATTTTGATTTCGTCTTCGTCCTGACTGCTTACAAATATAATCGGCGCATTCGTATAATGGCGTGCCTGTTTGCACCAATCGATGCCGTTTTCGTTAGCCAGCAGCACGTCCAGCACGATCAAATCCGGCTCAAAGGTACGAAGCAGCGCCATCGCCTCCGTACCGCTCCGACCGCACGCCGAGATAAAGCCTTCTCTGTCGCAATACACCTGAACAATCTCGCAAATATGAGGATCATCGTCGACGATCATGATTTTTTGCGCATCCATTTTACTCTCCTCCTTCATTCCCGATCCAAGGAAGCGTTACGTAAAAGGTCGCGCCTCTCTCGCCGTCGCTCGCCGCCCGAACCGCTCCTCCGTGCCCCTGCACGATCTCCCTGCAAATCGCAAGCCCAAGGCCGCTTCCTTGTACGCCTTTTTCCGCGCTCGGTTGAGCGTATCTGTAGTTGCGGTCGAAGATTTGTTCCAACTGATCGGGCGGAATCCCCATGCCGGAATCTTGGATACTGATGATCGCGGCGCGAGCGCCGTCTTTTTCATTCACGGTCAATCCGATACGCACCGTGCCTCCCCGGGAGGTGAACTTCATCGCATTCGACACCAGATTGAACAAAGCCTGCTCCAATCGCTGCGCATCCATCTCGACCATGACCGGGGGGATCCGTTGATCTTCCGAATCGCCGACATCCAAAATGAAATCCAAGCCCGCATCGCGCACCACCAACTCGTATTGCTCGAAAAAGCTGCGCAAAAATTGAACGATAGATACCTGGTTCATGCGATAGGAGACTTGCCCGGTTTCCAGATGCGACAAAAAAGACAGTTCCTCGATCATCCGATTGATTCTTATCGTATTTTCCCGAATATATTTCAGATACTGTTCATTCCGCTCCGGCTTCACCTGATCCTGAACGGCTTCCACATACCCGAGCATACTGGCCAGCGGCATCCGCAGATCGTGCGTGATATAGGCCAGCAGCTTTTTGCGTCCTTGCTCGGAATGCAGCAGTTGATCGTAGGAAGCACGAAGATCGTCATGCGCGGCGGACAGGTCTTGCGTGCGTTCCTGCACCGTCTGCTCCAGATTCGTATTCATTTCGATCAGTTTGCCGTTCGCTATTTGAAGTTCGCGCGCGATTCGCTCTTCGTTCGACGCCGCCTGCGTGAATCTCGAAGAAAGCAGGACCATCTGCGCCACCGTAAAGACCAGCAGGCCCAGCGGCGACGTATTTTCGATCAAAGACCAGCCGTTGTAATATAAAAAGTCGTTAACGACCGTCACCAACGTCACCACCGAGGCCAGCAAGAAGATCAAAGCCCCACCTTTTCTTCGAGCAGCCAGTCTGGCCAACCCGATCATCAGATACACCATATGCGCAACCACCAGAATGCCGATCGGCAGCAGGAACTGGGTGTAGATCAGCGCAGGCGTGACGACAATGAGGATGCAAAATGCGCCGGTTGCCACTCTGGAGCCGATACGGAACCACCGCGATACATAATTCGGGAAAATGCTATCAAAGTACATCAGGATGATAAAACCGCTGACGCTCAAAATCAGATACTCGATCTTGAACTGCAACTCCCACGGGAAATGAGGCAGCCACTGCGTAAAAATCACTTCGCCGTTGAACAAAGACCGAATGCCGAGCAGTACCGTGAACACGCCGAAATATAGAGGAGCCCGGTCCTTGCGTCTCAGCAAGAACAACAATAGATTATACAGACCGATAACGGCCAAACTCGCCGTCACGAACATATCCGCAGCCAGGTTCAGATTGGTCTTGGTTGCAAGCGCGTCGCTCCCGCCAAGCTCGATCGGTTTGGTTATGCCGCCGCGGTTGTGATTGAAGTTGGATACTTGCATGACGAGCTCGACGTTGTCGCTTTGAGGTTGGAAAAATAAAAGCTTCGTCGCCAAGCGAGGATTCATGCCGGCCTTATCCTGCCCCACCGTGCCGACTTGCGCCAGCAGCTCGCCGTTCACCCATAATTTGTACGCGTGAAAGATACTCGGCAACCTTAGAGCAAGCCGCTCGTTATGATCCTTTTCACTAAGCTCGACGACCAGCCGATAGGTTGCATAGCCTGACCCCCCAAGCTTTTCCCCATCCCACCGATAACCGGACCAGGCGCTTGGAACATCGATCCAATGCCCGTCTTGCCCCGCTTCCGTCGATCGCATCCGAGCGTCTTCGGGCGATAGCAGCTCCTGCCAGTAAAACGCCCACTCTCCGGACAACTTTTGCGGATTCTTCCGAACCTCGACCTGCCTTAAATCGAGAACCCCTTCCCGACTTTCGAATTTCGGAGAATCCAGCGCGGAGATCACCACATAACTTGCAGCCAGTCCCACGACAATGGCCGCCGCCACATAAAGCCAAATCAGGCGCGAACCGAACTTGAACATCCCCCTCATGATGAAGCCAACCCCATTCTTTAAAAGCGCAGCGAATATATTGATTACTCAAATGATAGCATTATTGGAGGAGGTTGTGGTTTGCTAATTTCGGGGAGAAAAAATCTCCGGCTGATCGCTGCGCCATGCCCCGATGCAGCCGATCAGGCAGAACTTACAGCTTCTCAAGCGAGTCCCTTCCTCATACTCCATCACGATATTGATCCCGGACTTTCGCCAAGCCAATATCCGACCCGAGAAGCCCGGCCATTCGGTAAACTCGTCCATCGCGGGTGAGCCGTAGGCCGATATCGCTTCTTCCGGGGAAGCATCCATCGCGACTCCTTCGGGAAGCAAACCGGGAAAAGGCGCTTTGATCCGGTCGTCCGATCCCGGCGCGAGGAAATGAACGGAGCCGATGATCCATCCGTCCTCCGGGACGTAGTTCAGTCCGGTAAGGTCGTTTATTTTCGGAGCGCGGTAGACGTCCAGACGCAGAGAAGCCTTCGCCGACCAGATGATGTCGTCGTTGAAGTAACTGCTCGGGGAAGGCATGCGTTTGACGCCGAAAGGTTGGAGCAAGGACTGGATGGATTTAGGGTCGTAGGGGCGGCCGAGAAGTGCGATTAGGTGATCGGATGGGGCGTTCATAAGGAACTCATTCCTTTCGATATGTAAGTAGAATGTCTTTTTTATCGTACATCAGCCGTCCTGATTTTCAAAGTTGACTACGTCTATCCTTGATTTAGATCGTAGGTCAAGTTGACACTAGTTTCTTTATATCGTATTATTCGAATATAACGATTTAGGAGAGATGAAATGACGATTCCCGCTTTTGATAAAAACGATTTGAACCAATTCGACGAACCCGCCGATCTGTTGAAAGCTTTGTCCCACCCGATCCGCTTGTGTATCGTTCGCGGCTTGATGCGCAAAAAGAAATGCAACGTTTCCTACATGCAGGAGTGCCTGGACATTCCGCAGTCGACGATCTCCCAACATCTGCAAAAGCTGCGCGCCGCGGGCGTCGTCACCACCGAACGCAAAGGTCTGGAGGTCAATTATATTCTGGCCGACCAACGGGTCGAAGCCATCGTGAACGCTTTATTCGGAGAGGAAGAGTGCGAAGCATGAGCAAAAAAGTACTGATCGTCGGCGGCGTCGCGGGCGGAGCATCCGCAGCGGCCCGTTTGCGCCGACTGGATGAGCATGCCGAAATTATCATGTTCGAAAAAGGCCCTTATATCTCGTTCGCCAACTGCGGGCTGCCTTACTATATCGGAGGCTCGATCGCCGAGCGCGAGCGGCTGCTCGTTCAGACGCCGCAAGGCATGAACGACCGCTTCCGGATCGACGTCCGCACCCACAGCGAAGTGGTCTCGGTCGATCCGCATCAGCGCACCGTTCAAGTGCGGAGCGCCGAACGCGGCTTATACGAAGAAAGCTACGACGAACTGATCTTGTCCCCGGGAGCCCGCCCTGTCGTGCCCGATCTGCCGGGCAGCGACCATCCGCTGATCTACACGGTTCGCAATATACCGGACATCGACCGCATCAAGGAAAAAGTGACGGCGGGCGGCGGACGATCCGCGATCGTGATCGGCGGCGGGTTCATCGGCGTCGAGATGGCGGAGAATCTCAAAGAAGCGGGGCTGGACGTCACGCTGATCGAAGGCAATGCCCAACTGCTTGCGCCTTTCGATCCCGAACTGGCGGCGTCGCTCGCACAGGAAATGCAGCAAAAAGGCGTAAATCTGCTGTTTTCGCAGCGTGTGCAAGGCTTCCGTTCGATGAATCGGGGAATCGGCGTCGAATTGGGCGGCGAACGGCTGCTGACCGCCGACCTGGTCATTCTCGCGATCGGCGTCACTCCGGATACGGCCTTCTTGCAAAGCAGCGGCATACAACTGGGCGCGCGAGGCCATATCGCCGTCAATGAAGCGCTGGAGACTAACCTTCCGCACGTCTATGCGGTCGGCGACGCGATCGAAGTGCGCGATTACGTGCACGGCGGAAAAGCGTCGATCCCGCTGGCGGGACCGGCCAATAAGCAGGGCCGAATCGTCGCGGACCGGATCGCCGGACTGGGCTCCGTGTACAAAGGCACGATGGGCACGTCCGTCATCAAAGTATTCGACATGACGGGCGCTTCCACGGGCAGCAGCGAAAAAACGCTGAAGCGGCTCGGCATCGACTACCGCAGCGTCATCGTGCATCCGTCCTCCCATGCCTCCTACTATCCGGGCGCCAGCGCGATCGCGATCAAGCTGCTGTTCACGCCGGAAGGCAAAGTGCTCGGCGCGCAAGCCGTCGGCTACGAAGGCGTGGAAAAACGGATCGACGATATCGCCGTTACGATTCATTTCGGAGGCCATGTCAGCGATCTGGCCGAGCTTGAACTGAGCTACGCCCCGCCGTTTTCTTCCGCCAAAGATCCGGTGAACATGGTCGGCTACGCGGCGGAAAATATCGTTGCCGGGCGCGTTCGATCGTTTACGTATGACCAGCTCGACGCGCGCATTCCGGAAAACTCCGTCCTGCTGGACGTGCGCAGCGATCTGGAGCATCGCGGCGGCCATATTCCCGGTTCGATCTCCATTCCGGTCGACGAGCTTCGGGGAAGGCTGAACGAGCTGGACCCTGCCAAAGAAATTTGGGTTTACTGCCAGGTCGGCTTGCGCGGGTATACGGCTTCGCAAATTTTGCGGCAGCATGGATACGACGTGAGGAATTTAAGCGGCGGTTATAAAACGTATTGGCAGGCGCTGTTTGTTCCGGCGGATGTTGCGAATGGCGACGACGGGGAAAACGGTAATAAAGGACAGAGCGGAGATGAAGGACAAAGCGAAAAAGTTAACGACACTTCTACGCTTCCGTTTGCTCCTGTACAAGAAACAGCTCCGACTCCTCTCGTACCCGCAGCCAATCAGCCGCTGACCGTGGACCATGAACTGGACGCGCGCGGCTTAAGCTGCCCGGGGCCGCTGATGCAAGTCAAAAAGAGCATGGATGAGATCGAACACGGACAAACGCTGCGCGTACAAGCTTCCGATCCGGGCTTTTACGAAGACATCAAAGCCTGGGCCAAAATGAACGGTTCCGACTTGCTGAAACTGGAACGTCTGAGCGGCGGCGCGATCGAAGCGGTATTGAGCAAAAAGACGGCAGAACAACGATCCTCTTTGTCCTCAGCCGTGACGCCGACTGCTGCCGCGGAAGATCCCGCCAGCACGATGGTCGTGTTCAGCGGGGATCTGGACAAAGCGATCGCCTCCTTCATCATCGCCAACGGAGCAGCGGCCAGCGGACGCAAAGTGACGATGTTCTTCACCTTCTGGGGGCTAAACGTCATTCGCAAACCGGAACGGCAATCCGTAGTTAAAAGTAAAATGGGACGCATGTTCGATCTGATGCTGCCCCGCAGCAGCCGCAAGCTGGGCCTGTCCCGCATGAACATGATGGGCATGGGCCCGAAAATGATCCGCGGTTTGATGAAAAGCAATAACGTGGACTCGCTGGAATCGCTGATCCAAAGCGCAGCCGACCAAGGCGTCGAACTCGTCGCCTGCCAGATGTCCATGGATCTGATGGGGATTCAGCGAGAGGAATTGATGGACGCCGTGAAGATTGGCGGCGTCGGTTATTACCTGGGGCAGGCTTCGCAGGCGAGTCATAATTTGTTTATTTGATGAATAGTAAGATGGAAGCAGCATGAAAAGACCTCGATTTCCCGACAAGGAGAAATCGAGGTCTTTTTTTAGAAAATTTATTAAGACTGTATATCGTTACAAAAGCCTAGATACGCCTTTAGAGAAAGATAAGGCTTGGCTTGTTTCTAACTCAATGTTTAACCAAGTCGCGTAAGCAAAGCCACAGCCTCCACATGCACCGTCTGCGGGAACATATCCACTGGCTGTACCTTCACCGTCTTGAATCCGCCGTCCTCCAGCACTCGCAAATCGCGCGCCAGCGTCGCCGGATTGCAAGACACGTACACCACCCGCTCCGGCTTCATCTCCAGAATCGTCTCCAACAATCGCGGATCGCAGCCTTTGCGCGGCGGGTCGACGACGATCACGTCCGGCGTGATCCCCTGCTCTTTCCAGCGCGGAATCACGTCCTCAGACGCACCTACCTCGAACTCCGCATTCTCGATCCCGTTCAGCTTAGCGTTCTTCCGCGCGTCTTCGATCGCTTCTTTCACGATCTCGACGCCGTACACGCGTTTCGCCTTCTGCGCCAGGAACAGCGAGATCGTGCCGATGCCGCAATAGGCGTCAATGACCGTCTCGCTGCCCGTCAGCCCCGCATACTCCAGCGTTTTTCCATACAATACTTCCGTCTGCGCCGGATTAACCTGGTAAAAGGAACGTGCCGAGATCGCGAATTTTACTTTGCCGATGTAATCGTAAATGACTTCGTCGCCCCACAGCACGGTCGTCACGTCGCCGAAAATCACGTTCGTCTGACGCTTGTTCACGTTCTGGCAGATACTTTTCACACCCGGAACTCGGCTGCGAATCTCTTCGACCCAATCGTCGACGCGCGGCAACCGATCGCCGTTCGTCACCAGCACGACCATTTTCTCTCCCGTCGCGAAAGCAACTTTCACCACGACGTGCCGCAGCAGGCCGCGTCCCGTTTCTTCGTCGTAAGCGGAAATGCCCAGCTCGCGGCCGATGGCTTTTACCGTCTCGACCATCTCGTCGTTGGCTTCATGCTGGATGATGCAGGTCTCCATATCGACGATCCGGTGACTGCCGCGCGCGTAGAAACCGCCGATCAACCGGCCGTTTTCCTGGCCCATCGGGACCTGCGCCTTGTTGCGGTAGCGCCACGGCTCGCTCATGCCGAGCGTAGGCGGGACAAGAATCCCTTCGGAAGCGGAGGCCTCTACACCGACAGTTCCGCCGACAAACAGCGCATCGCCGAGGTTCGTCGAAGAGGCTCCCGATACCGCCGTCTCGCCGTTCGGCGCGGCTCCCGAGTTCTCGTAACCTTCTCCCCCGCCGAAAGCCGTCGCCGATTCTTCCGCCGCGCCGCCCGTTCGGGCCTTCGCGTCGTATTCGCCCGAGACACCTTCGCGGCCCGGAACGTTCTCGCCGAGTCCGGCCGCATGCGCGCCGGCTTCGAGCGTTTTCGCCGACGCTTTCGTGCCCACCGACGCGGCCGACGCATCTCCTTCGAGCGGTCGCACGTTCAGCTTGCCGATCCGCTGCAAGCTGTCCGCGACCTGCTGCCGTTTCCATTCCAACTGCGCCGCGTAATCCATATGCTGGATCTGGCATCCGCCGCAGCGGTCGTAGATCTCGCACGGCGCTTCGACCCGGGACGGACTGGCTTCGACCAGCATCTGCATTTTCGCGTATCCGTACTGCTTTTTCGTCTTCAGCACTTTCGCCGTGATTTTCTCCCCGGGCAGAGCGCCGGGCACGAACAATGTGTAGCCGTCCGCGCGTCCGACGCCTTCGCCGTCATGATTCATGCCGATGATGTCGATCGTGACTTCGTCGTTTTTGGCTACCGGAAGACCCGTAATCTCCGCAGCAACCGGCCGGGAACCTCCGCGTCCTCGCGAACCGCCGCCTCCCCTTGCCTGTCCGGCAGAGCCGGGGGCCGAATTACGCTTACCGCCTTGACCGCCGCTTCTCGACGAACCTCCGCGATTATTGTTGTTCTTCATTATATACATTCACTTCTTTCGCTCATATTGATCGTTGATCGGTTGCCTTGTCCGAATTCATCACACTTTTAGATCGGGCAAGATCCTATTCCTTTGTACGTGTTGTAAAAAATACAAGATTATTGCCGCATCTTCTATATGTCGTGCTGCTAAGCTGTATCTATTACAACATTTTCGCTTAATCCTGCTCCCAATGAGCCAAAAATGCCGATAATCTTGCATTTTTTACAACACGACACGCTATCCGGCTTTTCACATGCAAAAAATCCTGTAAAAACTGCAACTTCATCTACCGTAGTGACTGCCGCTTTTTCTGCATCCTATTTCGGACAGGTTCGCGGGAAAAGTTCGGAACATACGCCTCACACCCAGCTTCTTTTTCCGGGCATGCAAAAAAGGAGGATTTCCTCCGCCCAGCTGCTTGTCGCCGTCCGCGCGCGGTCCTTCCTCCCGTATTGTAACACGTTTTTTCCGGCAGACGCACGCATTTCCTCCGCGCTTCCTGCCGAAAATCGTTTCATTCTATTTTTCCGTATCCGCCGGCAAATATCCTTTACGTGAACACCCGCAGATGATGCGGCAGCACTTCGAACACGCCCGGCAGTTTCCCGCCGAGTTCGCCGTCCAGGTTGAGCAGCACGTTATTCGGCGACGTCACTTCCAGACGCTGCGTACGGAAATACAGCACGTTCGGATCGTTGAAATGATCGCCGCGCTGCGCCATCGAAACGACGCGGATAAACTCGGCCAGATTGCACTTTTTCAGCGCGATGACGTCGAGTAATCCGTCGTCGATCCGCGCATCGGGCATCAGCTTCTCGAAGCCGCCGACGGAATTCGTGTTGCCGATCAGGAAGATCATGAACTCGCCTTCGATCGGATCTTGGCCTTCGGCGTCGATCTTAAGCTGCATCGGCGACAGGTTGACCATCTTCTCGACGCCTTTAAAGTAGTAGGCAAGCTGCCCGATCATCGTCTTGAGGCGGCTCGGAACCTCGTAGGTCAGTTCCGTCAACGAGCCGCCGCCCGCGATGTTGATGAAATAGCGGTCATTGGCGCGCCCGACGTCGATCGGGCGCGACTCGCCGCGCAGGACGAGGTCGCAATAGTCCTCCCATTGACGGGAAATGCCGAGCGCCCGCGACAGATCGTTCGTCGTGCCCAGCGGGAATATGCCCAGCTCCGGACGATGCTCCTGGTCCGCCAGACCGTTGACGACTTCATAGATCGTGCCGTCGCCGCCTGCGGCGATGACGATATCGTAGCCGCGCTGCGCCGCATCGATGGCCGCCCGCGTCGCGTCGCCCTCGCCGGTCGTGGCGTGCACCGTCGTCTCGATTCCGCCTTCGTCGAGGCGCTGCAAAATATCCGGCAGCCGCCGCCGCATTTCCTCGCGCCCGGACGTCGGATTATAGATCAACCTCGCTCTTCTCATCGTTCAAACTCCACCTGTTCCTTATAAGTTCTTGCCGCTTCCATCCCGAACCGCCAAAAAAGCGCGAGAAGTGACGGCCGCCGATACACCTTGAAGCGAAGGTCGCCCGGAAGGGACCTTCGCTTCATCGTTGCCTATCCTTAATTGTCCGTTTCCCGCTTGGCTTCGACCGAAGCCGACAGCTCTTCGACCTGCCGCTCGATCCAGACCGGAAGCAGCGGGTGAGGCAGCAGCGCCTCGCCCGTATATCCATACGTTAACCCCTCAAGTTTGCGAGGAATCACCGTTTGCAGAAAATAGCCCGTACTCAAGAACAACGGAGCAATCAGCACCCGGCGTCCTTTTTCCAGCCAATCCTGCGCTTTGACCCGCACGTTGTCGGGATTGAGCAGCGCATAATCGCAGACCAAGCCGCTGGTTTCGCCGACGCGCTTGGCAAGCGCCGCCGCTCCCGACTCCCAGCGCTGCCGGAACCCGTCGTGAATGCTGCCGTGTCCGACGAGCAGAATCACTTCATGCTCGGGATCGACGGAGGCCGGAGACACTTTGTCCCAGACCATGCGCGCCACGTCCGGATCATCGCCCATCGGTCGCCCGACGTGCATGCGCGCGGCGATCCGAAACGGCTCAAGATCCGTTTCCTTATCCGGCGCATCTTTGATACCCAGCGCGTATTCGATCTCGTCGATATGCGTGCTTCCTTCCGACACGAACAGCATCACAGCCAAAATATCCGTGACTCCCTCCGCTTCGAGCGCGTCGATGCCGTGCTGAATCGACGCGTCCTCCACATTGCCCAGAAACGATACCGCGACCGGCATATGTTCCTTAACCCTTACTTCGCCGGCCGCTTCCTCGACCGCCTGCACCCATTCCGGCTGCGGCGAACCATGGCTGATAATCAGCGCGCCCGCTTTTTTCATAGGCGCTTAACGTCCCAGGCGTTCGAGCGACATTTTATAGCCGTCGTTGCCGTAGTTGAGGCAGCGTTTCACGCGCGAAATGGTTGCCGTGCTGGCTCCCGTTTCCGCTTCAATCTGATTGTACGTGCTGCCTTTGCCGAGCATGCGCGCGACTTCCAGACGCTGCGAAAGCGATTGGATTTCGTTGACCGTGCACAAATCGTCGAAGAATACGTAACATTCCTCCAGATCTTTGAGCGTCAGAATGGCCTCAAACAATTGATCGACCGTTTTATCGTTTAACTTTTTCAGTTGCACTGAAAGATCATCCCCTAATGTGTACTGGTTATGCTGCCGTGTATAAACGCAAAGCGATAATGCGCCGGATTTTCCCATGCGGCAAAACGCTTTCGTACTGCGATTCGTGTCCGAAGACCCGATATTTTCATTACTTTACCATTGTAGCGGTACAAGTTACGTTTTTCAAGCGTTAACGGTTTCACGCGATGCAGACCGAACGGACAGAAGCAAGCATGACTCCTTGATCTTCTTACATCGTCCTAACACAGTGTCCGTCACACGCATACTTTCGGCCGCCTTTTTATGGATAAA
>Ga0308157_10003365_pt1 | contig 23465 bp, 22 predicted proteins | sample PhyBR1_FD_201035 | JGI IMG/M metagenome (GOLD analysis project Ga0308157, IMG submission 201035) | Phyllosphere microbial communities from UC Gill Tract Community Farm, Albany, California, United States - DLSLB.R1 | ecosystem: Host-associated > Plants > Phyllosphere > Unclassified | place: USA...
GAGAACGCCGGGCAGCGGGTCGAACGGGTTCTCGTTGCTCGAGAGCTTGAAGCCGCCGGCGATCGCGGCACGCCCCTGCTTGTAGGGCGGCAGCGCCGCGATCTCCGGACGGATGCGGGGCAGAACGGGCTCAGTGCTCACGCGTCGATCTTAGAGGTCGCCCGGAACCATACGCATTTTCCCGTCGAGATGCGACACTCGCATCATGGGATTCCTCATCCGATCGATCGTCAACGGCTTCGCTCTGTGGGTGCTGTCTCTGATCCCGCTGCTGCAGATCACGATCACGCCGTTCCCGCCCGGTCGCGACCTGCAGCTCGTGATCACGCTCGTCGCGCTCGGCGCACTGTTCGGACTGGTCAACGCGGTCGTGGGAACGCTCATCAAGATCGTCGCGTTCCCGCTGTTCGTGCTCACCCTCGGGTTGATCTCACTGCTGCTCAACGGCGTACTGCTGCTCGTGACCGCGTGGATCACGGGCTTCTGGAGCTGGGGACTCGACGTCGGCGCGTTCTGGCCGGGCGTGCTCGCCGGCATCCTGCTCAGCATCATCAACTGGATCTTCGGCATCATCCTGCGCCCGCAGAAGAAGCAGCCGCGGCGTCGCTGACCGATTCGGGAGGAGCGGAGAACGCGACGTCACCGGCGCCCGAGGCGGGTGCGTGGTAGACGACCGACTCGACCGACGTCGCGCGAGCAAGCTGGGCGTAGTACTCGCGAACCCCCGCGGCGCGCGGGTCGCCGGATGATTCGAACAGACGCGCCGTCTCTTCGTATGCGCTGACGCGATGCGCACCCACCCGCCACTCGCGCAGGCCGGTGTCGGCCTCGTCGAACGTGCGCCTGATCAGCAGGCTGCCGTCGTCGCCGAGGCTCGCGGGAGATCCGCCGTCGCTGAGGGCGGCCACCGGATCGTCGTCGTGGGCGATCGAGATCGACGTCGCCTGCTCACCGATCGGCATGCGCACGGGCGCACCGATCGTCGTCACGTGCTGCACCTCGAAGTCGCTGTCGGTCGCGATCCGCTGAGCGACCATGGATCCCTGTGAGAACCCGTTGACGTCGACCACGGATCCGGCCTCGGCGCCCGAGCGCTCGAGCGCCTCGAGCACGAAGTCGTACCCCGGCGACTCGGCTGCCCCGAAGTACAGGCCGACGTTGTTGCCCCAGCTGAACGGATCGGTGTCGTTCCAGGGCGCACCGCGCGATCCGCTGATGTAGACCACGAAGCGCTCCTCTCCCGAAGGGAACGCGTATGTGTCGACCCGCACTCGGGCCGTGTCGCCGAACGCCCCCGACTCGCTGTTCGGGATTCGGGAGAGGGAGCTTGCGAGACCCGCGGGCGCCGACGCGCGGCCGACGCGCTGCTCGTGCATCGCGACGAAACGATCGGACGTGCCCGCAACGCGGCTCGACCTCGCCCGCACCCGCCCGGGGGCTCCGAGGGATCCGGTCTGCCGGCCTCCCCCGGTGCGGAACCTGCGCAGCGTACCGACGAGCAGGGCCATGACGGCCGCGCCGAGGAAGCCCGCGCCGGTCCATGTCTTGACGAGGGCGTCGCCCGTCGTCGCCTCCCACACCGCCCACAGGTGGTCAGCCGCTTCGCCAGCCGCCGGGTTCCTCGCGAGGATCGCGTCGTGGCGCGCTCGCGCGGCGAGACCCCCCGTGCCGTCCATCTGCATGAGCGCGCGCAGCTCGATGAGCTCGTACGCATCGGCGGCCGCCTCGAGGCCGTCAGCGAGACGCTGCGCGTCGTCGCGCCACATCGAACAGCGCTGCATCGGCGTCAGAACATCGGCCCAGACGATCGCCCATTCCGCCGGCACCTGCGCCTGGAGGGCGTTCGCGCGATTCGCGTGGTCGATCGCGGATTCGGCGACCTGCGCCGCGCTGCGCACGCGGCCCGCGAGCGCACGCAGTTCGTCGGGATCGACCGCGACGACGGATCCCTGCGAGACGTCGAGCGTCATGATGCGGCCGCCCGATTGCCCTGTTCGAGCAGTGCGTTCGCGCGCGCCGCGCACGCCCCGACAGCGTGATGACCGAGGTCGAGCAGTTCGTCGAGCCGCGCGGTGAACTGCGGTGCGGCCGCGGGCGAACGCCACGCCATATCTGCCTGCAGCCCCGAGGCGAGCCCCTTCGCCATCGACATCGCGTCGGCTGCATCGTGCAATTCGTCGTGCGCACGCCAGAGAAGCTGAGCGGCCTCGAGGTTCATCGTCATGCCTCGGAGTCTGGCGTGCCGCGCCGCGTGACCGCGGCCCCGTCGCGACGGACCGTCAGATAACTTCGACGATCCGTCGATTGTGAGCGCGCTGAACCGAGCCCGTGGCCGATTAGGCTTGACGCAACATTGCCCGCGTCGATCCGGAGGTGTCCGTGAACGCCCTTCCTCCTCAGCCCCTGAGCCCGCTCGACGGGCGCTATCGCCCGGCCGTGGCTCCACTGACCGAACACCTGTCGGAATCGGGGCTGAATCGCGCCCGCGTCGAAGTCGAGGTGGAATGGATCCTGCACCTCACCGACAACAAGCTGTTCGGCACGTCGCCACTGCCGCGCGAGACCAAGGACAAGCTGCGCCTCGCGTACCTCGACTTCGGGCAGGACGCGATCGACGAGCTCGCTGAGACCGAGCGCACCACGCGCCACGATGTCAAGGCCGTCGAGTACTTCGTCCGCGCGCGGCTGTCGCGCCTGGAGCTCGATCACCTCGCCGAGCTCACGCACTTCGCGCTCACGAGCGAAGACGTCAACTCGACGTCGTACGCACTCACCGTGAAGCGCGCCGTGGGCGATGTGTGGCTGCCCGCGTTCCGCGGAGTCGTCGACAAGCTGCGCCGCATGGCGCTCGACCTGGCCGATGCGCCGATGCTGTCGCGCACGCACGGTCAGCCGGCGACGCCCACGACCATGGGCAAAGAGATCGGCGTGTTCGTGTGGCGCCTCGAGCGCGTGCTGCACCGCATCGAGCAGACCGAATACCTTGCGAAGTTCTCGGGTGCGACGGGCACCTGGTCGGCGCACCTCGCGGCCGAGCCGCAGGTCGCGTGGCCGAACATCACGCGCGAGTTCGTCGAGGGCCCGCTCGGGCTGACGTTCAACCCGCTGACGACGCAGATCGAGCCCCACGACTGGCAGGCGGAGCTCTACGACCACATGAAGCACGCGGGCGCGATCCTGCACAACCTGGCTCAGGACATCTGGACCTACATCTCGCTCGGCTTCTTCACGCAGATTCCGGTCGCCGGGGCGACAGGGTCGTCGACGATGCCGCACAAGATCAACCCGATCAAGTTCGAGAACGCCGAGGCCAACTTCGAGATCGCAGGCGGCCTGTTCGCAACCCTCGCGCAGACGCTCGTGACCTCGCGCATGCAGCGAGACCTGACCGACTCCACGACGCAGCGCAACATCGGCGTCGCCTTCGGACACTCGCTGCTCGCCCTGACCAACATCTCGGGCGGCCTCGACCAGATCTCGCTCGCGCGCGAGGTGCTGCTGGACGACCTCGACCACAACTGGGAAGTGCTCGCCGAGGCGATTCAGACCGTCATCCGCGCCGAGGTCGTCGCGGGTCGGTCATCGATCAGCGACCCTTACGCACTGCTGAAGGATCTGACCCGGGGCAACCGGATCGGTGTCGCCGATCTGGCGGAGTTCGTGAACGGTCTCGATATCAGCGACGAAGCCAAGAGCCGCCTGGTCGCGCTCACGCCCTCCACCTACACGGGGCTGGCTGAGAGCGTCGTGCGGTCGAAGCTGCAGAAGTAGCCGCGGGAACGCGAAAGGGCGGGTGGTGTGCTGAGCGCACCACCCGCCCTTTCTGCTGCGGTTCAGGAGTGGTCGTCGTCGAAGCCGCGGAGGTCGTCTGCGGTCTTGTTCAGCCACTGCGCCATCGCGCCGACCGACTGCGCGGCCTCTTTGAGGCTGTCGGTGAGTTCTTGGTAGTTCGTGCGGTAGTTGCTCGAGGCCTTCTCGGTCTTGAACCCGTCTTCGACGAGGTCGTCGACAACGCCCTGGAGGTCTTCGAGGAGAGTCTCGATATCGACCTGCCCGTCTTCGAGCTTGCCCGCGGCCGTCTCCATCGCGTCGTATGAAACTCCGAAGTCAGTTGCCATGTTCTTACAAACCCCCAGTAGGTCTCGTGCGTGTAAGGGCCCGAACAGGCCGCCTCCCCCACCGTAAAGAAGCAGCCTCCGATCCGCGACGGGCAGAAGTCCCCATCGCGCCCCTCCCGCACGGTCTTTAGGGTTACGGAGGGACATTTTTCACACGAGACGGGAGGGCACGATGGCGATCACGGTGCCGGGTGAGCTGGACTTCGCGCTCGACATGCTCGGATTCGAATGGCCGAACATCGACGAAGACGCCGTCCGTGATGCCGCGACTCTCCTGCGCACCCTCCGCGAAGACCTCCAGGGCACGCTCGACACCCTCGATGACCGCATCGATAACGACCTGTCCGAAGCGTTCACGTCGAAGACCGCGACGGCGTATATCGAGGCGTGGACCGAGAACCGCACCCAGAACATGGACCAGATGCTCGACCTGCTCCCCGGAGTGGCCGACGGAATGGACCTGTTCGCCGACGCGGTCGTGGCTTTGAAGACGAAAGTCATCGCCGAGCTCGTCATCACTGCCGCCCAGCTCGCGGCGACCGCGGCCAGTGCGGTCCTCACCCTCGGAGCCAGCGCGGCCGCGAGCGCGGCGATCCTCGTCGCCCGGAAGAAGGCCCTCGATATCCTCACCCGGATCGCGGTCGAGGAACTGATCGGTCAGATCGCGGTCATGGTCATCGGGCCCCTCACCGAGTCGCTCGACGGGCTGGTCGCGGCGGTGTTGGACCACCCGATCACGTCATCGGGCAGTCAGCCGGAGAGGTATGACGCGGACTACGACCTGATGGAACAGATCGCGGACGCGATCGATGACTGCGGCACCGACCAGGAAGAACTCCTGTCCACGTTCGCGTCGCAGGTCGCAGGCCTGCCGATCTTCGCAGGGTAATTAGGGAGACACAACGCATGTCAGGTGCTTTGCGACGGGCCGGGGACGACATCCTCGAAGCTATCGACGACGCGGTCATCAAGATGCGGCGTGCGTTCAAGGATCGTTCGGAGACCCAGTCGGAACACATTCGCCGCACGACGCGCGATAACAAGGACTTCGACGCCTCCCACACCGACAGCAACGCGGGCGGTTCAACTGCTGGCCACGATGCGCCGGGAGGTGGCGGACGTTCGCGCAAGACTAAGCTGCCGCGTCGTGGGGAGCCCGGTAGCTACGGATACGACGACCGGGGCAAGCGCCGGCCTTATGCCAACAACCGACCGGCGTACGGCAAGGACCAAGTCGGCGACGTCTTCAACAACACCAACGCATCGCAGCGCAGGAGGCCGCCGCGCGACCAGAACGGCGATCGGTTGGACCCGCCCGGTGAGAACCAGGTGTGGGTGAACAGGCAGGATGGCTCCTGGGATCTCATCACGTGGACTCCCGGGCAACGGCGTCGAGACCTCTGGGACATGGGTCACCTGCCGAACCGCAAGTACAGTGATCTGCGCGATAAGTACCTCCGTGGGGAGATCTCGAAGGAAGAGTTCCTCCGTGACTATCGAAATCCGAGGAACTATTTTGCCGAGGACCCCGGGCGCAACCGTTCTCACATGGACGAGTAGGCGCGTGAGAGCATGTACGAGACGAAGCGTCGTAACGAGGGAGCCCGATGACGAACCCGATCTATTTGGCCGAAGAGGCCGACGAACAGGAATTTCTCGCCGTATACGACCCTGCGGTAACCCCGACGTATCAGTCTGAGGCCGCGGGGGACACGGTTCTCTTCGGCGCGCTCTTCAATCCTGACCCTGATGCGCGCGTCGCGATCGCGAACAGATTGCTGGACGACGGCGCCGATCCGAGCATCGTGACTCGCAGCGGCGCGACCGTTCTGCACGTTCTCCTGACGAACCCCGACCTCGATGCCGAGGGTGACGCGCAGGTGTTGCGGCGTCTTCTTGCCGGTGGTGCTCCGATCAATCGCATCGATTCCAAACGCGGCGCCCCGCTCGCCATCCTGTTCGACAACTACACGCTCGAGGACGACGAGGCTGAGCCGTTATACGAGGCATTCTTCGAGCGCCCCGATCTCGACCTTGACGCGCGGGGGAACATGGGGCTGAGGACCGTACGCGAATCAATCGAGATGGCAGCTGAGAAGCGCCCTATTCCGTACCGCATGATGATCGACTACGACAAGCGGAAGCACAATGTCGATGAGTGAGGCCACTGAGTTCATCCCCGATGCAGGCGCGTGCCTCACCACGAAGAGCGTGCTGGACGGCACGGGGCGCGTTCGCTGGATGGTGCGCGACGAATCGACGGGCCCCGCAGACAACGGGTGGCGCATTTTCTCCGACATCGACACGGAAGACGACCTCGCGGACGCGTCCAACTTCCAGATCGCAGACTACAACGATCTCTGCGCGATCGAGCCGACGCTGATCGGCATCTGGGACTTCGCGGTCGGATCGGATCTTCAGATCGTCGATGAGGGCGACGGAATCCGCATCTTCGATACGCCGTCCGGTCGAGAGATCCCGCCGGAGAACTTCTACGTTCCTCCCCGCATGCGAGCCGCGCAGGGCTCCGAGGACGACTGACGTTGAGATCGCGGGAGAACTTCTGCGCTTCGGCCTGAGCGCTCCCCGGGCGTTCGTTACGGCATGCCACGAGCTGCAGTGATCGAAACCCTGGGCGAGCCTTTCCGAAACGAACCGAAGCACCTTCTCTACAGGGTCGGTGGGAAGTTCGTGAACGTGCACCTCAAGGACGAATCCGTGGATGATCTCGTGGTGCAGCGCCGCGATCTGGCCGCAGAATTCGTGGATGCGCCGGAACTACCGGCCCCCAAGCCGATCACCGGTGAGATCTCCCTGTTCGTCGATGGACTGAGTCTCCCCGCCACCCGGCCCGACGTCACCGCGGCGCTCGGCACCCCGCAGGAGTCCCTCCCCGACGTCGACCTGTACACCGAGCGCGGGCGCTTCGTCATCTTCAATTACACGGGCGACGACCTCACGACCATCAGTATCGCCCACGTGCCCACAGAAGAGTGATACGCCCGGGTCGGACCGGCTCTACGATCCGGACTGACCCGTTCCGGCTCCGCCCGCCGGAGGTGCGACTCCCGCGGGGACCCAACTCAGCGGATCGGTTGCCAGCGCGCCCGGGCGACCCGACACCGCCTGAACCGCCTGAACGTCGCGGCTCGAGACGATCACGACCGGATCCGTCGCGATCGGCAGCGCGATGCGCTGCCCGACGATGTCGGCTTCGATCGCAATGCGGATGTCACGGCGATCGTACGGATCCGTCACCGTGCGAAGCCGCTCGATGAGCGCGTCGCGCTCGTCGCTCACGTTCTGCGTCGGATTGCCGTCTCCCGACCCCCACTGGCGGGCGAGGTCGGCGGGCGTCTCCGGCAGGTCGATCCTCGTCAGCACGGCGTCGTAGGCTCCCCCGACCTCGATGACGTCGTCGGGCTCGTCGCTGCCGCAGTCGCGCGCCGTCCAACCGGCTTCGTCGAGGGACTTCTTCATGCTCGCGAACGCCCCTCGGGCGAACGCCTCGTCGGTGTCGTACAGAATGCACACGACGGTGTTCTCGGGCACGCCCGCCGACTTCCGCAGCGCTGCCGGATCCTGCGCGGGCTCGAGCTGCGCCATGATCCCGCTGTCCTCGACCGCGATGTCGTATCCTGCGTCGCCGGGCGCGAGCGACACCGCTGCGGCTGACTCGTATGCCGACGCCCAGTCGCCGGCGACCTGCGCGACGATATCGGTGCGCGGGATCGAGCGCAGGAACGCCGTGCGGGCATCCGCATCACGGAACGGCCAGGTGTCGGAGCGGGCCAGGAGCGCCCACAGCTCGCCGCCTCCGGTCGTCGCCATGCCGTAGTCGTCGCGCTCGAGGTCGCGCACCTGCACGAAGTCGGCCTCGGAGACGGGGAGCTGGGCCACGTCGTACTCGGCGCCGATGCGGTCGAAGACATCAGACGCGCCGTCCTGATGGAACACGATGCGCTCGAAGGCGCCCGCGACCTCGCCCGTGAACTCGCGGTTCGCGATGAGCGTCACCACCTGCTCGCCCTCCTGCGCATCGCCCGTGATGCTCTCGATACGATACGGACCGCTCGCCAGCAGCCGCTCATCGCTCGCGGGGAAGCGCGCCGAGATCTCGAACGCACTGGTGAACGTCGACGCGAGCTCCGCGAGGTCGTCGCGCTCGATCGCTTCGATCACGGCCTGTTTCGCCGCCATCGGATCATCAATGCCGAAGGCCAGCTCGCCGACGATATGCGCGGGCGTCATGACCTGCAGCGCCGTCTGCCAGTCGGCGGCCGTGCCGTCGAAGGTCACGTCGATGCGCCGTTCGAACTCGTCGTACGTCGGAATCTCGCTGCCGACGAGTCCCGATTCCGCAGTCTCGAACCCGTCGTCGCCCGGGTGCGCCGCGGCCGCCCAGGCGAGCATCAGATCGGCGCCGTCGAGCGGGATGCCGTCGGACCACCGCGGCTCCGCGAGGTCGTAGCGCACGGTCATCGTACCCTCGGACTCGTCGAGGATCCGGGCAGTGCCGAAGCTCTGGTCCTCGGCGACCGCGCCCTGTTCCACACGCGCGAACTGTGCGCGCGTCAGCTGCGCGATGTCATCGTCTCCGGGCGACAGCGGCTGAGCGACCGATGTCAGCGCACCGCGCCACGCCACGTCGACCGAGGTGTCTTCGACCACGGCCTTGTGCAGCGGCGCGCCGCCGCAGCCCGAGAGGACGAGCATCGCGGCGGCCGCTGACAGGCACGCGAACGCACGGCGGAACCTCACTCGGACGTCTCCGCCTTCGCGGCGTCGAGCCGTGCCTGGCGCCGGGCTCGCCGCGCCGCGCGCGCCTCTTCTTCGCTCATGCCCTCGGCCGGCCCGGCGGCCGCCGCGCGCGCCTCCCGACGCGCCCGACGCGCAGCGCGCTCATCGGCCTCGGTCATCGGAGCACCGGGTTCGGGCTCCGGCTTCTCGGGGAAGCGGAACGGCGGGGCGGGGTGCGCGGGCTTGTCGTCGTGAGCGATGGGCACCTGCGTGAGCATCGCGCGGCCCGCCTGCACGAACATGCCGCGCCCCTCGGGGAACTCCGCGCGCTTGACGCGGCCGAACGGCACCTTGAACAGGCTGTCGCCGTCGAGGCCGTCGGGCTTGAGGGCGATGCCCTGACGCCCCGACTTCCAGGCGCCCATGACGCCGGATCCGCCCGTCGCGCGCGAGATGTCCACGTCGCCGAGCAGCATGTGGTCGCTCTCGTTCAGCGCCTTGAGCAGCGCGCGCATCGGGCGCTCGGCGGCGCCGTCGGCGAGGTGCGGCATGTCCTCGCAGACGATGAGGATCCGCGAAGTGAAGGATTCGTCGGCGAGCAGCTCGGTGATCTGCGTCGCGAGCGCGGCCTCGTCGTCGGCCTTCGTGGCGCTGCGAGCCCAGTCGCGGAAGTCGGCGAGCTCGCTGCGGCGCGTGCCGAAGTGGAACATGACCATGTTCGGGTCGAAGCGCTCCATGGCGATGATGAGTGACTTCATCGCGTTTGTCTTGCCGGACGAGGGCGGCCCCGCGATCATGAACGACCCGACCGGGTCGAACCCACGCGGCTCGAGGGTGTCATCTGCGACGCCGAAGACGGGCTTGCCGTCGACGGTGTCGGGCATGTCTCGGATATCGACCGCGGTCGGCAGCGACCCGATCTCGGGCGCCTCCTGCACACCGCGGGCGCGCAGCTTCTCCGCGAGGCGACCGATGGCCTTCGCCTGCTCGGCCGCGTTCGGTGTGCCGCCCGGCACCGCGACCTGCAGTTCGTTCTTGTCGATCGCGGCGCGGCCGGGAGCAGACTGGTCGTCGAGGATGTCCTTCGGGGCGCCCATCATCACGTACCCGCTCGGGTCCGCGAGCCGCATCACGATGCGGCGCGTGATGTTCGAGGCGACCGCGGTCGGCACGGCGCCCCCGCGATCCGCCGTGATCACCGCGTGCACGCCGAGCGGACGCCCCTCGCCGAGCACCCGCAGGAACCCTCGGTAGAACGGCGTGCGCACCGACGTGGTGTCCCACTCCTTCTTGAACTCGGCGAAGTTGTCGATCAGCAGAATGATGCGCGGCAACGCCGGATCCACGAGGTCGCGGTACTCGGTGAGCGTCGACGCGCGCGCCGCGGCGAACGCGGCCGAACGCCGATCGAGCTCGCGCATGAGCGTCGCGAGCAGGCGCTGCACGCGCTCGGCGTCGTCGCCCGCCACGATCGATCCGACGTGCGGAAGGTCTTCGAGCACGCCGAGCGCGCCCGAGGCGAAGTCCATGCCGTACACCTCGGCTCTGCCGAGCTCGGGCTGGGCTCCCGCGGCCGTCGCGATCGTCTTGAGCAGCGTCGATTTCCCCGATCCCGATGTGCCGTAGACGGCGATCGAACCGTCGCGGTCGGGGCGGTAGTGCGCGGGCACCTGCTGCTGGCGTTCGGGAACGTCGACGAGCCCCAGCACGATCTCGCTGTCGCCGCCTCCCTCGAGGCTCGCCAGGTCGATCGCGGTGGGCAGCTCGTCGAGCCATGGACGGCGCGGGATCGGCAGTCTGGCACGGTCGGCCGCATCGATGATCGTGCGCACGATGCGCTTCTGGTCGGTCGGGCCGAGGTCTTCGTCGTGCGCGTCGACGTCGACGGGCCCGTCGGGCTCCCACGGCATGACGGATCCGAAGCGCAATTCGGCGACCGCCACGTCGGCGTCGCTCGACCCCTCGTCGCGCGTCCACCCGCCGGCGTACGCCGACTGGAACGGCGTCAGCCGACCGGGTCCGGTCTTGGCGATTCCGCGTCCGGGGATCGACGGCGGGAACGTGGCGGCGACCACGTCGTCGACGACGTCGCGCGAGTCGCCCTCGTCGGCCATGCGCAGCGCGACGCGCAGGTTGGTGTTGGCCCGCAGGTTCTCCTTGATCACGCCGGCCGGTCGCTGCGTCGCCATGATCAGATGGATGCCGAGCGAGCGACCGCGCTGAGCGATGTCGACGACGCCGTCGACGAACTCGGGCACCTCACCGGCGAGCGCTGCGAACTCGTCGATCACGAGCACCAGCGCGGGCGGCGTCTCGGGATCCTGCCGCTTCTCGAGCTCGAGCAGGTCCTTGACGTTCTTGCGATTGAACAGGTGCTCGCGATGGTGCAGCTCGGCGCGCAGACTCGTGAGGGCACGGTGCACGAGGTGAGGGCTCAGGTCGGTCACGATGCCCACGCAGTGCGGCAGGTCGACGCAGTCGGCGAAGGCGGATCCGCCCTTGTAGTCGACGAACAGGAAGGTGACGCGATCGGGGCTGTGGGCGCTGGCCATGCCGAGCACCCATGCCTGCAGGAACTCGGACTTGCCGGCGCCGGTCGTGCCGCCGACGAGCGCGTGCGGGCCCTGACCGCGCAGGTCGAGAGTCATCGCCCCGCTCGCGCCCTGGCCGACGATCGCCCGCAGGTCACCAGCACGTTTGAGGCGGGGGCGCGGGGTGTCGTCCCGATCGATGATCGTGTTGTTCTGACGCCAGCGCTCGATGATGGCGTCGGGCTCGTCGGCGACCTCGGATCCGACGAGCGAGAGGAACGACACGGAATGCGGGATGTCGGAGTCGTCATCGATGACGATCGACGCGTCGACGACGGGCGCCAGGCGTCGCGCGAGCATGTTCATGTACGTGTTCGAGACGCCCTCGACCGCCGCGTGCTCGTACCGCTCGCCCGAGCGTACGAGACCGATCGTGGCGTCTTCGAGACCGCCGTCGACATCGACGAAGCTGCGACAGATCGCGGGCAGCGCTGCGGTCGTCGGCGCGACGAACAGGGCGTGCACGCCGACGTTCGCGCCCTTCTCGAGCACCTGGATCAGGCGCGCACGGTCGACGGGAGCATCATCGGTGACGATGACGATCACCGAGACGTCCTTGGGCGGAGCCTGTCGTGACGCGGCGCGGCTGACGTCGGTGCCGAACAGCATCGGTGTCCATTCCTCGTCCAGCGGACCGCGCGGCTCGGAGACCGGATCGAGACGGGTGACGTACTCCTCGAGCGCCGCGAGCAGCGCGGTGGCCGCCGGTGCGGAGTCGACGAGCGGCAGATCGGCGAACGGACTCGTCTCGCTCGACGTGTGCGGCAGCCACTTCAGCCACTCGAGCTGCGACACCCATTCGGATCCGGCGAACGCCACCGTCACGACTTCGTTCGGGGCGTGCAGCCCGAACAGCTGCACCGCGAGGCCGCGCATGGCGTCGGCTGCCGTCGTCGCGGGCCCCGCGACGCCGATGGATCCCGCCTCGCTGAGGGTCTCGAGCACCGGAACGTCGTGCACGTAGCGATACCGTTCGCGCAGCCGGTCGACCCGCGCGATGTACTCGGGCAGGCCCTGCTGATCATCGGCGTCGCGAACAGAGCTGCGCGAGGCGGCCGTCGACGTGCCGAGGCGCAGCGCGAGGAAGTTCCAGTGCTCGGGCCGCCTCGTCCACAGCAGCGGTCCGAGCCGCATCGCCTGCTCGAACACGTCGGCGACCGGCGGCGCCTCCTCATTGCGTGCCCGCTCCTCCTCGGGCTTGGCGAGGTAGAACTCCTCCTCCAGCGTCTCGAACTGCCGTTCGAAGAGCATCACGTCGTGATTGCGCTTGTTCTTCTGCTGCATGCGCTGGTTGACGAAGTTGCCGAGCGCCATGAGCGGCGTCATCACGAGCAGCAGGAGCGTTCGCGGTCGCTCGGTCATCAGATACATCGCGCCGGCCATGATGATGGGCGCGATGAGCATGATCCAGGGGAACAGCTTCTGCGTGACCTCGGTCGGCATGCGCGGCGGCAGCTTCTCTTCGCCCGGATACCGCACCTCGACGCGCGGGCTGCGGTTGAACAGCAGGTCGCCGCCGCGCTCGAGCACCGGATCCTCGGCGGCGGCATCGATGTCGGCCGAGTAGAACAGCACGAACGTCGTCGCACCGATCACGAACTTCTGGCCGGGCTCGAGACGCGCGCGCGTCACGGTCTCGCCGTCGACCTGCACGCCGTTCGCCGAGTTGAGGTCGGCGATCTCGATGAAGCTCGACACCTCGAGGCGCGCGTGCCGCTTCGACACCGAGGCCTCGGGCAGCACGATATCGTTGCCGCTCGCGCGTCCGACGAAGGAGTGTCCGCGCGCGACCGGAAAGTCCTGGCCCGCGAAGGGGCCCTCGACGGCGCGCAGGACCGCGATCGTGCGTCGTGCGTCGACGGCCGTCACGCCGTTCGGACCGAGGTTGTGCACCGCGACGGCGAATCCCGATCCGATCGGCGCCTCGCTCAGCGGCACGTCGGGCCGAAGCGGCTCCATGCGCTCGGCCGTCGGTGCCGCCACGGCGAGCGTGAGCACGTCGCCGTCGTCGGCCTGCGTCGAGTGCGACGGCTCCGTCTCCATGATGTGCCGCGCAACATCGCCGGCCGTCGCCAGCGAATCGGCCGTGACGACGATGTCGACGACATCGGCGCCGTCACGGTGCAGGGTGAGTTTGACCTTCACGGAAGCAAGCCAATCAGTCGGTGTGCACGGCGATGATCACGAGCGAGCGGTCGCCGAACCGCACGCGATCGCCGGGAAGAGCCCGGATCGGTGTGCGCGGTGGGATCGCGCGGGTCTGTCCTCCGCGCTCGATCTCGCAGCCGTTCGTGGAGTCGAGATCGACGATCTCGACGCCGTCGGGCAACGGGCGCGCTGACAGGTGGGTCTTCGAGATCGAGCGGGTGTCGTCGGGGATCGGCACGGCCGTCGCGCCCGGCGGCACGTCTTCGGCGCGCGGAGCACGGCCGAGGACGACGAGGCCCGCCACCTTCACGCGCTGTCCAGAATCGATCGCGAGTTCGTGCGGTCGCGCCGACGGCGCGGCTTCGGGCACCGGATCCGGGCGTCGCGGCGGTGCCTGCACGGGCGGAGCGCCGCGGAGGTCGCCGGGAACGCCGAGCACGACGCTCGACGACTCGGCGGGCGCGGTGCGCCGCGGATCCGTCGTCGCGCGGGCCATGCCGAGCACGCCTGCGCTCACGCGGGCCGCGGGCCGGAACGCAACGCTCTCGCCGTCGTCGGACGACGTCGCGAGCGAGATGCGCCGCTCGCGCTCGGGCATCGGCTCGACCCGCACCGCCTTGCGCGCGATGCGCATGCGCTTCTCGTCATACGGCTGCAGGCCGCGCTTGACGTCGACGAGCCACACCCGGCCGACGTAATCGTGCCATCCCCGTCGACGGCCTGCGGGATCCCAGAAGGGCGAGAGCATCATCAGCACGGGCCCGACGACGAGCACCGCCGATGCCGCGACGACGAGCAGGCGCAGCACGATGCGCCAGAAGCCCGGCCGCTCGAGCGTGGCCACATTGACCGAGCGCAGACCGAAGAACGCCTTGCCGAGCGTGGCCCCGCGCCGCCCGTGCGCGGCGAGCTGCGACACACCGAGAGCGATGACGAACACCACCGAGATGCCCGCCATGACCGCGGCGAGGACGAAGTCCGGGTGGTTGACGAGGCCGTACAGGCTCACCGCGCCCGTCAGATAGAGCAGGATGAGCGGCAGGGCGAACAGCAGCAGCGGCAGCTGAACGAGCCAGAATGCGACGAGATCGACCGCGAAGGCCGCCGCGCGACGCAGCATGGGGGCGCGGATCAGACCGAGTGACGCGGCATATGCCGGATCCGGACGCCCGCTGTCGTCGAGGCCTTCGATCTCTTCATCGTCGTCCTCGATCTCCCAGATCGTGGTCACTCGCACCCCTCCCGCTCCAGCATCCCAGGCTACCGGGCACGGCATCAGCGCGTCTCGGGGAGATCTGCCCGCCGCGCGAGCTGCGCGGGTCGGCGGATCTGCTATTCGCCGTCGAGGTCGCCGGCGTCGAGAAGAGACAGATCGACGCGGCTGACCAGGTGCGACGAGACGGCATACTCGACGAGGCGGGCGCGACGGTTCATCGCCAGTTTGCCCGGCGCGCCGCGCAGGCCCTGCACGCCCATGCGATCGAGCTTCTCGCACACGTGATCGAGCTTTCGGTTGAACTTGCTCATCGACCAGCCGAGGCGCTCGGCGGCCGACGCGGACGACGGGAGGTTGCTCACCGATACGCCCTCGCGGCGCAGCATGGGCTCGGCGAGCGCCACGATGAGCTGCTTCTGCGACGGCGTGAACCGCACGGGCATGACCGTCGTGTCGCCGACGACCGACTCCTGCACCTGGTTCGACACCGCGTAGGGCGCGACCTTGACCTGCAGGATGATCTCGTAGGTCGTGGGGCCCGCCGTGAACACGACCGTGCTCTCCTCGAAGACGATGGGCAGACGCGCGCCGGGCGACAGCCACGACTGCACGGCGCCGTTCGCGCTCGAGACGGTGGCCGACAGCCGGGATCCGACGTTGGCTAGCCACCACATGCCGTTCGCGCACGAGATCTCGAGGAACGAACGATGCAGGTAGGGATTGTCGTCGACCGCCAGATCGCCCTCGCGTCCGATCGTGAATGATTCGGTCGGCTCGACCGAGAACGTCTCACCCGAGAAGTCGACGGAGAGGACGCTCAGTCCACGTCGGTTCTCATGGCCGGGAACCGCTGTGTCGACATCGACATCACGGTCGTCGGCGGGCGGGTTGGTCGGCTGGCTCATAATGCCCCCATCATCGCAAACTTTCACGCGAAACCGAGGATCGATGCGCCGCCGCACCGTCTGCGCGTCGAGCAGCGAAGCGCCCTCACGCATCGAGCGGGGCGCGACCGATCACTTCTGCGACGGATCCTGACCGTCGTCCGCAGCGTCGCCCTGCTCGCCGTCGTCGTCACCATCGCCGTCGTCGTACGACTGCAGCACGGCGCGGTCGTGCGGCTTCGCGACGTCCTGCGGATCGACGACGAGCAGCAGCAGCGCGAGCGAAAGCACCACGACGATGAACACGATGCCGGCGACGATCGCCGACAGGCGCCATGCCGCGACGACGGTGTCGCCGCCCTGCTCGGTGAACGCACCCATCGACATCGCGGTGACGAACCCGGCGAAGAGAGCGGCCACGAGCGACCAGCCGAGCAGGTGAACCGGCTTCATGAGGTCGCGGCGGGTGAGCTTGTCGGTCATGAGGCGTCCTTCGTGACCGCGGTCTCAGCGACGGCGGTCTTCTGTGCGGGTGAGAGCGCGCCGATCCCGAGATAGACGGCGACGATGGCGGCCCAGCCGCCGAAGAGTCCGACACCGATGATCGTGCCCGTGAGGGTGAAGCTCTGGCCCGCTTCCTCGACGAAGTAGTCGAGAGTGTACGCGGGCGACACGAGCAGCGTGACGATCGCGAGCACGCACGTGAGCGCGCCGACCGTCAGACGGTCGCGGGCATCGGCGGATCCGCGCTGCACGAGGCCGGCGGCGAGTTCGACGATGCCGGCGGCCGCCGCCCAGATGAGGAGCGCGAGGTGGAAGCGCGCGTCGGCAGCTCCGGGAAGCGCGACGACGAGGAGGATTCCGAGCGCGTAGGCGAGAGCGAGCGCCCCGCGCACCGGAGTGAGCCCGCGCAGGACCATGTCGACGACGAGCACCACGAGCGTCGCGATCGCGAACGCGAGGAACACGACGAGCGCGAAGTCGCCCGAGCGGTCCTGAGCGAAGGTCACGATCGCGGCCGCGACGGCGGCGATCAGTGCCCGCAGGATCAACATGGTGCGCGCGGTGCGCGGCGATGTGGTGCGGCTGGGCATGCAGTTCCTCTGGCGTTCGTACGGCACACCCATCCTACGGCCGCAGCCTGTGAGGGAACGTCTCGGGTCACACGACGCGGCGCCCGTCGACGAGGTGCACGACGCGGTCCGCGATCGCGAGATCCTCGTCGTCGTGCGTGACCCAGCCCACGGCGCGCCCGCACGCCGCCTCGATCGTCAGAATCTCGCGCATGCGCGCGCGGCTCACCGCATCGAGCCCGGCAGCCGGCTCATCGAGCAGGAGGATCTCAGCGTCGCGCGCGATCCCCTGCGCGACGAGGGCTCGCTGCCGCTGACCGCCCGACAGGGCGTGCAGCGACCGTCCGGCGAGGTCGGACATTCCGACCCGATCCAGCGCGACGTCGACGGCCTCGGCGGCCTTCCGCCGACCGCCGCGCGAACCCCACGTCCCCATCGCGACGGCGTCGCGCACCGTCATCGGCAGTGTTTGCGGAACGCGCGCCCGCTGCACGACGAGCGCGACATCGCCGCGGCGATCGACCCGACCGTCCGTGGGCTGCCGAACGCCGGCGAAGATCTCGGTCAGTGTCGACTTCCCCGAGCCGTTCGGTCCGACGATCGCCGTGATCTCTCCCCCGGCGAGCGCTGCGTCGACGCGGTGCAGCACCTCGGCACCCGCGTATGAGTAACAGACGCCGGCGGCGCGGAGCAGTGAAGTCATTGCTCTATCGTAAGTGATAACCGTTCTCATTCGCATGTAAACTGGCTCACTGTGTCCTGGTTCCTCTCCCCCTTCGCCGTCGACTTCATGCTGCGCGCGCTCATCGGCGGCGTGCTCATCGCCGGCATCTGCGCCGTCGTGGGCACATGGGTCGTGATCCGCGGCATGGCGTTCCTGGGCGAAGCCTTCAGCCACGGCATGCTTCCGGGTGTCGCGATCGCGACGCTCGCCGGCTGGCCCGTGATCATCGGAGCCGCGGCGAGCGCGGTCGTGATGAGCGGCGCGATCGGCCTGCTCCAGCGGCGCGGCAGGCTCTCGTACGACACGAGCATCGGCCTGCTCTTCGTCGGCATGCTCTCGCTCGGCGTGATCATCGTGTCGCACTCCGGCAGCTTTGCGACCGACACGACCGTCATGCTGTTCGGCGACGTGCTCGCGATCGCGTCCGGTGACCTCACGATGCTCCTCATCGCCCTCGTGGTGACCCTGCTCGTCGCGGCGCGGCTGCACCGGTCGTTCGTCGCGGCCGCGTTCGACTCCCGCATCGCAGAGACGCTCGGCCTGCGCCCGCGCCTGGCGCACGTCGCTCTCACGGGCCTTGTGACGCTCGCGGTCGTCGCGTCGTACCAGGCGGTCGGCACGCTGCTCGTCGTCGGCATGCTCCTCGCGCCCGCGGTCGCGGCCGGCAGGTGGACGCGCAGGGTCGGCTCGACGATGGCCCTCGCGACCGTCTTCGGGGTCGTATCCGTCGTCGTCGGCCTGCTCCTGTCGTGGCACGCGGGTACCGCTGCTGGTCCGTCGATCGCCGGGTCCGCCGTCGTTCTCGCCGCCGGCTCAGGTGCCGCCGCGAGCGCTGCAGAGCGCTTCGCCCGCTCCCGCGCGTGCCCCGCCCGCCTCGCGCAGCTGCTCTCGCGCGAAGCCCCGACCTCCGTTCCCGTCGCAGAAAGCACCTCATGATCCGATTCCGATACGCGCTCATCACCACCGCCGCGGCCCTCCTGCTGGCCGGGTGCGCCGCGGCAGAACCCTCCGCGGCACCTGCCGAGGAGGCGTCCGCCGCGCCCTCCGCCTCCGACCACGGCGCGCACGCCGGCGCGGAAGAGACCGGCGAACCGCAGACGTCGATCCTCGCGGTCTCGGCCGAGGGCGAGGCCGCGACCCTCGACCTGCTCACGGGCGACGAGACGGCGATCGGATCCGCGGGTGTGCCTTCCGCGCTCGCGAGCGACGGCCGATACGCATTCGTCACGACGGCGGACGGCGTCGACATCGTCGACGGCGGCGCCTGGAGCTGGGACCACGGCGACCACTTCCACTTCTATCGCGGCGAGCCGGCCATCGAAGGATCCCTGCCGGGCGAGGGCCCCGTCACGGTCGCGACGCCTGCGCTGTCGACCCGCGGAGCGACGGGCCTGTTCTTCTCCGACGGCACGGCGGTCGCGCTCGACATGGCCGCGCTCGACGAGGGCGAGATCACCGAGTGGTTCCGCATCGACACGGGTGCGGAGTCGGGCGTCGTGGCGCCCGCGGGGAACTACGCGATCATCGCGGCCGGTGGCAGCGCGCGCGTGTACGACGACACCGGTGAGCAGACCGGCGACAGCGCCGAGTGCGCGGATCCGTCGGCCGCGATCGCGACGCGCGTCGGCACGGTCATCGGGTGCGAGGGCGGCGCCCTGCTCGCGACGACGGACGCCGGCCCCGTCGAGTTCGACCTGATCCCGTACCCCGACGACGCGCCCCGCGCGACGTCGTTCGCCGGGCGCGAGGGCCGCCCCACCGTGGCGGGCCTCTCGGGCGAGAACGCATTCTGGCTGCTCGACACCCGCGCAGGCAGCTGGAGCCGGACGGACGTCGACGCGTCGCTGGCAGACGTCGTCGCGGCCGACGACAACGACGGCAACGTCGTCGCAATCGACACCGAAGGGCGCGTGCGCGTCTTCGGCGACGACGGCTCGGAGCGCGGGAGCACCGAACCGATCGCCGACGAGGACTCGACGCTCGTCGTCGACACCCAGCGCGCCTACGTCTCGGTGCCGTCGGCCGGAACCGTCTACGAGATCGACTACGCCGACGACGCGCGCATCGCCCGCGAACTCGTTCCTGAGGCGGGTCTCGCCGCAGCGACGGTGGTCGGACGATGAGTCGCGCTCGGCCCACCTCCGCCCTCGCCCTCGCCCTCGTCGGGGCGTTCGGGCTCGCCGGCTGTTCCGCAGCCGGCGGCGACGACGGCCCTCATGTCGTCGTGACGACGAACATCCTGGGCGACGTCGCGACCGAGCTGATCGGCGACGCCGCCGAGGTGACGACGCTCATGAAGCCGAACGCCGATCCGCACTCTTTCGAGATCTCGGCACAGCAGGCCGCGGCGCTGCAGTCGGCGGACCTCGTGATCTCGAACGGCCTCGGCCTCGAGGAGGGCGTCGAGCAGCATCTCGAGTCGGCCGCCGATGCCGGAGTACCGCGGTTCGTCGCCGCCGACCATCTCGAGACGCTCCCCTATGCCGACGCGACGAACGGCCCGGATCCGCACTTCTGGACGGACCCGGAACGCATGATCGCCGTCGTCGAAGCGCTCGAGACGGAACTCGACGAGATCGGCATCGACGTCTCCGCGAACGCCACGGCATATCTGGGGCGGCTCGAAGAGCTGGATGCCGAGATGTCCGACGCGTTCGCACGGATCCCGAGCGAGCACCGTGCACTCGTCACCAATCACCACGTGTTCGGCTATCTCGCCGACCGGTTCGATTTCGAAGTCATCGGCGCCGCCATCCCGGGCGGCACCACGCTCGCGTCGCCTTCGGCGGCCGACCTCGACGAGCTCGCCACCGCGATCGATTCGAGCGGCGTGCCCGCGATCTTCGCCGAGTCGTCGCAGCCCGACCGCCTCATGCAGGTGCTGCGCTCCGAGGCGCACATCGATGTCGAGGTGATCGAGCTGTTCACAGAGTCGCTGACCGCAACGGGCGGCGGCGCCGACACCTACCTCTCCATGATGCGCGAGAACACCGAGCGCATCGCCACTGGTCTGACCGCAGAAAGGACATCATGACCAATCGATACCGACTCCTCGCCGGCGGCTCTCTCGCCGCCGTCGCACTCGTCGCCGCGGGGTGCGCGACAGGCGCGTCTCCCGACGACGACTCGGCGGGATCCCCCGCAGAAGCCCCTGCCGAGGTGACCGCCGGCTCGCGCATCGCCGTCTCGCTCGACGGCGAGGTGGGGGTGCTCAACGCCGAGACGCTCGAGCTGATCGAGACGTTCCCGTCCGACGACTTCACGCGCGTGAATCCCGTCGGCGACGGACGCCACGTGCTCGTGACGACCGCCGAGGGGTTCCAGGTGCTCGACACCGCGGCACCCGCGCTGACCGACACCGTGTTCGAAGCCGATGCCGCGGGACACGTCGTGCGCCACGGCGGCAAGACGGTGCTGTACTCGGACGGCTGGGGCGAGACCACCATCTTCGACACCGATGCGCTGATCGATTCGGACGGCGCACTGCCCGAGGTGCGCCAGTACGAGGCCGACGCCCCGCATCACGGCGTTTCGATCGTGCTCGACGACGGCACGCTCGTCACGACCGTCGGAACGGCCGACGCGCGGTCGGGGGCCGTGGCTCTCGAGCCGCACGACGACCACTACCACGAGCTCGCGATCTCCGACCAGTGCCCCGAGATCCACGGGGAGGGCACGACGGCCGGCGAAGTGGCGGTGTTCGGGTGCGAGAACGGTGCGCTGCTGTTCAAAGACGGCGAGTTCCTGAAGCTCGACGCTCCGGACGAGTTCGGCCGCATGGGCAACGCGTACGTTTCGGAGGACAGCCCGATCGCGGTCGGCGACTACAAGAACGATCCCGATTACGAGGGCTACCTGCTGAACAGCGTCGCGCTCATCGACACCGAGAACGAGACGTACTCGGTGCAGGACCTCGGCGACGTCGAGTTCACGTGGCGCGGCGCGGGTCGTGGGCCCGGCGGCCTCTTCTACATGCTCGGCACCGACGGCGCGATCCACTCGCTCGACCCCGCAACGGGCGAGTTCACCGACGACGAGTTCGCGGTCATCGACCCGTGGGTGGGCCCGGACGACTGGCAGACGCCCCACCCCGGCATGATCACCGCGGGCGACGTCGCGTACGTCACCGACATCGACGGCCAGCGGCTCATCTCGGTCGACCTGACCACGGGCGACATCCTCGCGGAGGGCGAGGAGCTGCCCTCGCTCCCGAACGAGGTCGCGGTCAACCTCTAGCCGCGAGGAAACGGTTGTGGGGCGGGGGCCGTGTCGGCGCCCGCCCCACAACCGTTCGTCGTTCAGGCCGGTGCGTAGCGCTTGGGCGGGAACGCCTGCGCGACGACCTCGCGCATGTCCTCCAGGTCGCCGTCGATGAAGCCCGCGGCTCGGCCCTGCACGAGCAGGTTGCCGATCGCGGTCGCTTCGACGGGTCCGGCCTCGACCGGCACGCCCGCGCGATCGGCCGTCAGCTGGCAGAGCAGCTCGTTGAGGGATCCGCCGCCCACGATGTGGATCGTCTCCACCGGGATCCCCGACAGCTCGCTCGCGGTGCGCACGGCGCCCGCGAAGGCCTCCGCGAGGCTCTCGACGATCGATCGCGCGAACTCGGCGCGCGTGGCCGGGACCGGCTGATCGTGCTCGGCCAGCCACGTCGAGATGCGGCCCGGCATGTCGCCGGGCGGCATGAAGACGGGGTCGTTGGCGTCGAAGATCCCCACGGGTGCATCGACCCGGGCGGCCTCGGCGAGGAGCGCCGGCAGGTCGATCTTCTCGCCCGATTCGCGCTCCCACTCGCGGATGGTCTCGCTCAGCAGCCACAGCCCCATGACGTTGTGCAGGAACCGCGTGCGGCCGAATGCGCCGCCCTCGTTGGTGAAGTTGTGCTCGCGCGCGGCGTCGGCGAGCACCGGCTCGCGCGTCTCGACGCCCACGAGACCCCACGTGCCGCACGAGATGTACGCGGCGCGATCGGCCTTCATCGGCACCGCGACGACGGCCGATGCGGTGTCGTGGGACCCGACGGCGACGACGGGTGCGGATCCGCCGAGCTCCTTCGCGACCCGCGGCAGCAGGTCGCCGATCTTCTCGCCCGGGTCCACGAGGCGCGGCAGCACGCGCGCGGGCACATCGAGGCGCGCGGCGAGATCCGTGTCCCACTGCTTCGTCGACACGTCGAGCAGGCCCGTCGTCGACGCGTTGGTGCGCTCGGCGACCTTCTGGCCGGTCAAGAGCCAGGCGAACAGGTCGGGAACGAGCAGCATCGCATCGGCGGCGTCGATCACGCCGCGCTCGCACGCGAGCTGATAGAGCGTGTTGAAGGGGAGGAACTGCAGACCGTTGCGGCGGTACAGCTCTTCGAAGCTCGCGACCCGGTGCACCTCTTCGACGCCCTGCGCGGTGCGCTCGTCGCGGTAGTGGAACGGCGTGCCGAGCATGCGGTCGCCGCGCAGCAGCGCGTAGTCGACGGCCCACGAGTCGATGCCGATGGACGAGATGTCGGGCGCGACGCGGAACGCCTCGCGGAGGCCGTCGGTGACGCCGCGGTACAGCGCCATGAGGTCCCACTGCAGGCCGCCCGGCGACATGATCGGATCGTTCGCGAAGCGGCCGACGGTCTCCATCTCGATGGACCCGTCCGTGAAGCGCCCGACGATCACCCGGCCGCTCGTCGCGCCGAGATCGATGGCGGCGACTGTGTTCATGATGTCTCCAGATGCATAAGTACGGCGCAGACCGAGAAGGTCCGGATGATTCGGGCCCGATCGGCCGATCTGCGCCCGATCAGCCGTAGTTGTGCAGGTGCGGGCGCGGGCCCGAATGGGGCCCGCGCCCGCGCACTACAGCGTGATCAGCGGACGAACGCCTGAGCGACGCCCGAGTCGACCGGGATGTGCAGACCGGTCGTGCGGCTGAGCTCGGGGCCCGTCAGCACGTACACGGCGTCGGCGACGTTCTCGGGAACGACCTCGCG
>Ga0308157_10003368_pt1 | contig 23443 bp, 22 predicted proteins | sample PhyBR1_FD_201035 | JGI IMG/M metagenome (GOLD analysis project Ga0308157, IMG submission 201035) | Phyllosphere microbial communities from UC Gill Tract Community Farm, Albany, California, United States - DLSLB.R1 | ecosystem: Host-associated > Plants > Phyllosphere > Unclassified | place: USA...
GTGACTGCCGTTTTTTGTTATTAATTATAATGATAACATGGGGTTATCTGATTCAAATGTGGACTGATTTGTAACGATTTGTGCTTGTTTCTAAGACCATTTAGGATGACAATTAACGCCAGTTTTTGTCTGAGATCAGACCATAAAATCATTTTTTCAACATTCGCTCAGTGCACTGGTAGCTGTTAAGCCAGGGGCGGTAGCGTGCATAATTCCTGAACTCTATATTAAGAATAGGGTTCAGAGCGCCAATATCTCGACATATCCAACAGACGGAATAGATAACGTGAAAATTCTTGTGACGGGCGGTGCCGGTTTTATCGGTTCAGCGGTTGTGCGGCATATTATTAAAAATACCCAAGATGAAGTCGTCAATGTGGATAAACTGACATATGCAGGTAACCTGGAGTCACTCACCGACGTCAATGGTAGCGATCGTTATGTCTTTGAACATGCAGATATTTGCGATAAAGCGGCCATGGATCGCATTTTCGCCGAGCACAAACCGAATGCGGTGATGCACCTTGCGGCAGAGAGTCACGTTGACCGATCTATTACCGGCCCCGCTGCGTTTATTGAGACCAACATTGTGGGTACCTATGTTCTTCTGGAAGCCGCGCGAGCTTACTGGTTGACGCTGGATGACGCGGCCAAAGCGGCGTTTCGTTTCCACCACATCTCTACGGATGAAGTGTACGGCGATTTGCCGCATCCTGATGAACATCCTGCGTCTGCTGAGCTGCCGCTGTTTACCGAAACCACAGCCTATGCACCAAGCAGCCCGTATTCCGCCTCTAAGGCGTCCAGCGATCACCTCGTACGCGCATGGCTGCGTACCTACGGTTTCCCAACAATCGTGACCAACTGCTCAAATAACTATGGCCCGTATCACTTCCCTGAAAAGCTGATCCCGCTGGTGATTTTGAATGCGCTGGACGGTAAAGCGCTGCCAATTTACGGCAAAGGCGACCAGATCCGTGACTGGCTGTATGTTGAAGACCATGCTCGTGCGCTGTACACCGTTGTAACCCAGGGTAAACCGGGTGAAACTTATAACATCGGTGGGCATAACGAAAAGCAGAATCTGGATGTGGTACACACCATTTGCGATCTGCTGGATGAAATCGTGCCGAAAGAAGGTTCCTATCGCGATCAAATTACTTACGTCGCTGACCGCCCCGGGCATGACCGCCGCTACGCGATTGATGCGCATAAAATTGGTGTTGAGCTGGGATGGAAGCCTGAAGAGACGTTCGAAAGCGGTATCCGTAAGACCGTGGAATGGTATCTGAGCAACCAGGACTGGGTTAACAACGTTAAAAGCGGTGCTTACAAGACCTGGATCGAACAGAATTACGGAGAACGTCAATAATGAACATTCTTCTGTTCGGCAAGACAGGGCAGGTGGGTTGGGAACTCCAGCGCGCACTCGCACCGTTAGGAAACGTGATTGCACTGGATGTGAAGTCGGAAGAGTACTGTGGTGATTTTAGTAACCCTGAAGGCATCGCTGAAACCGTCCGTGTAATTAAGCCTGACGTCATCGTCAATGCAGCGGCGCATACCGCAGTCGATAAAGCTGAATCAGAGCAGGAATTCGCACAGCTGCTCAACGCAACCAGCGTCGAGGCAATTGCGAAAGAAGCGGCTAAAATCGGTGCCTGGGTTGTACACTATTCTACGGATTACGTCTTTCCAGGCGATGGCGAAACGCCATGGCGCGAAACGGATGCGACCGCACCTCTTAATGTGTATGGACAGACCAAGCTCGACGGTGAAAAAGCGCTCCAGGCACATTGCGCTAAACACCTGATTTTCCGCACAAGTTGGGTTTACGCCGGCAAAGGCAATAACTTTGCAAAAACAATGCTTCGCCTGGCTAAAGCGCGTAAAGAACTCTCCGTAATCAATGATCAGGTTGGTGCGCCAACAGGCGCTGAGTTACTGGCTGACTGTACCGCGCATGCTATCCGTGTGGCCATGGTAAAACCTGAAGTGGCTGGCCTCTATCATCTCGTTGCATCAGACACGACCACCTGGTATGACTATGCCGCGTTAGTCTTCGATGAAGCCAGAAAGGCGGGAATTGAACTGGAAATTGAAAAGCTCAATGCCGTTCCTACCACCGCGTATCCTACGCCTGCGCGTCGTCCTCAGAATTCGCGTTTAAATACAGAGAAATTCCAGCGCAACTTTGGCCTGGTTTTACCGGCATGGGATGTTGGCGTTAAGCGAATGCTCACCGAGCTTTTTTCCGCTGAATCAATCTAATATTAAATAATTGCCCGGCTTCGGGCAATTTGCATTTATAGAGAAATTACAATGGCTACGCGTAAAGGTATTATTCTTGCTGGTGGATCTGGCACTCGTCTCTACCCAGTTACTATGGCAGTGAGCAAGCAATTGCTGCCAATTTATGACAAACCAATGATTTACTATCCGCTGTCAACGCTGATGTTGGCAGGGATCAAAGATATTCTCATCATCAGTACGCCGCAGGATACCCCGCGCTTTTCACAACTTCTGGGCGACGGCAGCCAGTGGGGATTGAACCTTCAGTATAAAGTCCAGCCAAGTCCTGATGGACTGGCACAGGCCTTTATTATTGGCGAAGAGTTCATCGGTGACGACAGCTGTGCGCTGGTGCTGGGCGATAATATTTTCTATGGTCATGACCTGCCAAAACAGCTGGAAGCCGCAGTTGATAAAGGCGAAGGTGCTACGGTATTTGCTTATCATGTTAATGACCCTGAGCGTTATGGTGTGGTGGAATTTGACAAAGATGGCACTGCTATCAGCCTGGAAGAAAAGCCACTGGAGCCGAAGAGCAACTATGCCGTAACAGGGCTTTACTTCTACGATAACGATGTAGTGGAAATGGCGAAGAATTTGAAGCCTTCAGCGCGCGGTGAGCTGGAAATTACCGATATCAACCGAATTTATCTGGAGCAGGGGCGTCTGTCTGTTGCGATGATGGGGCGTGGCTATGCGTGGCTGGATACAGGAACACACCAAAGCCTGATCGAGGCGAGCAACTTTATTGCCACAATTGAAGAGCGTCAAGGTTTAAAAGTTTCTTGTCCGGAAGAAATTGCTTTCCGAAAAGGTTTTATCGATGCGGAGCAGGTCAAAAAACTTGCAGAACCACTGAAAAAGAATGCTTATGGTCAATATCTGCTCAAAATGATTAAAGGTTACTAATTAATGAATGTGGTAAAAACTGATATTCCCGATGTAATGATTTTTGAGCCGAAAGTATTTGGTGACGAACGCGGTTTTTTCTTTGAAAGCTTTAGCCAAAAAATTTTCGAGGAAGCAGTTGGGCGAAAAATTGAATTTGTACAGGATAACCATTCGAAATCGTGCAAAGGCGTTTTGCGTGGACTGCACTATCAGTTAGAACCGCATGCGCAAGGTAAATTGGTTCGCTGTGTTGCGGGGGAAGTATTTGATGTCGCAGTGGATATTCGTAAAGCCTCCCCTACTTTTGGCAAATGGGTAGGAGTAAATCTTTCTGCTGAAAACAAAAGACAATTGTGGATCCCTGAAGGATTTGCGCATGGTTTTTTAGTATTAAGTGATTCTGCTGAGTTTGTTTATAAAACTACAAATTATTATGCACCGAAGTATGAGGCTGGAATAATTTGGAATGATAAAAGTATAAATATTGAATGGCCATCAATTGATGTTATTTTATCTGAGAAAGATAAACAAAACTCGCAGTTTCAAAAAGCTATTGGAGTAAAATAAAAATGATCGATATTTTAAAGTTAATCGGTAGAAATAAAGCATTGCTCGATACTGATGTTGTTAATCATGAGAACGAACTGAGAAAGATTGTTTCAGCTTCAAAGTTTCTGGTGCTTGGTGGAGCAGGGTCGATAGGTCAGGCGGTAACTAAAGAAATATTTAAAAGAAATCCTAAAAAGTTACATGTTGTTGATATCAGTGAGAATAATTTAGTTGAACTTGTACGTGATATCCGGAGTTCATTTGGATATATCAATGGGGATTTTAAAACCTTTGCTTTAGATATTGGTTCTATCGAATATGATGCATTCATTAAAGCTGATGGTAAATATGATTATGTTTTAAACTTATCTGCTTTGAAACATGTTCGTAGTGAAAAAGACCCTTACACGTTAATGCGTATGATAGATGTTAATGTGTTTAATACTGAGAAAACAATCATTCAATCTCATTTACACGGAACTAAAAAATATTTCTGCGTCTCAACGGATAAGGCCGCAAATCCCGTCAATATGATGGGGGGCTCTAAACGCATCATGGAAATGTTTTTAATGGAACAAAGTAAGAATATAAATATTTCAACGGCTCGATTTGCGAATGTGGCCTTTTCCGATGGTTCATTATTGCATGGTTTTAATCAGAGGATACAGAAAAGACAACCAATTGTAGCGCCTAATGATATTAAACGTTATTTTGTCACTCCGCAGGAATCAGGTGAATTATGCTTGATGTCATGTATATTTGGAGAGAATGGGGATATATTTTTCCCAAAACTAAGTGAAGAATTAGATTTGATAACTTTTTCAGAAATAGCAGTATTGTATTTACAACAATTAGGTTTGAAACCATATTTATGTAACACAGAGGAAGAAGCCAGAGACTTTGCAAAAAATAATATCGGCAAAGATTTTTGGCCGTGTTTGTTCACTCCTAGTGATACGACAGGTGAAAAAGATTTCGAAGAATTTTTCATGGCTAATGAAACTGTCGATATGAATAAATATAATAATATTGGCATTGTTAAAAATTCATCTTCTCTTGACACTAAAAAAATCCAGAATTTCCGTAAAAAGATTCATGATATGAAAAAAGATTTATCCTGGACTAAAGATGAAATCGTTTCTTTGTTTCACGAGACTATTAGTGGTTTCGGACATCAAGAAAAAGGCAAATATTTAGATGGCAAAATGTAAAGGTTGAAACATGAACGCTGATATCCTGGTAACTTTTATTAGAGATCTGTATAAAACGGATGATTTCATTCCTCTCCATGTGCCAACATTTAAGGGAAATGAAAAGGCATATGTTGCAGATACTATTGAATCAAGTTTTGTTTCTAGCGTTGGGAAGTATGTGGATGAGTTCGAAAGAAAAATCGAATCTTACACAAAAAGCCCTAGGGCAGTAGCAACTGTAAATGGTACCGCTGCGCTACATGCGGCACTCTATCTTTCCGGAGTGCAGCGTGGTGATTTAATCATTACACAAGCATTAACTTTTGTTGCAACATGCAATGCGATATATCATTTAGGTGCAGAGCCTGTTTTCATCGATATATCACCTATCAGCATGGGCCTTTGTCCAATAGCAATGAATAATTGGCTTGATGAAAATGCTGAGCGCACAGAATTAGGGGCTATTCACCGTAAAACGGGTAAGAAAATTAGAGCGGCAGTGCCTATGCATACATTTGGTCATCCTGTTGAATTGGATGAATTACTTCAAGTATGCCAAAAGTGGGGGATTGCTTTGATAGAGGATGCAGCAGAAAGCCTTGGTTCTTTTTACAAAGGAAAACATACTGGCACGATCGGTAAGTATGGATGCCTAAGTTTCAATGGTAACAAAATTATAACTACCGGTGGCGGTGGCATGATCTTATGTCACTCAGAGGAAGAAGGTAAAAGAACTAAACATGTAACCACAACGGCGAAGATACCACATCCCTACGAATTCAATCATGATGAGCCAGGGTTTAATTATCGTATGCCAAATATTAATGCTGCTCTTGGTTGCGCACAAATAGAAAATATTAACTTGTTCTTGTCTCAAAAAAGAGAACTTGCGAAGAAATATCAAGAGTTTTTTGCTAATAGTGAATTAAAATTTGTTTCTGAACCTGAATATGCACGCTCTAATTATTGGCTAAATGCTGTTGTATGCGACACAAAAGAAACCAGAGATAGACTGCTTATTGATATGAATCAAAATGGAATAATGATTAGACCAGTGTGGAAATTAATGCATCGTTTACCGATGTATAATGGATACATTCGTGACGATTTGAAACAATCTGAAATCATCGAAGAAAGGTTAATAAATCTTCCAAGTACACCTATTAATAGTTTGTAGGAAAGTTTGGTATGACAAAAAAAATTGCTGTCTTTACTGGTACAAGAGCTGAATATGGTTTGCTATATTGGTTAATGCAAGACATTAAAGATGATAATGCTCTTGAACTCCAGGTTTTAGTCAGCGGGATGCATTTGTCTCCTGAATTTGGCTTAACATGGCATCAGATAGAAGAAGATGGTTTTAAGATTGATGAAAAAGTAGAAATCTTACTATCTTCGGATAGTGCTGTTGGGGTAGTGAAAAGTATAGGGCTTGGCCTAATTGGATTTGCCGATGCATTAACCAGGATGAAACCTGATCTGATTATCATTCTAGGAGATCGGTATGAAGCTTTTGCGGCAGCTCAGGCAGCGATGTTTTTAAAAATACCAATCTTTCATTTACATGGTGGAGAAATTACTGAAGGTGCCTATGATGATGCGATTAGGCATGCAATAACGAAACTAAGTTATTTGCACGGAGTATCAACTGAGGAATATCGAACAAGAGTCATTCAATTGGGCGAGGAACCTAATAGAGTATACAATGTTGGCGCGTTAGGCCTTGAACATCTTCACCGTACAAAACTACTAAGTTTAGATGCATTAAGTAAATCATTAAAATTTTCGCTTGATCGCCCTTATTTTCTTGTCACATACCACCCTGTTACTCTTGCAAATGAATCTCCAAAGCGTTCATTTGAAGCATTATTAGATGCACTTGATGAGTTTAAAGATCACAAAGTGATTATTACTTACCCGAATTCGGATGACGGTGGTAGGCAAATAATTCCAATTCTAGAAAAATATGCGAAAACTCAAGTGGAAAGAGTCTATGCCATTCCATCTTTGGGACAGCTACGCTATCTTTCTGCCTTAAAATACAGTTCAATGGTAATTGGGAATTCTTCAAGTGGTATTATTGAGGCGCCATCGTTTTGTGTCCCGACAATAAACATCGGCTCTCGGCAAAATGGCAGATTAGCGGCAAATTCAGTCATTAATTGTCAACCAAATAAATATGATATAGTTGAGGCAATTAAAACAGCTGTTCAAATGAAAGATGAATTTAATTCTCTAAAAATTGATAATCCTTATGGGGAAGGTGATTCGAGTAAGAAAATCATTAATGCTATTAAGGCCCTCGACTTTCAACCCATGAAAAAATTTCACGATTTAGGATAATTATTATGACTCTTATCATTGCAGAGGCCGGTGTAAATCACAATGGTCAGCGTGACCTGGCTTTTCGTTTGATCGATGCAGCACACAATGCTGGTGCAGATATAGTTAAGTTTCAAACATTTAAATCTCAAAATCTGGTTACAGCAAGTGCTGCTCAAGCTGAATATCAAGTTACAAATACTAATAAAACTGAATCACAGCTAGCCATGTTAAGCCGATTAGAGCTATCTTATGAAACCCATAAGGAACTAATTGACTATTGCAATCAATTAGGAATTGAATTCTTATCAACTGCATTTGATGAGGATAGTTTAAAATTTTTGGTGAATGACTTAAAATTAAAAACATTGAAAATACCTTCAGGGGAGATAACAAACGCTCCCTTTGTATTATCACATGCATTGACCGGCTGCAATATTATGCTATCTACCGGAATGGCAACATTGTCCGAAATTGAAGATGCTCTGGGTGTACTGGCATTTGGATTTACTTCTAGTGGGAATGTAATACCTTCACGCACCGAATTTCAAAAAGCATATTCATCGGATGCAGGACAGCGTGCTCTGAAAGAAAAGGTACGTATATTACATTGTACTACTGAATACCCTGCACCAATGAATGAAATAAATCTTAAGGCGATGGATTCTTTGGCTGTAGCCTTTGGCTTACCGACCGGTTATTCAGACCATAGTCAGGGTATTACTATCCCAGTAGCAGCTGTTGCCAGAGGTGCAGTGATAATCGAAAAACATTTTACTCTTGATAGAAATATGGAAGGACCAGATCACAAAGCGTCTTTAGAACCAGACGAGCTTGCTGAAATGGTTAAGGCAATTAGAAACGTCGAATTAGCTTTAGGTGATGGAGTAAAAAGACCAACAGCCTCGGAGCAAAAAAATAAATCGATAGCACGACGCAGCATTGTTGCTGTGAAAGATATTAGTGCGGGATCTTATTATAGCAACGAAAATATTTCGGTCAAACGTCCCGGAGATGGTATTTCTCCGTATGAATTCTGGGATATGCTAGGGAAAATGGCAAAAAAAGATTATTGCGAAGGTGACAGAATTAGCAATGACTAAAACAATTGCACTATTGGGGGGGGGAGGGCATGCCTCCGTAATAGCAGATGTCTTGCTCAAGCTTGAGTATAAAATAGAAGTTATTGTTGATAAACAGCTAACTTTAAATCGTGAAATTTTTAAAGGAATTCCCGTTATTTCTGATGATCTTTTTTTCAGTAAATATTTACCAGGGACAATTAAAGTTGCTAATGGATTAGGCTTTGTGCCTGGTTCTTGTAAAAGAAATACGATCTTTGCAAAATTAAAAGCTATGGGTTATGTGTTCGAAACAATAGTATCTAAGGACGCCTTAGTTTCATCGTATTCAGAATTAGACGAAGGTGTGCAAGTTTTACCCGGAGCAATAATTCAGCCCGGCGTTAGGCTGGGTGAGAATACGATTATCAATACACGCGTCATCATCGAGCATGATACAATTATCGGTAATAACTGCCATATCTCCCCTGGTGGGGTCTTATGCGGTGGTGTAAATTGTGGCGACAATGTATTTATAGGCGCTAATGCGACTGTTATACAAAATATAAATATTGGAGACGAAAGCATTGTTGGTGCTGCAGCTCTTGTCCGGAAAAATATTCTTCCTAAATCAACTTTTTACTAAACATTATGATTACTCTTTAGTCAGGGGGATACAATGAAAAAAAAATGGCAAAAAGTTCTTATATCACCAAATGACAGTATTCGAAGTGCACTGAAAATTATTAATGACGAAGCCTTACGGATAGGCCTTGTTATAGATGATGAGAGTAGGTTACTTGGAGTGCTGACCGATGGAGATATCCGTCGTGGAATTTTGAAAAATGTTGACCTTGATGCAAATGTAAGCTGCGTGATGAATAAATCACCCGTTACTGCAACTGTTGAAACAACGAAAACACAGCTGATTCAGCTCATGTCTAATAGATCTATTTTGGCGATACCAATTATTGATCCTCAATCTGGGAAAGTTCTTGGGCTAGAAACGTATGAAACAAGTATTGAGAAACGTAGCTATAAAAACCCAATTTTTATCATGGCGGGAGGATTTGGCACTCGGTTAAAACCCTTAACAGATAATTGCCCAAAACCAATGCTTAAAGTTGGTGATAAACCAATTTTAGAGACACTTTTAACTCAGTTTATCGCCTCTGGATTTGAGAATATATATATATCTACGCATTACATGCCAGAGTATATTTCTGATTATTTTGGTGATGGCTCTAAATGGGGTGTGAAGATAACCTATGTATATGAGGCAGAGCCATTAGGTACTGGCGGTGCACTCGGGCTTTTACCTAAAGATATTGATGATTTGCCGTTGATCATGATTAATGGCGATGTGCTTACTACGTTAAATATTGAGAAGCTATTGCAATTTCATATTGAATCAAAATCAATAGCGACAATGTGCGTGCGAGAATACGAATATCAAATTCCATATGGAGTTGTGCGAGGAAAAGGTAATGTTATTACGGACATGGTTGAGAAGCCAATTCAGAAGTTTTTTGTAAATGCCGGGATTTATGTCGTTAATCCAGAAATATATAAAAATGTTGCAGCAAATATAAAGATTGATATGCCAACTTTATTAGAGCAACAAATAAAAATGGATAAACAAGTAACAATGTTCCCAATCCATGAATACTGGTTAGATATTGGCCGTATGGACGACTTTTATAAAGCGCAACAAGATATACAAGGGTTGTATTTATAATGATGAAGATAGCGATAATTCCTGCAAGAGGCGGGAGTAAAAGGCTTCCGGGTAAGAACATTAAAAACCTTTGTGGCCGCCCTTTAATTGAATGGACAATAGATGCGGCCTTAAAATCTGAGCTATTCGATAGGATAATAGTTAGTACGGACTCAGAGCAGATTCGAGATATCTCTATACGAGCTGGAGCGGAAGTTCCTTACCTTCGTTCGCCTGAACTTTCATCTGATACAGCAACGACAAATGATGTGGTAACAGATATAATTAGATGGCTAGAAGAAACTGGCGTTGAAGTTTCTACTGTTATGATATTACAGCCAACTTCTCCACTAAGAACCGAGACTGATATAGCAAAAGCTTTCGATTTAATGAATGAAAAAAAAGCTAGGGCTATAGTTTCAGTATGTGAAGTCGAACATCCTATCCAATATTGTAATACCTTGCCTAATGACTTATCAATGGATAATTTCATCCCGGCTATTAATATTCAACGTTCTCAAGACTTACCCACATATTATAGGCTAAATGGCTCCATTTATTTGTTTAATAGAGATTATGTTTCTAATATTAATAATCTCTACAGCAAGGGAACATTTGCATATATAATGAATCGGTTTAATTCCATTGATATTGATGAGCAAATAGATTTTGAATTGGCTGAAATACTACTGTCTAAAAGAGTTGATTAATACAGGTATCCTATGTCATTTCTAAAGAAATCATCAGTATATTTGATTTCAAACATATTAAATGCATCAATACCCTTTATTCTATTACCAATTTTGACTCGATATCTTACGACATCTGAGTATGGAAAAATTGCTATTTTCCAAACCATCATTACAGGACTGGTTTCAGTTATAGCATTCAACACTCTTGGTGCAACCGCTCGGGTTTTTTTCGATAAAAAAGATGAACATTATCTAAAGAACTACAATGGTGCTTGTTTTTGTCTCTTGATTTTAAGTTTAGCAATTATTATTCCTTTAACTTTTATTTTTTCAACAGGTCTGGTATTTTTTACTGGAATAGATAGGAACTGGATTCTCGCGGCTATATTTATAAGTGGCATAAATTTTGTAGTTCAATTTCGGTTAAACCAATGGCAGATTACTGAAAAAGCAATATCATTTGGCTTGTTGCAAATTGGGCAAAGCCTTCTTCTTTTTATATTTACATTAATATTTGTTGTTTTTCTTGCGCGACATGCTGAAGGGCGAATTGAAGCGCAGATGTATTCAATGATGATTATTTTTGTAATTACTATTCTTCTGATCCAAAAAGATAAACTGCTCAGTTTTAGAAATATCAAGAAAGGCATGTTTTTAGATGCATTAAGCTTTAGCGTCCCTCTAATACCACATGTTTTTGGCATGTATCTTATTAGTTCAGTTGATCGGTTTTTCATAAACTCGAAATTGGGATCTGATCAAGCTGGTATATACATGGTTGCAATGCAATTGAGTATGGGAATGGTGATTGTTTTCGATGCTGTAAATAAAGCATTTATGCCATGGCTTTTTAAGGAATTAAGCAATAGTTCTTTTATTCAAAGAAAACATATCGTTAGCAAAACATATTATTACTTTATTTTATTAATCTTTATTGGTATTTTATCATTTTTAATTTCTCCATATGTTTTAACTTTAATTGCTGGTGAGAAATATAAGGCTGGAAAGTTGGTTATAGGGTGGTTATGCTTAGGGCAAGTTTTTCTTGGCATGTATTTAATGGTAACCAATTATTTGTTTTATGCAAAAAAAACAGGACAGTTATCAGTATTAACTATAGCCTGTGGCGTATTTAACGTAATTCTCCTCTTGTGCTTAATTGCTCCATTGGGTATCGAAGGAGTAGCAATTTCCTTTGCAGTTTCGATGCTTTTACGTTTTTTGGGAACTTGGTTCCTTGCTTATAAAACAAAACTTGTACCATGGACTTTAGGGAATGTATGATGGAAAATAGTCGTAAGTCACCATTATCTAAATTTTGCGTTATTAATAATATTCATGGTCTTTTCATATATTATCTTTTAAATCCTGAAGATTTTAAAAAAACAACCTTTGTTATTTCGGATGGGATTTCGAAAGATATTCAAAAGAAATTACCCACAACAATTGTCTTTCCTTCATTTAATAATTACCCTAAATTAATTAGCCTCTTGCTAAGAGTCATTTATTATAATTACAAAAAAATTTTGCTGCATTTTAGTAGACAAAATATTCAAGTATATGGGCATGATCACTTATATTTCTCTCAACTATATATCAAACGCAGTAACAGCTTTATCTTAATTGAAGATGGGTTGGCAAATTACTCCTCTACGAAGGTTAGTCGTTATTCTTTTATTAGAGAAATTTTATTCGGTTCAAAAGGTCCATTTTTTGGATGGAGTGATGATATTGATAAAATAATTCTTTCAGGCATTGTTACCATACCGGAAAGAATCAGCAATAAAGTTACTGAGATTGATATTACAAATGAATGGAACCACTTAACATGCATACAGAAAAATTATTTTTTAGATCTATTTTCTGAAGAACCTTATATTCCTCTCTCTAAGGTTGTTATTTTCACTCAGCCTTTTTCTGAAGACGGGATGATGACTGAGCATGAAAAAATTGAAATCTATAAAATTATTTATGAACATTATTGTAGTATTTATAGTAAAAACGAAATTTGCATAAAATCTCACCCACGAGAACAAACTAATTATTCTAAATATTTTGACTGTGCTTCAATTCAATCGAAGATCCCTGGTCAGATAATGATTTTAATTGATCAACCTGAGGTATTAGCAACAATCTATTCAAGCGTAGGTTTTGTAAAAGGTAGTGCTCAAGCGCATGTATGGGGAACCTCTTTTAACGAGTTTCTTTTGAAAAAAGTAGGTAAGTTTGAAGGAAACTATAATGGATTTAAAAGAAATGAGAAAAATTGTTGTTATTCATCCATTGGATGATAGTTATGGGGCAACGAAGATTTTATCTTATGTAATCTCTATTTTGTCAAATTATTTTTTGATTGAAGTATGGTATAAAAATGATAAAAAGTGCCTGGAGGCCTTTCTCCTACAACAGTCAAGTAAAATGGAAAATATAAACTATAATAGAGTTACTAGTATTCCTGTTGTGCATAGTAAAATTTTTACTGCAAATGGTGTTTTTTGTCTTTTTAAAGATTTCATAGAGTTCAGTTTTCATCTCTTCAGAAATAAAAAAAAGTATGATTTAATTTATATTAATACATATGCTGCTGGTTTGGTTGCATTTGTCTGTAAATTATTGCGCGCAAAAAATATTATCCATTGCCATGAGAATCAGAAACAAAAATTTTCAGGCAGGGCGTTGGCTTTTTTGGTAAGAAAAAGCGCAAATCAAATCATTTGTGTATCTAATGTTGTGAAAGAGTATGTTACTAATGGCGATAAGAAAATATGTGCCAGTGTTGTGAAAAATGGGGTTTCCGATATTTTTGAAAATTCTATTAATGAAAAGCGCATTGATCAAGCTAATCCAAAATTTCTTATAGTAGGTAGAGTTATGCCTGAAAAAGGATATTGGTTGTTAGCCGATGCAGTTAAAAAACTCACAAATAATGGAAACCAAAGTATTCAAGTTGATGCTTATGGAGATGCACCACCTAATCGTTCTTACTTACTCGAAGAGTATCGTAATTATCTAAAAGAAAATGATATAGATCACCACATCAGGTTACTCGGTTTCAGTGAAAGCGCTGATCGCGAAATGTTTAATTATGATATAGTTTTGGTCCCATCGGTCATGAGTGATCCTTTTCCGACAACAGTGTTGGAAGCAATGCGAGCGAAGTGCGTAGTGATTACAACTTCACACGGAGGAGCTGCAGAAATAATTAGCAATAATTATAATGGAATACTTATCGATAAAGACGATAGTGATGCTTTTGCTGAAGTATTAAAAAATATATGCCAGCAAAACGTTGATGTTGAGCTCTTGGCTTCGAGAGCCAGAGATTATTACACCAGTAACCTTACTAAAGCTCACTTTGAAAAGAATATCCTTAATCATGTTCAAAAATTCATAAAAGATCATATCGATGAATAACATTTTTAAAACAGTGTTTTTATTATTAACTGCAATTTATCTCTTTTCAATGACATTTGATGGTGTATTAATTCGACAAGTTGTAACTGTCCTTTTTTTGGCATTTTCTCTTTTACTATTTATCTTTGATAAGACTTACTTTTCTCCAGGCATTATTGTTGGAATCGCTATTCTTATAATCATTTTCTCTGTATCAGCTTTATTATCACCCAACGATGACTGGAAACTAAAAGTCTACTTTATATTTTCTGGTGTGGCTTTTTTAGCATTTTCATACGCTTTGTATATTTTAGATTATAAACGCTATTTCTTTCACTTTTTTGTGTTGGCTTGCACGTTAATTATTATTAGGCTGCTAATTACTCATGATGAAAATATAATTTTCTTTGAGGCTAGTAGGAATATTGTAGCAACTTTTATTATTTTCCCAGTTGTTGGTAGTTTTTTGTTCACTTTACAAAATAGAAGTTTACTACCAATGGCTATTATTACTGTATTTATGTGCTTTCTATTAAAAGGAAGAACTGCTTTATTGATATCTGCTGTAATTCTTTGCGTTGCGTTATATAAAACTTTTGGTTTGAAAGGAATGGTGATTGTTATACTGCTTTGCTCGCCTTTCATGATGTTTATTGATGTAGGTTCTCTTAACGAAAGGATTGCTGATAATACTAACTTTTCTGAAGGGTTAAAAACTACACGAAGTGTTATTTATAATGAGTATTTTTCTAATTTCAGTTTGACAGATTTTGTTTTAGGTCGTTCATTTAATGGAATGGAAATAATCAATATATTAAATAATAACCCTCATAATTCTTTTATATTAATACATTCATTATTTGGTTTTCTACCTGTCTTATTACTTCTAATCCTTTTTTTATTTGTGACATTAAAAACACTAGTTCGTTATGGTGCAATATGTGCTTTGCTGTTTGCATTAATTCCTATTAAAGCAATGACAGATAGTGTGATTTTTTTCAATTTGTTAGATGTTTTTTATATGTTCCCTATTATGTTGTTAATGAATGGAAAGCGAACAATTAATTCAGTTGGCGCGAAGAATGAAGGTTATTAATGAAAAAAATATCTATAATTGGTATTGTTGGTATTCCAGCCTCTTATGGTGGGTTTGAGTCACTTGTAGAGAACCTGACGAGATTTTCTAGTGATGATATTGACTATCAAGTTTATTGCTCATCAAAGCAACTTCCAACTCGCTTGGAACACCATAATGGAGCTACATTAAAATATATTCCTTTAAAAGCAAACGGAATTCAAAGTGTTGCATATGATATTGTTTCGATCATGCATACCTTGAAAACTAAACCAGATGTAATACTGGTACTTGGCGTTTCTGGTGCAATTATTTTTCCAATATTTAAGCTTTTTAGTCGTAGCAAAATCATTACCAATATTGATGGATTGGAGTGGCGGCGTGAAAAATGGGGCAAATTTGCGCGTTTATTCTTAAAGTTTTCCGAATATATAGCCATTAAATTTTCTGACGTAATTATCACCGACAATCAAGCTTTGTCTGATTATGTTTATAGCAAATATAATCTACGGAGCGAAGTTATTGCATATGGTGGTGACCACGCAATTAGTGTTGATGAGCTTTTAGAGCCAACTGGAACTGATTATTTTCTCCATGATGATGAAGAATTCTTCCTAAGCATCTGTCGGATAGAGCCTGAAAATAATATACATTTAATTCTTGATTCTTTTACTAAAACTGAAAAAAAGATCAAGTTCATTGGCAATTGGAACTCGAGCGAATATGGACGTGCGCTAGTTGAGAAATACAATCATTTCTCTAATATCGAGCTAATAAATCCAATTTATGATATAAAATTGCTTTATCAAATAAGGATGTCTTGTTCTGGCTATCTTCATGGACATTCTGCTGGAGGTACGAACCCATCCTTAGTTGAAGCAATGCATTTTGGTAAACCAATATACGCATTCGATTGCAGCTTTAACCGTTTCACAACCGAAGGGCAAGCTTTTTATTTCACTGATAGTGATAATCTTGTACAACTTTTGAATGATCCTCAGCTTAAAATTTATGAAAATTCTGCTGCAATGCAGGAAATTGCAGAGCGTAGATATACATGGCAGATTATAACCAGTCAGTACGAAAGCCTGTACTAAAAGTAAGGTTGACATGCAATGCATTGATAATAAATAATTTTATTTAAAGAGCATCTTCCACTACCTTTCTCCATAAATCCTGAGTTAACATCATAGATACATTCAAGCCGCGTATTTTTCGTGGCGACCATCCCTGACAGGAGTATGTAATGTCCAAGCAACAAATCGGCGTTGTCGGTATGGCAGTGATGGGGCGCAACCTGGCGCTCAACATCGAAAGCCGTGGTTATACCGTCTCCGTTTTCAACCGCTCCCGTGATAAGACCGAAGAAGTGATTGCTGAGAACCCGGGCAAGAAACTTGTTCCTTTCTATACGGTGAAAGAGTTTGTTGAGTCCCTGGAAACGCCTCGTCGTATCCTGTTAATGGTGAAAGCGGGCGCAGGTACCGATGCTGCTATCGACTCTCTGAAACCTTTCCTCGAAAAAGGCGACATTATTATTGATGGCGGTAACACCTTCTTCCAGGACACCATTCGTCGCAACCGTGAACTGTCTGCTGAAGGTTTTAACTTCATCGGTACCGGTGTTTCCGGTGGTGAAGAGGGCGCACTGAAAGGCCCATCTATCATGCCTGGTGGTCAGAAAGAGGCGTACGAACTGGTTGCGCCAATCCTGACAAAAATCGCTGCGGTTGCTGAAGATGGCGAGCCGTGTGTGACCTATATTGGTCCAGACGGTGCGGGCCATTATGTGAAGATGGTTCACAACGGCATCGAATACGGCGACATGCAACTCATCGCAGAAGCTTACTCTCTTCTGAAAGGCGGCCTGAACCTCTCTAACGAAGAGCTAGCTGAAACCTTTACCGAGTGGAACAAAGGTGAGCTGAACAGCTACCTGATTGACATCACCAAAGATATCTTCACCAAGAAAGATGAAGAGGGTAAATACCTGGTTGATGTGATTCTGGACGAAGCTGCGAACAAAGGTACCGGTAAATGGACCAGCCAGAGCTCTCTGGATCTGGGTGAACCGCTGTCTCTGATCACCGAATCCGTCTTTGCACGTTACATTTCTTCCCTGAAAGAGCAGCGTGTTGCGGCGTCCAAAGTATTGTCTGGCCCACAGGCTAAATCCGCCGGTGAAAAAGCTGAATTCGTCGAGAAAGTTCGCCGCGCTCTGTACCTGGGTAAAATCGTCTCCTACGCGCAGGGCTTCTCTCAGCTGCGTGCCGCGTCAGACGAGAACAACTGGGATCTGAACTACGGTGAGATCGCGAAGATCTTCCGCGCAGGTTGCATCATTCGTGCACAATTCCTGCAGAAAATCACCGATGCTTATGCGGAAAACGCGGGTATTGCTAACCTTCTGCTGGCGCCATACTTCAAGAAGATTGCCGACGAATACCAGCAGGCGCTGCGTGACGTTGTGGCTTACGCTGTGCAGAACGGTATTCCGGTTCCGACCTTCTCCGCAGCAGTGGCGTACTACGACAGCTACCGTGCTGCCGTTCTGCCTGCGAACCTGATTCAGGCACAGCGCGACTATTTTGGCGCGCATACCTATAAGCGTACTGATAAAGAAGGTGTATTCCATACCGAATGGATGGAATAAGTTAAATAACGCGTTGTAATTAAGGCCCGGAGCTCGTCTCCGGGTTTTTTTTACGCAAAATTTGGCTCGCGATACTCGAAGTAGTCTGAATGTCATCCTGCGAGCAGGGATTACTCCTGGTTTGCCTTGACAGTTCTGTTGGCCAGGAGGTACAAAGCCCAACAGTCAGATTTATCGCGATGGTCAGGCGGCCATCAGTACAGTTAACTCACAGAAGTCATTAGCGAATGAAAATAACAATCTCCGGAACAGGCTATGTCGGTCTCTCAAACGGCATTCTGATTGCCCAGAACCATGAAGTGGTTGCGCTGGACATCGTACAGTCCAAAGTGGATATGCTGAATCAGAAGAAATCGCCGATTGTAGACAAAGAAATCCAGGATTACCTTTCGAACAAACCGCTGAATTTCCGTGCTACCACCGATAAAGAAGATGCTTATCGTGATGCGGACTTTGTCATCATTGCGACCCCAACAGACTACGATCCAAAAACCAACTATTTCAACACTTCGACGGTTGAAGCGGTGATCAAAGACGTTATCGCGATTAATCCGAATGCAGTGATGATCATTAAGTCGACCATTCCGGTCGGTTTCACTAAATCAATCAAAGAAGAGTTGGGTATTGATAATGTCTTCTTCTCGCCAGAGTTTCTGCGCGAGGGCAGGGCGTTATACGATAACCTGCACCCATCCCGTATCGTGATCGGTGAGCGCTCTGAGCGTGCGGAGCGTTTTGCTACTCTGCTTCAGGAAGGCGCAATCAAGAAAGATATCCCTGTGCTGTTTACCGATTCCACCGAAGCCGAAGCGATCAAGCTGTTCGCGAATACCTACCTGGCAATGCGCGTGGCTTACTTCAACGAGCTGGACAGCTATGCCGAGAGTCTGGGCCTGAACACCCGTCAGATCATCGAAGGCGTGTGCCTCGACCCGCGTATCGGCAACCATTACAACAACCCGTCGTTTGGCTATGGCGGCTACTGCCTGCCAAAAGATACCAAACAGTTGCTGGCGAACTATCAGGCTGTGCCAAACAATTTGATTTCCGCGATTGTGGATGCCAACCGCACGCGTAAAGACTTCATTTCCGATTCCATTCTCGCGCGTCAGCCGAAAGTGGTGGGCGTATATCGCCTGATCATGAAGAGCGGTTCTGATAACTTCCGCGCCTCTTCCATTCAGGGGATCATGAAGCGTATTAAGGCCAAAGGCGTTCAGGTAATTATTTATGAGCCAGCGTTGCAGGAAGATGAATTCTTCCATTCCCGTGTTATTCGTGACCTGGATGCGTTCAAACAGGAAGCGGATGTGATTATCTCTAACCGTATGGCGGAAGAACTGGCCGACGTGGCGGATAAAGTGTATACCCGCGATCTGTTTGGTAGCGACTGAGTCTCTGCTTAAGGCGCATAAAAAAAACCGGCACTTGCCGGTTTTTTTGTTTTTATACTTTGTAGAAGTCGCGATACCAGTCAACGAAATTCTTCACGCCTTCTTTAACGGAAGTCTGCGGTTTGAAGCCAATAACGTCATACAGCGCTTTAGTATCTGCGCTGGTTTCTAGTACGTCACCCGGCTGGATTGGCATCATATTCTTTTCTGCCTCTATCCCGAGCGCCTCTTCAAGAGCCGTAATGTAATCCATCAGTTCAACCGGAGAGCTGTTTCCGATGTTATAGACGCGATAAGGCGCAGAGCTGGTTGCCGGTGAACCGGTTTCAACGGTCCAGTTTGCATCGGCCTGAGGGATAACATCCTGCAGACGGATAATGGCTTCGGCGATATCATCAATGTAAGTGAAGTCGCGCTTCATCTTACCGTAGTTGTAGACATCAATGCTTTTGCCTTCAATCATCGCTTTAGTGAACTTAAACAGCGCCATATCCGGACGACCCCACGGACCGTACACGGTAAAGAAACGCAGGCCCGTCGTGGGCAGGTTGTACAGGTGGGAATAGGTATGCGACATCAGTTCATTGGCTTTTTTGGTCGCGGCATAAAGTGAGACAGGGTGGTCGACCGAATCGTCAGTCGAAAAAGGCATCTTGCGATTCAGACCGTAAACGGAGCTGGAAGATGCATACAGAAGATGTTGTACCTTGTGATGGCGACAGCCTTCCAGCACGTTGAGATGCCCTACCAGGTTGGCATCTGCATAGGCGTGAGGGTTTTCAAGCGAGTAGCGTACACCTGCCTGTGCGGCCAGGTGGATGACGCGATCAAATTTCTCACGGGCGAACAGTGTGGCCATGCCTTCACGGTCGGCCAGGTCCAGCTTGTGGAAGGCGAAACTGTCAGATGTCAGCAGATCCAGACGTGCCAGCTTAAGATTGACATCATAGTAGTCATTCAGGTTATCAATACCGACGACCTGATGACCGGCATCCAGGAGTCGTTTGCTGACATTTGCGCCGATAAAGCCTGCTGCACCCGTTACCAGAAATTTCATACCTTCCCTCATAAAAATGTGTTCTTACTGATGCCATAACGCATCACATTGCGTCTATCATAGCGCGGCGGATGCCAGTTACATAACCCATCTTTCCGATTTAACTCATCGGATTCTTATAGAAAAATCCGTAGCAACAGATACACTATGTGAACATGTTTATTTTTGCCCTTTTTTATCTGTTAGGGATTGTATGACGCAGAACAACAATAGCCTGGTCAGCAGAAGTAATGACCGGGAGCAAATTGATTTACTTGATATAGTGCTGCAACTGTGGCGTGGAAAGTGGTTAATTGGAGCTTTTATCGCTTTTTTTATCCTACTGGCGGGCGTTTATATCACCACAGCTAAAGAAAAATGGACATCGTCCGCGATCATTGCTCAACCTGATGCCGCTCAGATTGCAACGTATGCAAACGCGTTGAATATCCTTTATGGTGGAGCCGCACCATCGATTCTGGATATCCAAACTCGTGCAATTAGTCGTTTTAATTCATCTTTTTCAGCATTAGCGCAGGCGCTTGAAAATCAGGAAATGCCGGAAAAGCTGACCATCGATTCAACGGTTAAGGGACAAGCATTTCCATTGACCGTCAGCTATGTAGGTGAATCTGCTGAAGCAGCTCAAAAGCAGCTAGCCCAGTATATTCAACAGGTTGACGAGCAAACCGCGAAAGAGTTAACCGTAGACCTTAAAGATAACATTAAGCAGCAGATCACAACACTGAATGACTCGCTGGAGAACCAGGAGAAAGTCTCGCAGGAACAAAAAGATCTGCGCATTAAACAGATTACGGAAGCGCTGAAGAACGCTGAAGCGGCCAAAATCACTTCTCCACAGATTCAGCAAACTCAGGACGTGACGCAGGAAACCATGTTCCTGTTAGGCAGCGAAGCGTTGAAATCGATGATTGAAAACGAAGCTTCACGTCCGCTGGTGTTCTCTGGAGCGTACTATCAGACTAAGCAGAACTTGCTGGATATCGAGAAGTTGAATGTTAACCCGGACACCATTCATGTCTATCGCTATGTCATGAAACCGGATCTTCCTATCTATCGTGACAGTCCGAAAAAGGCCATCACTCTGATCCTTGCTGTCCTGCTTGGCGGGATTATCGGTTCGGGTGTGGTGCTGGGCCGCAACGCATTGCGGAACTACAAACTAAAAGCGTGATTCTCATCAGATAAAAAAACCGGGGACATTCCCCGGTTTTTTTATTTATGTCTCTTACGTAGATTCTCAATCACCACCGTCAAATCCAGCTCCTGATCCTGCAGCAGCACCAGCAGGTGATACATCAAATCCGACGCCTCGTTGGTCAGCTCCTCGCGGTCATGTACGGTCGCGGCCAGCGCTGTCTCAACGCCTTCTTCCCCCACCTTTTGTGCGATACGTTTGGTTCCGCTGGCGTAGAGTTTCGCCGTATACGAACTTTCAGGATCCGCTGTTTTACGCTCAGCGAGTAACTGTTCCAACTGATACAGGAACAGCCACTGGTGGCTTGCGTCGCCGAAGCAGCTGCTGGTGCCCTTGTGGCAGGTTGGGCCGATCGGATTCGCCAGTACCAGAAGCGTATCGTTATCGCAGTCCGGCGTAATGCTGACCACATTCAGGAAATGGCCAGAGGTTTCCCCTTTGGTCCACAGGCGCTGTTTGGTGCGCGAGAAAAAGGTGACCTTACCGCTGTGGAGCGTTTTTGCCAGCGCGTCCTGGTTCATATACCCCAGCATCAGCACTTCACCTGAAACAGCATGCTGTACAACCACCGGCAGTAATCCGTCAGTTTTTTCCCAGTCCAGCTGCGCCTGTTGTTGCTCTGTTAACATACCCTGATCTCCACGCCCTGGTCGGCCAGGTACGTTTTTAACTCACCAATATTAATAATCTGTTTGTGGAACACGGAGGCCGCCAGCGCGCCGTCAACGTTTGCATCGCGGAAGGCTTCGAGGAAGTGTTCCATGGTGCCTGCACCGCCGGAAGCAATCAGCGGTACGTGGCAGACCGCGCGGACTTTTTTCAGCTGCTCAAGGTCATAGCCGTTACGCACGCCGTCCTGGTTCATCATGTTCAGCACAATTTCGCCTGCACCACGTTTCTGGACTTCCTGCACCCAGTCCAGCGTCTCCCATTGGGTTACGCGGGTCCGGTTTTCATCGCCGGTGTACTGGTTGACATGGTATTTACCCGTTGCGGCGTCATACCAGGTGTCGATCCCCACGACAATACACTGTACGCCAAAGCGATCGGCCAGACGGGTAATCAGCTCCGGGTCTGCCAAAGCAGGGGAGTTAATGGAAATCTTATCGGCACCAAAGGAGAGGATTTTTGCCGCGTCTTCCGCAGATTTGATCCCACCTGCCACGCAGAAGGGAATATCAATCACTTCTGCCACGCGCGCCACCCAGCTTTTATCCACAACGCGGCCATCGCTGGAGGCGGTGATATCGTAAAACACCAGCTCATCTGCGCCTTCTTCAGCGTAGCGTTTTGCCAGCGGGACGATATCACCAATGATTTCATGGTTGCGGAATTGCACGCCTTTCACTACCTGGCCGTCACGTACGTCCAGGCAAGGGATTATCCGTTTTGCCAGCATTGAATCGCCTCCGTTACAGTAAATTTACCTTCCAGTAGGGCCCTGCCCACAATCACGCCCTGTACGCCCGTTCCGCGCAGCGCGGCAACATCAGCGATATCACCAATACCGCCCGACGACTGGAAGGCCACCTGCGGATAACGCGCGCAGACTTCTTGGTATAAAGAAACGTTAGAGCCTGCCAGCGTGCCGTCGCGGGAGATATCGGTGCACAGCACGTGCTTCAGGCCAACGGGCAGATACCTCTCGACCAGTTCTTCCAGCGTCACCCCGGAATTTTCCTGCCAGCCGCTGACTGCAACCTGCTTGTTACCCTGTTCGTCGATACGAACATCCAGCGCCAGCACCAGCGCGTCAGCGCCAAAGCGGCGGAACCAGGCTTTAACCTTTTCAGGATCGTTAACGGCAGTCGAGCCGACGACCACCCGCGCCACGCCAGCGTCCAGCAGCGCCGCAACGTCATCTTCCGTACGCACGCCACCGCCTACCTGGACCGGCACATCTACGCCGGCCACCAGTTTTTTAAGAAGTGGGATTTGACGTTTTGTCGGATCTTT
>Ga0308157_10003369_pt1 | contig 23442 bp, 18 predicted proteins | sample PhyBR1_FD_201035 | JGI IMG/M metagenome (GOLD analysis project Ga0308157, IMG submission 201035) | Phyllosphere microbial communities from UC Gill Tract Community Farm, Albany, California, United States - DLSLB.R1 | ecosystem: Host-associated > Plants > Phyllosphere > Unclassified | place: USA...
GCGGCAACCGCGAAAAAATACCCAACCGGTTCATAATAAACACCCTGGCGCGGGGTGGAGCAGCCCGGTAGCTCGTCAGGCTCATAACCTGAAGGCCGCAGGTTCAAATCCTGCCCCCGCAACCAATCCCTACGCTACACTATCCCACAATGGCGGAAAACTGCGATCCTGTACGCTAAACAGCTATGATCGTCGGCGCTAAATCCCCGACATATAACGCATAATTACAGAATCGACAGGTGCAAAGCGGGGCTGGCCGCAGGCGATGACAATGCCGCTTGTCCGATGGATAAGCTACTAGGCAGCCTCTCTCCGGTCTCGATTGTTGGCGGGAACTCAGACTCAGGTCAGAAGGCTTGATGTCCTCACAGCCAAAGCACTGTGTTGTTGCGAAAAGCTGGGGATAGAAAATCTCGGTTCAGGAAATAGCCGGTGTCTTGTTGGGCTGCATGAAGGCAGCTGGACGCTGGTGTCGGCCATGCCGACCATATCGTGCGTGCCCGCGCTGCCTGCGATAAGGCCTAGGGTCAAAGCGGGCCTGCCCCCGTGCTTATCTAGCTTCCGGTTCCGAGCATAGCGCTTTCGTCCGCTTCTAGCGCGTCAGGGGTCTTTGGTGGTGACTGATGCGGCAAGCAAACGAGAACAGCAGGGCCCCACGAAGTTCCAGATCGCGTCCGTCACCTCGTCAAGCGCCAGTCCTGCAACTTGGATCGACCGGGTATAGTTTCGCCACTGGCTCTGCTTGCCGGTATCCTCGAAGAAGACACTGGTCAGACCCGGTGGTCGCGAAGAGGGGATCGTGGTTCGTCTGCGCTCGAACGTCGCACTGATCGCGGCATCAAGCTCGTCATCCGGAATGCTGACGACCTGGGGAATTGCCCAGAGGTCGAAGTAGTCCTTCATCCGCCCGTTGATTATGCCGAGCGCCACGATCGCTTGAAGTTTCTCGGCAATTACGACCGCTGGAGGGTAGCTGCGAATGCGTGGGGATTCCATGCCGAGGAGGGAAGGGTAGGAGGTCATCTCGGCTCCCGCAAGAGCATCGCCGAACCCGATGTCGATGGTAACCGGTATTCGTGTACGCTCCAGAAGAGCCACCGTGCGAAGCCGCACACCGTTGTATTCCATCTCCTCGCGGATGACCTCCGCCTGTAGTCCGTCGACATCGAAGACGAGCCCGTCATCGTATTGAACTGCCATGATGCCTGCGAAGATCGATTTCAGGGTATCTCCGTCCGCCTGACCGTATCCAAGGAAATCAACGTCGCGGGTTTCGCGGTTGTCTCCGTCCAGCCAGAGCGTGACGAGCATTCCGCCCTTGAGTATGAAGCGATCGGCCTTGTCGGATGCTGACAGCCGAAAGAGCAGTCGCTCGAGGGCATATCGGACCATGACAATTTCGAAAACCCGCCTTTCACGACGGGCAAGGTTGCTGAGCTGCTGCTTTATGGAAGCCGCCCTGTTTCTGATCTCCCTAGCCATTCGAGGTCAGAGCCTCCAGATAGGGTTTCATCTTCCTCCAAGCGCCGTTCACCATGGCGGTTTCGGTTATTGCCGCCGGACTCGCCTTTCGCTGCTGGAGTGTCGCCCGAAGTGCTTCTATCGCGACCGATCGGTCGACTACCTTGCTTCTGAAGACGTCTGCAATCGTCTTGGTCACCGAGAATATGGGGACCGATACACCGGAAATCCGGTGATGTTCGATGCCGTTGGTCATATAGGTGTCTCGGAATTCAATGATCCTGATAAGTGAATCGGCAGGAGCGACAGCCCAGTCCCTTTGACTTACGGCCACCCATATCTCGCGGGGGATCTGGTCTGTCAGTCCATGAAACGCCAATGCCGATACCAGTGCAACCACACCTCTGGGCGCAAGCTTGGCGGCTTCCGCCAAGGCCTGGGACGAGTCCATGTCACCAAGTACATGCTGATACAGGCCCCGGGATATCCGGACCAGTTCCCCGGATTCCACGGCTCTCGATATCGTCGACGGGGTTATTCCAGCAGCGCGCAATTCGTATGCGCGGGCAATGGGGTGTGAGGCAAGGAAGGTGAGCAGACGCTCCTGCTGAGATGTCTCCGGGGCCATTGTTGGTACATATCCTGGGTATAACTTCACTTTCTACCCAGGTTTTGTACCACATGTCACGGTACATATCCTGGGTAAAATTTCATTTTGTACCCAGGATATGTACCAGATTCTCCTGATTCATAGAGCGTGGCCGCACTAGAGTACTCTCAAAATTTTCCGTTCCTTCCCTGATCCAGCAGGTGACCTCTTCCAGCGTCAGCGCGAGCCATGGGGAGCGCAGGCCGCATTCCCAGACAGTGCCCACCCGCCAGCCGGATGAGTTCAAGGCATTGCGAACTTCCTGGTCCCGGGCGATGTTGCGTGCGAACTTTGCGGCCCAGAACTCGGGATTCGATGCTGGTGTGGTGCACCAGTGGCAGCCCTCGTGGCGGTGCCAGAAGCAGCCGTGGACAAACACGGCTGCCCGTCTCGACTTGAACACAAGGTCAGGCCGACCGGTTACATCCGGATCGTGGAGACGAAATCGAAGGCCGGCCGCGTGAAGATGACGTCGAAGTGTCAGCTCCGGCTTGGTATTCTTGCCGCGGATGCCAGACATCATCTGCGATCGTTTTTCCGGACTCACTACGTCGACCATGACGTTTTGCCTGTCATTTCCACACGAAGATGATATTCATTGCAAATACTGTCTACAACTCCGAAGTGCGTGATTCTTGCCATCATATTCTGTCGTCGACATCTTTGCAGGGCCGGGGGGGCTCGCGGAAGGCTTTTCGAGCGTTCCCGGCATTGGGGATGAGCATGCCTATCACATCGCCCTTTCTATCGAGAAGGAAAGAGCCGCGCATTCCACTCTGCGTCTAAGAAGCTTCCTGCGCCAGTTCAATGGCGCGCTGCCGGACCAGTACTACGACTTCCTGGCGCGGGGCGGTGATGAGCCGGACTGGGCGACGGAATATCCGCGGGAATGGGCGAAGGCGGGGGATGAGGCCTGGCAGCTGGAACTGGGAGAGGAAGATCCCGAGAAGCGTCTCAACGGACGCATCGACGAGATCCGCGAGCAAAGCGGCGGCAACTCCATCCTGATCGGTGGTCCGCCGTGCCAGGCCTATTCGCTTGTCGGCAGAGCCCGCAATCAGGGGAAGAAGAACTACGTCGCCAGCGCGGACGAGAAACACTTCCTCTACAAGGAGTACATCCGGATCCTCGATCGTCTGCAGCCGGCCGCCTTCGTCATGGAGAACGTCAAAGGTATGCTGTCGTCATCCGTGGATGGCGAGAACCGGATCTTCGATCAGGTCCTTCGCGACCTTCGTGGAGAAAGGCCGGGGGCCACCGAATACCGGCTCGTCGCGCTTGACCCGAGATCCCGCCGCCAGCTGGATTTGTCGGCCTTCGAGCCACGCGCTGCCGATTTCATCGTGCGCGCCGAAGACTTCGGCGTTCCGCAGGCCCGTCATCGGGTCATCGTTGTAGGACTGCGCGCCGATGTCGCGAAAGGTCTGCCGACGGCGGCCCTGGCTGATCTCATGGTGCGGCATACTCTCAAGGCGACTGTTCAGCATGTCCTCGACGGCATGCCGAAGCTGAGAAGCGGGCTGAGCCGTGGTATCGACGGCGATGACGAATGGCGTGCCGTGGTTGAAGATGCCATGGCCCTCGTGGCAGATCTGGACATCGGTCTGACTGAGGACCTGCGGCTGTCCTTCACTGTCCAGGCACGAAAATGCCTCGCCGCCCTGAGGGGAATGAGTCGGCTTCCGGGCCGCGAAGCATGGGGAAACGGGATTTCCGCCGAATGCCCCGCCGAACTGCGGAACTGGCTTGTTGACGAAAGACTTTCCAACCTTCCGAACCACGCGACGCGAAGCCATATGCCGAGCGACCTTGCACGGTATTTCTTTGCGGCGGTATTTGCCCGGGTGGTCGGTCGATCACCCAAGGCAACCGATTTTCCCGAAGAGCTTTCCCCGAATCATGAGAACTGGAAGACTGGCAAGTTTGCAGATCGCTTTCGTGTTCAGATTTCCGGCGGGCCCTCGACGACGGTGACGAGCCATATCTCGAAGGACGGGCACTATTTCATCCATCCGGATCCGCTTCAGTGCCGCAGCCTTTCGGTACGAGAAGCAGCCAGACTTCAGACCTTCCCCGACAACTATTTCTTCAAGGGAAATCGGACGGAGCAGTACATCCAGGTCGGCAACGCGGTCCCCCCCTTGCTCGCCCGCTGGATCGGCGAGGCGCTGTTTTCCATCCTCACAGCGCATGCCAACGCTGCAGACGAACAAATCGGAAGGGCCAGACTGTCGAATGTCGCCTGATCAAGACGTTGCCAGTCCGGGAGCAGGGGAACTCTTCGAGTGCCCGCGAGCCCTGCTTCCAGACTCGGACCGAGCTGGAAAACACAATATGATACGATCGGGGCAGGCGGCGGCGTCGTGAAGAAAAAGGCGAGGACCTTTCCGGCTGCACCCATTGCTGCAACCCTCATCGAGAGTTTGCGGGACATTGGCTACTCTCTCGAAACAGCCCTCGCAGACATCATCGACAATTCGCTCGCAAGCGGTGCCAATCTGATTGACATTCTCGCGGACACCGCTGGCGATGATCCGAAGATTGCCATTCTGGACAATGGGAGTGGCATGTCCCCGGACGAGCTGATCGCAGCGATGCGTCCAGGAAGCAGGAATCCTCTCGAAGAACGTACCGGCACGGATCTCGGAAGGTTTGGTCTGGGACTGAAGACCGCATCGTTTTCGCAATGCAGGCGTCTAACCGTGATCACTGCTAGGGACGGCGTGAGATCTGCAGCGATCTGGGACCTTGATTTCGTGGCGGAGCAGAATGAATGGCTCCTGCAGCTACCTGACCCGAGCGAAGCCCAGCCGTGGGGCGATCAGCTTGGGAGCCAGGGAACCCTGGTGATCTGGGAAGCTCTTGATCGGCTTGCCCCGAAGGGTGAGCGTGGGGATCTGGTCCGGTCACTCGACCTGGCACGCGAACACCTCGAGCTGGTATTCCATCGATACATTTCGGGAGAGCGCGGCCACGCCCGTGTGCGAATGCGGCTCAACAATCGCGAACTCAAAGGCTTTGATCCGTTCGATCAGAGCAATCCAGCGACAATAGTCGGCCCTACGGAGGAATTCCGCTCCGGCCGACACATTGTCACCATCCAGAGCTTCACGCTTCCCCACCACAAGAAGCTTCCTGCGGCGGACTGGGAGCGCAATGCAGGTCGCGCCGGCTACCTCAAGAACCAGGGCTTCTACGTCTACCGGGCACGTCGCCTCATCATTCACGGGACATGGTTCGGCCTCGCGCGGCAGACGGAGCTGACCAAGCTGGCTCGGGTGAAGATCGATATTCCCACGGGCCTGGACGCCGAGTGGAAAATCGACGTCAAGAAGGCATCGGCCCAGCCTCCGTTCAATGTTCGCGAAAGGCTTCGTCGCATCATTGAAACGATCGGCGCGACTTCGAAGCGAATATATACCGCACGCGGCAGGAAGTTGGTGTCTGATGCCCGCCTTCCCGTGTGGAACCGGCACCAGGACAAGAACGAGATTTTCTACAGGCTAAATCCGGAGCATCCGCTGATCTCGGGTTTTGTCGACACTCTCAGCGAGGAGCAGAAGGCAGCATTTGACCGCCTTACAGTCCTCATCGAATCGGCGATCCCGATGGAGAGCCTCTATGCAGACATGGGCAGTGAGCCGGAGAACGTGCGAAACACGGGCATCCCGGACGATACCCTGCGCAGGATCGTTGAATTCACAGCAGAGAATCTGGTCAATTCAGGCACGTCCGCCGAAGAGGTGAGGCTGATGATGCAGGTGATCGAGCCGTTCCGATCGCACTGGGCTGCAACGGAAGACATACTGAACGAAAGATTTGGGGGCAGGGGAGATGACTGAAAACTACGAGAATCTGCGGATGGCGGTCGAGCCGTTCATCGCGAAGGCGGTGCTGCCAACTCCGGAAACAATAAGATCCTGGATCACACAGTTCAGGCTGGTGCCGGACTGCCAGGTCGATGACGCAGACGCGGAAAGGCTGGCTCGCGAGCTCGAAGCCCAGCACGGCGTATCGATGAAGATTGGCTCGGTGCTGGTCGACCGGGAATGGGCGCCGTGGCTCGAGAGCGAAAAGCCGACAATGGACCGCTACTACTGGATGAGATATCGGCGGCTCCTCGTCGAGAAGCGATTTTCAGGGCAGGTCCTGGCGACACTTGACGCGGTGACCGATCGTATCCTCGGCCTGATGGAGAATCCTCGGAAGGAAGGTGAATGGGATCGGCGGGGCATGGTAGTGGGCCACGTCCAGTCCGGGAAGACCGCCAACTACACGGGTCTCATCTGCAAGGCAGCCGATGCAGGTTACAAGCTTATCATTGTCATCGCTGGTATACACAATAACCTGCGCAACCAGACGCAGCTGCGAATTGACGAAGGTTTCGTCGGCAGGGACAGCGCCCGACTCGGGTCAACCAAGGGTGACCGCATCATCGGGGTCGGGCGCTATGACAGTTCACGCCATCCCTGGACATTCACCACATCCGTTCGCGACTTCAACTCGACTGGCGCCGGCCAGGGTGGTGGCAACCTGGACTCGCTTTCAGTACCTGCCGTGTTCGTCATCAAGAAGAACAGCAGTACGCTTGGTATTCTTCTCGAATGGCTGGGAAACTACAATCGCAAGCGTGGCGCCAAGACAATCTCGGCTCCCATGCTCGTCATCGACGACGAAGCCGATAATGCGTCCATCAACATCAAGCATGGGAAAGGCGCTGTCTCCAATATCAACGGGCAGATCCGTTCGCTTCTCAAGCTTTTTGACCGCAGCTGCTATATCGGCTATACCGCAACGCCATTTGCGAACATCTTCATCGATCCGGATACTGCCGACGAGATGAGGGGCGCGGACCTGTTCCCGAGAAACTTCATCGTCAGTCTTGATCCGCCCTCCAACTATTTCGGTGCGAACAGGGTGTTCCTCGACCAGCCCAGGCAGATCATCCGCCACATCGAGGATCACGACGAAATCCTTCCCCTCAAGCATCCCAGGGACACGGCGATCACCGCGCTGCCCGACAGTCTTCTCAAGGCGATAAGAACATTCATTGTCGCGAGGGCAATACGGCTCGTCCGGGGCCAGCAGTCGGCGCACAACTCGATGCTCGTGAATGCATCGCGCTTCACGGACGTTCAGCAGCAGCTTCGGAATGAGATCCACGACACTCTTGAGGCCATCAAGGCAAGTATCAGCGTGAACGGGGCCCAGTCCGAGCGGGACGCCTTGCGAGATCCGGAAATCCGCGCGCTTCACGAGGTCTGGCAGGAGGAGTATTCAATCACGTCGGAGACAGAGTGGAGCGAAGTGCAGGCGGCTCTTCATTCGTCCGCCGCGCCGATCAGTGTCGTCGAGGTCAACAGTCGTTCCGCGGGCAATCTCGCCTATGCCGATCATGAGAGCTCCGGCCTGAATGTCATCGCTGTCGGCGGGTTTTCCCTTTCGCGCGGGCTCACCCTCGAAGGCCTGATCGTCAGCTACTTCCTGCGCAATTCCATGATGTACGACACGCTCATGCAGATGGGCAGGTGGTTCGGCTATCGACCGGGTTATGATGATCTCTGCCGAGTCTGGATGCCTGAAGAGGCGGAAGGATGGTATGCCCATGTCGCGGAGTCAATCGACGAACTCAGAGACGAGCTGCGGCGAATGGAGGCGGCGAACGCTACCCCCGAACAGTTCGGTCTCAAGGTGCGCAGCCACCCCGACACACTGCTCGTCACGGCCAAGAACAAGATGGGCTCTGGAGAACGGCTGGTTGTATCGATCGGTCTTGCCAACAGCTTCGTCGAGACCGCAATTCTCCATCGGACGGCCGACAAGCTGAAACTCAACCTCAAGGCCGCGAAGAATCTCGCAGCGAGCCTAAAGGAACACGGCTATCCGTTGACAGGAGCCGCGACCGTCACAGGCGGTCGGCTGGTGACCGGAGCACCGGTTGCTCCCGTTCTTCAGTTTTTGAAGGAGTTCCAGAACCACGAAGGGGCATTGCTGACAGATGGAGATCCTCTCCAGCGCTATATCCTTGCTCGCGCTGATGACGAGCTCAAGAGCTGGGATATTCTGTTTGCAGGCGTCGAGCGCGGCAACGAGGACACGGTCGACGACAATCTCGGTATCACGCTGAACCGTCAACGCCGAACCGCCGGGAAGCAGAGCACTTCCAAGACTCTGCATATCACCAACAAGCAGCGTGTCGCCTCGAGAGGGGTCGAAGCGACAGGACTTGAGGCAGACGAAATTGCGTCGGCGCGCAGTGATTATCTCGCCACGCTTGAGCAGGACGGAAAGCTGCCCGCAGAGGGCGAGCCGGTAAACTTCCCGGACAAGATCTATCGCGCTGTTCGGCGACGCCCCCTCCTGATCGTTCATCTCCTGAGGATAGATCCGGAATCCGACAAGGTTGCCGACGATCCGCAGCCTGTGGTCGCATACAGCATCAGCTTCCCGAGGACGGCAAGGGAGGAGGACACGGTGGAGTACATCGTCAACACCACCTGGATCAGGGAGCACTTTCGTAACGAGGGCGACGAGGAGGAGATGGCCGGCGATGAGCAGTGATCCATGGAGGACCCTGAGCGTCCCCGTCGGTGCAGAAACAGCCAGCGCCCGGCGCGTCGACGCCGGGGGTCGATGGGATTTCTTCTGGGCGAAGGATGTGGCGGGGAGGTATCTGCTTCTCCTGGAGTATCAAAGCTCGCTTGAGGCTGTCCCGTCGCTACCTCGACTGCATGGGATCGAGGTGGCAATCCAGTCGCACGAGGAAGGGATTGGGGGGCGTCTCCTGATCCGCCTGCTCGACAACTCCCTCAGAGACATATTCCTCGAACTGTGCAACAGCATTCTCGCGTCCACGTCCCAGGCGACCAGCGAGACCGACGCCATCGGTCGGGCGGTGGCGAGAACATGGCGCTGGCATCACCTGCTCCGTGGAGGTTCGTCCGTACTTCTGTCTCCCGAGGAGCAGAAAGGTCTCATTGGCGAACTGATAACACTGGGCAGGCATTTTCTTCCCGTAATGAGCGCGAGCGACGCGCTGCTGGCCTGGATCGGTCCTACGGATGCACCGAAGGATTTCGAGATCGGCCTGACGGCGGTCGAGGTCAAGACGCGACGTGCCGGCGCCGTTTCCACCGTCACTATATCCTCGGAGCACCAGCTGGATGATGCCGGGCTTGAACGGTTGTTTCTTCACGTCGTGCATCTTTCCGAGGCCCAGGCTGCGCATCCGGAAGCCCGAAGCCTGAACGACTACGCCACCGCTATTCGTATCAGGATCGAGAGCCTGGATCAGGGCGCACTGCTTCTGCTCGACGAGCGGCTGCAGGCTGCAGGGTTCCGATGGGAAGACGACTATTCGACATCGCTCTGGGTCGAGGGACAGTTCGAAATCTTTCAGGTTCGTGATGGCTTTCCGCGCCTGACGACAAGTTCCTGTCTTCCGGGGGTTGCGCGCGTGAAATACACGGTAGCGTTGTCGGAATGTCAGGAATATGCTCTACCGGAAGAGTCGATAAGATCAGGTCTCAGCGGGGGGTGAGGGTGTCCGAGGAGCTGGCAGAGTTCAACCACGAGTTTTTCCAGGAAGTGCTAGCATCTGCCGATGCCGAGGGCCAGTTTACGGAAGATGCATTCTTCGACCTCTTCTGCAAGCAGCTGGTCGATGCGGGTGAACTCGACACTGCAGATCGCGCACTCTATCAGTCGTCGCGCGGCATACGTGTCGATGGCTATGCAGGCGATCCGAATTCGAATGAAGGCGAGCTCACGCTCATCATCGTGGACTTTTCTCAGGCTTCGGAGATCAGATCACTTTCGCGCGCGGAGATGGACGCGGCGTTCAAGAGACTGACGAACTTCATTTCCAAGGCGCTCGACCCGACGTTCAGGCAGGGTCTGGAAGAAACCTCGCCAGGCTTCGGTGTGGCCGACATGATCGCGAAGCGCTGGGATACCATTGAGAAGATCAAGCTTGTCCTCATTACCAATCGGCAGCTCAGTAGCAGGGTGGAAGGCAGGGAATCGAACGAACTTCGGGGCATTCCCGTCGCATACTCGGTGTGGGACATCGCACGACTGCACCGTTTCGTTTCTTCCGGACATGGGCGGGAAGAGATCGAGATCGACCTTCGCGAAGACTTCGGTGGCGCAATCCCAGCGCTGCCGGCGCACCTGTCGGAGGCAGGCTACGAGGCCTATCTCCTTGTCATTCCGGGGACGACCCTTGCTGCCATCTACGAGCGCTGGGGCGCCCAGCTTCTCGAGCAGAATGTCCGGGTATTCCTTCAAGCCAGAGGCAGTGTGAACAAGGGAATCAGGACGACAATCGAACGCGACCCGGAAATGTTCTTTGCCTTCAACAACGGGATAACGGCCACCGCCGAGAGCGTGAAGGTCACCCAGGGGGGCGGGACCCTGGCGATTGCCTCCATCAGCAACCTTCAGATCGTCAACGGCGGACAGACCACCGCGTCGATCCATGCTGCGAGAAGAAAGAAGGAGCCGGGCCTCGACAAGGTGTTCGTTCAGATGAAGCTGTCGATTGTCGAGCAGTCGATGGCATCCGACGTGGTCCCGAAAATATCAGAGTTTGCCAACAGTCAGAACAAGGTGAATGCGGCCGACTTCTTCGCAAATCACGCCTTTCATATCCGGTTCCAGGAGTTCTCGCGGCGCATCTTCGCGCCGTCACCGGACGGGACGTTCAGGGAATCGAAATGGTTCTACGAACGGGCCCGGGGCCAGTATCAGGACGCGAGGAACCTGCTGAAGACGGCGCAGAAACGAAAGTTCGATGTCGAGTTTCCGAAGAGCCAGATGATCGACAAGACGGATCTTGCAAAGTTCCTGAACCCCTGGCGAGGCTTTCCCGAAATCGTCAGCAGGGGCTCGCAGAAGAACTTCGTGCATTTTGCAGACAGCATCGGCAAGGAATGGGAAAAGAACTCGGACGCGTTCAACGAGGATTTTTTCCGCCACTCGATAGCCAAGGCGATTATATTCCGTGAAGCAGAGCGACTTGTGACGAAGCAGTCCTGGTATCAGGGCGGGGGCATAAGATCCCGCGTCGTGCCCTATGCCATCGCAAAACTGCAGTTCGATGCTGCCAGGATCGAGGGTGTTGTTGACCTCGACAAGGTCTGGCGACGACAGGGACTATCCGATGTTCTCGAGCGCACCCTCTGCAGCGGGCTGGAAGCCGTACATGGGGTGATCACCGGAGGCCCGGGAGAAATCGCCAACCCGCTTGAGTGGGCCAAGCAGCAGGCGTGCTGGGCGAGGGTCAAGACCCTGCAGGTCTCATGGCCGGAAGACTGGGAGGATACGCTCGTCGGGCGGGACGAACATCGTGCAAATAGACGGAGCGCAGTGCGCGACCAGCGAATGCTGAACGGCATCGAGGCGCAGACCGAGGTTCTCAGGCGTGGCGGCGGTTTCTGGTCCGAGGTCAAGGCGTGGGGTACCCGCCGGAAGGCCTTGTCGCCCGATGAAGCTTCGATCCTCGCTGTTGCCGCAGGAATACCAGGACGGCTTCCGACAGAGCGACAGTGTGCCCGGCTTCTGCAGATACTCCAGCGCCTCGAGGCCGACGGATTTCAAACGTCTGCGCATGCATGAGCGTTGACATGGCTGCAGCATGCCTTCGAATCGTGTCGATATGGACGGTCTGGGCAAGGCAGGAGCTCTCGAGCGGCCTCGCAGAATTCATCGCAACACCCGATGTTCACGCACGTCCTGACGACGTGGGTAAAGGAGACGCGGCCCTCCAGCCGTGGCAGCGGTCGCGTTCCTTCAGCCTGGGAAAATTGGCTGCGAGTGGAAAACCACCCGGCCGCAAGTAGGCGATGCACGGAGAGAAGATCATTGCCGAAGCGCGATCGCTTAGGTTCGGAGGATCAGGCATAGTTGATAGCGCTAGTGCGTCAGCCCGGCTCTTACAGAAATAAGGATGAACAAGATGGAGATCGGTGCCGAGGACAGTGCCAGAACGCTTGAGGTCGATTTCGGCGAAGAATTCGAAATGAATATTCGGACGCTTGATGCAAATGCCTACGACCGGATTGTCGTCTACGTCCCGCTCCCTTCGTTCGGGTCAACCCAGTCCTATCGCGACATCTGCGGAGACCTCCTCGATGCGTCGTGGGCCATCGAGCGCATGGCCACATATGCGAAATTCGTCAAAACAGAAGTCCCACCCGGAGATCACCGTTGCATCCGAACAGTTCTCACGGGGCCAGGGCCGGGGATATTCGAAGCCATCGCCGACTGCGCGCTTTTGATCAGCGATTTCGATGAAGATTTCACAGACGATACAAAGCTAGAGGAACTACAGAACCTTCGCGGTCAGGTGCATGACTACGAGGACAACCTGGAATCCTATATTCACCGAGCGCCGGATATCATCGACTGGTATTTCGTGAACCTCCACGTAGCGAACGAGGAGCTGCGATCCGAAGCACCGGAAGCATGGAGCAATCAGATGGCGCGTTTCCCAGAGCGTCGCCTTGGCTTGCATCGCAGCGGCTTCAGCGGTGCAATAGGCGGAAACTGCTATGCTTCGCGGGCTGGGTGGCTTGTCCCTCTCGCGGTAGGCCCTGACCAATTCTTTCTGGCGACGGATCAGAAATATCGTCTGAACGACTTCCTGCCTGCCGGTTTCCTAATCATTGACGGCGAGGCGTTCGTGCATCATGAGGGCCTCCTGATCCGCTTTCCATCAGATTGCTATTTCAAATCTCAGGTCTGCGCAGGGCTCGTGACTCAGGACGACGAGTATGTCGAACGCTGGTCGTCAGACCCATTTAGAGCACTTCGTTCACCGGCGGCTACAACAACCGCGCCCATAGGCATCTCGACTTCGGACGCTGTAGAGGGCGTTCCAGCGCTAGCAGAAGGCTGTTATCTACACCAGACTGGCACACTTGTTTTCGTCAATGATGGCCACTTCCTCCACTTTCTCTACGACATCCGGCCGGCGCAGTTGCAGACGGCAAAGGCGCTTCGCGAGGCTTCGGCCCAGGTGACAGAGGAGCTCTCCACCGCTACCGACGCCGCGCCGTCTTTTTATTGTGATTGGAAGAGCTTGGACGACGAGGCCTTTGAAGAGCTTTCCTACCAGCTCATCTTCGACAACCCGAAGTTTAATTCCGACACAATCCGGAAGCTTGGTAAATCGCGGTCAAGGGATGGTGGCCGCGACATTGTCGTGCACGAGGCTACAGTAGGCCCTTGGGTGGAGCCGAGGAAGTGGATTTTTCAGTGCAAGCTTGTCACCAACGGTTCATCCCTTGGATCCACGCGACTCACGGATGTCGGCGACATGCTTGAGCAGTACGGCGCTCAGGGATTCGGCGTGATCACATCAGCCCAGATGGACGCCACACTCTACGACAAGCTCGACGCGATCTGCGGGAAGCGCCGGGTTGAGCAGTACCACCTGTCAGTCTTGGAACTTGAACGGGCGCTGGGGCGTAATCGCCGCGTCAGACAGAAGTTCTTCCCCGGTTCATAGAAGGCAGGCCCACGCGTCGGGGGCTGTCGGTCCCGGTTTCCGGCTTTTTGCCGGCACTATGTTAAACCTCTTGCGGCAACCCTCTTAACCGGTCTTGTGGGAGGCGAACGGCTTTTGCGGTTCCCGCTACAGCTGGTATGCCCGTTTTCTTTAAGGATAATTCGTCACAGACATTCCAAAGCCTATCACCGCATGAAACTGCGGAATTTTGATCACTGCTGGCGAGTTCGCTGCAATCGTACCGACAGGTTGATCTGCATAGGATGCCGTGTTTTGATTTGGGCAGATTGGTGAGAGAGCCAAAGGCCGTCATCTATAAAATTCGTGCACCCGCGCGCTTGGAGTCGAATGGATAATTCGAGGTTAATTGCGGAACAGAAGCTGTCCGCATTGCTTGCCAAAATCGAAGCAAGCGAAATGGCTCTTATGGAGCAAATTGCTGGGACTGAACGGCCGGTTCTGCTGGACGTCATCCGAGCTATTGATTCCATTGGCTATTTGAGAGCTTTCGCGCCGAACCATAGAGTGTCTGATCTCCCGGGCTACCTCGACATCTGCTGGCTGGGTGCCAATCGGGCGCTTTCGCTATTTCTCCCTGGCGGAATGGTCGGTCCCGGTGCGGCTTGGGCACCTACAAGTAACGACCGGTCGCGGTGGGCGAGTTCTTTGCTTTATCGTTCAGGTCTCGTTTCTCACCTAAAACGATTGGTCGATTTTCTGCGATATGGCTTGGCCAGGCTCGAACTTAGTAAAAGTGGGGCCATACGTTTTGTGATCACAGCAGCTGATTTTGAAGCTATCGATCGCAATGCCATCATCTGGTTTACTCAACACATCAAGAAAGCGGACCGTCCATTTCTGAACGCATTAGAGGCGGATCAAGGAGAATGGGTCACTAGGGAACTGGAAGCTCGCGTGCAGAGGGACGCCACCTTCGGCATCCGGTACTCCTCGTCTAGGGAACTCGAGGAATATTTCGAAACTTACGCCGAGCTCCGCGCTCGCGGCCTGCCGGGCAACGACAGCCTGCCCGATGATTGCAGGATTGGCCCCCTTTCATTCGGCCAATATCGCACTGCGATCGTGACAGGAATGGCGCGTTGTCTGAAACATACCGCATTTGTCGATACGCTTCTGGTGCGACATAATCCGCCCGCAGCTAGGGATATCCTTACAATCTTTGCGTTTGATCACGAACTGAGGGAGCAATGGGGCGGATTGCTTAACTTGAAAGACGACGAGGCAGATATCATGCTTGAAGTGCTGGGCATCTCACCGTCCGATTCCACCCACCTGAAATTGATCCCCGATTGTCCGCAAGCATTGCTAATCAGGGGAGGCGACCAATGCTGGCACAAACCGGTATTCGGCGGCCTCAATAATCCCTTCCCATGGGTGAATCGCAAACTTCAGAGGATGTTTCGCTCCGACTGGGACAGAGCCGTCAATCTGCGGGAGGCGGTGTTCCGTGACGATCTGCGGGCGCTTTTTCCGGAACCTCGCTTCTTTATGCCTTCAAAGCCGCGTCGCTTGCGGGAGGGAGGGCGTGTCTTGACCGATATTGACGCAGCGATCTTTGATCGGCAGACAGGAACTCTGGCTGTTTTTCAGATAAAATGGCAGGATTCGTTCGAGAACTCATTGACCGAACGGGCAAGCCGCCAGAGCAACCTGGTCAAGGAAGGCAATGCTTGGATTGAGGTCGTTTCCAACTATTGCGCGGGACTTGGCGGCGACGAACGCGCCCTGCAACTCGGTTTACCGAATGATATGGCTGCGAGCGCGAAGGCGATGTGCCTCTTCGTGCTCACCCGCAATGGCGCAAAGTTTTCGGGCGGTGAACCTCAAGACAGTCGCGCAGCGTGGTTTTCTTGGTTTGATCTTCTCAAGCGCTGCCACAGCTTGAGCCCAGGCAAAGACCCGCTACTGGAGCTTTGGAAAAGCGGACGAAAGACCCGCCCTCCGCGCGGACGTCGGGAAGTTCAGCGTTTCGAACTAGACGGTGTGAGGATCGAGTCGGTTGTTGTGAATTAAGACGGGTGGCGCGCTGCTGATCCAGTTCGTGTTGTAGAACACGACCGCCATCTACAAGGACGGCTCGTCTAGGTGACATAGGAATTGCCCGGACCTGACCGGATCAATTTTGTCCGCTTCTCCGAGAGCCCATTGCTCCCAAGCTGCCAGCCTTGCCTCGCCAATCTCAGCGGAGCCTTTCGTGATTGCCACACGCACACTCTCGACGAGGGCGCGGATATCTTGTGCTCGACGCAGCAGGTCGCCGGATATCTTTAGATTATCTAGTCGTTGCTGGTTCAACTTTTGGAGCTGCTCTTGCCGCTGCCTCTCTTTTTCCTGACGAGCCAGTTCTGCCTTCTGTTCAGCTTCTTTCAGGCTTTCTCTAAATTTTGCTTCTCCCGCCACGATGAGTTCCGCCGCGATGATTGGGATCTTGTCTTCAAGTCGACCTTCGTCATCATCCTGCCAGCTTTTCGAAACTCGGCCATCAAAATCTGGGGCGAGGCTTAGCGCTAAGGTTGTCGACGCCGGCAGATCAGGGGACGGTCTTTCATACCCATTTCGGCGTATTTTCTTGTACTTCCCGACGATAGCCAGATTCAGACCAAGATAGGTGTCCCCGATGATTGCTCGGGCATGGAGTTCCTGGTTATTTTCTTGTGCGTCACCATCATGACCACGCTTGCTGAGCGCGAGAAACAGACCATTCAATATCCGAAGGCACCGTTTCGAGAGCGGTGAATCAAATATTGGCCGATCCCAGTCCCAGTTGCTTTTCGAAAACTTTTCTTGTCTGCGGGCTTCCTGCCTCAGAATATGTGCGATTCCTCTGTGGGGAACGCCAATGGTTTTCGGCGCCACAACGCGGCCGATAGCCTTCACTTCTTGGGCGAAGAGGTCATCCAGATTTTCAGGAACGGTAGCCGAGGCAAATGGACCCGCAGACGCCATAGCTTGGGCAATGGAGACAACCTTAGCATAGCGGGAGTCCACCTTCACACGTCCCATTTCGCCAGGGCGCCTGGGACGGGGACTTGGGCGAGGGGGGAGCGGTTTTCCGGCATGCACTTTGTTCCAGTAGCCTTGTGGTGGCACAGGAACACCATAGTTGGTCAGCTGCTTCCGCAGCCCAACATCCGAAATATCAAGCTTTCCGGCGAGATCGCGCATTGGGGCCGACCATGCAAATGCAATCAACTCTTCTGGCAGAACGAGAATATCGTTCCAGTTACCGTATCGCGTAGACATCCATAATCTCACTTCTTGAAATGTAGATGATCTCTCATGTTAGTGCAGCTCGCTGCGTGGCCTCAATGCGACTTGGACCTCAACCGTTGGCACGTCGAGCAGCGGGCGAGGCAGCGAACCAGGCGCCCCTCTCGCTCGTTTGACAAGCTCCGCATAGGGATCGCCAACGCGGAGTGCGAGCGCGTCGTAGGTAAGCCAATCTGCAAGTGAGCGGGAGGCTACGGCAACCACATCTCGAGAGAGTGTTGTCCCCGATCCTCTGTGTTCGGACAGATCGGCAACCAAATGGGTGGGGATCACCGGAACACCGCGACCGCCAGCCGGTGGCCCATGGAAGAAATACACGCTTGCGGGCGTCTGCTCTTGCAGGTGAACCCGCTGGTCGCGGTCAATCTTGAACGAGTCAGACCAAGCCGGCTGCTTACGGGCCTTCTTGTTTCGGTAGAGGCGTTTGGCTTGAACAAGCGTCACGCGCCGTCCGAGTGACGTGCCATCGATCATCGGGTCCACGATCAGGCACAAATCTGCTGAGAAGCTTTTCACCTTCCTGATGCCTTTTGCACCTTCTTCGGCACGATCAACGTTGCGGTACTCCATGGTAACCGAGGCGCGATGCGGTGCGGCGGCAGCGCGAGCCAAAGCCTCAAGTGCCTGATCAAGATCGGAGAAGCGGAGTGCAAGCTCTCGGAATAGCGAGGAAAGTAGTCGATCCTCACCCTCGTCGCCGTGGTTTGCATATTCCTCAGCATATTTTGCCTCCACGCGTGCGATCGTCTGCTCAATCAGACGTTCCACCGCGCGGTCGCCGAGCCAGGTGCGCGCAGGCTCGGCGGCAGATGCGACGCCGCTGTCAAGCGTGACCACAGCTTGCAGGAGACTCCCGCCGGCCGGAAGGGCTCCCGTCCCAAGTTGTTTGCCAAATTTTGCCGCTCTTACCGCACGGGTCGCGTGCTGGACGACGCGGACAGGATGTCGTTCGAGTTCGAGAAGAGCGGAGCGATCTTCGGGCTGGGCAAGAGCGACAGCGGCAAACTGGGCAAGATCGGCTGCTCGACCGTCAGCGGACCATAGTAACGCCTCGATGACCGCCTGCCGCAGTTGCGGATTGTGCCCAATCGCCGCCCGCAGATTGTCGACGAATGCGGCTCGGGTTTCTGCTGGACGATTAAGCAGACCGCGGTCGTGCCATCCTACGCCTTGACCAAAAAGTTCAAGCAATAAACTGGCTACATCGCGCACTTTGGCCATCGCCTCGATTGCCTGCGCCATCTCTAGGCGATGGTGGATAGTCTCCTGAGAGTATTTCGAACGATCGCCCTCTCGCTCAAACGTCGCATGTGGACCAGCATAGTCCGGCCGCACATGCAGGATCGCTTGTAACGAAACCCAAGCGGTCCAACCCATACCGCGACCAAGCGCACAGAACAAAGATGTTGCCAGAGCGAGGTCGTCCCTGTCGCGGTTACCGCGTTCGACAAGTGCCGCAACTAGTGCTCGTGCCACCGAAATCGCGTTTGGTGCGAGTTCGTCTAGGACTCTCTCGAGTTGAAATGCGTAGTGTTGTCGCGTCGCAATGGAAGCCGCGAGCCGGTTGAAAAGGGCAGCTTCGGACCGGAGTTTGGGAAACGCGCTGAAAACAGATGAGGATTGATAACTCTCTAACGCCCAATCGACAAGCGACTCGACGAAATATGGCCAACGTCGCTCGACATGGGCCGTTACCCGGGTGCGGATAGTGTCGATATGCATTCCATTTCGGCAGAATGCCTCGATAAGATCGAGCAATTTCATGACGACCGTGGCATCCACGTGAGGATCGGCCGCCGAATTTGCTAATGCAGCCGTTGCCGCAATAACCTCGTCCACGCTCGGTCCTTGATCCTCATCGATTTCGATAGGTCGACGTGGCGTTGGACCCCCACGTTCAGGGACGAGGCGCGCGATCACTGCTCGAAGCATGTCGAGTTCTATGGATATGCTTTGGGCGTCATTACTCCTATCTGCAATCATATTTGGCCATCGTTCTCATAGGAATACTCGCGGAACTACAGGCGAAGGCTTGGCAACCGGTAACACGTTGGCCTTCATTTCTTTGTTCCTTCAGGATTGCACAATCCTCGCGAGCGAAACAGGTCCATCGCGCCCATCAGGACAATATTGGCATTGGTGAAGTTGCCAAGCTGGTCCTTCACGCGATAGCTCCATTTCTCGCCATGCAGGAGATTGTTGCGCAAGCGATAGATAATGATCAGGAGGGCAGCAAGTGCTTCAGCGTTTCCTGCGTCCGTTCCGCACAATACGTTCTCGACGTCGATACGGCCGCTATTCTTGCCTTGAAAACGCAGGCCATCGAAGTAATGGGTCGCCTTGCCATCCGCGAAGTAGCGGGCCTTGAAGTATTCGAGCGCGCCGTTGAACGGTTGCAATTCCAAGATCGATATGGTTGCCGCCTCGGCGACTTTCGCTTTAATCTCGCCCACGCTGGCGTTGTTTTCGAGGACCCATTCCTCGAAGAAGCTCCATAGCAGGCAAAACTCATTGATTGCCGCTACTTCTGGTAGCGTGAGATCAGAGTATCCGTGGGCGTTGGCCTTCAGCCATTGCTGGGCAACTGACATGTTCTCTACTCCAAACGCAATTCAAGGTCGCCTAGCACCTGCAGTATCTCAGGGAAGAACAGAACCCGTCAATGATGATCACATTACGCTGAAGATCAAGGCACGGAATTTTCAGTGAATTCCCATGAGCTGGCAGGAGACGACGGTTCGATATGGTTCAAGAGCAGTATTTATTTCATAGGCTGCGGATGTTCGATTGGCGGTGTCAGAGCGTGGACGTTGAGGCATCGGCCCCTTTCGCGTGGTGCAGTTAGTGCATCTTCTTCCTGCTTTCCTCTGGATAATATGACTCGCAGCTTCTCTCTCGCCTTGGTTGCTGGCAAGGGGCGTTCCCCTTTTGAAATGCCAGGAATGCCAATGCCGAACGTTGCCCTCTATGCCCGATACTCCTCCGATCTTCAGAGTCCGCAGTCGATTGACGATCAATTCAACCTTTGCCGCCAGTTCGCAGAACGTCAGGGTTGGAAGGTCGCCGGGTACTATCGCGACGATGCCATCTCGGGCGCCAGTATCCGCGGCCGGGAGGGAATTACCCGATTGCTGGATGATGCGCGGGCAGGGCGGTTCGACACCTTGTGTGCCGAGGCACTCGACCGAATTTCTCGTGATCAGGAGGACATGGCTCATATATACAAGGCGCTTCAATTTCGGGGAATTGCGCTGCATACGGTGGCCGAAGGACTAACCGACGAGATGCATATCGGCCTTAAGGGCACGATGAATGCGCTGTTCCTCAGGGATCTGGCCGAGAAGACCAGACGAGGCCAACGCGGACGGATCGAGAAAGGCCGTTCAGGCGGAGGTCTCGCCTACGGCTATGACGTATCCAGTGATGGTGAAGACGGTGCCGGAGGCCGCTGCATAAACGAGCGGCAGGCGATTATCATCCGTCGCATCTTTGCAGCTTTTGCCAGGGGAGAGACGCCCAATGCCATTGCGACGGCGCTGAACCGGGAGACTATTCAGGGGCCGGGCGGGCATTCCTGGGGCGCCACCACCATTCGTGGGCACCGGGCGAGGGGTACCGGTATCCTCAACAATGCCCTTTATCGCGGGGAGCTCGTCTGGAATCGCCAGCGTTTCATCAAGGATCCAATCACTGGAAAGCGTCAGGTACGCCTAAATCCGGAGACGGAATGGGTCATAAAGGATGTTCCCCATCTGCGGATTATCGACGAAGTCTTATGGCAGGCAGTCAAGGACCGGCGACAGGGGGCGGAACGGCGTCATGGAGGTGTTCGTGACGGTGTCTGGAAATCCAGAGAGGCCCGGGTTCTTGGCCTCAAGATGGCTCCCTCAAACCTCTATCGTCTCCTGACGTGTGCGCAATGTAGTGGCGAGTTCTGTAACGTGGGCAGGGATCGCTACGGCTGTGCGGAGCATTACCGACGAAAGACCTGCGGTAACGGCAAGACGGTCCAACGAAGAGTGATGGAGGCAGCGGTCAGAGATATTCTTGCCGAGATTGCCATGTTGATCACCCATCATGCCGACGCGTTGACCGACGACGAGCAGGTGAACGCCGATGAGCAGAGCCGCCAGATGCAAAGGGACCGACAACAACTTGAGAAGATTGACCGACGACTTCAGGGACTGATGTCCGCCATCGAGGACGGACTATATACGCCAGCCTTGAAGACGCGCTTCCAGCAGCTCGAGGATCAAGCCGAAAGCCTGCGAGCGAGATTACAGGTAAGCGCAAGGATGTTGATGCCTGCAAAACGGGAAGCAGGACGGAAGTGGAACGAACTGCAAACTTTGATTGCCAGATTGCAGGCGAGCGACACGGAGTATGATGTCCTGCAGTTCAAGCGGATGGTCGGAACGATCAACGTCATTCCCGGAACGGCTCGCAGAACTTCCAGGTTCTCGCCGGCGTGGCAGCCATTGAATAAAACCATGAAATAATAATAGCTGTCCGCCAACTTTTGTTTCGCAACTCAATTGTTTCCAGCATCTATTTCAATTTTCCCAGCTGCTCGTTCGTTCTCGTTAGTGAAACATACCGCCCATAGCCTGCGGCGTCGTGCGCATAGGGCCGCGACATTTCAGGAGAACGATAATGACGCAACAGCAATCAATACCGCTGGCCGGAAGCATTCGTACATGGCTTAACGACGGTTCTGCGATGCCGCCCTGGGTTTGCGATCGAATAACGGAAGACAAGTCACCCAACGGATCTTTCCTGATTCCGACACCTCTCGGCACAACTCGCGTTCACGCTGGCCATGTTGTCATCGAACATGGTGGCAAGTTGTGGTGCCGCGAACCGGAGGAAGTTCCTGAACTTCTGGCGGGTTCACTGCCGAAATCGTTCCGGAAATCACGGCTATCGGCCCAGGGAAATCCGCTCAGTTTGGCACGAAAAGTAAAGCCGGTTCTGGGGGGAAGCGCGGAAGCGAACGGAAGATAGCCTTTGGCACGCCGCGTGGTACCATGCCAAGTATCGAGTGGGTGCATGTTACCGAACTGACGGTCGACAGTTCTTATCAGCGATCTATCGACAACGACGGATCGCGCCGCCTTATCGCTAGCATCGCCGCAAACTTCGATTGGCGGCTTTGTGCGCCTCTGGTGGTATCGCGGCGGCCTGACGGTTCAAGGGTAATCATCGACGGACAGCATCGTTGGGCTGCAGCCGTGCGCCGGGGAGATTTGCTGCAGTTGCCTTGCTGCCTTTTCACCTATGGCAGTCCAGAAGATGAGGCACGCATGTTCATTGTTGCGAACAGAGCGCGCAAGGCGATGAACCGTATGGATGACTTCCACGCGGCCCTTGCTGCCGGCGATGAGGATGCTCTGGATATTCGACGGCTGGTGTCTGAGGCAGGATTGGCTATCGCCCGAAGCACTTCGTCAACTGCATGGAAGCAGGAGATGTCACTTTTACGTCTTCGATTGCCACCGCGCTTCGCAGACATGGTGACGCAGTCGTTTCGGCTGCTCTGACCTGCATGGCTGAAGCATATAAGGGTGAACCACTTACACACGGTGCTTCGATCTTCGGTGCGCTCGTGCGTATCTATGCCAATCCCCCCGAGGGCTTTGATCCCGACGAACTCGTACCAACACTGAGGCGATTCCCCATGGCAGAATTGAGCGAGATGGTTCGGGATCAAAAGGGAGGTGATGCCCGCGCGTTCGCATTGTCAAAAGCCGTCATCAAAGCGTTGAATAGAGCAGATGCATGACCGTTTAATAATCATCTGCCGCGCTCAATGGGGAGCGCGGCAGACTGCACTTCAGGTATACAGGCTATTGTGCTTTCTAGAAATCAGAGTGGTAGTCAGGCCTTTCTGGCGTGCTGCAGAAGGGCGAACGTCATAATCGCAATCCGGTGCATCGTTTGGAAGAGAAAACAAACATCATAACTATACGGCTTTCGGAAGCGGACGCCGCAGTGCTCAAACGTGCAGCCGACCAATGCGGTCAGTCGCTGACGGAGTTTGCACATACCTCCATTTTACGATTCGCAGACGCCGTGATAAATGGGCGTTTGATTGCCATGACTCCAGAAGGGTTTTCGGATTTTTGCTTGGGCTTATCTGAACCGGGTGCCCCGGTTCCAGAAATGGTCGAACTGATAAATCGGCCAGTGCCTTGGGAAAGAGGACAGACTGCCGATAAGTGATTGACTTCACTGGTTGCTCGCCCCCTGGTTTGAAGGCGAGGTAGCTATGCCCATGTTGCAAAAAGTTCGCCTTGCGGGATGACGATATCTCTGGAAGCCATTGTTAAATAATCTGAAATTGCGCGATTTAAACCTGCAACCATCTTTACTTGCTTGGAGCGCAAGTAAAGATGAAAGCTCGCCCCCGCAACCAATATCTCCAAAAAAATAAACCAAATCTTATCGCTGGCACGAAGACTTCATCTTCACTGGCGATCGTTGCTCGTCGTCCTGTGGACCATAACCTGAAGGGTGAGGAGCATAGTAA
>Ga0308157_10003370_pt1 | contig 23438 bp, 19 predicted proteins | sample PhyBR1_FD_201035 | JGI IMG/M metagenome (GOLD analysis project Ga0308157, IMG submission 201035) | Phyllosphere microbial communities from UC Gill Tract Community Farm, Albany, California, United States - DLSLB.R1 | ecosystem: Host-associated > Plants > Phyllosphere > Unclassified | place: USA...
TACCTGCGTTATCTCCAGCTTCACCTCTATCAAGGATTTGACGGAACATTTCGATACCAGTTACAGTAGAAGTTAATTTATCTGCACCCATACCAATGATTTCAACAGGATCTCCTGTATTACAAACTCCAGTTTCGATACGACCTGTAGCAACAGTTCCACGACCTGTAATTGTAAATACGTCTTCAACTGGCATTAAGAATGGTTTTGCAGTATCACGCTCTGGCTCTTCGATCCACATATCAACTGCAGCCATTAATTCTAAAACTGTATCAACCCATTTTGGCTCACCGTTTAATGCACCTAAAGCAGATCCTTGGATAACCGGTCCGTTATCTCCATCATACTGATAGAAAGATAATAAGTCACGGATTTCCATTTCTACTAACTCTAATAATTCAGCATCGTCAACCATGTCAACTTTGTTCATGAATACAACCATACGAGGAATACCAACCTGGCGACCTAATAAGATGTGCTCACGAGTTTGTGGCATTGGACCATCTGTAGCAGCAACTACTAAGATAGCACCGTCCATTTGTGCAGCACCAGTAACCATGTTCTTAACGTAATCCGCGTGACCTGGACAGTCAACGTGAGCGTAGTGACGGTTAGCTGTAGCATATTCTACGTGAGATGTATTAATTGTAATACCTCTTTCTTTTTCTTCTGGAGCGTTATCAATTTGATCAAATGATTTAGCCTCTGAATAACCTGCATCTGCCAATACTTTAGTGATAGCAGCTGTTAATGTTGTTTTACCGTGATCTACGTGTCCGATAGTACCAATATTTAAGTGAGGTTTCGAACGATCAAAATTTCCTTTTGCCATGATCTGTTTAATTTAATCTTAGTTATATAATTAGTGTTCAACTTTAATCACCTTTGAGCCAACGACGGGATTTGAACCCGTGACCTCTTCCTTACCAAGGAAGCACTCTACCCCTGAGCTACGCCGGCAAAAAAGATTATTGTGGGGAGAGCAGGATTCGAACCTGCGAAGGTTTCCCAACGGATTTACAGTCCGTCCTCGTTGGCCGCTTGAGTATCTCCCCTTACCTGTTATTTTTACAACTTTTCTTGTTGAAGAGCCTTTGGAGGGACTCGAACCCACGACCTGCTGATTACAAATCAGCTGCTCTAGCCAGCTGAGCTACAAAGGCAACTTAAAAAAAGTCCGCTATTTCTAACGGACTGCAAATATATATACTTATTTAAAAAAATAAAAACTTTTTTAAGTTTTTTTACTTTTTTAATGCGCTTTAACTTTCTCTTTGTGTTTCACAAGTAATCGTTCTAAAGCATCTGCTCCCATATCAGCAGCTTCTTCAAAAGTTTTTGCTGTTTTCTTTACCACTAAATCATCACCAGGAATACGCACAATAATGTCTACCGACTTATTTTCTTTATCACTGGTATTTTCCGTACGCAAAGATACATCTATTCCTACAATTTTATCATAAAATTGCTGTAATTTTTCTAAACGCATGTTTAAAAAATCTACCAATTTTCTATCAACATTAAAGTTAACTGCTTGAACATTCACTTTCATAATAATACTATTTTTAAAGGGTTCATATTAAATCTTCTTCTTCGGTATTAAAACGCGGATGTGTTTTACTGTACATTTTTTTCAATTCTGCCAAACTTGTGTGCGTATAAATCTGGGTTGACGATAAACTTGAATGACCCAGCAATTCTTTAATTGTATTTAAATTAGCACCTGCGTTTAGCATATGTGTAGCAAATGTATGGCGTAACACATGCGGACTTTTTTTTCCTTTAGAAGTTACACCTCTAAAATAATTATTTATTAATCGATAAACAAATGTTTGATTTAAATTTTGCGTGTTTTTTAACAAAAAGATATTTTGACTGTAACCATCGCCAAACTGAACCCTGCGTTTTTCGATAAATTCTGTTAAAATATCGGCTACAGATGAAAGTATCGGAATAATACGTTCTTTAGATCGTTTACCCAAAACTTTTATTTCGCGTCGATTTAAATCGATATCGTGCAACTGTAGATTGATCAATTCGCTTTTACGGACACCTAACGTATAAAAGAGAACGATGATTACATAGTTTTGCAGTCCGAAATAATCCTCATCAAAATCAGCACGTTCTATTTTCTTCATTTCGTCTTCAGAAAAAGGTACCTGCAATACTTTTTTAATTCGCAAGGCTTTATGCGCCTGCAAAGGATAACTGCTTATAGTTTTAGTGATATATAAAAACTTGAAGTAACTTTTTAGCGATGCTATTTTACGGTTTATAGAATTGTTGCTCATTTTTTTTGACGACAATGATACAATCCAATTTCTTATGTGTTGATAAACTATTTCATTAACCGCAGAAACATCTTTTACAGTGAATTCTAAAAACGATTCTACATCGTTCACATAAGCATTTACGGTATGCAACGAAAAGTGTTTTTCTTTTAAAAGATAATCGTAGTAAGGTTTAATAAATTTTTCCATAAAAAAATCGCTAACCAAAGTTACCTTTAATTAGCGATTTTAAAAATATTATTTAAAAAACTTATTAGATTTCTACTGCATCTCTTAAGCCTTGTACATATTGTGCTTTTTGCATTTGAGCGCGTTTTGTTATAGAAGGTTTCGTAAAGTTTTTACGAGATCTTAATGCACGTAACGTACCTGTTTTATCGAATTTTCTTTTGTAACGTTTTAACGCTCTATCAATATTTTCTCCGTCTTTAATTGGAATGATCAACATAATTTATACACCTCCTTTCGTTATGGGTGCAAATGTAGGGATTTTTTTTTATTAGGAATTATGAATTTGAAATTATTTACGAAAAAAGCTTATAACGAACATTATGAAACCAAAGAACATTAGTATAAATCCTAGAATCAATGAAATTGTATTTAATCAGGTCCGGGCAAAACTGTCCAAGCTAAACCGTTTAAAACAAAACCTATTATAAAACTTGATAAAGAAACAAACAACCATCTTCTTTTCAACATCTTTAATTCATATAATTATCAAAAGTTTTTAAAGATCTAACTTCGAAATCTTCTTCAGACTCAACCTCTTGTTTAAATAGATTAAATTTTTGCTTATTTAAAAACTCTAAATCAACATCAGTTAAACCGATAGGTCCATTATGTTTTTCGGTAAAATAGAATTCACCTTCTAATTCAATAATGGCTTTTTCTAGTTCACATGATTCATTTTCAAAAAAGACAAAATGAAAATCAACAATTTCCTTTCCTTGAAACAGCTTCAAAATAGATTTAGGTAAATGTTGCGCATTCAAATATTCTTCTTCTATCTCTTCATCAAAAACACTAAACTCTTCATCATAATAGTACGGAATTGTAAATATAAGATCATTGTTCAATTTTATATAAGTTGTAAATTCCTGAAAATCGTACCCATTATCATTTACGTATTTAAACCTAATCTCTTTTATCTTTAAGCCAATTAGATCTTTTATAACTACTTTCATAAAAAAGTTTTAATTGAATATAAAAAAAGGAAAAACCATTACAGTCTTTCCTCTTTTATCTATTTTCTATTATCTATTATCTATTATCTAAAGTTTACTCTTTTAAAAGATTTCTTGAAATAACTAATTTTTGAATTTCGGTTGTTCCTTCGCCAATAGTACATAATTTAGAATCACGGAAGAATTTCTCTACCGGGAAATCTTTTGTATAACCATAACCACCGTGAATTTGGATTGCTTCGGTAGAAACTTTCACACAAACTTCAGATGCATACATTTTTGCCATTGCTCCTGCTGTTGTAACTGGTTTGTGGTTGTTTTTTAAATATGCTGCTTTGTGTAACAATAATTCTGAAGCTTCGATTTCTGTTGCCATGTCAGCTAATTTAAATCCAATTGCCTGAAATTCTGAAATTGGCTTACCAAACTGTACACGTTCTTTTGAATATTTTAAAGATGCTTCGTAAGCGCCTTTTGCAATTCCTAAAGACAATGCACCAATTGAGATACGACCACCATCTAAAATTTTCATTGCCTGGATAAATCCTTCACCAACTTCACCTAAACGGTTTGCATCAGAAACACGACAATTGTCAAAAATCAATTCTGCTGTTTCAGAAGCACGCATTCCCAATTTATTTTCTTTTTTACCTGATGAAAAACCAGGAGTTCCTTTTTCAATTACAAAAGCGGTCATTCCACGAGAATCACCTTTTTCGCCTGTACGAACAATTACAACGGCAACATCACCAGAAATTGCGTGCGTGATAAAGTTTTTAGCTCCGTTAAGAATCCAATCGTTACCGTCTTTAACCGCAGTTGTTGACATTCCACCAGCATCAGATCCTGTGTTATGCTCCGTTAATCCCCAAGCGCCAATCCATTCACCAGTTGCTAATTTAGGAATCCATTTTTTCTTTTGCTCGTCGTTTGCGAACGTTAAAATATGATTTGTACATAATGAATTGTGAGCCGCAACCGACAAACCAATTGAAGAATCTACTTTAGAAATCTCTTCAATTATGGTAATGTATTCGTGATAACCTAGACCAGATCCGCCTAATTCTTCAGGAACCAAAACACCCATATACCCCATTTCTCCTAACTTCTTAAATAATTCTACAGGAAAAGTCTGTGCTTCGTCCCATATCATAATATTCGGACGGATTTCTTTCTCTGCAAAATCTCTAATCGATTGTGCAATCATTGCCTGTGTTTCGTTGTATTCAAAATTCATCGTACTGTATTTTATCGTTGTTTTTTGCTTATTTTTCTAAAAAGCCAAATATAACCTAATTATCTTTAATTTGTCAAGTGGAAAATTATTAATTTTTTCTAAATCTTCAATTTTCAACAAATTTTCTTGTTTACTGCGATAAACCACAATTTGCCGAGCAATGTGACTGTTTATATATGGAATTTGAGCCAACTCTTCTTTTGTAGCTGTGTTCACATTTACTTTCTTAATTGTCGTAGAATTCTTAACCGAAGTATTCTGCTTTAATATTTTAACCGCTTCGGGACGCAATCCTTTTATAAAATCTATTTGATGGATCGATACAAACCCTCCTAATTTTTCGCGTTCATTAATAATTGCATTCGCATAATAATCACCAATTCCTTTTATGGCAACCAAATCTTCAACGGTAGCTTTGTTTAAATCGATATTTTTAAGAACAACCGGTTCATTATTTTCTGCATAAGTATTCGATTTTTTATTCTGTGTCCATTCCGGAAATTTAAAATAAGGCGAAATTTTATCAAGTACTTCCTTTGAAACTCCTGTAACCTGTTGAAACTCGGCAGCGGAATTGACATATTTTCCGGTGGATCTAAATTTCAGTAGTTTATCAATCTCGGCAGTGGTCATTCCTAATTTAAATCCTTTGTAATCAGTAATAAAATTCGGGTTAAAAGGTTGAAGATCGAATTTCTTCAACGCCACTTGCTTTAAACTATCAATTTGCAATTGTGTTTTGGCATCAACTTTATAATCGGCAGTTTCGTTAGTAAACGACTTACTTTTAATAATAAGTATAACAACCTGTAAAAGCACAATGATTACTACGAAAGCCACAAGACCTCTGCGTTGTTTGTTATTGAAATACGGAATTTGCGCTTTCATCTGTTCATTAATTTTATGCCAATTTCACAATTTAAACACCTTCTTAAATCGCAATAATTTTTCTTTAAAAACAATACCGACTGACTGTCTAACGATGAAGTTACGGAAACATGCAATTTTTGGAACATGTCGGTGGTGCTGTTTTTTTCCAAATCGATTGACTGATAATGCTGCAATACTTCTTCGATAATATCTCGTCCCAACTGCTGATGATACACGTATTGAAAAGGCAGTACCGTATTTATAAGCAACAAATTGTAAAACGATTGTGAAACCGTTTTCTTGCGAATTTTATGTTCTTTACCAAAAACATAATGCGTTTGCCAATAATCGGAAACCGGTGCTCCCAACAAATAATTGTTACGTGAAACACTTTCGGGATTTCGAATTAAATCAAACAAAAACGGCTGGTTATAAATAAATGACGCAAACTGAATTAAACGAATTGTCGGAAAATTATCTGGTCGCAATTTGTAGTAACTCGGCGTATTTACCGTTTGTTTTAAATTGTATTTCTGTTTTAAATACGTGTATGTTTTTTGCAGTGTTTTAATGTAATAATCTTCACTTTCTGATTCCAACAGATTGGCGGTTCCTAAAAACAACGCTTCTAAATGAACCAAATGCGCTTGTTCTTTACGAATAATTTTAAGAGGAAGATTTTTTGCAACTTCGTAAAAAACATCTCCGTTAATGTTCAACCCAAAATTTCGTAATAAAATGCGGTAGAAGGCTTCTTCCCAATTGTTGTTGGTCTGTTTCAACTCTTTTACAATGCGGTTGGTAAACTGCTCCAATCGTTCAACCATTAACTTTTCTTTCCACAAAAGCCAATCAAACGAATTAAACTTCTTAATGTAATCTTCGCAAAAAATGTACTGCGGATTTAATTTGAACTGATGATACGCATTAAAAACATCTTCTGAAACATAATCTTTTAAAACAATGGTAGGAATTTCGGTTCCGTTAGATCGTAAAACCGATAAATCGTTGTTCCAAACCACATGTAAAATTACGTTTTGATACGCCGGATCGATTTCATGATGATGCGCATACCAATCGGAAGCATTTATGTGCATTTCTATGTTTCCTGCCCATAATTGCCCGTCGATATAAACTTGTGCGTTAAAAAAATCCGGTCCTTCTGTTCCTAAATACAAACCGAAATCTTTTATAACAACTTCGTTATCCTGAACTGTTTTGAGTGAAGTATTGTTAAGCTTTTTGAATCTCCACACATAATGTAAAAAATCTTCCCGCATAATAAAAGCTTTTTATAAATATAAATTAAAATATTTAAACATCCTAACAATCAATACATTTGTAAAAATCATACTATGAAAAATCTGATTCTTATATTATTATCAAGTTTTACATGCTTATCGCAAGAAGCAATCACGGATATAGATACCGATATGAAAAACTGCCTACAAATTGCTAATTCTACAGCTGATCAAAGAAATTGCATAAATAATGCTTACGACAGTTGGGACAAGTTGTTAAATACTGAATATCAAAATCTCATTAATAAATTAAGAAAAGAAGAAAAGGAATTATTTATTGCATCGCAGCGAACTTGGATAAAATATAGAGATACGGAATTTAGTTTTATAAATAGTTATTACTATGATAACGATAAAGGAACTTTATTTTTTGTGATGGGTGATCATAAAAGGATGGAAATGATAAAAAATAGAACAAAAGAGATTCAAGAATTTATAGAAACTCTCGATAATTAAATTAAAAAAATATCCTCAATTACTTGAGGATATTTTATATTATTTGATATTATTAATGATATCGTATTTTGTAATGATATGATGTTTACCGTTACCTAAATCAACCAAAACAGCGTTGTTGTCTTTTGTGATCAGCTTTGCAACTTCTTCTACCGTGGTTTGTAGCGAAACAATTGGGTAAGGCTTGCGCATTAAATCTTTAATCGGTGTATCGGCAACATTGCTGTTGTTCACAAATGCGTTAAAAAGATCTACATCTTCCAACGATCCAACAAAACCATTGGTGTCAATTACCGGAATTTGCGATATTTTATATTTGCGGATTCTATCAATTGCGTGGCTTGCCAATTCTTCGGTACGAACAATTACCAAAGGTTTATCGATATGATTTTTGATTAAATCGTGCGCCGTAACAATTTCTTCTTCCAAATAACCGCGTTCACGCATCCAATCATCATTAAAAATTTTACCAATGTAACGAGAACCTGAATCGTGAAATAAAACAACCACCACATCAGTCGGTTTTAACTGGTCTTTCATCTGTAACAATCCTTTAATTGCCGAACCAGATGACATTCCAACAAAAATTCCTTCTTCTAAAGCTAATTTTCTACAGAAAACCGCCGCGTCTTTATCGGTAACTTTTGTAAAATGATCGATCACAGAAAAATCAACGTTCTTTGGAAGGATATCTTCTCCGATACCTTCTGTTACATACGAATACACTTCATTTTCATCGAAAATACCTGTTTCATGATATTTTTTAAAGACTGATCCGTAGGTATCAACTCCCCAAATTTTTACATCAGGCTTTTGTTCCTTTAAATATTTACCAACACCCGAAATGGTTCCTCCTGTTCCAACACCCACAATAAAATGTGTGATTTCACCATTTGTCTGATCCCAGATTTCCGGACCGGTTTGTTCGTAATTTGCCTTTGCGTTTGATGGATTATCATACTGATTAACATACCAAGAATTCGGCGTTTCTTCTGCCAAACGTTTTGAAACCGAATAATACGAACGTGGATCGGTTGGTTCCACATCGGTAGGACAAACCACAACCTTTGCACCAACGGCACGCAGAATATCCATTTTTTCTTTAGACTGTTTGTCGGTAATTACACAGATTAATTTATATCCTTTCACAATAGCAGCCAATGCCAAGCCCATTCCGGTGTTTCCTGACGTTCCTTCAATGATTGTTCCGCCTGGTTGTAAACGTCCGTCAGCTTCAGCATCTTCCACCATTTGCAAAGCCATACGGTCTTTACAAGAATGTCCCGGATTGAAATATTCTACCTTTGCAAACACCTTACAAGGCAGATCTTTTACAATTTTATTCAATTGAACCAAAGGCGTGTTCCCAATAGTTTCTAATATATTTTTTGCGTAGTTCATTACTGATAAATTTATGCAAAGATACAATATGCTTTTTAGAAAAGAAAAAAGTTGTATTACTACAACTTTAATTAAAGAAATTCCATTTCATACCCAATCTGAACGTTAAATCGCGGTAAGGATATGTTGGCGTGTTATAATAATTGTAACCTGTTAACATAGAATTGAAATGATCTACGTTAATATATATTTGGGCCGTTTTAATTTTCACATTCAAGAAGAAATCGAACATAGGAAAATTTCCTACTTTAACTTGATCCTGCACCACAAAATCGCCCAAAACCGGGTGGTATTCGTTGGCATAATATTTTGTAAAATAATTAAAGATGAAACCTGTTTGAAAAAACAAGGCTTTGTTAAAGGCATAATCTTGAAAGTAAACCGTATTTCGTGTCACGATCTGCGGAACGTTCAAAATAGCATCGTCCTGAACTACTTGTTGAAACATTATGGTATTATCAAGTCCCCATTTGCCAAAAGTAAATTCTTTTTGAGCCTTAACCATAAAATAGTTGATCACCTTACCGTATTGTTCAGGCGTTACCAATAACTGGGTAAATCTGCCGTTTACATCAACTGCCGTTGCGTTGTTAGTGAAATATAACTTATCTGTAATTAACTGATACGTTCCTTCCAGATTAATAAATGGTGAGCTAACCTTTGCATTTAAGGTGCTGTATTTTTCGTTAGAGAAATCGTTCAGCCAATTTAAACCAATGTATCCACTTTGAAAAAACTGATAGGTATAATCGGGAATTTTGCTTTCTAATTGATACGTAGCTTCAATTCCGTATGATTCATTCAGGTTAAATGCTGCATTAATTTTTAAATCTGTCAACGATCTACCAACAACAGACTGTTTAAAATAAGCATCGGCAATCACATGCTCCTTATTCAACATATAAGATCCACCAAGCGTTATGATATCATCTTTTAACTGATTTGGAATCTTGTTTGAATTCTCATCAAAAACAATAGATTCGTATCGATGCGAGAAATTATAAATCCCTGCACTCACAGCAAATAAACCTATCGCTTTAGAATCGAATGCCAGATCAAAAGTATTTTCAAAACGTGTATGACGTACTTTATCGTAAATGCCCAAAGCAAAAGTTTCTCCAAAATAAGCATCGCGATCTAAAAATGGTTTTGAGTTTGCCTGCTGATATACGTTTGAAAAATATTCGTACGTAAACTGATGACGTAATAATGCTTTGTTATTTTCAGATTTGTTGAATTGAAAACTATGATCGAAATACCCACGTAAACCTTTAAACAATGTTTTAGCGTCGGCAGTTTGAACCCTTAAATTTTCCCGATTATTAAAAGGTTCGTTAGAAGAATCAAAATTGTTTGTAAACACCAAACCGCCATTTTCTTCGTTTGAAATATCTTGAAAAGTGATGTGATTTTTAAACTGATAACGTTTGTTCTTTGTAAAAAAGCTCGATCCTATTCTAAAATTTCCGTTAGACGTCAACTGATTTACATATTTTCCTTGTGAACGCAAACCTCGATAACCTAAAAACACATTGAATTGTTCCGAAGTATTCATCGTAATTAACGCATCCAGATTTTGTCCTTTACCAGTAACGCTACGATAAAATAATTCTGATGCCGGTGTAGGAACACTGTAATAACTTATATCTTCTTTATTTAAGTAAGAAAATCTGCGTGCGTTGAAACCAACATTTATTGTATTGTTTACATTTAATACATTGGGATCTAATGACTGAAACGTTTGTCCGTCGTTATTAAACTGAAGCTTTCCAAAAGTATCATCGCGCAAATAGTTAAACGCGTATTGTTTTTTAAGATTTAGAATAGTATCAAAAGTTGACGCTCCTTTAATTTCATTGAATATTTTATATTGGGATATAGGCGCAACCGTATCACCAGCTTTGGTAATGATTTTCTTCACCTTTAAAGAATCGTTATCAGACAAATTTACCGACGAAAAACGATCTACCGAATTAGCCGTACCAACTCTTGTCGTATTTAACGTATTCCCTGATTTAATTTTTTGACCTGATTTTCTTACTTGTCCAAAACAAGTAACAGAAAAAAACAGCACAAAAGCCAAAATAAAACGCATAGATGCAAATTTTACACAAAAGTACATTTTTTTAGCAACTATACTATATAAAAAAAGAGATGCTTTCGCATCTCTTTTTAAACTATTTAAAACTACTGATTAATAACCAGGGTTTTGTGAATCAGCGGTTAATGTATTATTACCATTCATTTCACCTACAGGTATAGGCAACGTCATTCTATGATCGTTAGCTGGCAAATTACAAGCACCATTAACTGCACAATCTTTAGAATATCTAGTAAAACCAGGAGAACCTGCTTTCACTCCTAAACGTTTCATATCTAAATAACGGTATCCTTCAAAAGCAAACTCAACTCTACGCTCATTTAAAATAGCATTAAAAGCCGATTGCTGACTAGTAATAGAAGGCATAGAGATTCCAGCTACATTTCCTACTTTAGCAGGAATCCATCTGTTAAATCTTAGTGTATAAAGAATTGAATAAACATTGGTACGGTCACCTACAAGATCATCCGGATCAGTTGAACTAGCAGTCAACTGTCCTTTAGCCGCACGTGCTTCTGCCATAGCTAATAAAATATCCGCTGTTCTAAAAAGATAAATATCATTCTTAAGGTCTGCACCAGAAATACCAGGATACTTACCAATTAGTAAAACATCTTTAGAGTTATAATCGGATTGACTTGCAGTTTCATAGTTTAGCAATACTTCTGTTCCGTTAGGTGAGTTACCAACAACACCTAATAGACTTGCATTATATCTAACATCATCTCTAGATTCCCCTTCTGTTTCACCAATACGTTGACCAGCATATAACGTACCTGTTTTAGCAGCATCCAACTTATCTAATTCATTGTATAATGATCGTCCCATTTCATAGAAGAAAGAACCATTATTTCTTTGAGCCCTTACCGAGTACCAAATTGAAACAACACTTGGACCTGAGTTAGGAGTTACTTTAGATCTGAATATAACCTCACCATTTGATCGAACACTTGGAGTCTTAGAAAACGCATTCGAGTACTCACCAGCTCCATCAAGACCACTTAATGTATACGCAGTCATTACTCGCTCTCCATAAGTTAAAACATCATCCCACTGCTCTGTCATCGAAAACAATTTAACTCTTATCGCATCAATCACCCCTGCATTCACATAATCCATGTTTCTCCATCCAGTACTTGTTCTATTTTGTTCAGCACGAACCAAATCAGCCAAAATAAAATCTTTCACCTGTTTTACCGTATTTCTTGGTAAAGAGTATGAATAATCCAATGGTGGTACATGATCTAAAATAATGGCAGACATACCAGACTCATTGGTATAATTAGGCGTAAAATACGCAAACAATTTATAATGTGCATAAGCTCTTAAAACATATAATTCTGATAAATTATTTCTATGAGCATTTGCTTCAGCAGAATTCTCAGCCATCAATTTTTTTGAAATAACCTCTAATCTGTTAATACGGTTAATCATCGTATAATAACTACCCCACAAAGATTCCGCATAGCCATTATTAGATTCCATTAAAAAACCATACTGACCATTGATTAATCCTTGCCCGCCATTGTTCAAGCCAATCGCAACCTCGTCTGTAAATACAGACCCTAAACTAATTTCAGTCGTAGCTGGAATAGAAGCGTAAATTACATTAAGTCCTCTTTCAACATCCTGCGCTTTTCTAAAAGCCTCATATTCATCATATATAACGCCTTTTTCTGGGATATCATAAGCATCACTACAAGAAGACACTAATCCTCCGATAGCAAATAATAATATTAATACCTTATTTTTCATCTTAAATTTCTTCTTTAATTATTAAAACTGTACCTCTACACCAAATGTAATGGTTTTCGGTGTTGGATACTGCGATTGATCAGATCCACGATTACTCTCAGCATCCCAACCTTTCCACTTAGTCCAAGTAACAAGATTTTCAGCTTGACCATAAACTCTCAAGCCTGACAATTTCATGAATGCCAAATCTTTCTTTTTAAAATTATAGCCTAAAGACAAATATCTTAAACGCACATATGAAGCATCACGAATGTTTTTATCTGAATTATTTTGATATGGTAAGTTTGATGCGGTTACTGATGGCATTGATGCATTTCTATTAGTAGGTGTCCAATAATCATACATATCACGAGACATGTTCCAGTTACCAATATTATCAGAATTGGTTAATGAAGCATAATCATAATCAAATCTCCAAACGTCTTGAACAAATGTAAATGAAGAAGACATAAACCAACCTTTATAATCAACATCTAGACCAAAACCACCTTGATATTTAGGTATAAAACTTTTTCCTGTAAACTGTCTGTCTGCATCTGTGTAGCGCTCTGATGTGTTACCATCTTTGTCAAAGAACAATAAATTACCATTTTCTGGGTTTACACCTGCGTATTTAACTAAATAATATTGACCATACATATCCCCTTCACGGAAAACAGTTAATCCGCCATCCCAAACTACTCCGTTTTCATCAGCACCAGCTAATTCAACAAACTCATTCTTATTAGCCGATCCGTTAGCGTTTAACGTAATTCTTAAATTTTCATTGCGTACAACATCGCCTGCGATTATTAATTCTACACCACTATTCTTCATACTTCCGATATTATCAGAAATACTAGTAGAACCATGAATTGCAGACATAGGACGAGATTGGTATAAATCTTTTGTTGTTTTTTGATAAACATCAACAGAACCTCTTAATCTGTTACTCCATACACCAAAATCAACACCAATATTTGCTTGCTCAATTGTCTCCCACTGTAAGTTAGGATTAGGGATTCCTGACAAATAAATAGATGGTTGATCATTATAAGAAATTCCAGTTAACGAATAAGTTTCTCTAAATAAAGATGCTCCACCGAATAAACCTGTTCCTAAAATATCCTGATTACCTGCTGTACCATATGAACCTCTTAATTTCAACTCATCAAAAATTGAATTTTCCATAAAAGCTTCTCTGTTAATATTCCAGCGTGCAGCTGCAGACCAAAAAGTACCCCATCTGTTTGTTTCTGCAAAACGGAATGAAGCATCTCTTCTTAATGTTAAACCTACACCATACTTCGAATCATAATCATAATCAGCTGTTCCAAAATAAGAAAACAAGCCTGATTCTGCTACACTTTTAGAAATTTCAGGAACATAATAATCCTGATCATTTCCATCGCCTATCCAACCAGTTCCAAAGCCTGGACCTGAAAAATATGGATCCAATCCATTTTGTGTTAAAGATGAAGATGAAAAATGCCCTTTTAAGTACTCTAAATAAGCACCAGCTCTAACTTCATGCTTTTCATTAAAAACTTTATTCCACTTCAAATTAGTAGTCGAAGTAAAAGAAACTCTTCTTGATCTAGCATCAGTTTCAAATCCAGTATATTCCTGAACAGGTGGCCCTTGTTCTCTAAAAAGCTCAGAGTTAAATGCCGCAGGAGATTCATAAGTAGTACCAACTATCTCTGTATAATCTACACCAATATTAGTTCCTATACTAAATCCTTTTCCTAAATCATAGTTAATTCCACCACTCGCAATCATTTTAAATTCGTCAGAGTAATTTCTAAAATTATCCAACTGATCTAAAATTAAAAGCGGCGCTAATTTCACTAAATTTTGATTATTCGGACTTGCTGAATATACATCTAACAAAGAGTTATAAGAATCACCTTTAACATATTGTCCAGGATAGAAATAAGGCACACCTCTCATTGCTCCAATAATAGGATTGTAGTTGATTGCACCAGTACCTAAATTAACTGCAGAATTAGACCTTGAGTAGTTACCCGTAAGGTTTGTGTTGTACGTTAATCTGTTATCAGCACTTTTACCATTAAGGTTACTTCTAAAGTTGAATCTTTTTAAATCTGTGTTTTTTAAAGCTCCTTCATGGTTAGTATAACCAATAGAAGTAAACTGACTTAAATTTTTACTACCGCTTGAAAAAGACACCGTATGATTTTGGATAATAGCATCTCTAAAAAATGTATCCATCCAATCTGTATTGCTTGCATTGTTAATTTGTGTATTACTCCAACGCGTATTATTTTTCTGAGTTTGATTTTCAAATCTCATTAACTCAGCTCCATCCATAAGATCATACTTATGTTTTTGCAAAGAACTAACACCTACATTACCTACATACTTTATTTGTAAATCTTGTTCAAATGACGCTCTTTTCGTTACTACGTTAATTACACCATTTGCTCCACGATTACCATAGATAGAAGTTGCGCCTGCATCTTTTAACACTGTAACACTTTCGATATCATTAGGATTGATACTTCTAAAGTTTGCAGTTGCCATTGGCACACCATCAATTACATATAATGGCTCTACATTTCCATTAATAGATCCAATACCACGTAAAATTACTGTAGTGTTAGAAGAACCTGGCTGTCCAGACCCAGTAGAAATATTTAAACCAGGAACCTGACCTTGAAGAGTTTGAATAAACGAAGCATTTGGACGCCCTTCAATTGTTTTTGAAGTCACTGTACTAGCGGCAACATTTGATTTTGGCTTTGACGTAGTACGATAAGTATCTACTACTATATCCTCTAGTATATTACTCTCGTCTTCAACTAATGTTACATTCAATACACCAGAATCAGAAACAGTAACTGTAGTGGACTTATAGCCTTCATAAACCACCTGAACTTTATCACCCTTCTTTAAATTCAATGTATACTTCCCTTCGTCGTCTGTATCTGTACCAAGATTGGTACCTACCAACATAACCGTAGCCCCCGGGATAGGGTCACCGTCTTGTGTCTTTACAACTCCTGTAACCTGCTTTCCTGGCTGTGCAAAACCTACTTGCATAATCAGAGCAAAGAACAGAGTTAAAATCCAAGTAAACTTTGATCTCATATTAATTTAATTTGAATTAGTTATGCACAAATCTACATCTTTTTTATCTCCTAACAAATTTTTAACAATAAAAATACGTATATAAAAACAAAAAGCCCAGCTAAATAATTCAGATGGGCTTTTTATAAACATTAAAAAAAATTATTTCTTTACAATTTTAATTGTTTGATTGATTTCACCATTACTCAACTTAAGTAAATAAATACCGCTGTTTAAAAAACTAATATTCACACTTGCCTCATTGGTATTATTAAACAAATCATTGTTTTCATAAACTTGTTTTCCGCTCATATCAAAAATTTGAGTATTCGCTCCTACAATACTAGCTAAGTCTGCTTTTAAAGTAACTATATCATTTACTGGATTTGGATAAACGACTAAGTTATCAAACTGCTGTTCTTTAACAGAAACTGTTTCCCCTACACCGCTAACAATCAAAGAAAATTTTTGACTCCCGTTTGTTAATGTCCCCTTGTGAGTCACACGAATGGTGTAAGTACCTGCTCCTGCCAACTGGGTAGCAGCTCCTTTATACTCTACAACCTCAATTGGATCTACATCATTATCTTTTCTTGTAGCAAGAAGAGTAACATCTTTAGTTAGTGCCCAAGGCAATGCTTCATCCCCATTTGGTCTTATAATTCTTAAATCCAGATCATTTACCAATACCGGCGTAATACTATTATCAGCTGCAACTGTATTCCCTGCCGGGTCAGTCCAAGCCAATGCCGCTCTTAAAACGGTAGTCCCATCGGTTTTAACTTGTATTTCATATACAGATCCATTGCTAAGTGTTTCCTCAATCACTTTACTATTATCTATAGCAGGCTTAGAATCTCTTAATATTTCCGCACCTTTACGTGCATTAATCAATCCCCAACCAAAACGGTGATCAGGACCATCTGTTAATCCAGCTTCATCCGCACTAATTGCCATCAACGCTTTCACAGTTGCTGCGCGCATTTTAACTCTTGTAGGATACAAAACTTTATAATAGTGCTGCCACAAACCAAAAACTCCCGTAACAGAAGGAGCTGCCATTGAAGTACCCTGCATAATATCTGTATCACTAACGCTTCCAATACCTAAAGATTTAACTCCCACTCCTTTTGCAGAAATATCCGGTTTAATTCTATAATCATCTGTTGGCCCCCATTGACTAAAACTAGACATTATAACATCTGAAGCCTGTGTGTAATTAGTAACACCTTCTACCGCTGCAACAACTACTGCATTTTTAGAAACAGCCTCACCTTCCATTAAATCAGCACCACCACGAGCAACATTAAAATAAACCATAGCTGTACCTGCTGCGTTAGGCAAACCGTTTCTCGCGTTTCCTGCAGCAATTACAGGCAAGTAATTATCCGCAGTAAACAATAATTCATCTAACAATCGTGCACTGTTTGTGTATTTACCAAAAACACCAGGATTATTTTGGTAATTCGCCAAAACATAATTTGTTCCATACGAGTGATTTGAAAGCAACAAACCTTGTCCTGACTGTGCAATCATTTCAGGACGGTCACCATTATAGTCGTTTGACCATAAAAGAGCCTGGGGCGCCATACCTTTAAGGTCATTTATAACCCCGTTTGCTGCCATTGTTCCCGCAACATGGGAAGCATGATCATCAATAGTGGTATTATTATCTTTAGGAGTAACTCTAGAAGCCCCTATAGACTGATGCCCAGCGTATACGGCTCCACCATCCCAAATACCTAAAATAATTGTTTGCCCCTCAATCGTTACACCTCCAGTAGCGGTTCCGTTATGCACATGTTGAACTCTCGCTGTTTGAATCGAGGACTTTGTTGCGGTATTATTATAACTTGTATAGTATCTTAACTCGTCTTCAGTTCCGTCAATTATGCCTTGCAAACTGAACTTCTTCCCTTCTGAATCAACCCCAGTAATAGGAAGCCCATTTTTTCTAGCTATTTGTACTGCTTTTTCATACCCCTTCTCATAATCCTCCCTAGCCTGCTTCTCTAAACTTTTCAGTTTTTCTAAATCGTAATCCTTTATTATCAGCTGTCTTTCTTCAGGTGTTTGTGCATTTGCTGCATATCCAGAAAGCATTAAAACTATAAATAGTTTTGTAATTTTATTTTTCATTTTATTTAAATATTAATCATAATACATTTAAGATATCAAATTTATGTAAATTTGCTGTGATTTTTATTTTTTTATTAAATTATTGTATTATTTAACATTTTGTTATGTTATTAAAAGCGTATAGCAACTTACAGATCGAGGTTGGTACTGATGAAGCCGGCAGAGGCTGTCTTGCAGGTCCGGTTACAGCGGCGGCTATTCTTATTAACGATAAATTGGAAAATGAACTGATCAATGATTCTAAAAAATTGTCAATTGGTTCAAGGAAAAACTTACGTTCGTTTATTGAAAAACACAACAGCTTCTTTAGCATTGCTCATGTTTATGAAGACACTATTGATGAAATAAATATTCTAAATGCATCTATTGAAGCGATGCATAAAGCAATTTCTACTTTGAGTTTTGAACCTGAATTCATTATTGTTGATGGAAACCGATTTAAACCTTACCAAGAAATTCCGCACGAAACCATTATTAAAGGTGACAGCAAGTATTTAAGTATTGCAGCTGCATCTATTCTGGCAAAAACGTATCGTGATGACTATATGCTGCAACTGCATGAAGAATTCCCGATGTATGGCTGGAACACTAATATGGGTTATCCGACCAAAAAGCATCGAGCCGCCATTTTAGAATACGGACCGTGTAAATACCATCGTAAAACTTTCAGGCTTTTACCGGAACAACTGGTATTGGATTTAAATAAATAAGGAGTGAAAATTCACTCCTTATTATATTATACAAATTCGGCTTCAAAAAGCTCTTTAAAATAATGTAAAATTTTTTGCTTTACTTCTTCTTCATCTACCTTTTCAACACCCAATTCTACATTTAAAGAAGCGACTGCTTTTCCGCGAATACCACACGGAATAATATTATCGAAATATCCCAAATTGGTATTTACATTCAATGCAAAACCATGCATGGTAACCCAACGTGACGCACGCACACCCAAAGCACAAATTTTTCGAGCAAACGGAGTCCCAACATCTAACCAAACTCCGGTTTCGCCTTCGCTTCGTACACCTTTCAAACCATAGTCTGCCAATGTTCTAATAAAAACATCTTCTAAAAAACGTAAATACTTGTGTATATCGGTAAAAAAATTATCTAAATCTAAAATCGGATATCCAACAATTTGCCCGGGTCCGTGATACGTGATATCTCCCCCGCGGTTTATCTTATAAAAAGTAGCATCTTTTGCAGCCAGCTGTTCATCATTCAAAAGTAAATTTTCTAAATCGCCACTTTTACCCAATGTATATACGTGCGGATGCTCTACAAACAACAAATAGTTAGGTGTTTCTTTGGCATTAGCTTCATCTTTACGATTTTGCGATTTTATATCTAAAATTCCCTGAAACAATTCTTCCTGATAATCCCAGGTATCTTTATAGTCTTTTAATCCTAAATCCTGTATTTGAACTTTTTTATTCATTTTAATGCTGTGTTTATCTGTTGTATTTGGGATTGTTCAAAATTACCAAAGCGCCAATAACTCCCGGAACCCATCCTGCCAATGTCAGCAAAAGCACGATTATGATCGATCCGCATCCTTTATCAAAAACAGCAAAAGGCGGTAGAAAAATGGCTAATAAAACCCTCCAAAAACTCATAGTATTTCCATTAATTAATAATCTTACAAATTTAATCAATTAAAAACAATGTCGCATTTAAAAATATTCAAACAAAACTTATCAATCAACTAAAAAATAATTAATTTTGCAGGTTAAATAAAGAAAATATAAATTTTATGCAACTTTCAGAACAAGAAATCATCAGAAGAGAAAAATTGGGCAAGTTACGTGAACTTGGCATCAATCCTTATCCCGCAAATTTGTTTCCGGTAGATCATACATCGAAGCAGATCAAGGAAACTTTTGAAGAAGGTAAGAAGGTTGTAACTGCCGGCAGATTAATGAGTGTGCGCGATCAGGGTAAAGCAAGTTTTGCTGAAATTCAAGATCAGGAAGGCAGAATTCAGTTGTATTTAAACCGTGATGTTATCTGCACTGGCGAAGACAAAACGTTGTACAACACTGTATTTAAAAAGTTAACCGATTTAGGCGATTTTATTGGTATTGAAGGCGAATTATTTACTACGCAGGTTGGTGCAAAATGTATCCGTGTGGAGAAATTTTCGATCCTTTCTAAAACATTACGCCCGTTACCGTTGCCAAAAACCGATGAGGAAGGAAATGTATTTGATGCCTTTACCGATCCGGAATTGCGTTACCGCATGCGTTATGTAGATTTAATCGTAAATCCGTTAAACAAAGAAATTTTTATAAAACGTACCAAATTATACAATGCCATGCGATCGTTTTTTAACGACCGCGGTTATTTAGAAGTTGATACTCCGGTTTTACAGTCGATTCCTGGTGGTGCAGCGGCTCGACCATTTATTACGCACCACAATGCGTTAGACATTCCGTTGTACATGCGTATTGCAAACGAATTGTATTTAAAACGTTTGATTGTTGGTGGATTTGAAGGTGTTTACGAGTTTTCTAAAAATTTCCGTAACGAAGGAATGGACAGAACACACAATCCGGAATTTACGGCAATGGAAATTTACGTTGCTTACAAAGATTACAACTGGATGATGGAGTTTACCGAGCAATTGTTAGAACATTGCGCCATAGCAGTTAACGGAACAAGCGAAGCTACTTTTGGCGAACATAAAATCAACTTTAAAGCACCGTACCAACGTATTACCATGCGTCAGGCGATTATTGATTTTACAGGTTTTGATATTGATGGAAAAACCGAAGACGAAATTCGAGAAGCTGCTAAAAGCATGAATATTGCTGTTGATGACACCATGGGTAAAGGAAAATTGATTGATGAAATTTTTGGTGAAAAATGTGAAGGAAACTACATTCAGCCAACATTTATTACCGATTATCCTAAAGAAATGTCGCCACTTACAAAAGAACACAGAGATAATCCGGAATTAACCGAGCGTTTTGAGTTGATGGTTTGTGGTAAAGAGATTGCAAATTCATATTCAGAATTAAACGACCCTATTGATCAGCGTGAACGTTTTGAAGATCAGTTGAAATTATCTGAAAAAGGTGATGATGAAGCCGGACAGTTTATTGATGAAGATTTCTTGCGTGCATTGGAATTTGGTATGCCACCAACAGGTGGTTTAGGTATTGGTATGGACCGATTGATTATGTTTTTAACCAACAACCCATCAATCCAAGAAGTGTTGTTTTTCCCGCAAATGCGCCCAGAAAAAGCTGCACCTGCTTACGAATTAACCGATGACGAAAAAATAATCATCAGCATTTTAGAAGCGAACCAAAACAAACTGGCTATTGTAGCGTTAAAAGAACAAGCTGCTTTAAGCGGTAAAAAATGGGACAAAGCCATGAAAGCTTTAGCTTCATACAACCTAACCAAAGTGGTTACAGAAAACGAAGAAAAAGTAGTGGAGTTTGTATAGGCAAACTTGAAAGCTTCACATATAAAACAGGGGTTTGACTTAATCAGTCAAACCCCTGTTTACTTTATAAGGCACTTTAAAAAAACAAGTAATTTAATTAGGACAATGGAAATTTTACTTGCCTTTAACCTGTACTTAGAGCCCTATTTACAGACTGTGTAAGATTATCTACCAGCAAGCCTAATATCTCATCCATCAACTTAAGATCTTTCTTTGAGGTGCGTGCAAAATCATGGTTAAACTGCAAACGATGCTTTATAAACCCAAAAAAGTTTTTATCGTTGTATTTATCAAACAGGAACTCTACCTTTTCCAGCTGCGGCTCAAGATGCACAATAAGTTTCCACAAAATAAACGGAGTGGCATAATTGGGCAGGTATGAAGATTTTGAAAAAACCAATGTACGAAAAACCCTCATATGCGTATGGTTAAACAAAAGCTCTGCACCTTCACTATTTTTCTTACCCTCTTTGCGTACAGCCAAATAACTTTCGTATATTACTTTTGCAGACCGGAAATAATACTCCAAATCGGGATAGCATTTAACATGTGGCTCTTCCCAATGTATCTGCGGATATAACGCAGATTGGTCACCCTATTTTTGTGCTGCATTATCTCTTTGAAAAACGCCTGATGCTGAAACAGATTTTTCTGTATCCAAATACGGGAATGACCAATAATAACCACCTTAACATGGCTACCCAGCCTTGCGCTTACAGACTGCTGCATAGAACTGAGAACCACCGAACCCAGCCCTTCACCAACCAAAAGCAAATAATAAACAGACTGTGCAGAGCCATTTTTTTTTATCAAACAGGTACATTTCTTCCACAGGCTTTATCCGTAAAATTTGAGAGACAATCTTTGTCTGTTCCTCTTCATCAGCTACATAGTCCATAATCTTAAAGCCATGTTCCGCCCTACTTGTTTTAATCGATTTTTTAAGTTCTGAAAAACGTTTAGAAACCAAATTGTACAATTTACTTTCGCATTCTATTAAGGCATTAACCAAGTCGTCATTAAAATAATCGTCATCGTCTTCTGCACATTGCACTGCTCTTTCCAGTTCGCCTATCAAAAAGAATTCGTTTTCATTTTTTTTCACAAACAAGGAAGCTAATTCAGGCTCAAACAGCATCAATCTATTGATACTCTGGTGTAAATTTTCAAAATTCAGGTTCCGACCGAAATAAAGCAGTTCCAACTGAAAAATATCGTATTCGTATACCGAATTTAATATTAACACCGTACCTAACTGCGAAGAATAATTCTTCATGCGGCGGCTCTCTGAAAGCAACAGATCGTGATCGTGATAAAACCGCTCGGTATACTGCCGGTACTTCTTTTTACAGCTGCTCCAAGACGTGGCTGAACAACCCACACCATCTGCATTACTATACAATACTGCCGGCTTGCGACAGTATGCCATGCTGAACGGATTACCAATTGACAGGTTGCTTTCCAGCGTAAACTCATCCGTAACATGTATAAACAAGCCATAGTTTATAAAAGCGTTTGCGATCCATTTTTTAGATTCAACAAGCTGCAGATCCAAGTTACTCACCAAAACAATAATGAGCTGTGATATGCCGTTTTGCTGGGGATGATAAAAAATACTGACTATAACGAATTCTGCTATCAGCTGGCGAAGGCTGTTCTGCAAGGCCGGATCTAATTCTGAGGAAATTTTAACTGTATCCATAACATTCCATTTTAAAGATTTGAATACAAACTTAATATGGAGCAAATGGATATAAAATTCGGCTACGGGATAAAAAATCTGCTACAACGGGATATTTTAGTCCAATCCAGTTATCAGAAGCTTTAAGCATAATTACGTACCTATTTATACCTATCAGTTATTTTTACTATATTAGCACTAAACTGTTGTAAACTTCAAATAACGCTGAATGAAAATTTACCTGCCTTCAGACACAAAAACCTGTTTTTTATTCTGCTTTTTACATTTTTTAACTAAAATGCATTTCATGCACTAACCATGCTTTATCCATAGAGTATCTACGGAGTATCCCTACTGTTGCCATTTAGATGACCCGTCCTAAAATAACTATACATATTTTTAATTAAATCCTGTTATAGTTATACACCAATTGATCTTAATCCTAAACTTACTATACAAGGGAGTTTTGATAATTAAAACTTCTATTATAGTTTTT
>Ga0308157_10003371_pt1 | contig 23433 bp, 35 predicted proteins | sample PhyBR1_FD_201035 | JGI IMG/M metagenome (GOLD analysis project Ga0308157, IMG submission 201035) | Phyllosphere microbial communities from UC Gill Tract Community Farm, Albany, California, United States - DLSLB.R1 | ecosystem: Host-associated > Plants > Phyllosphere > Unclassified | place: USA...
GCAAAGGCGGCCTTCGTCTCGGTCTGCATGTGTTGCCTGTTGCCGTTGCCTTGTTGCCTGTTGCCGGGTTTTCAGACCCTGGCGCTAGAAAGCTCGGGGGCCCCGACCACCCGTATAGGTTTGGGGGCGCCAGGGTCCCCCGGCCGATCAGGCTGCCCCTCGCGGGGTGAGGCCCATCCGGCGGATCTCACGCTCCATGCTGGCCATTGCGGTGGAGGCGCTGGCACTGGGCTGCGGTGCAGGGGTGAGGCCCTGACGAGCAAGCTCGCGGCGCATGCTGGCTGTCGGATCGAGCCGGGCACGCATGTTGTCTGCGAGCAAGGTGGGCGGGCAGGCGCTCGTGGCAGGCGCGGGCGAAGGGGTCGGCGTCGACGGTCGAGGCGGTGCTGCTGGCGACGGGAAGCCGGAGCCGGCCGACCGGGTCGCCTCATAGGCTGCGATGTCGGAGGTCAGGCTGTCGAAATCGCGCTGCTCGTCATCGGTGAAGGAGCGACTGCGCATGATGATCCGCTCCTGATCGAGGCGGGCAAGCGCGCTGCGGTACTCGTCTGCAGTGCGGATCGGCATGGACGTCTCCTGTCGTAATGGGATGGTAGGGGCGGCACCCGCGGACACGGCTTGCGCCGGCCCGCTGCCCGCGGGAGCCTCGCCGAGCGGGAGAATGCGCCCGGCGATCTCTGATCAGGCGGCCTGCCGGTCCTGCTCGGCCAGCCAAGCGGCGCGGCGGCTGGCGACCTCCTCTGCCTTCCAATCCGCGAGGTCGAAGCCGAGATCGTGGAATGCGAAGACGTTGACGCCAGTGATGGCGGCCGGACGGCGCGCGTGGAGGCTCGCGAGGTTCGAGGGCTCAACCTCGGAGGCGAGCCCTGCTGCAATCGCCCGCTCGGCGACGGGCGCCGGGATCGTCGAGATAACGGTCGTGACGATCGCCGGCATCCGCCCCTCGCCGGTCCCGTACCGGAACGGCTGCAGAACATAGACCTGCACGTTGGAAACTTCCGGCGTGAAGTCGGGCTCGGGGCGGTGGAAGCGCGGCAGGGTGGGCGAGGCTTCGCCCACACGGACCTGGGCCGCCGCCTCGCGCATCGGATCGGTGAGGAGCGCCTTCGCGGGCAACTCGTGTTCGGTGGGCTCGATCAGGCGCCGGTCCGTCCAGCCGCCGCTGGAGATCTTCCGCATCGCCTCCGAAACGTCGAGGCCGGGCAGCGCCGTCGCGATCATGTGGCCGGTGAGGTAGGCCGCCACGACCTCGGGCGCGTCGCCGCTGCGACGTCCGCCGAAGTCGTGCTCGCCGAAGTGCGGGGCGGCGGTGACGGTGATCGCACCCGCGAGCCCGGCCTGCGCTGCCGCCAAGGCGGTCACGGCCTGTCGGACCCGCTCAGCCGCGACATCGATCGCCTTGCCGTCGCGCTCCAGCGTCGCCGCGGCGGCCTCGCGCTCTCCGGCAATCCGAGTGTCCTCGATCCTATCCTCGGTGGTACCGATCCGGCGCTCGACCTCGGCCAGGGCATCGGCGATGCCGGCGGCCGTGCCCTCGACGTCGCGGCATGTGCGCTCGGCCTCGGCGATGGCGGCGGCGTCGCTGCCCTGGATCAGGACCTCGCGACGGCGGGCAACGGCCTGCTCCAATTCGGCCGCAAAAGCGGTCTGCCGAACCCGAAGGTTATCGCGGGTGGTGAGGAGGCCGGACAGCTCGGCTTCGAGTGTTGCAGTGGCGGCGGGCTTCGGCTTCGGCATGGGGATCTCCTTGGCTGTTGAGGCGGGTGGGCGACGCCAGCGGCGGCTAGAAGATGCGGCGCACATGAGGCCGGTCGTCGGCCTTCAGCATGAGATCGCAGCCTTCCCAAGGGGCCGGCTGGCCGACGCGGGCCGGCGGCAGGTTGGTCCGGTTGGCGAGGCAGCCGAGATAGACGCCTGAGTCTTGCTGAGCCGGGCGCGTGCGGGTCCGCATCTCGCGGCGGCGGGTCGGTCGATCGGGTGTTCCATCGGGACCGGTGAGCGACATGCCGGGCGGATAGGGAGCATCGGTCTCCCGGCCCTGCTCATCGAAGTAGACGGCGTAACGCTCTTCCCGTTCGGGTTCGATGATGGCGGGATCACGCTGCCGCGCTACACGATCCGGGCCGTCGATGCCGGCGGCGGTCGCGAGGTCGTCCACCCGCTTCCAGTCCGCCAGGAAGGCGGCGATGATGCCGGCCGGTGCCTCATATTCCTCGGCCAGCCTCGCAAGGATGTGCTCGACCTCGGTTCGCGCCTCGGCCTGCTGCCGGGCTCGCAACTCTGCAGCTTCTCGCTCCTCGGCCTGTGCGACAGCCTGAACGAGAGCCGGCCGCTTGAGGTCGAAGCGCTCGATCGCGCGGCGGACCCGCTGCATCTCCGCGTCGTGCGCCTCGGCCTCCGCGTCGTCGTCCGTCAGGAGAACGGCGTTGCGTCCCACCCCCATCTCTACGATGCGGGTTGCGTTCCGCTCCCGCTCGGTATCGAGGGCGGCTAGATCCTCGCGAAGCTGAATGCTCGACTTGCCACCGGTGACGAGGATTGCCGGTGGCAGCGCGACGGTCTTGTCCGGGCGAGCGACCGGAGGAGCGTCCCCGACCGGCTGCGCTTCGGGGACACCCCCTCTGGCGAGATTTGACTTCGGCATGGTGGCTCCGTTCAGCGCAGGGCAATGCGGCCCGCCGGCGCGGCGAGACGCTGAAGGTCGGGAAGGGGGCGGATGGACGTGCCGTCCATGAGGAGGCGGCCCTGCAACGCACCGCGCAGGTAGTCGGCAACGCTGATGCCGCGGGCGGCGGCCGTCCGACGGACGGCGTCGGCCATGTCCTCGGTTACGGCGGCGCTGACGCGCTCGGGAAGGGTGATGTGGAGCGTCATGCCTGAGAGGCTGACGCATTTGGGCACCGGGCGGGACTGTACAAAACGTGACAGCTCACGTGACAAACGTGACACTGCCGGGCGGCTTAACTATCAATCTGGGCTGGATCAGCTTCGAAGCTGGATGTCCGCAGAGGGTGGCAACCGGACTTTGGCCTTCCGGCGCGAAGCGGACGTTCCGCATCCGGCCCAAGCCGGTCATTCGAAATCGTTGAAAACTGCCCGTCAGCAGACATCTATCGAGTCGCATTGGCCGTGGGTATTATTGGCGCCTGCGCTATCGATGTCGAGATAAAGTCTTGTGCCGGTTTCACGCTAGTTCCAACGCGCGAAAGCAAGATCATCCATGCGATTCATTGATCGCAAATTATAGGATGGTGAGCTGAGGCTGTTCAGCTGGCTCGGCCGCCAGTCGTTGAAAAATCCCAAGCACGTGTTCGGGTGATGCCTGAGTTGCTGCCCCATTGGCCACTTCAGCCTGGGACCACATCCAAGAGCGTGCGGGATCGCTACGCATGGCCCAGGCCGGAAAAAGTCTCTCGGTAGCAGCTGCATAGGATAAGCGATTGATCTCAAGATGACGATCATCTCTGACGATCCGCGCATACGTCGCATCAATCGCGTCCGCCTTGCCTTCCAGAAGCTGTAGGTAGATATCTCCACGACAAATCAGCGCGCCCGTCAGTCCGTCTCGTGTATTGCAGCGCTGCGATTGAATAAGGATGTTATCCAGGGCAGATTGATCAAACCCGAAGGGACGGGACGCATAGATGAGCTGCACTAGATTCATTGCATCCGCCTCACATCGAATTAGAGCGCATTCCGACGAAGTGGTCACCGTTTCGTCGAGAGAATACGCGTCTAGGTCTGAAAGCTTGGATTCACGCGTAGGATGTGGCCTTGGTATCAGGCTGGAGCCTGTTTTCGAGACTGATGTCGAGAAGTCGCTGAGCCAGCAGGACAGCCGTTGGCGCGTCAACAGCCGATGCGTCCGCCCCGACACGCTCGACGAGTTCGGGCTTGTCGAGGAAGACGGGGCCGCCCACCATGATGCCTACAGAACGGTTCCGTGAGACCTCGCGGATCGACTGGATCGAGGCCGTCAGCCGATCGAGGCGCGTCTCGCAGCTGAGTGTTAGTCCGACGACATCGAACCACGTGGAACTCACGAGGTTTGAGATCTGGCTAGGGCTGGACGCCAAGCCACTCACGACCTGCCATCCAGCGACTTGCAGGAACTGTTCGACAAGGGCGACGCCAAACGTATGCAGCTCGCCGGGCGCTCCCATCAAAAGGGCAGAGCGGTGCTCGTCGTGGAATGAAACCTTCGGTTCGGGTCTGTATTGCGAGAGGAGCAGCTGAAGGCGAGCGACGCCCACAGTCACCTCAATGAAATCGCAGAGATCTTCGTCCCATAAGCGTCCGAGCAAAGACGCGGCAGGCGCTAGAAGGTCAAGGAACATACTCTCGGCAGAGTAGCCTTTGGCTAAATGATTTCTAACGGCGTCCGATGCTGCAGAGAGGTTCGAATCGAGGACGAGCTGCGTGAAGGCTTCGATCTGCTGCGCATCAGGTTTGGCAAGCGGAACGCTCGCCGCAGGCGCAAGCTGCGGGTGAAGCAGCTTCAAACGAGGGATGATGTCTGTTTCGACAAGGCGGCTGAGAGCTAGCGCGCGCTGGCGGCTCTCCTCGGCCGTGCGTTTGCTTGCATAGGCAAGCCGAACCTCTGAGACCCAACCGGCTTGACGTGCCGACGGGTCAGGCCACGCAGCGGTGGACGAAGCGAGGTTTGACATGGTTCGCTCCCCAGAACTCTCTTCCTTTGCAGGGGGCGCTTGTCGATTGATGCCGTGCACCTCTTGAACACATCAGAGCGCTTCTTCGAAAGAATGTAAAGGAGCTTGCGCAAAGTTCTTGGTTTGGATTGTGCCTGTTCCATACGGCAGGCCAAAAATAGGATTATTTTTATTCGCTACGTTCTCAATCTTTATCATCGTGGGCACGATGTGAGTAATCCATTGGCTGGCGGCTGCCAGGTGCTGTTTCGGTTAGACTCGCCCAAGTGAATTGAGACGACCCGAGTCGAGTTGCTGGAGAATCCGCGTCAGTGCTGCAATATTGTCCTTGTCTTCTGTGCTTTCGAGTGCATCCTGTAGTACGAGGCGGATATCCTCGGCTTCGACCTTCTCCATGTCCCAGTTCGGATAGAGACGCTCCCGCTCTTCCTCGCTCTGGCTAAGCGTTACGATATCGTGATGTCGTGAATCACCATGCAGGCTCGCGATAAGATTTTGCATCTCGGCGGCCGGCCCCTCAATCCACTGGAAGAAGATGCCGCTGCCGAAAACCAAAACTCCGGTGATGCCGCGCGCAAGATTGTGGCGCTGGGCCGACTCGACAATACGGCCGACCTCCGCATCATCGACGCCGTCGGCGGCACGGCTGCAGTAGACGAAGTGATACAGAGCGGGCAACGCGCCTTCGTCCAATTCAGCGCCACGGAAAAAGCCGTATTCGTCCAACATGAGTGGACTAGCTCCATTGATGCAGGACGGGCCGTTCCGCCGGGTGCGTGGGCGAAACGATAAAGCATCCAACCTAATTTTGAAACTGGACCTGGTCGCAGAGGTCGTCGTGCGGACATTCCCAAGGCCTGCAAAGGGTCGCAAGCAGGCATTAGCATGATTGAACCCATCGACAGAGCTCCGGCACCGTTAGCCTTCTGTCCTGATCTAAGGTTGCCAACTGACCTTTGCGGGTGGTCTGCGAAGACTACCGGCCGCGCTCGAGCAGCGCTGCAAGCCTAGACAAACCTTTTAGCGTGACGAGCACCTGCATCCGCACCCGAGGCGAGCCATCCCGGCCGGTGTAGTGATACGGCACGTGCTCCAAAAGCAGGGCCTGTTCCTTGTCTCTGTAGGCCACCCACGTGTCAGCGCCGGGCCGCCGGTAGATCCAGCGGTTCGCGACCATCCAGCGTGTCAGGACGTCCCGAGACATCTTCAGCAGCTTTGCCGTATCGGTGATGCAGCGCGAGCCCTCGGCGCTTTCGAGCCGGTCGAGCGCTGCCACGCGCTGGCCCTGCACCGCGATCTGCGCCTGTAGGTGCTGGATCACCTGAAGGACAGTTGCCGGGTCGGCCGGGTTCGCCGTGATCTGTGGTGTAGCGCGAACTTCCTCCATCCGCTCGCGGATCACGGTGTTGGCCCAGGCGTGGAAGTCGTGGTTCAGGTAACGGGCATAGGCGAGGCCGAGCTGCCAGTGACCCCAGGTGCCGCCGCCGATGCCGCGCCGGCTCTCGAACAGCCCATCCTCCGATTTTCGGAGAATTACATCGGCGAGGTGGGCGGCGAAGTCCCGTGTCGAGGGCAGCTCCCGCCACTTCGCCGGCTGCTTGCTCGGATCGGACCCGGCCGCGCGCCACATGTCGGTGAGGCTCACCATCTCGCCGCGGTCGTGGATGGGCTTGCCGCCATAGGTGAGCGGCACCAGCGCCCCAGCATGGGGCGGGCTCTTCTCGGGCATGGCCGATCCTCGTCTTGGTGCGTCGGTGAGTGCGTCGCAGATGCGTCGGTGCCGGCGCGACGGGCCGGGTTCCTCGATCAGCCTCAGGCGCTTGCAGCCTCGGTAGGTGCGTCGCTTCGCGATCGGCGGTGCGTCACACCTGTCACGCGTGACGGAGCGTGACAGGTGTGACGGCCTGCCAAGCGTGCTGTTCTCCGATGTCCTCGGGACACTCGGCCTGTCCCAGGGACATTGGGGGACAGGAAACCCGGCGGACATCCCAGGCGAAACCGGTCGCTTTGCCTGCCTCGTTGCTTTCCAGGCACTTAGGGGACAAGCGGGGGCACCAGCTGGAGATATCTCGGCTAAGCCCCTGAGATCGCTCGCGCTGCGGGAGACGCTTGCTCAAGCGGTGTTCAAGCAAACCGGGCGACTGGGCAGAGCCGCCGCACTCGCCGCGCAGCACGGCGCCGATGTGCTGGAGCCGAAATTTAGAAAGCTGGACCCGCCGGCGGGCCTTGGTAAGACCCACGGGTGGGTCTTGCGCGCTCGATCCTAAGGCCCGCGGGCGGGTCTACTGCCAAGACCCACGGGCGGGCCTCCTATCTATACTCTCGGTGGGAGGGGGCCTGCGCGCGCCGGCGGACTTGCCCTTCATCGGCGGCGGCGTCTTGGCCTTCGCAAGGGCGGCCGCTGCGTCCTCAGCCGTCCCGAAGTGCCGCCAGTCATGCGTAGGGTCCGGACTGGCGCCCCGACCGTTGAGGTAGGTAATCCGGTAGAGGCTCGGCCTGCGAAAATCGGAGATCGATCGGCGCCCGGCCTGCGTCACCTGGAGGAAGCCGAGGGCGACGCACTGCCGGATGGCCAGAGAGATGGACGAGCGGCGCAGTCCGTCAGCGTGGAAGTCGGCATAGGTGCAGGCCAACGCGCCGTTGCAGGCGCCCCCGTGCAGCATGTGCTCCACCTCGAGGCGGAACAGCACGCGGCGTGCATCATCCGGCAAGGCCTTCCAGGCGTGGGACAGCCGTATCTCTAACGGGTGCGCGACGAAGGCACCGACGATCGCGCCCTTGCGCGTGGCCCGGCTCAAGCAGCGCCCCCATAGCTCACGCGATTGCGGACGATCTCGCCGCGCACGGCCGCTTCCAGTGCCGCAACCTGCTGCTCGGTCTCGGCCGGGTCGAGGCCGCGCCGCCGGAGCGCGTCACCCTGCTGCTTGAGCAGGTGCGCCAGGTGCTTCTCAGCCTCCCGGCACGGCAGGCCCGCGAGCCGGGCGCCCTGCTTGCGGATCAGCCCGCGGCGGCGCGCGAGGGGATAGGCGAGGATCAGTGCCATGGCGGTCCCTCTCGTCTGCGGATGTCACGTGACTCACGTGACCGCACGTGACGCGGCGGTGGCCTGTAACGTTACGGTGACGGGACGGTTACGTTACGGGAGCAGGTCGGCCGCCGCGTCGAGGTCGGCGTCGAACCACGCGGCGAGCTCGCAATCCATGGCGCGATCTATGTCGTCGTCCGCCGCCACCGCGATCGTGGCGCGGGCCGCGTCAGAGCACCGGACGACGGTGAGGATGCGAGGGAAGCCCAGGCGGATCACCCGAAAAGCCGCGGCCTCCTCAGGCGTCGCCGGCCGGATGCGATGCGTGTCTTCGGGATGCGCACCAAACCAGAGCGCATCAACGGGGTCGAGAGTTGGCATGAGATCTCCGCAGGGTTGGCGAGGCTCAGGCGCTCAGCGCGGCGCGTGGGACGTACCAGTGACCGCGCACCTTGAAGCCGGCGCCGCGGCGGGCGCGCTGGCGAGCACTATCCTTCGAGATCGCCCAGGCTTGTGCCGCGACGGCCAGCGGCACGGCGTCAAACACGTCGGGCGCTGGCTCGGGCTGCTCGCCCGCTAGGGCGGCACGAAGGGCCTGCGCGACCCGCTCGGCCGCATCCAGCGCAGCAAGGCAGGCTGCGCGCTGTTCAGGGGACACGAGAGGCCGGCAGTACGCCGCCAAGGGCCAGAAAGCCGGCCGTCGCCGCCTCCGTGAGATGCGGGTGCTCCGCCCGGTCTGCGAAGCGGATCGATCCGGACTTGCGCTCGCATCGCGGAAGAACCGCCTGAGGTCGCCCCAGGCCGTCGATCCGCAAGACGCACCCCGTCACTCGGAGAGGGCCGATGACGCATGCAAATCGCGCCACGATGCCCGCGTCCCGATCGCCGTCACCCTCGGCGATGCTAAGGCCGGTGATACGGATCTCAGCCATGGGCCCGTCCCTCGGCGATGTCATCGGCGCGCTGGATCTCGATTGCGATCCGAAAGCCACGCTCGATTTCGTCGGCCGAAATCTCGGGCCAGCGGGTGATGATGGCTTCGACCCACGCATCAGGGCCGTCTTCCTGGCGGATGCCTTCGCCCTTGATGAGCATCTGCGCGACCGCTGCGGAGAGGTCAGACATCGGCCTTGCCCTCCCGGCCTGCGGCCTCGCGCTCGCCGAGCCAAGCGTTGAGAGTCGAGCGACGAGCACAGATGATCTTATTGCCCGGCAACTTGAATGTGGGGATCGCGCCTGTTTCGGCGAGGTGGCGGGCCTGTCGATCCGAGAGGCCGAGATGCCTCGCGATCCGGGGCACGCCATAGAGCAGGTCACTGTCGGACTCATCAGAGTTCATGTTGCATCCTCGTCGCGAAAATGTTGCACGGGATCGCTGTCGCGATTTGCGAAGCGGTGCGAAATCAATGGGTTAGGTCGGCACCTGTGCCATAAAATGAAACCCGCCCTCCGAGGCCGGAAGGCGGGCTAAGTCACTGTGAAAAAAGGTGTTTATCGGAGAAGTAGAACACGACGAGATGATGTTGCCACATCTCCACTGAGCGGCGGAACGAGTTCAGCGCTGCGCGCAGGGTCCGGTCGTTCAGCTGACCGTAGTCGCCGCTCAGCTCCTCGTAGAGCAGGCCCGCGGCCACCGCGACGCCGCGGAGCGCGGTGCGCAGGTAGGCGTCGAAGTTCGGCCCGCTGTCCGGCGGCTCGGCGAAGGTAACGTCCTCGTTGTCGGCCAACACCTGCAGGGTGCCGGGCTCAAGATCCAGCGGCGCTGCGCCATCGTCATCCGGGGCGTCGGTGCCGAGTGGGCCACCGCCGATCGCGCCTTCGGCCCCATCGTCGAGGACGCGCTTGATGAAGCCGACGAAGCGGGCAGCGTTCTTCTTCCGGACAAGCTCGGCATCGAGGTAGCCGTCGAGGTCGTAGAGAGTGCGCAGGGCCCGGGCGAGCCAGGGCTCCCCGCGATCCTGCCCGGGCCGCATCGCCCGGTAGAGGTGGCAGACGTCGGCCGCCGGGACGAGAGTCGTGTCGAAGCTGCGGGCGTTGAACGCACCGTCGCCGGGGTGCTCCCGGTAGAGGTGATACCCGATGCGGCGACCGATCGCGTCGTACTGGATGCCCTGCCGGATCCGGTTCGCGGGCTCGGTCTTGAGGTGCGGGCAGTGGTCGCCCTCGATCGCCTGAAGCTGCAGCGGCACCGTGAGGCCGTCGGAGGCGCGCCGGGTGCGCAGGCGGACGAAGGTCTCGCCGCCCTCGATCATGCCGCGGGCAGCGATCGCCTGCATACCGTAGAAGTCGTGCGCGCCGGTTGAGTCGGCCTCGTCCGTCCAGGCCAGCCACAGGCGCTGGATCTCAGCGCGGAACGCCGCGTCCTCCTTCTTGATCCGCTTCGCCTCTTCGGGAGCGAGGTGGTCCGTCGGGCGCTTGGCGATGGAGCGCGGCGTGATGCCCGTGCCGATGATATTCGAGACGAGCTTGTCGACCGCGGCGCCGGCGTAGGGGTTCTTGCGGGCCTGATCGCGCGACTTCCGGCGCAGCTCGTCGAGCGCGTAGGTGATCGCCGAGTTCGGGCCCCATGAGCCGACGCGCCACGACCGCGAACGCCGACCGACACCGCCGGCGACGTCGTAAGGTCCGGCCTCGGCCAAGGTGCCGCTACCCTCGCCCGACAGCCCCATCGCGAGCGGCACCGGGGCGTGACCGCCCTTCAAGGTGACGCTGACGTTGCGGTAGCCGGTGCCGTAGCCGCTCACACCTACCACCCGCTGCGGCCCGTCATCACGACCTGCCGCGTGCGGCGGCGAGTGACACCCCCGCTCACCTGCGCGTCGAGGGCGTTGATCTGCTGGTTCAGGTCGCCAAGTGCGAGGCGCATCTCGGCATAGCTCCGGTACGTCACGCGGCCGGTGCCGTCGGCGCCCTCAACCGTGAGGATGCCGGAGGCCATGGCGTCGCGAAGCTTCGAGGCTTGGGTGCGGAGCCGCGCGAGATCGCGGGCAGGGTCGTCTGCCATGCTCTACCTCGTCCGGCTGCGGACCCGGCTGCGCGGGGCCATGCGTTTCAGGTTGCGGTCAGCCAGCGAGCCGGCGACCACGGCGGGAGTTGCGATGTCAGCCTGCGGCGCGACCGTGCTGCGCTGGATGCCGAGGGCGTCTTCGAGCGTTCGCCAATCACGCTCGCGCCAGCGATCCCAGGCGCGCATCGCAGCAAGGCCGCGGGCATAGTTTGCGCAGTCGAGCACCTCGTTCCGGCGCCCGGCGATCACCGACCATTCGCGAATGGTGCGACCACGACGGGTGCGGGTGCTCAGCTCCTCGGCCGTCAGCTGCTTGACCTGATCTTCGGTCACGTCCCGCGGGAGGTGCACGAAGCCGGCCGGGAACGGCTGCCCGCTCTCCGGCCGATCCAGGGCGAGCGCGCCGAGAAGCTCCTGCTTGCAGAACGACGATCCGATCCGGAGCGTCTTCAATCCGCGCCGAAGCTTCTTGCCGGCCGCGGTGGCGTCCTTTGCGCCGACACCGAGGAAGGCGCTCGAGTAGCTGTCCTGACCGTCGACCGCGTGCACGTTGCCGCGCCCGCGCTGAGACCGGACGAAGGCGTAAACCTCCGAGGTGAAGGCACCCGAGTCGATGCCCCAGTCGCGTACCGACATCTCGGCGCCACTCTCATGCCGCCACGTCTCGTCGAACATGGCTTCGAGGTCGGCCCATACCTCTGACCGGTTCGTGTCTCCGGGCAGCACCCGGTGCTCGATCAGCCAGCGCTCGCGGTTGCGGCCGAAGCCCCAGACCGAGACCTCGATGCGATCCTTCTGCACGTCGGCGCCCGCGAAGAGGGCCAGCGCGCCGCGCGCAACACTGCCGGTGAGGTGGTCGCTGCGGCGGGCGTAGACGTCCTGCCACTTCGGCGCCTCGGCCCCGTCCTTCCACGTCTCGCCGAGGACGGTGTTGATGAACTCCTTGAGCAATTCCTGATCGCCCTGCGCCGCCTCCCAGCGCTGCGCGATCTCGACCCAGGACATCCAGCCGACCGGGCTATAAAGGCTCGACAGGTGAAAGCCGGCTGACCGACCCTCTCCGGGTGCCGTGGCGCGCCACTCGCCGCGCCGGAGCATCTCGGTCTTGTGGTGCTCGTCGCAGAGGGCCCCGCACTCCTCGCAGAGGTACTGCGCCGTCTGGGGCTCTCCCTTGTCCCATCGTAGCTGCGCGAACCGCAGCGGCTGGTAATGGTCGCAGTGCGGGCACGGCAGGAAGAAGCGCCGCTGATCCGACCGCTGATACTCTCGCTCGACCCGCGAGCGGCCCGCGATCGTCGGTGTCGACACGATGAACACCTTCCGCCGCTGGAACGTCCGCGTGCGGGCCTCCGCCAGCGCGATCGGGTCGCCTTCGCCCTCCACGTCGCCCGGGAAACCATCAACCTCGTCGAGGAACAGGTAACGGGCCGGCATGGAGCGCAGGCCAGCGGCCGAGTTGGCGCCGGTCATGATCAACACGCCGCCCGGGAATTCCTTCGACTGGACGGTGTTGCCGCTGTCCCGGGCGCGCGGCTCCTTCACAAGGTCGCGGAGCGCGTCGCACTCGTCGATCAGCGGCGCGATGCGCTGCTTCGAGTTGCGCTTGGCGGTCTCCACCGTCGGCTGCACCGCCAGCATGGGGCCGGGCGCATGATGGATGACGTAGCCGATCCAGTTGTTGCCGGCCTCGGTGCCGCCGACCTGCGCGCCCTTCATGAACACGACACGCTGCACGCTCGACGAGGTCGACAGAGCGTCCATAATCTCTCGGAGGTACGGCGTGCGGTTCGTGCGCCAGCGACCCGGCTCGCTCGCCGCCTTCTGCGAAAGCACGCGGTGTTCGTCAGCCCACTGGCTGACAGTGAGGACCGGATCGGGTTTGGAGCCAGACCCCCACCCTAATTCTACGCGAAGCCTAGCTCGCGAGCCGTAGTCTGGGCTCAGCGCGCTCGGCGAGGTGTTCTCGGACATGGCGCTCCAGCGCGACCCCTAGGGCGACCGCATCGACACCGATCTCGGCCGCGATCAGCGGAGCTACGCGTGAAGGCCAGTTCACCCAGGCATCCCGTTCGACCCGAGCAATGTCGAAGACTGCCTTCTGCACCTGCTCGCCATCCACGAGGCGGCCCGACTTCACCTCGAACTCCAGCTCGCGGAGCTTTGCGAGGTAGTTTTCCTTGCGCGTTTGCGCCTCATACAGCGACAGCATCTTTGGGCCGGTCTGCGCCGTGCCCTGCGGACCTTCCTGCTTGTCCGCAGTGTCCGCGCCGTCCGCAGCCTGGGTCCGCGGCTTCTGATTGCCCTTCCGCCAGGGCGTCCCCGCAAGGCTCGGGTCGATGGTGCCGTCATCGAACGCGATCAGGCGGCCTTCGCGCAACGCTCGCCGGACAAGGCCCTCGTCGCATCCATCGAGTTCAGCGAACCGGCGGCGGCTGACGCCTTGGCCTCCCATCTGCGGACACCTTTTCGAGGTCTGGCGCTAGAATGCTCGGGGGCCCCGACCACCCGTATAGGTTCGGAGGCGCCAGGGTCCCCGAAAACGGCAGAAGCTAGAGTGTTCGCCGATCAGAACACTGTGCTTTGGCGGCTGCCCTCTCTGCTCTGCAATTGAACAGAAGCAATATTCCGCAGTTAACGGCCTACCCGCCGGCCATGTGGTATCTGGTCCGGCGTCCTGGGATGGGAGGCAGATCCTCATGCCGGACAAAGCGAAGCACGCCAAACTCGCCCAAAAAGCTCTCGACGCCTACCTACAACAGCACGATGAAATCCGGCGTTGGTGCTACCTACGGACGCCCGATAGGATCGGACAGAGCGACCTGATCGATCTTGTAACCGATCTGCTCTTGCTGGCGGAGATGAATGGTTACGATCCCTGCGAAGTTACCCGCAAGGCAGAAAAGCATCTGGAGGCCGAAGCCGGCCGAAAGTGTTGAGCAACCGCTCCAAGCTCAGGCGTTGGCTCGTCGCCTCAAGGGATCATCCCGCAAAACTGACCCGTCGCCACCAGAAGGTCGGGCGCCAGTTCATCAGGCTGTGGGGAGCACCTGCCATCCACGCGTTGACCATGCGGGTCTCTTCGACCTCGTGGGCCAGCAGACCGAACCCGCTGCCTTCTCCTAGGTTCTCCCCTCCAGAGAGAGGAGAGTGCCATGTCGTCAACTGATTCTAACCATCAGATTGGCCAGAACGTCGATAGAGTCGATCAGCTCAGCAGCCCCATACTGCTTGGGCTCGCGGTCGTAAGCGGCGTGGTGGCGACCCTGCTGATCGAATTGCTGAACAAAGTGTAAAGGGAAGAGTGGAGGAGAGCGCGCCGGCAGGAGCGACTAGCGGCACAGGCGGTGAGTGGGTGTCGTTGCGATCAGCGCCCATGCCCTACGAGGCGCATGAAAAAGCCCCGCAGCAGGCTATCCGCTCGGGGCACATCTTTCCAATCGTGAGAAGCGGCAGGGCCTGTGGCGGCCTCACGTCCGTTCTCGCACTCGGCCCGTCCATATTGTTCTGCAGCCAGCGCGAGACGAGTAGTAGGTTTGGAAAGTCACGTGTCAAGCAATCGCATCGATGCGTCCACGATGAACTCTCTGGATGAACCGCAGACGCTCGGTGAGGATCAGATCGCGCCGTCGTCGCCCGTCGCAACGGTAACGCCGTCACGATCCATCACGGTGAACATGACGGTCAGGGGAGGTCGCCCCAACTTGGCGATATGATCAACAGCGGCCTCCTTGGCGTCTGCAAGCGTGTCGAAACTCTCGGTCAGCGCATAGATCGGCAGACCATCCTCGGACGATGGTGGATCGGCCAGCGTGATTTCCACTGTGTACGGCATCGCGCACCATGGCTGACGCAGTCGCTGGCCCCAAGGCTGGACCAGCCTGCAATGACTCCAATATGACCCGCTGCCTCTTGGTAAAGTGAGTGAGGCACACATGCGAATAAGGGGAGCCGAAGCTCCCCCGATCTTTAGCGATGGATGGTCGAACCGGGCGCCGTAGACGTTGTGTTGACGTGATCATGCCTGCGACGGCCGAGCAAACCGGCAAGGCCCAGAAGTCCAATCAGCCCGAGCCAGCCCATGTCGAAGTCGTTATCGCGATCAGCCGCTCGGGGGGTATTCTGCTGCGTGGCTGTAGGATTGGTGTTGTTCTGCTGAGCCAGCGCCGGGGTCGCTACGAGAGCAACCGCAAGCAGGGACGCGGAAAGTATTTTCATTGGCGAACTTCCTAAGCCCGGAGAGGTGACGAGGAACGCCTCCGCGTGGAAAAGGGTTCACAGCTCCGTGAATGATCGGAGACACCCATGAAGATCGCTACCATTATGGCCGCCGCAACGATGCTTGTTGCCGGTTCCGTGCAGGCCGATGCCAAAGGCTGCATCAAGGGCGCCATCATCGGCGGTGTAGCTGGGCATTATCTGGCCGACCGTGGTGTCGTTGGTGCCGTTGCTGGCTGCCTGGGTGGACGCTACCTCGCCAATCGCGCAGCGCGCCGCCGCGATGTCGACTACGGCCAGCGTGTGCGCCGTCCCGATGGGTATGCTCCTCGAGGCGGGTACGGCTACTAGGTAGAAACCAATCAGCTTCACCGCGTGAACGGCTGCTTAGGGTGGGTAGCGGCGGCTGGATAGTCACTAGGCAAACGTCCGGGTTGAAGGCCGCAGCAGACGAAGCAGACCCGTACTATTGAGGCCCTGGCGTACGGGCGACGTTCATCAGCCAACACACCATCACGAAGTAGCCAACCAACGTCAGCAACTCGACCGTGATCGCCTCACCCCACATGCTGAGAGCTGCGGTATACGTCTCATCACTTACGCGATGCCGGCGGACAAGTTCGCTGGCTACAGCATGTGCCAGGATTAGATCGACCCGGAGGTCGGCAGGGAGCGGCGCACCACGCTCAATCGACACCAAAGCAGCCGACGGCACACCGGCCGCTTCTGCGAGCGGCAGATGCATGTCCCACTCGAACACATTGGACAGCTCCCGTGACACAACGCAGATCGTCCACTCGCGTAACGCGCCGTCGAGCGTCCCGGCATAGCGCAGGGTTTCCCCGATCTTGGCGACGGCTTGGAGTAACGACGGACGGTGCAGCAGCGGGCGGAACGGACCGTAGACCCCCCGGCGAGGGCCGTTGATCAGCTCTTCGGCAGCGGCCTGCTGCTCCGCATCGAGCGTGGCTGGTGGCCCAAGGCGTTCGGGAAGTCCGGCCTCGGGAAAGGACGGCGTAGCGGTGGCGGAACGGTTGGGAAGCATCAGACGGGCCTCAGGCTTTCGAGGGAAGGTTTGGTGCTGCGCCAGAGCCATAGTGCCGTCAGCACTAGCAGCAGCGTAGCGAGAGCGCCCGTCCACCCCAGCGCATCCCAGCCGGCCCACCGGCCGGAACCGAGCGCGCGGACGAGCAGTGGGCCAGCGATCTGTCCGGCGGCGAAGGCAGCGGTCATTCGCGCAAGGAGCGGGGTCGGATTGTCCGGCTGCGCCTCGCGGGCGAGCTGCAAGCCGGCCATGGTCGCGACCATGAACGTGCCGCCGACCAAGACCGCTGAGGCCGCGACAGCCCAGAGAGCTTGGACGAACAGCGGCAGGGCGGTGCCGAGCGCCATGACGCCCTGTGACAGAGCCCACAGTCGTTGACGGGATGTGCTTGGCAGCCAGTGGGCCACGGCCGCGACCGACAGAGCGGCGGCGAGGCCGAACAAGGGCCAAGTCAACCCGAACACCAGGGGATCGGGAGCTAGCTCGCGCGCCATGGCCGGCAGGAACGTGGCCGGCACGATGTAGCCGAACCCGAAAGTTCCGTAGCAGAGAACCAGAGCCAACTGCCCGCCCCCTCGCGTCGGAGCGATTGCTGTAGCCTCGCGTTCTTCGATCTCGGCCGGGGTCGTGCTTTGCCCCCGTGACTGCGTCCAAACCAGCACCGCTCCGGCACTGGCGATGAGCCCCAGTTCAAGCCAAAGCCAGTCCGCCCGCTGGCGTCCGCCGAGCCAAGCCAGCACACCGGCTATCGCAATGCCGAGACCGACACCCGTGTAAATCCACGCGCCCAGTTGCCCGGCCCGACGCCGGGCAAGTTCGGCCAGGCACCAGCTGCTCACGCACACCAGCGCCCAGGCGCTGAACACGCCAGCTGCCCCGCGCAGCATGACCCCGAGCAGGGTGGTGCGAACAGCATCAACTGCCACCATCGCCAGGGTCGTGAGAGCGACACCGATCAGGCTCAGCAGCAGACCGCGACGCGGGTTGCCGCTGAACCACGAGGCGGTCAGGGCACCCACGAAGTACCCGACATAGTTCGCTGCCGCCCATTCCGTACCGGTGGCAGCGTCCAGCGTACCGTCACGGATCATCAGCGGCATCAGCGGCGTAAAGGCGAAACGGCCGACCCCCATCGCCATTGCAAGTGCGACGAGGCCGCTGGCAACCACGGGCCGGGTCGTGCGACTGGGCTGGGCGGGAGAGGAGTGTGTCGTGCTCATTGGATGGTCCGATTGAACACCTTTCCCACTTTCTTGGAAAATGAATTATTGTGACATATGGTTCTCTGCATGAGAACGATGGATCTGGACGACCTACACATCTTCCGCAGCGTCGTGCGCGAAGGCGGTATCACGCGGGCTGCACACCAGCTGCACCGGGTGCCCTCCAACGTCACTACCCGGATCAAACAGTTCGAGGAGCGGCTTGGGGTAGCCCTGTTCCGGCGCGAAGGGCGTAGCCTGACCCTCACCGATGCCGGACGTACCCTGCTCGGTCATGCCGATAAGCTGTTGCAGTTGGCCGACCTGGCCGAGCAGGAACTGCGCAGTGGTATCGTGCGCGGCGTGCTCCGGCTTGGATCCTTAGAAAGCGCGGCCGGCGCGCGGCTGCCGCCGATCCTGTCGGCTTTTCATGCGCAGAACCCCAACGTGACCATCGAGCTGCAAACCGGCACGACCCGCGCGATGCTGCGCCAGCTGGAGCGGTTTGAGGTCGAAGCGGCCTTCGTGTCCGAACCGTTCGAGCGGGGAAATCTGTCCTCGATGCCGGCCTTTGACGAGGAACTGGTGCTGATTACCGCCCGAGGGGTGCCGACAGTCCGCCAAGCCGTCGAGTTGGGTGGGCGGACTGTTGTGGCGTTTCCCCATGGCTGTTCCTACCGTCAGCGCCTCATCGAGTGGCTGGCGGAAGGGGGCGCATCACCTCAGCGTGTTCTGGAGATGAGTTCGTATCACGCCATCGTGGCGTGCGTGGCTGCTGGGACAGGGGCAGCGATCGTGCCGGCGGAAGTGCTCGATCATGCGGTGCTGAGCACGGCCGTCGAGCGCCATGCGCTGCCGCCTCACTTGCGCATCAACCGCACGCATCTCGTCTGGTCCGGAGCGGCCACTGGGCCATTGCAAGCCCTTATCGCGCTGCTGCCCAGCGCACGTGTCGATGAACGGGCAGCATAAAAAGGGTGCCAGATTGCCCGTGAATACGAATGTTCTACAAGTATTATGGACCCGCCGCAGATAAAGCGCACGGTCCGCTTCCCACTTCTAGCGGGCTTTTGCAGCAGTAGAACGCAGGGTCCGCTTGGGGTCGTAAGCGGCCCCTTGCGTGGTCAAGCTGATAGAATTTCGACCTACCAGTGTGCGCAGGCTCCGCCTGGACGGGCGCATCAGGCGACCCTTTGTATATCTTCAATCGGCAGCCGGTAGTCGAACGGCGCGCCCATCACCTCCAGCGAGATGACACCGACGGCGCCACCATCAGACGTGCCGACGAACTTCCCGACGAAGCCGCTGAACAGGCCCGAGCCGGCGCGCACCTCCTCGCCCACGGGCATGCCGGCGAGCGGCGTGAGGTTTGTGCGCCCGGCCAGCTCATCTTCACCCAACCGTCTGAGCCAGCGCAGGCCGCTTGGGTTCATGGCAAGAGGGCCGCGATTGGCCGACCCGAGGATGCCGGTTAGACCGTGCACGTTGCGCCCCTCGATATCGCGCTCGCGCAGCGTTGCCAGGGTCACATCACAGAGGCCGCCGAGCACGCCTAGGAAAAGGTAGGACCGCATGAGCGGCCGCTGCTGCTCTCGACGCGGTACGCGCAGGTTCGAGCGCACCGAGCGTCGCCACAGGTACTCGCAGGGCACGTAGGGGATGAACGGAGTCTCGTTGGCCCCAGCGCCGCGAAGCATAGCGCGTTTGATGCTGGCCGCTGCCGACAGCTCCCGGCTCGGCGCCGTGGTGCAGATGTACCAGCGCACGGCCACGGCGTAGAGGTTGGGGGTCTTGTTCCTTCGTTCGGCCGGAATCGGCTCGTCCTTCGCGATGACGGCGTTGTGCTGCGGCGTCGCCTTGGCGTCATAGGCGCGGCCATTACGGCTTGCAGGCATGGCGGCTGTTCCTCGGTACGCTACGGGAGGAATTTGGAGGTGGTCGGCACCGGTCCGAACAGGACTTCGGCACCGACCGCTTGAACATCAGGCGGGAGGTGCGCCTTTTACTCGCCAGCCTGTTCCGCACGACCGCCGGGGCGGCCGAGCCCGGCCGCCTTGGCGACGGCCGACCGGCGCTCGGAGTAGCTCGGCGCAGTCATCGGATAGTCGTTCGGCAGGCCGTAGCGCTCGCGATACGAGTAGGGATCGAGGCCGTGCCTGCTGAGATGCCGCTTGAGCGTCTTGTACGGCTTGCCGTCGATGAAGCTGATGATCGCGTCAGGCGTGACGGACTTGCGGATCGCCGCAGGAGTTAGTCTCTCGACCTCTACTTCGGCCGGCGCAGCGCCCATGTCGCAGAGCTTGTTCAGCGTAGTTGCCACGCTGACGATCAGCCGCGGCAATTCATTTGGGTGCAGTGTGTTGTACCCCACGTAGGCCATCACGATCTCAGCCATGAGATCTGTGGGGTAAGGCCTATCGGTTGTGGACTCAAAGCGGTCGCTTGACATGACAGTCTCCATAGGATGCGAGAGTGGGCAAGCACTCGGAGGATTGAACCATGGCGGAAGCTTGTCTTCACGAATTTTCCTGGCGAAGTTTTGATAGGGCGCCGGCGCTGCTTGCAACTTAAACCGATCTAGCTTCCTTAGAAACACTTTTTGTGTCGCCTATTTCACTATCAAAATCGCACCAAGTCTGAGCGCTAAGCTTCGAGAAGCACGCTTACATTTTGACGAATGTTTGGCTTTCGACCTGCGCTGCTGACTCCATAGAGCATCCAGAACGGCTTCATTTCGTTGGGATCGCGCGTTGTCATGGCAGATCGCCTTCTTCCGTCTCCGCGGAGGGCTCGCCGTAGACGTAGCCGGTGACCAGCCGCGTCGGCGTGAGCTTCGTGTCGCCCGAGAACCAGAAGGCGCCCGTGCCGGGCTCGACGGTGTTGATCGTGAACAGGCCGGCCCGGATCAGCATCACGGTGGCGTCCAAGATCTCGCCGCCGCACTTCTCCTCAGGCAGGCCGAGGATGGAGCGCAGGTGCAGCCCGAGCACGTAGGGGCAGATCGGCCCGGTCAGGTGGGCGCTGTAGGCGATGGCTTGGCCGAACAGCGCGGCGCGCCACTCGGGCGATCCGACCTCAACAGGCGGGTGCGTGCAGGCTGACCCGCTCATGGGCGCGGGCCCTCCACGAGGCGCAGCTTGCCCTGGCCGCGCTTCTCGGCTGCCTTCTGCTCGATCTCAGCCCGACCGCCGTCATCGAGCCACTGGCGCGCGACGAGTGGGTCGAAGACGTAGGCTTGGCTGCTGCCGAGGGAGGCCATGCGCACCACGGCGCCCTTCTGCGCGTGGAAGCGCCGGAGGCGGTGCGACACCCACGGGGCCATGCCGCGCAGGCCCTTGCGTGCGCTGAGGCCGGCCATGGCGAGCACCTGCCCGGCGCTGACGCCGCGCACGACCGAGTGCTGCTGCTCGGCCACCTGCTCCCGCACCATCATCGGCAGGAGCTCGCCGAGCTGCTTGGCGAGGATGCCCTTCATCATCCCGCCGACGGCCTTCATGTCGATAGCTGCCGGCAGATCCAGGTGCCCGCGCCGCCATGCGACAAACGTACGGATCAGCATGGCGCGAACGGCCGGGGCGTTCGGGGCCGACGAGAGGGTCGCGACGAGCAGTGCCTGCTCCTCATTCAGCAGGAACTCCTCGAACTCCTGACCCCGCGACTTGCCGTGCCGCACGGCGAGTGCACCGAAGCCCTCCAGTTCACCCCGATTTCGCTCGATCAACTCACGAATGACGCGAGGCCGCTGAAGCCCCAGGCGCTCGCCGACATCGACATCACGGGCCAGTGGCTGACCGCCATGCTCGATGATCGCGATCTCCTGCAGGCTCGTCGCTGGGAGCATCCCAGTGCTATGACTGCTCTCGGTCATCTCGTTGTCTCCAGCTTCGCGGTGGTCGCTGATCCCTCGTTGGCGCGAGGGGTTGGGGAAGGCGGCGGGGTCTGCTTGAGGGGGCGACGCCCCGCCGTCGACTTGATGTCCCAGGCGCGCATGACGTCGCCGAGTGGGCGGCCGCTCTCCGCGGCCTCGATCTTCGCGTCGCGCCGGAGATTGCTGGCGGCGACGCGTGCGGCCTTCACCGCCGGGTCGAGACGCGCGAGGTAGGCGGCCTGGGCGCGCCGCCGCTTCGCCCGCATGCCGGCAATGTTGACCGTGCCTTCCTGGGTGAAGAAGCGATTCCCGCAGGCGACGCACTCACGCCGGCGCCGGATGACTCCGGCGTCGTCCTCATGCGATCGGCTGTCGATCACGCGGGTGTCGGCGGAGCACTTCGGGCAGATCATTCCGCCTGCTCCGGCGCCGGCGCGCCCTCGCGCTCTGCCGCCTCGCGACGCTTCCGGCGCTCTTCCAGATCGGCCAGGGCCGCCCGCCGCTCCGCACTGATGGCTCCCTGCGGCTCAAGCACCGGACCGTCCGCCGTCTTCGCGATCAGCCCCGAGAGCTTCTCACTATTCGCGGCCATCTGCTCGTCGGTGACGCGCTCCTCGGGCTTGGCGTCGAGGACGCGCTGCAGCCGTGCCGCCTGACCGCGGGCGACAAGCACCATGCGTTCGGCGATCGCGCGCAGCCGGGCCGGCTTGGGCGCGAAGTCGAGCGTTGCCGGGTCGGCCGAGACCTCGCCGCGCCGCCATCGGCGGATCGCCGCCCGCACCGTCCAGGCTGGAAGATCCTCGACCGCATCAAGGTAGGCCTCGGCCTTGATGCTGACGGTGCGGTCATCCAGCCGGCTCGGCGCGTATTCCTGGATCAGGTCGCCCAGCACCCCGATGGTCTCCTCAACCGGCCCGGGCTCAATGACGGCCTGCAGGTCGGCGATGCGCCGGGCGATCGCCGTCCGCTGGGGACCAGTCGGCATCCTCGATGCCGGGATCGTCGCGACGCGGGCCGTGATCTGCCGCGTGACCGGGTCCACCTCCGTTCGCCCGGCCCCCAGGTCGGAGACCGCGGCGATCGATGACGCGAGCCAGTCCGGCAGCAACAGCATCGAAGCTGGATCCGCCGTGTCGATTGCCGGCAGCGCCGCGGCCGAACGTGTCGTGAGATCCTGAGCCATTGCGCTTGGCCTCCCGTGCGATGATTGCCTCGACGTAGGGGATGGGGTTGGCGGTCTCGGCGGCCTCGGTCGTGTCGATGGCCGCCATCACGACCACAGCGCTGTCACCGGCATCGCGGAGCCACTTGCCGAGCAGGGTCCGGCACCGGGGCTCAGCGCAGCCGGTCATCCGGCGGATAGCGCCGAGGCCGCGGTCGAACAGGTCTTTTCGAGGGTCGACGATCTCAGCCGACCGAGGCTCGCCGCTCGGCGAGGCCGATCCGTCAGGATCGGAAGTGGTGTTTGGGGTGGGGGTTATAGGGGGGGGCTGGGGGGGCAAGGGGGAGGGGCCGTTAGGGGCCGCCGTGACGTCACGTGTTGTCACGGGTTGTAACGTGACGTCACGTGACATCACGTGACCACGACGACGGGCCTGACGCTCCCGGTCTGCCTGCCGGCGCTTCTCGATCGCCTCGCGCTCGGCCGACGCGCGCCCAAGCTCCAGCGCCACGCGCTGCACGAGGTCGGCATCGACACCGGCACGGATCAGGTCAGCGATGAGAGACGGGTCAGCGCTCATGCCCGCGCCCTCCAGGCGCGCACCTCGGCGACCGTCGCTGCGACGATGTCCTCAGCGGTGAAGTGGATGCGGCCAGCGCCAGCGCACTCGTTGCAGCCCGCGCGGGCCGTCTTTCCGAGGCGCTTGGTGGCGGCACGAGTGACCCAGGTGCGCGGCGCGCCGCTGGGAAAGCAGGTCGAGCACCACCGGCCGTTCCCGACGAGGTAGGGATCAGGCACGGGCACCTCCGCGCTGGCGGGCGGCGTGGCGCTGCTCACGGATGAAGGCGAGGAGGTTGTAGGCCTGAGCCTCTGTTAGTCCGGTCGTGCGAGAAATCTCGACAGTGTCCCGGCCCGCAGCCCAGAGCTTGCGAACCCAGCGGACGTTTGCCGTCGTGAGGAGCCATTCGTTGCTGTGCTGCGCCTTCATCGACCGATCTCCGTGAGCACGGTGCGGACGTGGCCCTCGTCGAGGCCGAGCGAGACGGCGATGTGCGCGCAGCTCGCCTACGCGCCGTATTACCGGGCGGACGGGGATGCGCTCGGCTTTGATGCCGAGTGGACGCGCCCGCCCAACCTCGAAGACCGCGTGCGCGACCGCGCCGGGAACGCGGCGTTGGCCATGGCCTATGCCGAGGCCGAGCGGCTGGTCTGCCCGACGGAGTTCCAGCGCAGCCTGCT
>Ga0308157_10003372_pt1 | contig 23430 bp, 18 predicted proteins | sample PhyBR1_FD_201035 | JGI IMG/M metagenome (GOLD analysis project Ga0308157, IMG submission 201035) | Phyllosphere microbial communities from UC Gill Tract Community Farm, Albany, California, United States - DLSLB.R1 | ecosystem: Host-associated > Plants > Phyllosphere > Unclassified | place: USA...
CACCGTCCTCGCCGAGGGCTCCGGCTACCGCATCATCGACAACGTGGCCGACCGCGACGGCTCGACCTTCGTGACCCGGGTGGAGGCGTTGCGCTTCCTGACGGGCAATACGGTCGCCGAACTGTCGGCGGCGGCGTCGCCGGAAAGCGGGGGCAAGGCGCAGGGGCCGCAGGTTTCTCCCCTGCTGGACGATGACGCCTTCATCCTGCCCGGTCTGCAGGCCGACAAGGGCGTCGACTTCGGCCCGCAGGTCCTGCCCGGGACGCCGGACGGCGGCGAATGGAGCAAGAGCTTCGGGTTTGCGCACAACGGGCTGGCCGGTCTGTTTGACAACCCGCTGGTCGTCGCCGGCCCCCACGGCCCGCTCCTGCTGCTCGAAGACGCTCACACCCCCGTGGTCGCCAACGATCCCTGGGGCTAGCCGAACCAGGGCATGGGCCCACGTCCCTCAACAGAAGGCCCCGGTGACATCGCCGGGGCCGTTTTGCATCCAGCGCCAGGGCGATCTCAATTCCGCTTGCCAAATCATATAAGGATATCCTTATATGATTATATGACACTCACAGCCGACCAGACCATTGAGGCCCTGCGCGCCGCCGGCGAGCCGACACGTCTGCGTGTTCTGTCGCTGCTGGCCAGCGAAGAACTGTCGGTCATGGAGCTGTCCAGCGTTCTGGACCAGAGCCAGCCGCGCGTGTCGCGCCATCTGAAGCTTATGACCGATGCGGGTCTGATCGAGCGGTTTCCCGACGGGGCGCGGGTCTTCTACCGCCTGTCGTCCGACCCGTTGGCGCGGCGTCTGATCGACACGGTTCTGGACCTGCTGGACGAGGCAGCGGGGGTTGAGGACGACCACCGGCTGGAGGATGTGCGCCGCGAGCGCGAGATCGCCGCCAACGCCTATTTCGAGCGCGTGGCCCCGCAATGGGACCGCATCCGCTCCCTCTATGTCTGCGAGACCGCGGTGGAGGCGGCGGTGCTGAAGGCGGCGGGCGACGGGCCGTTCGACCGCATCGTCGATCTGGGCACCGGTTCCGGCCGGATGCTGACCCTGCTGGGTCAGAAGGCCAGCGTCTCCATCGGCCTCGATCTCAGTCACAACATGCTGAACATCGCCCGCGCTAATGTGACCAAGGCCGGTCTGGACAAGGTCGAGCTGCGCCACGGCGACATCTTCGCCACCCGCCTGCCCTCCGCCAGCGCCGACCGCGTCGTGGTCCATCAGGTGCTGCACTATCTGGCCGATCCGGCCGCCGCCGTGGCCGAGGCCGCGCGTCTGGTGGCCCCCGGCGGCCGTCTTCTGATCGTCGATTTCGCCCCGCATCAGCTGGAGCATCTGCGCGAGGAGCACCAGCACCGCCGCCTGGGCTTTGACGACGCCGAGATGCGCCGCTGGCTGTCCGAGGCCGGTCTGACGCCGTCCACCCCCATCATCCTTCCGCCAGACACCGACGGCCTGACCGTCAGCATCTGGACCGCCGAACGCGCGCCCGCCGCGCAGACGAGAGCCGCATGACCATCTCTCCTCGCAGCCTGGCCGAAGCCCGCGCCCTGTTGCTGTCGCCGCTCGGCCCTGTGGCGCGCGCGGGTCAGGACCTGTCGCGTCCGCGCGTCTCGTTCGAATTCTTCCCGCCCAAGTCCGACGTGGCCGAGGCCAATCTGTGGAAGGCGGTGACGCGCCTGGCCCCCCTGGCGCCCGAGTTCGTCTCGGTCACCTATGGCGCCGGCGGCTCGACGCGCGAGCGCACTCACCGCACCGTCCAGCGCATCCTCAACGAAACGGCGTTGACGCCCGCCGCCCACCTGACCTGCGTCGAGGCCAGCCGCGATGAGGTCGACGCCGTCATCGACGACTACAAGACCTCTGGCGTGCGTCACATCGTGGCCCTGCGTGGCGACCCGCCCGGGGGAGAGGGGATCGGCGGGGCCTACGCCCCCCGCGCCGACGGTTACGCCAATGCGACCGAGCTGACGGCGGCGGTGGCCGGGCGCGGCGGCTTCGACATCAGCGTCGGCTGCTATCCCGAAGGCCATCCCGAGAGCGGCTCCATCGACCACGACATCGAAGTGCTGAAGGCCAAGGTGGACGCCGGGGCCACCCGCGCCATCAGCCAGTTCTTCTTCGACATCGACGCCTTCCTGAGGTTCCGCGACCGGGTGCGGGCGGCGGGCGTCACCGTCCCCATCGTCCCCGGCGTCATGCCCGTGACCAATTTCAACGGCCTGAAGCGTATGAGCGCGGCCTGCGGCGCGGCGATCCCCTGCTGGCTGGCGGCGCATTTCGACGGGCTGGACGACGACCCCGAGACCCGCAAGCTGATCGCCGCCTCCGTCGCCGCCGAAACCTGCGCACGGTTGCAGGAGGAAGGCTTTGCGGATTTCCATTTCTACACCCTGAACCGGGCCGAGTTGGTCTATGCGATCTGCCGGGTGCTGGGCGTGCGCGGCCAGGCGGTGGCGGCATGACCCGCAAAGACCGCATCGCCGCCCTTCATGGGGCGGCCGCCGAACGCATCCTGGTCCTCGACGGCAGCTGGGGCGTAATGATCCAGAGGCGCGGCCTGTCGGAAGAGGACTTCCGCGGCCAGCGCTTCGCCGCGCACAACGGCCAGATGAAGGGCAATAACGACATCCTGTGCATCACCCGGCCCGACATCATCTCCGACCTGCACGACCAGTATTTCGCCGCCGGCGCCGACATCTCCGAGACCAACACCTTCTCCGGCACCGTCATCGCCCAGGACGACTATGGACTGGACGCCCAGGCCGTATGGGACATCAATCTTGAAGGCGCCAAACTGGCCCGCGCCGCCGCCGACCGCTGGACCGAGAAGGAGCCGTCCAGGCCCCGCTTCGTCGCCGGCGCCATCGGCCCCCTGACCAAGATGCTGTCCATGTCGTCGGACGTGAACGACCCCGGCGCCCGCAGCGTCACCTTCGACGAAGTCTATGAGGGCTATCGTCAGCAGGTGAAGGCTCTGAACGAGGGCGGCGTAGACCTGTATCTGATCGAAACCATCACCGACACGCTGAACTGCAAAGCCTGCATCAAGGCGATCAAGGACCTTGAGGACGAGGGGCTGGAGCCCCTGCCCATCTGGATTTCCGGCACCATCACCGACCGTTCGGGCCGCACCCTGTCGGGCCAGACGGCCGAAGGCTTCTGGAACAGCATCCGCCACGCCAAGCCCTTTGCTGTGGGTTTCAACTGCGCCCTCGGCGCCGAGCTGATGCGGCCCTTCATCGCCGAACTGAGCCGCGTCGCCGACACCCTGGTCGCCGCCTATCCCAACGCCGGCCTGCCCAACGCCATGGGTCAGTACGACGAACAGCCGCACGAAACCGCCCACTTCATCGAGGAATGGGCCGCCTCTGGCCTGGTCAACATCGTCGGCGGCTGCTGCGGCACCACGCCGGAGCACATCAAGCACGTCGCCGAAGAAGTCGCCCCGCTGAAACCGCGCGAAATCCCCGAACGCCCGGTGGCCATGCGGCTGTCGGGGCTGGAACCCTTCGAGCTGGTGGCCTGAGGACGACATTATGACCGACAAGATGGCCGACCTGTTCAAAGACCCTGAACACGCCAGAACCTACGCCGAGCGCCCGAAGAAGATCATTCCAGGCTTCGACGGCCTGCATCGCATCATGGCGCAACTGATCGCCGAGGCGTCGCCCGCGAACACGTTGGTGGTCGGCGGCGGCGGCGGTCTGGAGCTGAAGACCCTGATCGACGCCTTGCCCGAGGGCCGGTTCTGCGCCGTCGATCCATCCGCCGAGATGGTGGCTCAAGGCAGGGCCTATCTGGGAGATCCGGCGTCCGTGGAGTGGGTCGAAGGCTATGTCTTCGATGCGCCGAAAACGCGCTTCGACGCCGCCACCTGTATGCTGACCCTGCATTTCGTGCCCGACGATGGCGCCAAGCTGGACACCCTCAAGGCCATCCACAGCCGCTTGAAGCCGGGCGCGCCGTTCGTCATGGCGCATCTGAGCGTCGACAAGAACGACCCTGCGTCCAACCGTCAGTTCGACCGCTACATCCGCTTCTCCAACGACAGCGGCTTGGACCCCGAAGTGATCGAAAAGGCGCACGAGCGCGTCCGCACCCAGCTCAACTGCGTCGGTCCTGCGCGCGACGTAGAACTGCTGCGTGAAGCCGGCTTTAGCGGGATCGAACAGGTGTTCCAGGGCCTGTCGTGGCACGGCTGGGTGGCCTATGCGTAGCTCCCATTCCGCTCATCCCGGCGAAAGCCGGGACCCAGTTCTGTCCAGCTTGACGTCAGCGTTTCAGGACAGCGGCACGCATACACCCCTGACCAGTCTTCACCCAAAGCACTGGGTCCCGGCTTTCGCCGGGATGAGCGGAGTTTTCCAGTGAGACCGACCTTCATCAATGTCGGCGAGCGGACCAACGTCACCGGCTCGGCCAAGTTCAAGAAACTGATCATCGCGGGCGACTATTCCGCCGCTCTCGACGTCGCGCGCCAGCAGGTCGAGGCGGGCGCGTCGGTCATCGACATCAACATGGACGAAGGGCTTCTGGACGGCGCCGTCGCCATGCGCACCTTCCTCAACCTGATCGCCGCAGAGCCCGACATCGCCCGCGTCCCGGTCATGATCGACAGCTCCAAATGGGAGGTGATCGAGGCGGGGCTGAAGTGCGTTCAGGGCAAGCCGATCGTCAACTCGATCAGCATGAAGGAGGGCGAGGCCGCCTTCCGCGAGCACGCCGTGAAATGCCTGCGCTACGGCGCCGCCGTCGTGGTCATGGCCTTCGACGAAGTGGGCCAGGCCGACACCGCCGCGCGCAAGATCGAGATCTGCACCCGCGCCTATCGCATCCTGGTGGACGAGGTCGGCTTCCCGCCCGAGGACATCATCTTCGATCCCAATATCTTCGCCGTGGCGACGGGAATCGAGGAGCACGACAACTACGCCGTGGACTTCATAGAGGCCACGCGCGTCATCAAGGCCACCCTGCCTTACGCCCGCGTCTCGGGCGGGGTGTCGAACGTGTCGTTCAGCTTCCGCGGCAATGAGCCGGTGCGCCGGGCGATCCACAGCGTCTTCCTGTATCACGCCATCCAGGCGGGCATGGACATGGGCATCGTCAACGCCGGCGACCTGCCCGTCTATGACGACATCGACCCGGTGCTGCGCGAAGCCGTCGAGGACGTGATCCTGAACCGCCGCCAGCGGACAAACGTGTCCAACACCGAGCGGCTGGTGGACATGGCCCCCGACTACAAGGGCGAAAAGGGCGCCGCCCGCGTCGTCGATGTGAAATGGCGCGAGGGCACGGTCGCTCAGCGCATCGCCCACGCCCTGGTCAACGGCATCACCGAGTTCATCGTGGCCGACACCGAAGAGGCGCGCCTCGCCTCCGAACGCCCCCTGCACGTCATCGAGGGCCCCTTGATGGATGGCATGAATGTGGTCGGCGACCTGTTCGGCGCGGGCAAGATGTTCCTGCCCCAAGTGGTCAAGTCCGCCCGGGTGATGAAGCAGGCCGTCGCCCACCTCGAACCCTTCATGGAGGCCGAGAAGGCTGGAAAGCCGCGCGAGCAGGCGGGCCGCATCCTGATGGCCACGGTCAAGGGCGACGTCCACGACATCGGCAAAAACATCGTCGGCGTCGTGCTGCAATGTAACAACTATGAGGTCATCGATCTGGGCGTCATGGTCCCGGCCGACCGTATCCTGGACGCCGCCATTGAGCACAAGGTGGACATCGTCGGCCTGTCCGGCCTGATCACCCCTTCTCTGGACGAGATGGTCTTTGTCGCGCGTGAGATGGAGCGGCGCGGCTTTGACATCCCCCTGCTGATCGGCGGCGCCACGACCAGCCGCACCCATACGGCGGTCAAGATCGAGCCGGGCTATCGCATGGGTTCGACCACTTATGTCATCGACGCCAGCCGCGCCGTCGGCGTGGTCTCGGGCCTGCTGTCGCCGACCGATAAAGCCGGAAACGAGGCCGCCACCCGCGACGAGTATATCCGCATCCGCGAGCAGTACGCGCGCGGACAGGAGGTGAAGGCCCGCGCCACGCTCCAGCAGGCGCGCGATAACCGCTTCAACGTCGATCCCGCCGCGACCATGCCGGGCAAGCCGTCGTTTAGCGGCGTGCGTTCCTTCGACGCCTGGGATCTTCAGGATTTGGCCGACCACATCGACTGGACACCCTTCTTCGCCAGCTGGGAGCTGATCGGCCGCTACCCTCTGATCCTCGAAGACGAGATCGTCGGCGAGGCGGCCAAGGATCTGTTCCGCGACGCCCAGGCCATGCTGAAACGGATCATCGACGAGAAGTGGTTCACGGCGCGCGGCGTCGTCGGATTCTGGCCGGCCCAGGCCGTGGGCGACGACATCGCCGTCTATGCCGACGAGAGCCGGAGCAAAGAGATCGCGCGCTTCCACACCCTGCGCCAGCAGATCAAGAAGTCGAACGGCAAGCCCAACCTGGCCATGTCAGATTTCATCGCCGAAGAGGGCCAGGACTACATCGGCGCCTTCGCCGTCACCGCGGGCCACGGCGAGCTGGAAATCGCCAAGCGCTTCAAGGACGCCGGCGACGACTATTCCTCGATCATGGCCACGGCCCTGGCCGACCGCCTGGCAGAAGCCTTCGCCGAGGCCCTGCACAAGAAGGTGCGGACCGAGCTATGGGGATACGCCGCTGACGAAACCACCTCGGTGCAGGACCTTATCGAAGAGAAGTATCAGGGCATCCGCCCTGCCCCCGGCTACCCTGCTCAACCCGATCACACGGAAAAGGCGACGCTGTTCCGCCTGCTGGACGCCGGAAACAACGCGGGCATGGCCCTGACCGAAAGCTATGCGATGACGCCTCCGGCCTCGGTCTCGGGCCTCTATTTCGGCCACCCGGGCAGCCACTACTTCGGCGTCGGCAAGATCGATCGCGATCAGATCGAGGACTACGCGGCCCGCAAGGGCTGGGACATGAAGACCGCCGAACGCTGGCTATCCCCCATCCTCAACTACGACCCCGGCGCTGCGGAGCGGACGAAGGCGGCCTGAGCCTTTACTCCAGCCCCGCCTGTTCCGGCGTCACCGGCGGCGTCGTGATGTTGTCACGGATGCGGCGCGCGGCATGTTCGCAACGTCCCGGCAGGCCAAAGAACAGGCCGAAAGCTTGGCTGCGCACTTCCTGGGACTGACCTTCCAGCGGCGTCCATTTGCCCGTGGCCTCAGCTGCGGCAGCGCGGGCGGCGGCGCGGGTCGCTGGCGTCTGGCGCGGTTCGGCGACCTGCAGAGCGCTGCGGAAGTCCGCCGCCTCCAGCCGGCCCAGCCGCATGATGTCCAGGTCCAGCGGATCCTGAGTGTTCAGCGTCTCGCCCAGGGCGACGTGGCCGTTCACCAGGGCCTCGCACCAGGCCACCAATGGATAATCCCCCTCGGGCGCGCCGCGCGGCATGGGGTTGGCGTAGGCCACGGCCTCGCGGACGCGCAGCGCTTCAACCGTCTCGCCGCCCGCGGGCGCCGCTGTCGCGACGGGGCCGTCCTGACTCGCGATTGCGCGGGGCGCCGTCATGACAGGCCCGTCCTGCGAAGCGGGCGCGGTCTGCATCAGGAGAAGGGCGGAGACGAGGCTGACGATCATGGACACTTGATTCTAAAACGCCCGCAAAGGGCCGGAAGGACAGTCTAACGCCTGAAGCAGGCCGATGGTTTTTCTACGGCGCCGCTCAGCCAAAGAAAAAGGCGGCGGACCCGAAGATCCGCCGCCCCTGTCTCAACCTCATCAGCCTGAAGGCTGATCAGACCTTAGAAGTTGGCCGAAACGCTGAAGAAGAAGAAGCGTCCCAGTGCGTCATAGATCTGCGGGTAGGTGTTGTTGTTGCCCGTGGTGCCGACGCTGTAGGACAGCGGCGGATCGCGATCGAAGACGTTGTTCACGCCAGCGCGAAGCGTGACGTTGTCACGCAGCTGCCAGGTGGCCGCCAGGTCGATGTAGTGCTGAGCGTCCATGGTCTTGTCCAGACGCGGACCGGAATTGTTCAGGCTTCCGTCCGAACCCAGCACGGCCAGTTCGACCTCGCTGTAGTAACGCCAGGTGGCCGACACATCCACAGCCCAGGGCGAAGTCCAGGTCATGCGGGCGCGGTGACGCCACTCGGGGTTGGGAACGCCGCACTGGTTGGCGAAGAAGCCGGCGCAATCATAGACGCTGCTGGACAGGCCCAGACCGGTGTCGGTCTCCAGTTCGCTCAGCCAAGTGCCGACGAAGTTGAAGTTCAGGCCGCCGGCGTTGCCCGCACCCCAATCCGCCAGATCGACGGAGTAGTTGGCGTTCACGTCGACACCCGAGGTCTTCAGACCGCCGATGTTGGTGTTGATGTTCTCAACATTGCCATCGCCGATCCACAGCGTGCCGGTGCTTTCACGATGGATCAGGTTACAGGCGAAAGCGACATTGTCGTCATAGCAGGCCGAGATGATGTTCAACTCGCCGACCGTGCTGATCAGATTGTCGACCTTGATGCTGAAGTAGTCGATCGACATGTTGAAACGCGGCAGGAAGCTCGGCGTCAGGACGACACCGAACGTGTAGGTGTCGGCTTCTTCCGGCGTCAGGCTGGGGTTGCCGCCTTGCAGATAGCTGTACTGGCCAGCCGGGCTGGTCAGGATGCCGCTGTTGGCCTGAACCAACGACACCTGGTGCGAGCCAGCGCCGATGCAGGCTGCGACCGACGCCGTGCCGTCACCGTTCGGGTCAGTGAAGTCGCAGGGATCATCGTCCATGTCGAACAGGTTGAAGCCCTGCATCTGGAACAGTTCGATCACGTTCGGCGCCCTCACAGCGCGGGCATAGCTGGCGCGGAAACGAACATCTTCAACCGGAGCATAGTCCAGGCCGAACTTGTAGGTGTCCGTCGACAGGTTCTCGTATTCCGAGTGACGATAGGCGGCGTCGAACGAAGCCGCATAGGCCCACGATTGATTGTCAGCCAGCGGAACCTGGATTTCGCCGAAGACATCGACCACCTGGGCTGAACCCGAGAAACCGATCGTTGGTCCGCCTTGCCCCGCGCCGTCGTTGGTGGCGAAGGCGTTGTCAGTGACCGAATTCAAGGCGTCGCGACGATACTCGGCACCGAAAGCGACTTTCACGCCCGACGAGGCCGTCGGAAACTGAATGCCGTATTGCGTCAGGTCACCCGTGATAGCGGCCGTCACGACCTGTTGAGTCGTTTCACCCGTCTGGACCAGAGGAATCTGGAGGTAATCCAGCGCCTGCTGGGTGACACCACCCGGCGAGAAGATGTTGTAGGGGACGCAGTTCAGGTCGGTCTCATCGACGACGGAACGACAGGTGGCGACACCACCGACGTCAACAACATCAAGGGCGCGACCCAACCGCGTGACCGAGAAGTCGTTCAGATAGACGCGCGACGTGTTCACGCGCGAATACTGGGCGGCGACGTCGTAGTTCCAACCATCCGTGATCAGACCACGCACGCCCACGACGGCCCGGTACGATTCATTGTTGATCGTGTCCTGACGTCCGCCGCCTTCAACGTTCCGGCGGAACGGGAAGAAATCGACGCTGTCGCCAGCCAGAATCTGGGCGGGCGTACAGATCAAACCGGCCTGTTGCGTCGACAGAAGCGGGTTGTCGCAGTTGATGGACGAGGTGTTGCCGAAGTTGCCCGAAGGCGCGATCTGCGCGACGGATTTATAGTCAGAGAACATCAGCTGAGCGAAGACCTCAGCATGCTCGTTGACTTCGTAACGACCGATGGCGCCCAGAGTGTAGCGCTCGTCGGGGCGCTGATAATAGTTCAACGGGCCATAGTTATAGGCGTGAACGTTGCCGTCATAAGGAATGAAGGTGCCGTTGCCGACGCCCGAGGCTCCGCCGATCGTATAGGCTGTGTTCGTGGTCGGATCGAGGAAGCGCCCAGGGAAGGACGTGCCTGAGCCGCCGCAGGTGAATTCACCCGCAGCTTCACCGCCCAGCGAACAAGCCGAATAGTCGCGGTCGCCGCCCAGAACGGGGTTGTTGCTGCGATAGCCGGCATAGGCCAGCAGGTTGCCCTTGCCGTCAGGAGAAGCCACGCCCATCGTCAGGTTGAACTCACGGCTTTCGCCGTCCGAGACATTGTCGTCCGGCAACTGGAAGTTCGCCGGATTGGTGACGCCGCGACCGGCGATGACGCTGCGCAGGTTGCCCGGGCCGTCATAGTCATTGTTGTGCTGATAGAAGCCGTACTGGGCGTCCAGCTGGATGCCCTCGAAGTCCTTCTTCATGATGAAGTTGACGACGCCGGCGACAGCGTCGGAACCGTAGACAGCAGACGCGCCGCCCGTCAGCACTTCGACGCGGTCGATCAGTTGGCCCGGAATCTGGTTCAGGTCGGCGGCGACGTCGTTCGGCGAGCCGTAGCCCATGCGGCGTCCGTCGACCAGGACCAAGGTGCGGTCGGCGCCCAGGTTGCGCAGCGAAACGGTGGCGGTGCCGGTGGCGCCGTTGACGACGGTGGAGTTCTGCGCGGCGAACGCCTGCGGCAGTTGGTTGACCAGATCCTCCACCCGCGTCACGCCGGCCACATCGATGTCTTCGCCCGTCACCTGGGTGACAGGGCTGGTGGTGATCAGGTTGGCCTGAGGAATCCGCGAGCCGGTGACCACGATGTCATCCAGCGTCGTCGGAGACGGGGACTGGGGCGCATCTTGCGCCATCGCAGTCCCGGAAAATGCAAACAGCGCAGCGGCGCCGGTGATGATGGTCGTCGCCAAAAGGCGCTGACGGCTTCGGTGAATTCTCAAATTCAATCCTCCTGTTTCGATACAGCATCTGTTCCAGATCACGTATCGATACCCCTGTTGCTAAGCTAGAGCGGTCGAAGACTCCTCGACATTCCTCAACCTTGCGGAAGGTAGGCGCCAATACAGTTCGCATGCTACGAAAATTACATGGCTGTAACCAATCATGGTCGAAGTGTCGTTTTCCTGTCACGATCCAGGACGGAGGGGAAACTTCTGGCGAACCAGACCGTCTGCGGGCAAGGTGCTCGCCTGTCACCGCCAGGCGCGGTTTGAATCGGCGACTCTGATGACTTTGAACCGCACTCTTGTCGGGGCTCTCGGGCTTGCAGCATTGTGGGCCACGCCGGCCTCGGCTCAGCAACAACTCCCCGCCCCTTCTCGGCCGGAACTGCTCAACCGCCTTGTCGAATGCCGCCCCATGGAGGACGCCGTCCAACGCCTGGCTTGCTATGATGCAGCGGCTTCCGCACTGGACGCCGCTGAACGCCAGGGCGACGTCGTCGTTGTTGACCGCGCCCAGGTAGGCGAAGCCCGTCGCCAGTTGTTCGGCTTCCAGCTGCCTTCGATCAGCCTGTTCGAGCGCGGAACCACCGTCGAGGAAATCAACGCTATTGAAACCACTCTGACCCGCGCCAGCCAGTCGGGCGAAGGGCGCTGGCTCTTCACCTTGGCCGACGGCAGCGTCTGGCGACAAATCGACACCGAACGCGTCACATTCCGCAACCGCGCCGGAGAGTCCGTTCGTGTCAGACGCGCCAGCCTGGGCAGCTATCAGTTGGTCATCGGCGCCAGCCGCGCTGTCCGCGTGCGCCGGCAATAGAATGACCGAGTTCCGCACCCTCGCGCCGGGCGTTCTGGTCTCGGCCCAGATCAACGCCGACGACATCGCCGCAGCCGCCGCCATCGGCGTCACCCATGTGGTCAACAACCGTCCTGACGGCGAGGAATACGGCCAGCCGGATGCGGCGGACATCGAAACCGTCGCACGCGCAGCGGGCCTCGCCTATCACCACGCGCCGATTCCCGGGTTCCCCGACGCAGAGGCGCTTCAGACGGTCGGGGCTGTTCTGGACGCTGCGAAACCGGACGACATCATCCTGATGCATTGCAAGTCGGGCATGCGCTCAACCGCCGCCTGGGCCATGGCCCGGAGGGCGCGCGGCATCGACGCCGACGAATTGCGCGCCGCCGCCGCCGCGGCCGGCTACGACCTCAGCCGCCTGCCGCTATAATCAGCGCAGAACGATGCCGCGCGCCGCATAGGGCGCGGGTTCAGGCGTGCAGGACGCGACAACCAGCTGCACCGCCATGACACAGAGGAAGGCCAGCGCTATGGCTTGCAGCCGTTTTGACACACCGAAGGCGATGGAAATGGCCACGTCTGGCGCTCCGCAGAAGGTTTACAAAGTCCTAACGCAAGGACCGCGCCGCCCTGCCCTGCCCACCGAAAGTGCGCAGCGATGATCCCCTTCGTGCGCGCATTCGACTTCGCCTACGGCCGCTGTGATCGGGTCTCGCCGCTGACCCGCCGGGTCATCGCTGACAACCCCGGCCCCTTCACCTTCACCGGCACAGGGACCTACATCATCGGGCGGACTGCGCCGGGCTCAGGCGTGGCCGTCATCGACCCGGGCCCGCTGGACGACGCCCATCTGGCGGCCCTGTTGAAGGCCGTCGAGGGCCAGACCGTCAGCCACATCCTTGTCACTCACACCCACCGCGACCACGCCCCCCTGGCCCGCCCCTTCGCCGAGGCGGTAGGCGGCGCGCCGATCCTGGCCGCCCGTCCGCCGGTCCACACCATCCACGCCTCCACGGTTCTGGACGAGGACGACGACGACAGCTTCCAGCCCGACGTGATCCTGAAAGGCGGCGAGCGTCTGGCGGGCGACGGCTGGACCCTCGAGGCCATGGCCACGCCGGGCCACGCCTCAAACCACCTGGCCTTCGTTCTGGAGGATGAGAACGCCCTGTTCAGCGGCGACCATGTGATGGGCTGGTCGACGACCGTGGTCGCCCCGCCCGATGGCGACATGAACGCCTATATGGCCAGTCTGGACGCCGTGATCGCCCGCCGCTTCGACACCATCTGGCCGACGCACGGCGCGCCGATCACCGAGGTCCAGCCCTTCCTCGAAGCCTATAAAGCCCACCGGCTGGACCGCGAAGCCCAGGTGCTGGCGCGGGTGCAGGCGGGCGACCGCCGCATCAGCGACATGGTCCCCATCCTCTACGCCGCCGTGGATCAAAGGCTGTGGCCCGCCGCCAGCCTGTCGGTCTGGGCGCATCTGATCGCGCTGGAGCAGTCGGGCCGGGTCAAGGCGACGTCCGGCCCCGCCATCGACGCCGAATGGGCGCCGGTCTGAGCCCTATTCCGCCTGCAGGGCCTGGCTGATCTTCGTGGCCAGACGGCAGGCTTCGCCGCCGTGGGGGCGGTCGTCGCGGGCGGCGACGCGAATGTCGGTGCGGCCCGGGCGGATGCGGATGACGGCGTCGTGCGTCACCCCGAACCAGAAGCCTGTGTGGTCGCCGTCCGAACGGCCCACGCCGACGCCGCGCGGGATGAAGCCCGCCGCCTTCAGCGCCAGACCGGCCTCGATCGGCCCCACCTGGCTCAGAACGGGTTCAGCTCCCGGACAGGCTTCAGGGCCGGCGTGATCGGCGGGCCCGCCGCCGCCCCGCGCCGCCCTGACCGCATCCGAGAAACCGGGCCGGTCGCCGGGATTGCTGCTGACGTCTTCGGCCACGCCGTCCGCCAGGCGCGCCTTCTGCCAGGCGAAGACGCCCAGACTGCCGACCGACACGACCAGGGCGATGGCCGCAAACACGCCCAGACGCTTCGGATTCCTGACCGCCAGCGCCACAGCCGCCAGAGCAGCGACCACGGCGACGAAGGCCACCCCCCAGGCGAGCTTCATGGTCAGCAGGTCATAGCCGACGGCCAGACTCCACAGTCCCATCTGGCTGCCGAACGCCCCGATCACGACCAGCACGGGCGCGGCGAAGGCGAAGACCGCCGCCGCCTTCACCCACCCTTCGCCACTGGCCCGGCGCGCGGCCATCAGGCCGGGACCGTCGATGGCAGACGGTAGTCCTTCAGCCGTTCGCGCAGCAGTTTCTTGTCGATCTTGCCCGTCGCGCCCAGGGGGATGTCATCCACGAAGATCACATCGTCGGGCATCCACCATTTGGCGATCTTGCCGACCAGGAAGTCGAGATGCTCCTGCTTGTCCTCGGCCTGATCGGGCTTGAGCTTGATGATCAGCACCGGGCGCTCGTCCCATTTGGCGTGGGCGGCGCCGATGACGGCGGCCAGTTCGACCTTGGGATGGCCCACGGCCAGGTTCTCGATCTCGATGGAGCTGATCCACTCGCCGCCGGACTTGATCACATCCTTGGCCCGGTCGGTGATCTGCATGAAGCCGTGGTCGTCGATGGTCGAGACGTCGCCAGTGTCGAAGAAACCCTCGTCGTCCAGAATATTGCTGTCATCGCGGAAATAGGCGCCGGCGATGGTCGGCCCCTTGATCATCAGCCGTCCGTAGGTGTGGCCGTCGCGGGGCAGTTCCTTGCCGTCGTCATCCTTCAGCTTCAGCTCGACGCCCAGCGGCGGCGTGCCCTGTTTGACCCGCCATTTCAGCTGTTCCTCGAACGGCAGGGCCGCCAGTTCCGGCGTCATGTTGGACAGGGTGCCGATCGGCGAGGTCTCGGTCATGCCCCAGCCTTGCAGCACCTCGATGCCGAACTCGTCATGGAAGGCGCGGATCAGGCTTTCGGGCACGGCGGCGCCGCCGATCAGCACCCGCTTCACCGTCGGGATCTGCAGCTTGTTCTCGCGCAGATGGGTCAGCAGTCCCTGCCAGACCGTGGGCACGGCGGCCGAGAAGGTCACGCCCTCCGACACGATCAGCTCATAGATGGCGGCGCCGTCCATGCGTGCGCCCGGCATGACCAGTTTGGACCCCGCCCCCGGCGCGCCGAAGGCGATGCCCCAGGCGTTGGCGTGGAACATGGGCACCACCGGCAGGATGACCTCGCTCGGCGTCGCGCCCAGCACCGTGGTCTGCAGGCCCAGCAGCGTGTGGATGAAGTTGGAGCGGTGCGAATACAGCACCCCCTTGGGGTTGCCGGTCGTGCCCGAGGTGTAGCACAGGCCGCAGGCCGTCTGTTCGTCGAAGTCGCCCCAGACCACGTCTTCCGACGCCGCCTCCAGCAGGTCCTCGTAACAGGCCAGACCGGGCAGATCGACGGCGGGCATGTGCGCCCGGTCCGTCATGACCACGACCCGCTCCACCGCCGGACAGTGCGGCAGCACCCCGACCAGCAGGGGCACGAAGGTCAGGTCGACGAAGATGACCCGGTCGCCGCCGTGATTGATGATGTAGACCAACTGTTCCGGGAACAGGCGCGGGTTCAGCGTGTGGCACACGGCGCCGATGCCCATGATGCCGTACCATGCCTCAATGTGGTTGCCGGTGTTCCAGGCCAGGGTGCCGATCCGGTCGCCGCGCTCGACGCCCCACGATTGAAGCACGCTGGAGACCCGTTTGGCGCGGGCGTGGATGTCGGCGTAGTTGGTCCTGACGATGGGCCCTTCGACCGAGCGCGTCACCACTTCGCGGTGGCCGTGCCAAGCCTTGGCGTGGTCGAGAATCCTGTCGACCGTCAGGGGCCAGTCCTGCATCAATCCAAGCATCGTCGTCCCTCAACTTGCACCTTCAAACGAGGCGCTTGCCAGCAAGCTATCCAGCTGAACGGCGTTAAGCAACGTGACGCAGCGTAAGCAGAGCCGCATTTTCCGCGCTTTAAGGGCAGTTCGGAGCAAACATTTTGCGCTCTGACGCGGGGACGCTAGAAGCCGTCGCATGACCATACTCATCGGCATCACCGGCGGTTCCGGCTCGGGCAAGAGCACGCTTGCAGAGGCTCTGGTCTCGGCCCTGCCCGACGGCGCGGCGGTGCTGATGCGCGAGGACTCCTACTACCGCGACGCCGCCAGCCTGCCCGGCTTCGACGCCGCCACCTTCGACTTCGACGATGTCGCCGCGCGCGACCACGGACTGCTGGGCGAACACCTGGCGACGCTCAAGGCCGGCCGCGACATCATGGCGCCCCTCTACTCCTTCATCCACCACGGCCGCGAGCCGGGCGGAGAGCCTGTGCGGGCCGCGCCCGTCGTGGTGGTCGAGGGCACGCATCTGCTGTGCACGCCGGAACTCGCCGATCTGTTCGACATCCGCGTCTTCGTCGACACCCCCGCCGACATCCGCTTCATCCGCCGCCTGCTGCGCGACCAGACCGAGCGCGGCCGCACCGCCGAATCCGTCATCGGCCAGTATCTGGCCACCGTCCGCCCCGGCCATGAGCGGCTGACCGAACCGTCGCGCCTCAACGCCGACTTCATCATCGCCGACGCCACCGCCGCCGTCCGTCTGGAAGACCCCCAGGCCGTGGTGCGCCTGGCCGCGCCCGTGCTGGCGCACCCGCTGCTGGCGGGGCTGGTCTGAACCTCATTATCTTCCGTCACCCTCGGCCTTGTGCCGAGGGCCTATGGCGGAGGCGGTGCTCCGGCAGTGAACGTGGCCCGCAGCCGTTCACGCCGCGCATACGCCCGCGCTTGAGTCTGGAATAGGCCCTCAGCACAAGGCCGAGGGTGACGGGGGGTGTAAAAGCTCACGGCCACAGCCGCCCCGTCCGCCAGCCGTCGCCGTCCCGATCAAACCGCAGCCGGTCGTGCAGCCGAAACGGCCGGTCGCGCCAGAACTCCACCGCCTGCGGAATCACGCGCCAACCGATCCAGCGTTCGGGACGCGGCACGTCCTGGCCCTCGAACCGCGCCGTCTCGGCCGCCACCGCCGCCTCCAGCGCCTCGCGGCTGTCCAGCGGGCGTGACTGATCCGAAGCCCAGGCCCCGATGCGGCTCTCTCGCGCACGGCTGGCGAAATAGGCGTCGGCCTCGGCCACGCTGACCGGCTCGATCCGCCCGCGCACCCGCACCTGCCGACGCAGGCTCTTCCAGTGGAACAGCAGGGCCGCCGCCGGGGACGCCGCCAACTCCCCGCCCTTGGCGCTCTCGCGGTTGGAATAGAAGGTGAAGCCGCGCGCATCGACGTCCTTCAGCAGCACCATCCGGCTGTCCGGCATGCCGTCCGCATCGACGGTCGACAGGGCCATGGCGTTGGCGTCGTTCGGCTCGGTCGCCTGGGCGTCGCCCAGCCAGTCGATGAACAGGCCGATCGGCTCGTCTCGCTGAAAAATCGTCTCGTCGCCGTTCGCGGCCAGGGCGGCGGCGTAGTCGCGGTCATACTCTTCGCGGGTCGGGCTGGGCGGGATCACGGTCATGCCTCCAGATAGACCCTGTCCGTCGTCCGGGGAAAGAGGCGTCGTGTCACGGTTAACCCCGCGTTGACCCTGTTCTGCGCCCATAGAGATCATGCACGCGCGCGCCCGATCCGAAGTCGCCTCCATCGCCGAGGCTCACGCCCTGCTCGGCCTCGACGGCCCGGCGGAGGGCGAGGCGCTGAAGGCGGCGTTCCGACGCGCGATCAAGGCGGCGCGGCCCGATCATCCCGGCGGCGACGACGCCCAGTTCCGCCGCATCATCGCGGCCTGGGGCCTGATCAAGATGCAGGGGCCAGGACGGCTGGCCCTGCCCGCCCCCAGACAGCGCCCTTCCCTCACCACCGTCATCCCCCTGTCGCCGATGCAGGCGCTGCAGGGCGGCGAGGTCAGCGTCAGCCTGGGCCGACGCACGCTGAACATCCACGTCCCGGCGGGTCTGCGCACCGGCGAGCACCTGCGCTTGCGCGGCGCAGGGCCGGACGGTTCTGACCTGCACCTGCCCGTTCTGATCCGACCCACAGCGGCGCTACGGGTCATGGGGGACGACCTCTATATGCGCTGGTCCGTGCCGCAGCGGCTGCTGGACGACGGCGGACGGGTCGAGGTCGAGACCCATGCGGGTCTGCGCTCGGCCTGGATCATCGCCGGGACGATGAGGCCGACGACCCAGCTGCGCCTCAAGGGCCTGGGCCTGCCCGCGCGCGGCAAACGCCCGCAAGGCCATCTGTTCGTGGCCCTGACGCCTTGCGCCGACGCCCCATCCTCGGCCGAAGACCTGCTGATGCGGTTCACTCGGGTCTGGACGCCGGAACGCATCGCGGCCTAAGCGATAGGCCATGTCGCACAACACCTTCGGTCATCTGTTCCGCGTCACCACCTGGGGTGAAAGCCACGGCCCGGCCATCGGCTGCGTCGTTGACGGCTGTCCGCCGCTGATCCCCTTGACCGAGGCCGACATCCAACCTTGGCTGGACCAGCGCAAGCCCGGCGGCAGCCGCTTCGTCACCCAGCGCCAGGAGGCTGACCAGGTCCGCATCCTGTCAGGCGTCTTTGATGACGGCGACGGCCCCGTCACCACTGGAACCCCGATCAGCCTGTTGATCGACAACACCGACCAACGCTCCAAGGACTATGGCGAGATCGCCCGCGCCTACCGCCCGGGCCACGCCGACCTGACCTATCAGACCAAATACGGCGTGCGCGACCATCGCGGCGGCGGACGGTCCAGCGCGCGCGAGACGGCCATGCGGGTCGCGGCAGGCGCGGTGGCGCGAAAGGTGCTGGGTGAAGGCGTCCGCATCCGCGCGGGCGTGGTCCAGCTAGGACCGCACCGCATCGCCCCGGACCAGATCGACTTCGACGCTGTCTCCGGCAACGTCCTGTTCGCCGCCTCCGCCGCCGTGGTTCCCGAGTGGGAGGCCTATCTGGACGGGGTGCGCAAGGCCGGCTCCTCCATCGGCGCCGTCGTGGCGCTGGAGGTCACGGGCGTTCCCGCCGGCTGGGGCGCGCCCATCTACGGCAAGCTGGATGCCGAACTGGCCGCCGCCCTCATGTCGATCAACGCCGCCAAGGGCGTGGAGATCGGCGCAGGCTTCGACGCCGCAGAGCTGTCAGGCGAGGCCAACGCCGACGAAATGCGCCTGGGCGACGACGGAAAGCCCGTCTTCCTGTCCAACCACGCGGGCGGCGTTCTGGGCGGCATCTCCACCGGCCAACCCCTGACCGCGCGCGTGGCCTTCAAGCCCACCTCCTCCATCCTGACCCTGCGCCAGACCATCACCCGCGACGGCGCCGAGACCGACCTACGCACCAAGGGCCGCCACGACCCCTGCGTCGCCCTGCGCGGCGTCCCTGTGGTGGAGGCCATGGCGGCCTGCGTCCTGGCCGACGCCATGCTGCGGCATCGGGCGCAGGTGGGGTGACCCCTTTCCGCCACTGACACTGTTACTTATATAGGGCTCAGCGAGGTTCCTAACCCTCGGATTCCCGGGAGCATCCCCATGATCGACGTCAGACCCTTCAACAGCCTCGGCGGCGCCAACCACGGCTGGCTGGACGCCAAACATCACTTCTCGTTCGCCAACTACTATGATCCCAACCGCATGGGCTGGGGCCGGCTGCGCGTGTGGAACGATGACACCATCGCGGCGAAGTCGGGCTTCCCGCCCCATCCCCACGCCGACATGGAGATCATCACCTATGTCCGCACCGGGGCCATCACCCATGAGGATTCCATGGGCAACAAGGGCCGCACCGGCGCAGGCGACGTCCAGGTGATGAGCGCGGGCACAGGCGTGCGTCACTCCGAGTTCAACCTCGAGGACGAAGCCACCACCCTGTTCCAGATCTGGATCGAGACCGACAAGCCCGGCTCGGCGCCTGGCTGGGGCCAGCGCGACTTCCCCAGGAACGACCGCTCGGGCCGGTTCACCGTCGTGGCCTCCGGTGATCCCGCCGACGAAGCCCTGTCGATCAACGCCGACGCCAGAATCCTGGCGGCGACGCTCAAGGCGGGCGAGAGCCTGACCTATGACCTGTCCGACGGCCGTCGCGCCTATCTGGTGCCCGCCGTGGGCAAGGTCGACGTCAACGGCGTCGCCCTCAACGCCCGCGACGGCGCCGGCATCATCGGCGAGCCGGTGATCACCATCACGGCCAAGGAAGATGCGGAACTGGTGATGGTGGACAGTCTTTGAGACTTGTCCAAACGGTCAGGGATTATCCATCCTGTCCTCGCTGGATTATCCAGGCATATCCATCAAGAAAAACCCCGCCTGGATCGCTCCGGGCGGGGTTCTTTCTATCAGTGCGCGACGGTCGCGCCGCCGGGATCCTGCGGCGGTTGCGGCGTGGGCAGAGGGTCGGCGACCTCATCCCATTCGACCGGCGTCGGGGTGCCGGTCAGCGCCCATTTCAGGGCTTCGTCAGCGGTCTTGATCGGGACGATCTCCAGCGCCGACTTCACATTGTCGGGCACGTCGGCGAGGTCCTTCTCGTTCTCCTCGGGGATCAGCACCGTCTTGATGCCGCTGCGAAGCGCCGCCAGCAGCTTCTCCTTCAGGCCGCCGATGGCGGTGACCCGCCCGCGCAGGGTGATCTCGCCGGTCATGGCGATGTCCTTGCGGATGGGGATGCCGGTCAGGACCGAGACCATGGCCACGGTCATGGCCACGCCCGCCGAGGGGCCGTCCTTGGGCGTCGCGCCGTCGGGCACGTGGACGTGGATGTCGGTCTTCTCGAACACCGGCGGCTTGACCCCGAACGACAGGGCGCGGGCCCGGACGTATGAGGCGGCGGCCGAAACCGACTCCTTCATCACGTCCTTCAGGTTGCCGGTCACAGTCATGCGCCCGCGTCCGGGCATCTTGATCGCCTCGATGGTGAGGATGTCGCCGCCGAACTCGGTCCAGGCCAGGCCGGTGACGATGCCGACCTGATCCTCCTCGTCGGTCTCGCCATAGCGGAACTTCTGCACGCCCGCGTACAGGGCCAGTTTTTCCGCATCGACGGTGATCGACGTCGTGCCCTGCTTGGACATCTCACGCACAGCCTTGCGGGCCAGACCGCCCAGGGCGCGTTCCAACGACCGCACGCCCGCTTCGCGGGTGTAGTAGCGGATCAGGTCGCGGATGGTGTCGTCCGGCACGATGAACTCGGCCGGCTTCAGACCGTTGTCCTTCGTCACCTTGGGCAGGACATGGCGCTTGGCGATCTCGACCTTCTCGTCCTCGGTGTAGCCGGCGACGCGGATCACCTCCATCCGGTCGAGCAGCGGCTGAGGCATGTTCATGCTGTTGGCCGTGGTCACGAACATGATGTTCGACAGGTCGTAGTCGACCTCCAGATAGTGGTCGCCGAACGCATTGTTCTGGGCCGGGTCCAGCACCTCCAGCAGGGCCGAAGACGGGTCGCCGCGCCAGTCGGCGCCCAGCTTGTCGATCTCGTCCAGCAGGATGAAGGCGTTGGTGGTCTTCACCTTCTTCATCGACTGGATGATCTTGCCAGGCATGGAGCCGATGTAGGTCCGGCGGTGGCCGCGGATTTCGGCCTCGTCGCGCATGCCGCCCAGCGACATGCGAACGTATTCACGCCCTGTCGCCTTGGCGATTGACTTGGCCAGCGAGGTCTTGCCGACGCCGGGAGGGCCGACGAGGCACAGGATCGGACCCTTCAGACTGTTGGTGCGCGCCTGCACCGCCAGATATTCGATGATCCGTTCCTTGACCTTCTCCAGCCCATAGTGGTCCTCCTCGAGGATTTCCTCGGCCTTGTTCAGGTCGATGGGCTTGGACTTGGCCTTGCCCCAGGGGATGGACAGCAGCCAGTCGAGGTAGTTGCGCACCACCGTCGATTCCGCCGACATCGGGCTCATGTTGCGCAGCTTCTTCACCTCGGCCTCGGCCTTGGCGCGGGCCTCCTTGCTGAGCTTGGTTTTGCGGATGCGCGCCTCCAGCTCCATGATCTCGTCACGGCTGTCGTCGGTCTCGCCCAGCTCGCGCTGGATCGCCTTCATCTGCTCGTTCAGGTAATATTCGCGCTGGGTCTTCTCCATCTGGCGCTTCACGCGCGAGCGGATCTTCTTCTCGACCTGCAGGACGCTGATTTCGCCCTCCATCAAGCCGTAGACCTTCTCCAGCCGCTCGGGCACGGCGAAGGTCTCCAGCAGGCCCTGTTTGTCGGTGATCTTGACCGACAGATGGGCCGCCACGCTGTCAGCCAGCTTGGACGGATCGGTGATCTGGGGGATGGAGCTGAGCGCCTCAGGCGGCACCTTCTTGTTCAGCTTCACATAGTTTTCGAACTGTTCGATCACCGCGCGCAGCAGGGCCTCGGACTGGGCCGGTTCGCCGGCGTCCTCCTCGATCTCGACGGCTTCGGCCTCGAAATACTCCGTGCGGTCGGTGAAGCGGGTCAGCCGGGCGCGGCTCTTGCCCTCGACCAGCACCTTGACGGTGCCGTCCGGCAGTTTCAGCAGTTGCAGCACGGTCGCCACGACGCCGATCGGATAGATGGCGTCCGCCGCCGGATCGTCGTCGACGCTGTTCTTCTGGGTGGCCAGCAGGATCTGCTTTTCACCCTTCATGATCTCGTCCAGCGCCTTGACCGATTTTTCGCGGCCGACGAACAGCGGCACGACCATGTGCGGGAAGACGACGATGTCTCTCAGGGGCAGGACGGGAAGGGTCTTGGTCTCAGTCATCACATGCTTTCCGGGGTCGTCGTTGATCTCTGACCCGCCGCGTCGTCGGAAAGGGCGTCATGCCCCGGCCTTCGACTCGACCCGCCATCCGGCGGCCTTCGGGTCAGTATGTGGTTTGGCTTGCGCCGGGTTCAAGCGTTGCCGCGCGGCGGCGGGCGTTTCCATCCACAGACGGGAAGCCCGGTTCGCTCCTCAAGCGAAAGGGCGGAGCCGTTTCCGGCCCCGCCCTGCTTAGTCGTGCGACGGTGGCTCAGGCGGCGCTGTCGGGCGTCGCGGCCTTCTTGCCCTTGGTCTCGGCGTAGATCAGCAGCGGCTGGGCCTGGCCTTCGATGACCTCGGCGTTGACCACGACTTCCTCGACGCCCTCGAAGGTCGGCAGTTCGAACATGGTCTCCAGCAGGATGCCTTCCAGAATGGAACGCAGGCCGCGGGCGCCGGTCTTGCGCGTGATGGCCTTCTTGGCGACGGCGGTCAGCGCGTCGTCGGTGAATGTCAGATCGACATTCTCCATCTCGAACAGGCGCTTGTACTGCTTGACCAGGGCGTTCTTGGGCTCTGTCAGGATGGTGACCAGGGCTTCTTCGTCCAGGTCTTCCAGCGTCGCCAGAACCGGCAGACGGCCGATGAACTCGGGGATCAGGCCGAAGCGCATCAGATCGTCCGGCTCGACGCCCTTGAGGATGTCGCCCGTGCGGCGCTCGTCGATTTCCTTGACCTTGGCGCCGAAGCCGATGGAGGCCCCCGCCCCACGCGCCGAGATCACCTTTTCAAGGCCGGCGAAGGCGCCGCCGACGATGAACAGGATGTTGGCGGTGTCGACTTGCAGGAACTCCTGCTGCGGATGCTTGCGGCCGCCTTGCGGAGGCACGGAGGCGACGGTGCCTTCCATGATCTTCAGCAGGGCCTGCTGCACGCCCTCGCCCGACACGTCGCGGGTGATCGACGGATTGTCCGACTTGCGGCTGATCTTGTCGATTTCGTCGATGTAGACGATGCCGCGCTGGGCCCGCTCGACGTTGTAATCGGACGCCTGAAGCAGCTTCAGGATGATGTTCTCGACATCCTCGCCCACATAACCGGCTTCGGTCAGGGTCGTG
>Ga0308157_10003373_pt1 | contig 23425 bp, 19 predicted proteins | sample PhyBR1_FD_201035 | JGI IMG/M metagenome (GOLD analysis project Ga0308157, IMG submission 201035) | Phyllosphere microbial communities from UC Gill Tract Community Farm, Albany, California, United States - DLSLB.R1 | ecosystem: Host-associated > Plants > Phyllosphere > Unclassified | place: USA...
AGGCTACTGCCGAGCGCATCGCCGCCATCAAGGCGCCGCCTGGCTTTACAGTCACCGCGTTTGCCACCGGGCTGAAAAATATCCGCATCATCGCTGTCGCTGCCGACGGCACCATGTATGTCAGCCGCCGCGATCAGGGCGATGTGCTGATGTTCAAGGACGCCAACAAGGATGGCGTTGCCGATGGCCCCGGCGTGACGGTGGCCTCGCGTCCCGGTGCGCACGGCCTGGCGATCCGCGACGGCAAACTGTACCTGGCGACGGTCAAGGAAGTCTTTGTGGCGGATATCCAGCGCGACGGCAGACTGTCGCCGCTGAAGCTCATCATTGGCGACTTGCCGGACGCCGGCCAGCATCCCAACCGGACGCTGGCCTTCGGCCCGGACGGCATGCTGTATATCAGCGCCGGCTCGACCTGCAATGTCTGCAATGAGAACAATCCCGAAAACGCCACCATGCTGCGCGCCACGCCGGACGGCAAGCAGCGCACCATCTTTGCCACCGGACTGCGCAACACCATCGGCTACGACTGGCATCCGCGCACCGGCGAATTGTGGGGCATGGACCACGGCATCGATTTCCTCGGTGACGATGAGCAGAAAGAAGGGCTGAACAAGCTGGAACGCGGCAAGCAATATGGCTGGCCGCATGTGTATGGCGACGGCGCCATTTACCCGCAAAGCACGCCGCCGGGCGACATCAGCAAGCAGGAATGGAAGGCGCACAGCGAGCCGATGGCGCTCGGCTACGCCGCGCACGCGGCGCCGATGCAGATGCTGTTCTATCGCGCCACCGCTTTTCCGGCCGAGTATCAGGGCGATGCATTTGTCACCATGCGCGGCTCGTGGAATCGCAGCACGCCGTCGGGTTATGAAATTGTGCGCGTCCGCTTTGCCGATGGTCAGCCGAAATCCATCGAGCCCTTTGTTACGGGGTTCCTGACCGATGGCGGCAAAACACATATCGCCCGCCCGGTAGGGTTGGCGGTGGCTGCGGATGGCTCCTTGCTGATGGCGGATGACGCCAACGGCGTGTTATATCGTATCGCCTACACTGGCTCCGGCCAGGCCAAGGCTGCGTTGCCGGCCGCACCTGCCGGGCCGATGCAGCAGCAGGCGCAGCGCGGCAATAACGTGCCGCTGGCATTGACGCGGCCGGAGTCCAATGGCGGCGGCAAGCTGGCGGTGCAAAGCGCTGGCTTCCGTCCGGATGAACTGCTGGCGCCGAAATACAGCGAATATGCGGATGGCGTATCGCCGCCGCTGTCATGGCAGGCGGTGCAGGGCGCGCAGTCCTACGCCATCATCATGGAAGACCCGGACGCGCCGCAAAAGCCGTTCGTGCATTGGCTGGCATGGAATATCCCTGCCTCTGTCACCAGCCTGCCGGAAGGATTACAGGAGCAGCCGCGCCTGACGCAGCCGGATGGCGTGCTGCAAGGCCGTACCACGCGTGGATCGATAGGCTACTACGGACCACGCCCACCGGTCGGCGACGCGCCGCATCACTATCACTTCCAGGTATTCGCGTTGGACACCGTGCTGCAACTGGGCTTCGGCGCCGACCGCGACCAACTGCTGAAAGCCATCCAGGGCCACGTGCTGGCCAAAGGTGAAATCGTCGGGCGGTATGCGCAGAAGCAGCCGCCGTTGAAATAACAGGAGAATACATATGACTATCCGATTGAAAAAACTCAGTTCACAAGTGCTTGTCATCACCGGCGCCACCAGCGGCATCGGCCTGACCACGGCGCGCATGGCGGCGGGCAAGGGCGCCAGGCTGGTGCTGGCGGCGCGGGACAGCGTCGCGCTGGATCAACTGGTGCAGGAATTGCGCGGCAGCGACGGTGAAGCACTGGCCGTGCCAACCGATGTGGGCAACCGTGACGAGGTGGCGGCACTGGGACGCGCGGCCGTGCAGCGCTTTGGCCGCATCGACAGCTGGATCAATAACGCCGGCATCTCCATCTTTGGCCGAAATGCCGACGTGCCGTTGCAGGATCAGGAGAAGCTGTTCCAGACCAATTTCTGGGGCGTGGTGCATGGCTCACTGGTGGCGCTGGAACTGATGAAGGAGGGCGGTGGCGCCATCATCAACCTGGGTAGCGAGCTGTCCGACCGCGCGGTGCCGTTGCAGGGCATGTACTCTGCATCCAAGCATGCGGTGAAAGGGTTTACCGATTCGCTGCGCATGGAGATCGAGAAAGATAAGGTGCCGGTGTCGGTCACGCTGATCAAGCCGGCCGGCATTGATACGATGTTCATTCCACACGCGCGCAACTACATGGCGAACGAGCCGGAACTGCCAGCGCCGTTGTATGCGCCGGAGCTGGTGGCGGAAGCCATCCTGTTTGCGGCGGAAAACCGGCAGCGCGATATCTTTGTTGGCGGCGCGTCGAAGATGGTATCGCTGGAAGGCCAGGCCATGCCGCGCGTGCTGGACAAGTTCATGAACATGATGATGTTCAAACAGCAGCAGAAGAAGGACCAGCCATCGGCGCCGGACCGCAGCGATGCGCTGTATGCGCCCAACGGCATGGAATTGCAACAGCGGCAGGGCGGCCATGACAGCAAGGTGCATGAGCGCTCGGCCTATACCTATCTGACCACGCGCGGCAAGCCTTTGGCGTTGTCGCTGCTGGTGGGCGGTGCGCTGTTGGCTGCCTGGAGCGCTACGCGTCCGCTGCGTTCAGGCCAGCGGCCAGTTTAGTTCAAACAGCGTGCCGCCTAATCTGGATGGACGGCACACCGCCTGGCCGCCGTGCGCGATGGCGATGGCCTTGACCACCGCCAGTCCGAGGCCGCTGCCGGCGACGCCTTGCTGCTGCGATGGCTCGCCGCGCTGGAAGGCGTCAAACACGTGCTGGGCTAGTGCGGCGTCGATGCCGGGCCCTTCATCCTCGACCCGCAAGCGGCAAACGCTGCCCGATACCAGGCTGCTGATGCGCACCACGCCGGGCGTCGCGTGCTTGCGCACGTTCTCCAGCAATGCCAGCAGCGCCTGGCGGATGCGCATTGGATCGCACAGTACCGCTTGCGGCGTCAGCTCCAGTTCCAGGTGGAAGCCAGCCGTTTGCAGCAGCGGCTCGGCCAGTTGCACGACGGTGTCGATTTCGGCTGACAGGCTGGCGCGTATTTTTTGCAGGCCAAGGTGGCCGCTCTCGGCCAGCGCCACCATGCGCAGGTCTTCGATGATGCGGCCCAGTCCTTCAACGTGGGTCAGCAGATTCTGGAACTGTGCCTGGTCTGGCACGAACACGCCGTCATTGATGCCTTGCAGACGGCCACGCAAGATGGTCACCGGCGTGCGCAGCTCGTGGGCAATGGCAGCGTTCCAGAACACGCGCTCCTGTTCCATGTATTGCAGACGTTCAGCCATGCGGTTGAAGTCGGCCACCAGTTGCGCCGCTTCGCCCATGGCGTGATCGTAGTTGGTGGCGCGCGCTGTCAGGTCGCCCTGTGCCACCTGGCGCAGGCTTTCCGCCACCGAATTCAATGGCGCCAGGATGCGGCGCGACAGCTTGCCTGCTGCGACCACAGCGATCACCACCGAGATGAAGGTGGTGATGAGCAGCCATATGACTTCTTCGCGGGTCGGCGTCAGGTCGAGCGGATCGCCGGACATGAATTCCGGCGAGTGGCGTATCAGGTAGGCGTACAGCGCGTAGGAACTGATTTGCACCAGCAGGATGATGCCCAGCGCGACCAGTGACATCGACAGCGATATCTGGCGGCTGATGCCGGCATTTAGTTTCATGCGGCGCTCCCAAGCCGGTAGCCGACGCCGCGCACGCTTTCCAGCATGCCGGTCAGGCCGGCCGCTTCCACTTTCTTGCGTAGCTTGCTCAGGTGGCTGTCGACCGTGCGTTCCAGCGTTTCGCCTTCCGGCAGGCAGGCGGCCAGCAGTTCGGCGCGGCTGAATACGCGCTTGGGTGCGCGCAGCATGTGGGCCAGCAGACGGAATTCGGTCAGCGTCAGCGACAGCAACTGGCGCGCCTCGCCGTCTATGCAGACGGTGGCCTCATAATGTTCGAGATCGACTTCCAGGCCTTCGGCGCGCAGCAGCCTGGCGGTCTGGCTGGCACTCTGGCCGGCGGTGCGGCGCAGCACGGCCAGCACGCGCGCCACCACTTCGGCGGGATTGAAGGGCTTGACCACGTAGTCGTCGGCGCCGATGCGCAGGCCGGTCAACTTGTCGATGTCCTGGTCCATGGCGGTGAGCATGATGACGGCGGTGTTGCCGTGCTGGCGGATTTGCGACAGCACGGACCAGCCGTCCATCTGCGGCATCTGCACGTCCAGCAGCACCAGGTCTGGCTTGAGCATGTGGTGCATTTCCAGCGCGCGGCGGCCATCCGGCGCGTGGGCGACGCGCAGGCCCGCACGCGACAGGTAGGCCATCAGGATCTGGGCGATTTCCGACTCGTCTTCGGCCACCAGCACCAGGGCCTGATCTGTGGCGGGTAGTTCTGTATTCATATTGCCATGATACTGCATCAGCTGACGCCACCGCCCAGCGCTTTATAGAGTGCGATGGCGGATTTGAAATGGTCGCGGCGCAGGTCCAGCAGACTGCTTTGTGCGGCGTAGGCCTGGCGCTGGGCGTCCAGTAGTTCCAGACGGCTGTCCTGGCCGGCGCCGTAGCGCAGGTTGGACAGGCGTTCGCGCAGCGCTGCGGCATCCACTACGCGTTGCTGGGCGATGATCTGGCGCTGGTAGGTTTCGTTGCTGGCCAAGGCATCGTTGACTTCGCGGAAGGCGGTCTGGATGGTGCGTTCGTACTGCACCACGGCGATGTTGTTGCGGACTTCGGCCAGTGTCAGTTCCGCGCGCAGTTGGCCGCCGTGGAAGATCGGATGGGTGATTTGCGGTGCGAACGACCAGCTACGGTTGCTGCCTTTGAACAGGCTGCCCATCTCGGCGCTGCTGAATCCCAGTTGGGCGGTCAGCGAGAGGCGCGGGAAGAAGGCAGCACGGGCGGCGCCAATTTCGGCGTTGGCGGCGACCAGGGCGTGTTCGGCTTGCATGATGTCCGGGCGGCGCGTCAACAGCTCGGAGGGCAGGCCGGCGGGCAGGGTGGTCATCACAGGTTGATGGGCCAGCGGGTGGCCGGTCGGCAGGTCTTGCGGGACCGGGGCGCCGAGCAGTAGTTCGAGGTTGTTGCGGGTCAGGCGCAGCGCGCGGTCGCGAGCGTGCATGTCGGCTTCGGCGGTGGCGACCTGGCCGGCGGCCTGGGCGACATCGAGGCCGCTGCGCTGTTGGGCGCCGTGCAGGCGTTCCGTCAGCGACAGGGCGAGGCGCCAGTCGGCCAGTGTGCGGTCGGTCAGCGCGGCTTGTTCTTCGGCCAGGCGCAGTTCCAGGTAGGCGTCGGCGACGCCGGCGATTAGCGACAGGCGCGCTGTGCGCTGGCCTTCAACGGAGGCCAGGTAACGGGCGAAGGCGGCCTCCGACTGCGAGCGCAGGCGGCCGAAGAAGTCCAGCTCGAAGGCGTTGATCGCCAGGCCTGCGTTGGTCTGCTGCGTAACCGCGCCATTGGCCGCATCGATGGACGACACGCGCTGACGTGTCGCGCCGCCAACGGCGTCCAGCGCTGGCAGGCGCACCGCATCCTGGATCTGATACTGCGCCTGCACGGCAGCGACATTCAGCGCCGCCTCGCGCAGATCGCGATTATTTTCCAGCGCCAGCTCGACCAGCCGCTGCAACGCCGGATCAGCCAACATCCGCCGCCAATCCGGCATCACCTCGCCCACCGCGCCGCCGGGGGCACGGCCGCCACCGCCCGACACCGCACCAGCCGCACCACCGCCACCATCCGGCACCGCGTCGGCTGCTGGGCCGGTCGCGCCATGGTAGGCTGACGGCACCGGCATGGCCGGCTTGGTCAGCGGTGGATTCATCGAGCATCCGGCCAGCAGTGCGGCCGATACTGCAATCATTGCTCGCATGTTTTTACTCCCTTACGTAACTTGCCAAGCCGCTCCGCACCGCCAACGACGACCACAAAGAACACCGGCACAAAGAAAATCGCCAACACCGTCGCTGCGACCATGCCGCCGAACACGCCGGTGCCAATCGCATGCTGCGTCTCCGCGCTCGCGCCCGAGGCCAACATCAGCGGCACCACGCCCAGCGTGAACGCCAGTGAGGTCATCAAGATTGGCCGTAACCGCAGCCGCGCCGCCTCAATCGCCGATTCCACCAGCCCCTTGCCGTCGGCATGCAACTGCTTGGCATACTCCACGATCAGAATTGCATTCTTGGCTGACAAACCGATGATCGTAATCATGCCCACCTTGAAGAACACATCATTCGGCATGCCACGCACCATCACCGCCAGCAGCGCGCCGAGCAGGCCGAGCGGCACCACCAGCATCACCGACAGCGGAATTGACCAGCTTTCATACAGCGCAGCCAGCACCAGGAATACCACCAGCATCGACAGCGCCATCAACATCGGCGCCTGCGCGGCTGATTCCCGCTCCTGCAAGGACTGGCCGGTCCACGCCACGCCAAAGCCGGCCGGCAGCTGCGCCACCAGACGTTCCATCTCCTGCATCGCCGCACCGCTGGACACACCTTCCGCCGCGCCACCGCTGATACGCGCAGAGAGATAACCGTCATAGCGCACCAGCTGCAACGGCGTCTGCTCCCACACCGGATGCACGATCTCGCCCAAGGCCACCATGCCGCCGGCGCTATTGCGAATGCGCAGCGCCAGCACGTCGTCCAGTTGCATGCGCGCCGACGCCTCGGCCTGCACGATCACCTGCTGCATGCGGCCATTGTTGGGGAAGTCATTGACATAGCTCGAACCAGTAGCGCCAACCAGCATATCGCTGACAGCGGCAAACGATACGCCCAAGGCTTCCGCCTTGCGACGATCAATCTCCAGCCGGATGCTGTTCCCCGGCGGCAGCGCGTCCGGGTAAACACCGTCCAGCAGCTTGCTCTGGGCAGCTAGCGCCAACAGCTTGTCCTGCGCCGCCTGCAAAGCAGCGATGCCGAGGCCAGCGCGATCCTGCAAACGCAGCGAGAAACCGGACGAATTGCCCAGTTCATCAATGGCCGGCGGCATTACCGTCATGATCATGCCTTCTCTGGCACTGGCCATGGCTTCCGTCGCCTTGGCGACTTCCTCCTGCGCGGTGGCGCCGTTACGCTTATCCCAGTCCTTCAGCATGGTGAAGGCCATGCCCGCATTCGGGCCGGAACCAGAGAAGCTGAAGCCAATCAGCGACTGGTTCACATCGATGCCCGGACGGCTGGCAACATGCTTTTCATACTGCTTGATGACTTCCAGCGTCCGATCCATGGTCGCGTCCGACGGCAGCTGGAATGACGTCATGATGTAGCCCTGATCTTCTTCCGGCAGGAAGGACGATGGCAGTTGCGAGAAGCCCCAGGCCACACCAGCGACGATGGCGGCATACAAGGCCAGCACCCGGCCGCCACGCTTCAGCAGGGCGGTGGTCCGTGCCGTGTAGCGCGCGGTCAGCGCATCAAACTTGCGGTCGAACCAGGCAAAGAAACCTTTCTTGTCATGGTCTTCAGGCCCGACAGGCTTGAGCAGCGTGGCGCACAAGGCTGGCGTTAGCGTCAATGCCAGGAAGGCCGAGAACAGGATGGACACCGCCATCGCCACGGTGAATTGGCGATAGATCACGCCTACCGAGCCGGAAGCCAATGCCATTGGAATGAACACCGCCGTCAACACCACGGTAATGCCGATCACCGCGCCGCTGATCTCGCGCATGGCGCGCGACGTCGCTTCCTTCGGCGACAGCCCTTCGGTTGCCATCAGCCGCTCGACCGCTTCCACCACCACAATTGCATCGTCAACGATGATGCCGATTGCCAGCACCATGCCAAACATGGTCAGCACATTGACCGAATAGCCGGCCACCGCCATTACCGCGAAAGTCCCCAACAGCGCAATCGGCGCCACGATGGCGGGGATCACGGTGTAGCGTACCTTTTGCAGGAACAGGTACATCACCAGGAACACCAGCACCATCGCCTCGGCCAGCGTGCTGACCACTTTCTCGATCGAGATCTTCACGAACGGCGCGGTATCGAAAGGAATGGTGTACTCCATCCCTGTCGGCATGGACTTCGACAATTCATCCATGCGCTCGCGGATCAGCTTCGCGGTCTGCACCGCATTGGCGCCCGGCGACATCGATATCGATGCGCCCGAAGTGGTCTTGCCATTCTCACGCGCCTTGAAGGTGTAGTCGCGCGCGCCCAGCTCCACGCGCGCGACGTCGCCCAGCGTGACGCTGGAACCATCGCGTTCCGCCCGCAGCACGATGGCGGCGAATTCCTCCGGCGTGCGCAGCTGGCCTTGCACCGTCAGCGGTGTGGTCACGCGCTGTCCAGCGATGGACGGCGTATCACCCACGCGGCCCGGCGCGATCTGCACGTTTTGCTGGGCGATGGCGTTGGTTACGTCGCCCATGGAGACGTTGTAGGCCACCAGCTTGGCCGGATCGACCCAGACGCGCATCGCCCGCTCGGCGCCAAACAGCTGCACGCGGCCGACGCCCGGCACGCGGCGCAATTCCTCCACCACGTTGCGGGCCAGGTAATCGCCCAGTTCCTGCTCATCGTGGCCCTTGGTCGAGTTCACGCTGATAATCATCAGGAAGCTGGAGGAGGATGATTCCACCGTTACACCGCTCTGACGCACAGTTTGCGGCAGGCGCGGCTCGATCGCCTTCAGGCGGTTTTGCACATCGACCTGCGCCATTTCCGGATTGGTGCCCGGCTTGAAGGTGACGCTGACCGATGCCGAACCGGAGGTGTCGGTCGACGATTCAAAATACAGCAGGTTCTTCACGCCGGACAGCTCACGCTCGATCAGGCTGACCACCGCGTCGTTCATCGTCTGCGGCGAGGCGCCCGGATAGCTGGCGTAGATCGACACGCTAGGCGGCGCCACCGACGGGAAGCGCGCGATCGGCAAGTTGGGCAAGGCGATCAATCCAAACAGGATGATGAAGATCGCCACCACCCACGCAAACACGGGGCGGCGTATGAAAAATTGAGACATCTACACGGTCCTTATCATTTTGCGGCAGAGGTGGGAGCAGGGGCGGCCGACACCTGGGCCGGCGCTTTCCATGGCTGCGGCTTGGTGTGCACACCTTCCCGCAGGTGCTCCTGGCCTTCCACCACCAGCGTGTCACCAGCCGCCAGGCCGGTGCGCACCAGATAGTGGTGATTGATGACGTCACCGACGGTGACGGCGCGCTGGCTGGCCTTGCCGGTTGTATCCAATGTCCACACGCTGGCGTGACCGTCGGCGGTGCGTTGTACCGCCTGCTGCGGCACCATCAGTGCATCGGTCGGCGCGGCGCGCGCGATGCGGGCACGCACGAACATGCCGGGCAACAGCGCGCGGTCCGGATTCTCGACCAGAATGCGGATGGTGGCGTCGCCGGTGCCGGCATCGACGTTCAGGTCGGCGAACAGCACTTTGGCGTCGACCTTGTACGGCTGGCCGTCGGCTGACAGGATGACCGCCGGCTGCTTGCCAGCTTCGCGCATCGCGTGCAGTGATGACAGCATGGACGCCGGCTGGCGCACGTCGACATACACCTTATCGATTTGCAGGATGCGCGCCATCGGGTTGGCGTCCGACTGGCCGACCAGCGCACCCTCCGACACCAGCTCCTGGCCGATGCGGCCGCTGATCGGCGCCTGCACGGTGGCGAAGGCCAGATCGAGACGTTTGCGTTCCAGCGTGGCCTTGGCCTGGGCAACGTTGGCGGCGGCCAGGTCGCGGTCGGAGACGGCGTCGTCATAGGCCTGGCGGCTGATGGCATCGGCGTCGATCAGCGATTGCAGGCGCTCGGCCTGACGGCCGGCGCGTGCCAGCGTGGCTTGCGCGTGCTGCAAGGAGGCTGCTGCCGTATCGAATTCCGCCTTCAGCGGCGCGGGATTGAGCTGGAACAGCGGCTGGCCGGCCTGTACCTCGGTGCCTTGCTCGAACAGGCGGCGCAGCACGATGCCGCCCACCTGCGGGCGGATGTCGGCGGTGCGGAAAGCCGCCACGCGACCGGGCAGGTCATCGGTAAGCGTGACCGGCGCTGCCTTCAGCCCCAACACCGTCACCGCTGGTGGCGGCGCTTTTTCCCCGGCCTGCTGCGATCCTTTGGAGCAGGCTGCCAATGCCAGCACGGCCAGCAATAGCGGCCAGTTCTTGAGTTCCATAGTCTTTCCCACGTACGAACAAAACGACTAGCTTAACCAGCCGGTTTGCAGGTTATGTGTGGGAAGTGTGGAGATTGTGTGTAGCTGTTTTTATAACGCCTTGCTGCATAACTGGAAGTCGGGGTCTTCGTCGTAGGGCAGGATCTGGAAGCCGAGGCTGGCCATCAGCTTCAGCATCGGGCGGTTCTTGCGCAGCACCAGGCCGACGGTTTCGCTCAGGCCGCGGTCGCGGGCGACGTCCATGATCTCCAGCATCAGGCGCGTGCCCAGGCCCTGGCCGCTGAATTTGTCGTCCACCAGCAGCGAGAATTCGCAGCTGCTGCGGTCCGGATTGGCGATGTAGCGCGAGACGCCGATGATTTGCTCGGTCTCGGTGAAGCTGCCGTCATCGTCGGCGGTGCGCGTGGTCAGCACCGCCACCAGCGCCATTTCGCGGTCGTAGTCGATCAGCGAATAGCGCGCCAGCATTTGCGCCGACAGCTCGCGCAGCGACGAGGCGAAGCGGTTGTAGCGCGACTGGTCGGACAGGCCGCGCACCAGCGCTTGCAGCATTTCGGCGTCGGTCGGTTGCACCGGGCGCAGCGTGTATTCGCCGCCGCCGCGCATCGGCCACACGCTGGCGTAGTTGGCCGGGTAGGGCATGATGGCCAGCTGGTCGTAGCGCTGCGCTGACGGCGGCGCCACGCCAACCACCACGCGCGCATCCACCGCCAGCACGCCGAACTGGTCGACGATCAGCGGATTGATGTCCAGTTCGCGCAGCTGCGGCAGTTCGCACACCATCTCCGACACGCGCAGCAGGATGTGTTCAATGGCCTGGCGGTCGACGCTAGGTGCGCCGCGCCATTCGCCCAGCGTGGCGGCAACGCGCGCGCGGTCGATCAGGCGCTGGGCCAGGAAGGGATTCAGCGGCGGCAGTTCGACTGCGCGGTCGTTGAGCAGCTCGACCATGGTGCCGCCGGCGCCGAAACCGATCACCGGGCCAAACAGCGGATCGCTGGCGACGCCGATATACAGCTCGCGGCCATCGCGCTTGCCGGCCATGCGCTGCACGGTAACGCCGTTGATGGCAGCATTGGGTTGCAGGCGGCGCACATTGGCCAGCATGTCGCCATAGGCGGCGCTCAGCGCGGCGGCGTCGGCGATGTTCAGCACCACGCCTTGTACTTCGGATTTGTGCGGGATGTCGGGCGAATCGATCTTCAGCGCCACCGGATAGCCCAGCTGCGCGGCGATCAGCTGCGCCTCGGCGGCGCTGCGCGCCGGCATGGTCGGCGTGATCGGGATGTGGAAAGCCGCCAGCAGCGCCTTGGATTCCATTTCGGTCAGCACGCTGCGGCGCTCCGCCAGCACGCTTTCCACCAGCCGGCGTGCGCCTTCCAGGTCAGGCTTGGACAGCTGCGACAGCGGCGGCGGCGTTTGCTGCAGCAGCTGCTGGTTCTGGTAGAAGGCGGCGATGTTGCCGAAGCCGTCGACCGCCGCTTCCGGCGTGCGGAAGTTGGCCAGGCCGGATTGCGCGATCAGGTGGCGTGCCGGCGCCACGCGCTCGTCGCCCATCCAGCAGGCCAGCAACGGCTTGCCCAGGCCCTTGGCGGCGTCAGTGACGCCCTGGGCGACGGCCAGCGGGTCGCCATCCAGTTTTGGCGAATAAATCGCCAGCAGGCCATCCACCTGCGGATCGGCGGCGCAGGCGCGGATGGCGGCGGCGTAATGCTGCGCGCCGGCTTCCTCGGACAGGTCGACCAGGTCGGTCAGCGTGGCGTGTTGCGGCAGTTCCGCCGTCAGTGTGGTGGCGGTGGCGTCGCCGGGCCGGGCCAGTTGCAGCCCCAGCTTGCTGAGCCAGTCGGCCGCCAGCACGCCGGGGCCGCCGCCATTGCTGATGACGGCCAGGCGCGGACCGACCGGGCGGTAGCGCGAGGCCAGGCATTTGGCGGCCGAGAACAGCTGCACGAAGGTCGATACGCGTACCGCGCCGGTGCGGCGCAGCGCCGCGTCGAACACTTCGTCACTGCCGATCAGCATGCCGGAGTGGGTGGCGGCGGCGCGCGAGGAAGCCGCCGCGTTGCCGGATTTGATGATGACCACCGGCTTGGTGTTGGCCGTGCCGCGCAGCGCCGACAGGAAGCGGCGGGCGTCGGTGATGCCTTCCATGTAGATGACGATGCTCTCGGTGGCCGGATCGGTGGCGAGGAAGTCCAGCGTCTGCGCCAGGTCGACCGCCGTGTTGGGGCCCAGCGAGACCACCGCTGACAGGCCGACCGAATTGCTGCCGGCCCAGTCCAGGATGGCTGACGTCAGCGCACCGGACTGCGAAATCAGCGCCAGGCTGCCGCTTTGCGCCAGCTTGCCGGCGACGCCGGCGTTCAGCTTGAGGCGCGGACGCTGGAAACCCAGGCTGTTCGGCCCGAGCAGGTTGAGGTCATGCTTGCGGGCGATCGCCTGCAATTCGGCCGCCAGCGCCGGCGATACGCCAGATGAAACGATCAGCGCCGACTTGCACTGGATGCGGCCGGCCACTTCCAGCGCGAACGCCAGTTCTTCGTGCGGCAGGGCGATCAGCGCGAGGTCGGCACGCGACTGCACCAGGTCGGCCAGCGTGCCGGTCATGCTGACATCGAGGAAGCTCAGGACACCGTCATAGCCACCATCGCGCAGCTGGGCGCAGACGCTGCGGCCATAGGCGGTCTGGCGTTCCGGCTGGTCCGGCGGACCGGCAAATACCACGATGGATTTGGGCGCGAACAGCGGGCTAAGGTAATGCAGGTCCATGATACGTTCTCGGCAATGACTGGCAGACCACACTATACGCCATGCGCGCTGGTTTTTGCGGCATTGGCTTGACCTGGATCATGGATTTGCCAGGCCGGCTTGGGCATAGTAGCAGTAGCTAAAAGTAACTAAAGCCACCAGGAGAAAACCATGGACACCCAAGCGTTGAGCGCCGATATGGTGCTTGGCATCCCCTTGTTTGATGAGGCGCACGAAGCGCTGGCCGAGCAGATCAACGTACTGCTGAATGGCCCGGACCAGGACTTTGAAGACAATCTGGCCGCGCTGGTCGAGTGCCTGGAGGACGATTTCCGCGTCGAGGAACAGCTGATGGATGCGATCGACTATCCGGCCACCCGCAGCCATCGCGAACAGCATGCGCGCGTGCTGGCCACGCTGCACAGCCTGACGCCGGGCGATATCGGCGCCGGCCGCAAGGTGGCGGCGCTGATTTTGCCGTGGTTCCAGGTGCACCTGGCAACCGCCGATACCGCGCTGGCAATCGCCTTGCAGATGGCCGGCCGTGCCCATGGGGCCCCGGCCGGCCAGGATGACGTGCCGGCGGCACGCCTGAACCCGCGCCGCCGTCCGGTTCCCCATCTGAGCTAAAGCGCTTCAATCATCCAGCGCCAGCGGCGCGCCCGCCGCCACCAGCTCCACATCCTCCCGTCCCGGCAGCGTGAAGGCGCGCTGCCCCATGCTCAGCCAGCCGCGGCGACGCAACGCGCTCAGGCAACGGCTGACCGTCGACGAGGTCAAGCCCAGATAATCGGCGATGTCCTGCCGCGACATCGGCAAGGTCGCTCGTGCCATGTCCTGCGCCGCTGCTTGCGCCTGCTCCAGCCGGTGCAGCAGGAACTGCGCCACCCGCTGCACCGCCGAGGTGCTGCGCAACATGGCGGCGTGCTGCTGGTGACGGGCGATGGTGCCACTAAGTAGCTGGCCGAAGGCTTCGGCGCTGCGTGGCTGGCGGTCCAGCAAGGAGGTCAGCATCGCGTATGGCACGCTGGCGATCTCGCAATTGGTCAGCGCCACGGCGCCGGCGTGGCGCTGGTCTTCGTTCAGCGATTCCAGTCCGATCCAGGCGCCAGGGCCGAGGAATTCGATAATGTGCTGGCCACCGTCCCGTCCATGCTGGTACAGCTTGATATCGCCCTTGCGGATGATGTGCAGGTGCTGGTCCACCTCGTCGGATACGCGGAACAGGTGTTCGCCACCGGTCAGTTGCATGCAGCGCTGCTCCAGGCAAGGCTGTTGCGGCGGCGCCGAGCCGGATGGCGCCTCGTCCAGGCACAGCGCGTTGAGCGGACAGGCCTGGCAGCGACGAATGCTGTCAGCCACACTGTCGGTCACCAGGCGGAGTCGGTTGCCCATCTTAGTTCTCCACGCCGGCGGCCGTGCGTTGCAGCGCGTCCGTGTCCAGCAGGGTAAGGTCGCGGCGGTGCAGTTGCAGCATGCCTTTGCGGCGGAACTGGTCGATCAGCCGGCTGACGCATTCGGCGCTGACACCGATGTAGCTGGCGATATCGCAGCGCGACATCGGCAGCCGGAAGCGGCGCGCCGAATAGCCGTTGCTGTGATACGCCTGCGACAGGTTGAGCACCAGATCGGCCATGCGCTGGCGCGAGTGCGTGTGGTGTAGCAGCAGCGTGGCTTGCTGGGCGCGGCGGATTTCGTCGGCCAGCAGCGCGTGCAGGCCGTTGCGCTGCATCGGCTGACGGCGGCCGCGGAAAGCCTGGCGATCCCAATCGATGACGCACACTTCGCTATCCTCCAATGCCACGGCGCTGGCCGTGTGGCCGGCTGCGCCGAGCGTGTTCAGTCCCAGAAAATCCGGCGCCATGGCGAAGGCGATCACCTGTTCGTCATCGCCAGGGCGGTTCATCACCAGCTTGAAGCTGCCGGAACGAATGCAGTAAATACGGTTGCCGGGCGACTCGCCGGTGCGGTACAGGGCGTCGTGACGACGCACCCGCATCCGGTGTCCGGCGATCTGGTCGTTGGCGGCGGTGCCTTCACACAGGTGCATGTGGATGCAGCGGTCGCAATTGCTGCGGTAAGAATCGATACCCATGCCACCCCGCTCAATGTGCCATCAGTACCGGCAGCGTCATCGACTGCAGGATGCGGCGCGTTACGCCGCCCAGCACGATTTCGCGCCAGCGCTGATGGCCATAGGCGCCCATCACCAGCAAGTCGGCGCCAATGTCGGCGGCCAGCGACAGCAGGGCATTGCCGATGTCCAGGCCGGACGGCGTGTGCTGTTGCGTCACTTCGACGTTGACGCCGTGACGGGCCAGGAACAGCGCGATGTCGGCGCCCGGATTCTCGCCGTGCGTGCCGTACTGGGTCTGGGCGTTGAACACCGCCAGCGTCACGCGTTTGCTGCGGCGGAGCAGCGGCAGTGCGTCGGTGACGGCGCGGGTGGCGGCGCGGCTGCCGTCCCAGGCCACCAGCGCGTGCTGGTCGATGTGGTCGTAGCGGCCGGCGTAGGGCACCAGCAGCACCGGACGGCTGCCATGTAGCGCCAGGTGTTCCGGCAGCTTGAGCAGGATATCGGGGCCGGTCAGTTCGGGATCGCTCTGGCTCAGCACCAGCAGGTCGGCATAGCGGGCTTGCAGCACCATGCCGGTTTCGGAATCGTCATCGCTGATGCGGCGTTCGTAGGCGACGCCGCTGATGTCAGCCTTGGCAATGAAATTGTCCAGTGCCTTCAGGCTGGCGGCGGTCACCGATTCGATATCGGCAGCCGCCAGCACCGCGCCATAGGCGAAGGCGGCGTTGCGGGCGGCGTCCTGCGCCAGACCGGTGAAGGCGGCGCCGACCAGATGAGCCTCGTGGGCAAGGGCGACCTGGCAAGCCACCGCATAACGCGACGCGGCGTGCGGTGAAAGGTCGGCATGAACCAGGATGGTTTTGTACGTCATGATGAGCTCCTTGTGATGTCCGTTGTCAGGCTATCAAAGCTGATCGACAATTTTTATGATCTGGATCAAATTTCCCCATATAAATTATTGCGCTGGCCAGTTGACAGGCCGGCAAGGGGGATTTAGCCGGCCAGCGCGCGCGTGACCATGATGACATTGAGGCTGACGATAGCCGCCATCATGGTCCAGGCCAGCCAGGTGATGGCGCGCGGCGTGGCGAAGCTGCCCATGATGTTGCGGTCGCTGGCGTAACGGATCAGCGGCCACATGGCAAACGGCAGTTGCATGCTGAGGATGACCTGGCTGAGCAGCAGCAGGCTGGTGACGCCCTTGTCGCCATACGCCAGCGTTACCACCAGCGCCGGGACGATGGCCACCGAGCGGGTGGTCAGCCGACGTGCCCAGGGCGGCATGCGGATCTGCACAAAACCTTCCATGACGATCTGCCCGGCCAGCGTAGCGGTGACCGAGGAGCTGAGGCCGGCCGCCAGCAGCGCCACGCCGAACAGGATGCTGGCCAGCGCGGTGCCGGTCAGCGGGCCAAGCAGCTGATAGGCTTCCTCCAGGTCGGCAACGTGGGCATTGCCGGTGGTGTGGAACACCGCCGCCGAGGTGATCAGGATGGCGGCGTTGACCAGGCAGGCCAGGCCCAGCGCGACGATGATGTCGGCGGTGGCGAAGGAGATGGCCTTGCGCTTGCCGGCATCGCTGGTCTCGAAGCGGCGCGTCTGGACGGTGGACGAGTGCAGGTATAGATTGTGCGGCATGACGGTGGCGCCGATGATGCCGATGGCCAGGTACAGCATGCCGGGATCGGTCACCGTTTGCGCCGACGGTATGAAGCCCTCGGCCACAGCGCGCCATTCCGGCTGCGCCAGCAGCAGGTTGATGCCGAAGCAGATAAAGATTACCGCCAGCAGCGCGATGACGAACGCTTCCAGATAACGGAAGCCGCGCTGTTGCAGCCACAGGATGGCGAAGACGTCGAGCGCGGTCAGGATCACACCGTAACTCAGTGGAATACCGAACAGCAGCTTGAGGGCGATGGCGGTGCCGATCACCTCGGCCAGGTCGCAGGCGCAGATGGCGATTTCGCACAGCAGCCATTGGCAGAATGCCGAGCGGCGCGAGGAATGGCGGCGGCATAACTGCGCCAGATCGGCCTGGGCGACGATGCCAAGGCGCGCCGTCAGCACTTGCAGCAGCATCGCCATGCAGCTGGACAGGCCGATAATCCACAGCAGCGAATAGCCGTAGGCGGCGCCGCCGGCAAGGTCGGTGGCCCAGTTGCCGGGGTCCATATAGCCGACCGCCACCAGGTAGCCGGGGCCGATGAAGCTGAGGAAGCGCCGCCACCATGGGCCGTGCTGGCGTATCGCCACGCTGCGCTGGCCGTTGACGCCTTCGCTGGATGGCTCCAGCTGCGCGGATATTACGGGTGGCGTCATGAACAAGGACTCCTTTGCGGCCGCCATCGGCCTGCTCGACTGCTGTAAAAATGCGTGGCGGCGGTTGGCTGGCTACGTCCTGAGCTCCAATAGTACGATATTTTGCCGCAGCGGCGTCAAACCCGTGTTGCCAATGGCGCAACTGTTGCGGCCTTCAGCACGGCGCGGGCGCTTTCTGCATAGCGTAGCAGGGTGTCGCCGAAGCCGCCGCGCGCCTTGGCATCGCAACGGGCGCTGGTGGTGACGCGGGGCGCCGCGCTCCAGGCAAAGCGCGCGCCAGTGCGTTGCAATGCCTCGACCAACGCTACGTCTTCGCTGCACGATAGTGGCGCGAAGCCACCAGCACGCAGGTAGGCATTGGCCGATACGCCCATGTTGGCGCCGTGTATGTGGCGGTGGCCGTCGGCGTCCGTGTAACTGTTATTGAAGTATTCACAGAGTGTGCTGGCATTGTACCGGTGCGGCGACCAGTCGCTGACCGCTACGGTGCCGCACACCACATCGACATTGAGCTGCAACTGTGCGGAAAGCCATGTTGGCGACACCACGGTGTCCGCATCGGTGAAGGCCAGCCAGCGGGCGCCGAGTTCCAGCACATGCCGAACGCCGGCGGCGCGGGTGGCGCCGACATTGCGCACATCAACGCAAAGATAATCGATGCCGCAGGCGGGGCCGGCTTGCGCGGCGTGGCGTTTGACGATGGCGTGCGAATTGTCGGTGCAGCTGTCCAGCACGACAGTGATGTGAACGGTTTCTCCGTGCAATGCCGGATCGGCGGCGGCTGTGCGGGCGGCGTGCAGGCAGGTATCCAGGTACAGTTCTTCATTGTGTGCCGGGATGATGATGCCGATCATGCGGTGACTCCTTCTCGTTGCGCTACGGAGCGCGGGCTGCAGGACCAGACGTCGAGCAGGAAGTCGGCTTCGTCGTGACGGGCGATGTTGTGCAATTCGGGGCAGGCATCGAAGGCGGCGTGGATGGTGTCGGTGTCTAGGCGGCGGTCGGAGAATGCACGGCGCCAGTGGCATAGCACCAGCGCGCCGTCGCTGGCCAGCGTGCGCACGGCGTGGCCTCGTACCTCGTGCAGCTCGGCTTCGGACAGGTAGTAGGCCATTTCGCTGATGACGATCAGGTCGAAACTCGCGCCGGCAGGCCACTCTTGCGGCATGCGCTGGCAGCGTACGGTGACCTGATTGAGCGCGGCGGAGCCCAGGCGCTTGCGGGTCAGCTGGACGGCGGCAGGCGACAGGTCGCTGGCGGTGACGCGGTCGGCGCGGCGGGCCAGCATGGCGGTCAGTTCGCCGTTGCCGCAGGCGGGTTCGAAGGCGTGGCGGAAGTGCGGTTCGGGCAGGCTGGCCAGCAGCAAGGCGCGCTTGCGTTGTTCATACCAGCGCTGGCGCACCTGCCAGGGATCTTCGTCGCGCTCGTACAGCTGTTGGAAATGGGCGTTCATATGAAATAAATCTCGTAGGGATGGAGCAGGCGTTGCAGCACGTGTTGCGGCAGAATGGCCGGCTGACCGGTGCTGGGATCGTCGTTTAGCTGCGTCTGGAAGCAGCCGACCGCTTGCTGCTTACGTTGCAGGATGTCGTCGCTCAGTTGGAGGCGGCGGGCGCGCCGCCATGGCAGGCGGTGGTCGCCAGGCGTGGCCCAGTGCCAGCTCCAGACCGGCATTTCAACCAGTGTCGCGTGGCAGGCGCGGACTGCGAGTGCGGCTGCGAGGCCGCTGGCTTCGTGGTCCGGGTGCCCGTCTTGACGAAAGGTAGTGAAGACGACGTCCCCCGGTTGCAGTAGCTGCACCAACAGATTGTGTAGCTGATCAAGGTTGGCGCGGACCTGGCCGTCGCCGATGCCGGCGCGCAGGATATGCGGTGCGACGCCCAGCGCGTGCATGGCTGCGGCGGTTTCGCGTGGGCGATGGCGGCCGAGATCTGCGGGCGTCAGTAGCGTGGAGCCAGGGTGGCTGGCGTCGCCATCGGTGACGGCCAGCAGTATGGTGTGGGTGCCTTGTGCGTGCAGCAGTTGCAGCAGGCCGCCACAGGCCAGCACTTCGTCGTCGGGATGCGGTGCGACGATGATGGCGCGACGATGTGCGGGGACCAGCACCGCAGCACTGATGGGCAGCAGGGCGGCCAGGCCGGGCCAGGCTTGCCAGGTGGCGTCCAGCGTGCCCTGGCCATCGATATGGCGGTCGTGGTCGCAACCGGGCGTGCCGATGGCGCTGGCGACACCCATGCCGCTGCCCATGCCCATGCCGCTGGCGACACTCATGCCGTCGGCGACACCCATGCCGCTGGCGCCCTTGGCGGCGTGGCCTGGTGCGTGCGTTTCGCTTACAAAGCCCATGGCGCTACCTCCTGTTGCGTGACAAGTGCACCCAGTGCGGCGAGATCGCGCTCGGCATGGCTTTGGCGCAGGAAAACCGGCAGGTCGGCAGCCAGCCGTGCAAAGCGTTCGTTGCGGCACAGCGGCCCGGCGCCCAGCGTGCGGGTGACATGGCGCAGCACTTCGCTTGCCGCCTCTTCGACAGCAAGTCGCAGGCGCATCGCCTTGCGGCCCGCATAAGCGCCCGGTGCGCGGTCGATGTCAGCAGCCGTCGTGCGCATCAAGGCTGCTGCGCTGCCCAGCGCGACGTCCACCGCACCCAGGTGGGCGAGACGGTGCGGGTCCGGCTGACTAAACGTCGACTGGCCGCGCGCGGCGGCATGCAGGTATTCCGCCAATGCTTGTGCTGCGCCATACCAGCAGGCGGCAACGCCGGCGCCGCCGTACCAGAACCCCGGTCGGCTCAGATAGTCGCCAGGGCCGCCAACAGGTATGGCAGGGACGTCGTCAAACACCACATCAACGCTGGTGGTGGACGCCATGCCGACGGCTTGCCAGCCTTCATCGGTAATGGTGACGCCGGGCGCACGCAAGGCCACCGCCGCCAGTTGCCGTTCGCCGTTGGCGTCTTCGCAACTGACCAGCGCATGGCTTAGCGCGGCTGCACCTGAGCACCATTGTTTGCGGCCTGCCAGTACAGTGCTGCCATCGTTGGCGTAGCGCAGTACAACAGCGGTGTCGCGCGATTCCGCGCACCATACACCCCAGGATGCACCCGGCAATGATGGACCATGCAGTTCGGCCAGTATTGCCAGCGCGTCGGTATGTCCCTCGTAAAGCTTGGCCAGTCCCAGGTCATGATGCGCGGTCAGCGCCAGGCATTGCCAGCGTTGCAAAGTTGCGCCACGCGCGGGCAGCGGCAACTGGTCCTGTCCAGCGGCGATCAACTCCGCCAGCTGTTCTCCCGGCGCTTGCCGAGGCGCCAGACGCGCCAGCGACTCCGCAAGCGTGTGGGCCGATGCAAATGGTAGACGGTCGATTTTCATACAAGCATGATCGATCTCATCCATACGAGTGTCTGTTAATCCGCGCACGGAACTACCTACAGTCGGTGCGCGTGCGTTGTCGCACATACCGGGCAAGCGTGATAGACCATGCTGGCAAATGTCGCAACACACGAATGAGCACCCATGAATGACTGGATCGATTTGCTGCAATGGCCGGCGATGGCGGTGACTGTATTGGCCGGCCTGCTGGTCGGATCCAAGTCGCAAGCACGTCGCAAGACAGGATTTTTTGCTTTCCTGCTTAGTAACGCGCTGTGGATCGCCTGGGGGTGGCACGACGATGCCTGGGCGCTGATCGCCTTGCAACTCTGCCTGATCGTCACCAATGTGCGCGGCATCCTGAAAAACGAGGAGTGAAATGGAATCACGCTATCCGATACAGCTGCACCTGAATGGCGAGTCTCGCCAGTTTGAAGTCGAGGCCTGGGTCACGCTGCTGGACCTGCTGCGCGAGCGGGCCGGCCTGACCGGCACCAAGAAAGGCTGCGATCACGGCCAGTGCGGCGCCTGCACTGTACTGGTCGGTGGCAAACGCATTAACTCGTGCCTGACGCTGGCCGTGATGCAGGATGGCCAGCAAGTCACGACGGTTGAGGGTCTGGCGGATGGCGCGACGCTGCACCCGCTGCAACAGGCGTTCATCGAACATGATGCATTTCAGTGCGGTTACTGTACGCCGGGCCAGCTGTGTTCCGCCGTTGGCCTGATCAACGAAGGCCAGGCATGCAGCGTTGACCAGGTGCGTGAACTTATGAGCGGCAATATCTGCCGCTGCGGCGCTTATCCCGGCATCGTGGCAGCCGTCACTGAAGTGATGGGTCTACAGCGCGAAGACGGCCGGCCATATGAACCAGGCACGGTGCCCGCATGAATCCAGTCCAATATCTTCGCGCCGGCGATGCCGGCCAGGCCTTGGCTCAATTGAGCCAAGGCGCGCGCTTCATCGCCGGCGGTACGAACTTGCTGGATCTGATGAAGGAATACGTCATGCGGCCGGCAACGCTGGTCGACATCAATAATCTGCCGTTGGGCGACATCACGTCGACGGAGAATGACGGCTTGCTGCTTGGCGCCACCGCGCGTAACGCGGATACTGCCTATCACCCGCTGGTGCGGGAACGCTATCCCTTGCTGACGGCGGCTATCCTCGCCGGCGCCTCGCCGCAGATCCGTAATATGGCCAGCAATGGCGGCAACCTGCTGCAACGTACGCGTTGCTACTACTTCTACGATGTGACGACGCCATGCAACAAACGCCAACCGGGCAGCGGATGTTCGGCGATCGGCGGTTTGACGCGCCAGCATGCCATTTTGGGCGCCAGCGATCAATGCATCGCCGTTCATCCATCTGATATGTGTGTGGCGTTGGCTGCGCTGGAGGCGGTGGTGCATGTGCGCTCTGCCAGGGGGGAGCGCCAGATTCCCTTTGCCGATTTCCACCGCTTGCCGGATGACCGTCCAGAACTTGACGCTACGCTGGCGCCGGATGAACTGATAACGCATATCGCGTTGCCGCCAGCCTCACAGTTTGCCGCGCATTCCTATTATCTGAAGCTGCGTGACCGCGCTTCCTATGCCTTCGCGCTAGTTTCGGTGGCGGCCATGCTGGACATCGGCGACGACGGTACGGTACGTGAAGCGCGCATCGCCCTGGGTGGCGTGGCGCACAAGCCGTGGCGTGTGCCGGCGGCGGAAGCGTTGCTGGTCGGGTTTCCTGCCAGTGAAGAGAGTTTTGGCCGCGCCGCAGACAGCCTGCTGGCTGGCGCGCAAGGACAAGGACAGAACGATTTCAAGATCCCGCTGGCCCGGCGCGCCGTGGTGCGTGCCTTGAAACTGGCGGCTGCAGGTACTTATGATAATACGGGGAGTGAACGTGACGGATCTGATTGAAGCATTGCGCACGCCATCGGCGGACGAGGGTACTGGCACAGTCAGCATCGGCATGGCGGTGTCGCGCGTCGATGGCCGCGACAAGGTCACCGGTCAGGCACGCTACGCTGCGGAGCATCCAGCGGACGCGCTATTGTACGGCGTGGTGGTGATTAGCGCGGTCCCACGTGGACGCATCAGCTTTATCCGCACAGATGCCGCGTTGGCAGCGCCCGGTGTGGTCGACGTCATCACGCATCTGAATCGTCCGCGTATCCGTTCGTTCGATATCTTTTACAAGGATATGACGGCGCCCGGCGGTTCGCCGTTCCGTCCCCTGTACGACGACAAGATTCTGTATAGCGGCCAGCCGATCGCCCTCGTGGTCGCCGAGTCCTTTGAAGCCGCGCGCCATGCCGCCCGCCTGGTGGAGGCGGATTATCAGGTGGATTTGCACGCCACCTCATTGCTGGAGAATCGGCAGCGTTCTTATAAACCCAGTCGCCTGAAAGCCGGTTTCACGCCACCGCCAGATCCCAAGGGGCACGCCGACGAAGTCTGGGAAAAAGCAGCGGTCAGGATCGAAGGCGAATACTACAGCGGCGTAGAGCATCACAATCCGCTGGAGATGTTCGCCAGTACCGTGATTCGCGATGCCGACGGCCACCTGACCATCTACGACAAGACGCAAAGCTCGCAGAACAGCCGCTGGTATGTGTCGCATGTGTTTGGCCTGTCGAAGGACAAGGTCACCGTGCGCAATCCCTATGTTGGCGGGGCGTTCGGTTCCGGCCTGCGCCCGC
>Ga0308157_10003374_pt1 | contig 23416 bp, 23 predicted proteins | sample PhyBR1_FD_201035 | JGI IMG/M metagenome (GOLD analysis project Ga0308157, IMG submission 201035) | Phyllosphere microbial communities from UC Gill Tract Community Farm, Albany, California, United States - DLSLB.R1 | ecosystem: Host-associated > Plants > Phyllosphere > Unclassified | place: USA...
ACCAGGTATGGGAAGACAATAGCGGCAAGTACCCGATGCGCCTGTTCGCGCGCCAGTCGCTGGCCAAGCAGATCGTCCCGGCCGACTGGTTCCGCCAGACCAAGGCCGGCATGACCTTCTTCGAAGAGTATTTCGGCATTCCCTACCAGTACGAGAAGTACGACCAGCTGATCGTGCCCGACTTTTTATACGGCGCGATGGAAAACGCCGGCGCCATCACCTTCGCCGAGGCGCGCTACGCGGTGCCGAACATGACGGCCGACCAGAAGCAGTCGATGACCGAAGTGATCATGCACGAGATGGCCCACCAGTGGTTCGGCAACCTGGTGACTATGAAGTGGTGGAACGGCCTGTGGCTGAACGAGAGCTTCGCGTCCTTCATGGGCATCCTGGCCACCGCCGAATCGACCGAGTTCAAGGACTCGTGGCAGAAGTTCTACCAGACCGGCAAGCAGCGCGCCTATATCCAGGACCAGTCGGCGAGCACCCACCCGATCGAGGTGCCGGTGCCGTCGTCCGCCAACGCCTTCGACAATATCGACGCCATCACCTATTCCAAGGGCGGCGCTGCACTCAAGCAGCTGCGCCACCTGCTGGGCGAGGAAGTATTCCGCAAGGGCGTCCACAACTACCTGGTCAAGTACTCGTGGCAGAACGCCACCCTGGACGACTTCATCGACACCCTCGCCAAGACCGCCGGCCGCGACCTGTCGGGTTGGACGAAAGAGTGGCTGTACCACGCCGGCGTGAACACGATCGCCGCCAACTACAGCTGCAGCAACGGCAAGATCAAGGACTTCACCCTGACCCAGGCCGCGCCAGGCAAGGAACTGCCGACCTTGCGCGAACAGCGCGTGCAGGTCGCGGCCTTCAAGTTCGACGGCGGCAAGCCGGTGCTGGTCAAGAACGTGCCGGTCACCTACAAGGGCGCGAAGACCGCGGTGAAGGACCTGGACGGCGCGGCCTGCCCCGATCTGGTCTATCCGAACTACCAGGACTGGGGCTATGCGAAAGTCCAGCTCGACGCTCGCTCGTTCGACAGCGCGCGCACCAAGCTGTCGCAGGTCGACGATCCGCTGCTGCGCGCGATGCTGTGGCAAAGCCTGTGGGACGGCGTGCGCGACGCCCAGCTGCCGCTGAACGACTTCATCGCGGTCGCCCTGAACAATGCGCCGCAAGAGAAGGACTACACCCTGCTCGGCGACGTGCTGGGCAAGGTCGCCCAATCCAAGCAGTACCTCGATGCCATGGACCTGGACACGGCGTACGCCAGGCAGACCTATGCCGCGCTGGAGAAAATGGCCTGGGACGGCGTGCTGGCGCACAAGGACAGCGCCGACGTCCAGCGCCGCTGGTTCGGCCTGTACGTGAACGTGGCGTCCAGCCCGGATGCGCTGGCGCGCCTGGCCGGCATCCTCGACGGCAAGGTCGACGTGGCCGGCCTGAAGGTCAGCCAGGAACTGCGCTGGGCCATCATCGCCCACCTCAACCGCTACAACCACGCCGGCGCGGACAAGCTGATCGCGCTCGAATCCGCGCGCGACAAGTCCGACGCCGGCCAGGTGGCGGCGGTGGCGGCCACTGCCATTCGTCCGGATGCGAAGGTCAAGGCCGAGTGGGTCGGGCGCATCGAAGACCTCAAGTCGCCGCTGCCGTTCTCGCGCATCCGCACCGCGATGGTCAGCGTGTTCCCGGCTGAACAGGGTGCACTGAGCGAAGCGGACGCCGACGCGCGCCTGGCGCGCCTGCCGGCGATCGACAAGGCGGCCGGCCCGGTCTATATGCGTGCCTACGCGGTCACCATGATCCCGACCGCCTGCACGCCGCACAGCGTGCAGCGCCTGGGCCGCGCCGCGGACCAGATGAAGGACTTGTCGGCCTTCACCCGCCGCTCGCTGCTGGATACCCTCCAGAACGAGCAGCGCTGCGTGGCGATCAAGGCTGCGATGACGGCGCCGAAGGGCTGATCGGCTGGGCCGCGCGGACGCCGGTCTGATGCCGATCGGCGGGCGGCAGGCCCGGGAGGCACAGTTCGGCCACCCGGCGCCAGGCGCCATCGGCGCCGCAATCGGCCGGCGGACGCTCGCGCAGCAAGGCGCCCAGGTCGAGCGGCCCGCGCTAGCGCACCCTCACGCCGCGCGCGATCGGCACGCACAGGGCGTCATGCCAGGCGGCTGCCAGGCCCTCCGGCGTCGGCAGCGGACCGCGTAGCTCGACGGCGGCCTCTTCGCAGGCGGCGCGGCTGGTAAATTCGCCGCGCAGGCTGCTGCTCTCGAGCACGACATCGAGGTTCTGTTGCAGGTACAGCAGCAGGATCAACGTAAACATGGCGCTGGCGTGGTTACGGGCACGGGCCGACGCGCTGCCGTACAATGCCCGGGTTCGCGGCCCCCGCCGCGCTGCCGAGGAATAGCATTGGACTGGGATTATCCGCAACCGTTCATCCTGGCCGTCACGCCGCAGGCCGGCGATATCGATGGCCTGGACCACACCAATAATGCCGTCTACGTGCGCTGGTGCGAGCAGGCCGGCTGGGGCCACTCGGAAGGGCTGGGCCTGTCGCTCGACGACTACCGGCGCCTGGACCGCGCAATGGCGATCCGGCGCGGCAGCTATGACTACCTGCTGCCAACGCTCGCAGGAGAAGCCCTGACCCTGGCGACCTGGCTGGTGGGTGGCGACGGCAAGCTGTCGATGGAGCGCCGCTTCCAGCTGGTGCGCAACAGCGACGGCGCCACCGTGCTGCGCGGGCGCTGGGAGCTGGTGTGCATCGAGATCAGCAGCGGCCGCCCGCGGCGCATGCCGGCCGAATTCCTCGACACCTATATGCCCGTGGTCGTTGCGCCTCTGGCGGACTGAGCTTGCCTCCGCCAGCGTGGGTGCATTGCGCAGGCTCAAGAACGAGTTTGATCGATCCGGCATCCCCCACGCTTAAGGCAGATCAGACTGGTCTTGTCACCCGACCCGACGACGAGGACGCGATGTTCCGGATTCTGCCCAAGGTCTCGATCGAACTGCGCCTGATCCTGTTCTGGCTGCTGGCCTGCCCGCTGCTGGCGGGGCCATTGCTGGCCGGCTGCCGGTTGCGCGACGGCGGCCATCAAGAACTCGTGGTACCCGAGCTGGTGCGCGCCCATCTCTACCTGGCGCCCAGCGGATCCGACAGCAATCCCGGCACCCGCGCCGAACCCTTTCGCACACTGGGGCGCGCGGCGCAGGTGGCCACGCCCGGCACCACCGTGCACGTGGCGCCCGGCATCTATTCCGGCGGCGTGCGCACCGCCGCCAGCGGCACCGCCGAGGCGCGCATCGTGTTCCAGAGCACCGAGCGCTGGGGCGCCCGCATCGTGCCGCCGCTCGACGCGCGCCAGAGCGCGGCCTGGGACAACCGCGGCAACTACGTCGACATCATCGGCTTCGAGATCGACGGCACGCAATACCAGAGCGGCATGAAATGGCTCAGCGGAATCTACAACGGCGGCTCGCACAATAGCGTGCAGGGCAACCGCATCCACCACATCGGCAACGACGTGCCGTGCGAGCCCAAGGGTGGCGCCGGCATCGGCATCGACAGCTATTACAAGGGCGTGGATGCGGTCGTCACCGGCAACCATGTGCACGATATCGGCCCGCCGGGCTGCCGCTATATGCACGGCATCTACATCAGCACCACGGCGAGCGTGCGCAACAACGTCGTCTACCGCATATCGGGCGCCGGCATCCACCTGTGGCACGACGCCAACCGCGTCACGGTGCGCGGCAATACCGTCGCCACCTCGGGCAGCGGCATCGTGGTGGGCGGCGGCGAGTTTTATCACAGCAAGGGGCCGAACGACCATACCCACGTGAGCAACAACATTGTCTACGACAATGGGCACGGCATTCTCGAACAGGGGGCAACCGGCAAGCACAACAGCTTCCGCAACAACCTCGTCTACCAGAACGCCGGCGACGACTGGAAGCTCTCCCCGGGTCGCGAGCACACGGGCAGCATCAGCGCACCGCCGCAATTCGTCGATTACAGCGCGACCGGCACGCCCGACTTCCGCCTGCGCCCGGGCTCGCCCGCGATCGGCCAGGGCCTGCCGGCCGAATCGGCGCCGCCTGGCAGCGGCAACGGCGGCGCGCGGCCTATGCGCAAGGCCGACATCGGGGCGCTACCGTCCGCGCCCTGATGGGCGGCCGACCTACCGTCACGCCGCGCGTTGCGCGTCTGCAACCACGTGCGGCGAGGTTTCCATGCATCAATTATTCTTGCTATCATCGCTGCGATCCCCAACAGGTCGGCGCGTTCGAGCGCCGTGACGACGACAGCCATGGACCGAGTTCTGATGCGTTTCAGCGCCAAGCTGCTGATGGCAGCCAGCCTTGCCGCCAGCCTGGCAGCCGCCTCCGGCGGCGCCGCCGCATTCGACCGCGCCTCGGCATTCGATGGCGCGGTCGAGCTCGGCAAAGTGAGACCAGGGACGCGCTCCCCTGGCGCCGCCTTCGGCCTCCCGGTGGATACGGACACGCTGCTGGCCACCGCGCCCAGCGCGCCTTCTTCGGCAGCAGGCCTGAACCCAGCAGGCAGCATGCCACGCGCCACGCAATCGGCCTGTGCATCCTCCCTGGCGCCGTCGATCGCGCCCGCCCGTGTGAACGTCGCTCGGATGAGCGGCAGCGGGCCGGCGGGCTTGAACGCTACGGTCTCGATCTCCCTCACCGCGACCAGCATGAGGGATGCGGCCGGCCACGCCGTGTCGTTGCCGGCCTCCTCCGGCATCGTTACCGTGGGCTACAGCGCCAGGTAATTCAGAGGATCTCGTGCACGCGCTCAAACGGCCGGCACAGGCGCACGCCCTTGGGCGTGACCACGAACGGGCGCTCGATCAGGATCGGATGCGCGATCATCGCATCGAGCAGGGCCGCATCGTCCACCTCGGGCCGGTCCAGCCCCAGCTCGGCGTACAGGGCTTCCTTGCGCCGCACCGCGTCGCCCGGCTGCAGCCCGGCGTCGGCGATCATGCGCGCCAGCGTCTCGCGGGTGGGCGGCTGCGCCAGGTACGCGATCACTTGCGGTTCATGGCCGGCGTCGCGGATCGCGGCCAGGGTGTTGCGCGAAGTCCCGCAGCGCGGGTTGTGGTAGATCGTGATATTCATCGTCATGACGGGTGGTGCCTGCTTGCCATCGGCTTGTCGTTTGGATAGCGGCATGATAACCACAGCACATACCCGGCGCCAGTATTTTGCTTGTCCCCCCTACCCGCTCCGGCTAGAATCGCACGCTTGATTTTCTAGTGCGTAATGAGATTTCCTTGGCATCACGTCATTACGCCGCACCGGAGACCCGATGAGCGATTACCTGCAGCGCCCCGAAGCCTTGCCCACCCTGCGCCAGCGCACCGCGCTGCGCGTGCTGCAGCTGTTCGGCTGGAAGGTGTATTTCAAGCCGCTGCCCGGCCCGCATGGCATCGCGGTGGTCTACCCGCATACCTCGAACTGGGACTTCCCGATCGGGTTGGTGGCCAAGTGGGCGCTGGACACGCCGTTCCGCTGGCTGGCCAAGGACTCGCTGTTCCGCGGCGCCATGGGGCGCCTGATGCGCTATTGGGGCGGGATCGCGGTCGACCGCCGCGCGCCGATGGGCGCCACGCGCCAACTGGCGCAGCAGATGCTCAAGGAAGACTGGTGCTGGGTCGGCATCACGCCGGAAGGCACGCGCGGCTACCGTCCGCACTGGAAGAGCGGCTTCTATCACCTGGCGCGCACCGCCAATGTGCCGCTGCTGCTGGTCAGCTTCGATTACAGGAACAAGGAACTGCGCCTGACCGAGACGCTGACGCCGTCGGGCGACATCGAGCGCGATATGGATGCCATCCGCGCCGTGTACAAGGACATCACCGCCCTCTACCCCGAGAATGCGGCGCCGATCGAACTGGCGCCAAAGGACAAGGAAGACAACGCGGCGCAGCGCCGGCAGGCCTGACGCCGGATCAGGCCTGCGGCGCCGGCCGGCCCGGCGCGCTCGACCCGGCCAGCCTGTCCCAGGCATTGGCTGCGCTCAGGAACACTTGTCCGCTCAACTGGCCCAGCAGCTCGCTGTCCTTGAGCCGGTCCATCACCGGACCCTTCACTTCGGCCAGGTGCAGGGTCACGCCGCGCTGGCCCAGCGAGGCATTCAACGCCTGCATGCCGAACAGGGCCGAGGTATCGATCGCGTTCACCGCCGACAGCACCAGCACCAGGTGCCGGGTGCCGGCGTGCAGCGCGAGCTCTTCGTCGATCCGTTCGTTCACCGCTTCGACGTTCCCGAAGAACAGGCCGGCGTCGACCCGCAGCATCAGCAGGCCCGGCGTGGTCTCGGCCGAATAGCGGTCGACGTTGCGAAAATGCTCGGTGCCGTGGATGCGGCCCAGCACCGCGATGTGCGGCCGGCTGGCGCGCCAGATCAGCGCCCCCATCGACAGCGCCACGCCTACCAGCACCCCCGCCTCCACGCCCAGCACCAGCACGCCGCCGGCGGTCGCCAGCAGGGCCAGCGCGTCGGCGCGGTCGTAGCGCCAGGCGGTGCGCAAGGTGGACCAGTCGAGCATCCCCAGCACCGCCACGATGATGGTCGCGGCCAGCGTCGGCAGCGGCAGCAGGGCCAGCCAGCCGGTGGGCGCCACCAGGGCAAGGGCCAGCAGGCCGGCCGTGATCATGCTCGCCAGCTGGGTATTGGCGCCGGCCGCGAAATTGACGGCCGACCGCGAGATGCTGCCGGTGACCGGAAAGCCGCCGCTCAAGGCGCTGCCCACATTGGCCGCGCCCAGGCCCACCAGTTCGCGATTGCTGGCCAGCTTCTCGCCGCCGCGCTTGAGCGCCAGCGCCTGCGCGCCCGACATGCTGATCAGGAACACCATGAAGCCGATCAGCAGCGCCGGCTGCAGCAAGGCCTGCCAGTGCTGCGACGAGGTCGCGAGGTTCAGGCCCGGCAGGCCGGCCGGCACGGCGCCGGTGGTGGCCACGCCCAGCCGCTCCAGGCCCAGCAGCGGCACCAGGGCAGTGGCGCCCAGCACGATGAACATCGGCGCCAGCTTGGCCCCGATATCGGCCGCGACTGGCTTGACACGCAGCCAGCGCAGCAGCGGCGCCAGCCGGTTGCGCGCCGCCACCAGCAGCGCCAGCGAACCCAGGCCCAGGGCGATGCTGGGCCAATGGTCGGACCAATGGCGCGCCGCGTCCGGCGCGAGCGGAAAACCGACCAGCGTATGCAGCTGACCCCAGGCGATCACGATTGCCGAACCGATGGTGAAGCCGCTCATCACGGGCCGCGAGAAGAAATTGGCAAGAAAGCCGATGCGCAGCAGGCCGCAGGCCAGCAGCACCAGGCCCGACATCAGCGCCAGCTGGGCCGCCAGCACGCCGTACAGGCCGGTGCCGGGCGCGGCCAGCGGCGCCAGCGTGGAGGCGGTCATCAGGGACACGATGGCCATCGGGCCCACCGACTGCGTGCTGCTGGTGCCGAACAAGGCGTACAACAGCGGCGGGAAAATGCTGGCGTAGATCCCCACCACCGGCGGCAGACCGGCCACCAGCGCATAGGCCATGCCCTGCGGGATCATCATCATCGCCACCACGATGCCGGCGCTGATATCGCCCGGGAGCGCAGCGTGCCGGTATTGCCGCAACCACTGAAGCATGGCTCTTGCCTGGCTAAATGCCTGATTGAAAGACCGCTAGCGTAGCATATTTACCGCATATCGATATTCGTTCTGCGAACTTGGCAGGCAGTAGCGAAGCCCGATTCAGCCCGCCAGCGCCACCAACCACAGGCCCGCCGTGCCGATGCCCGCGCCCAGCGCGCGCCGCAGGCGCTCGGCCGGCGCTGCGCCCACCAGCATCAGCGCCAGGCTGGCCAGCAGGAAGCCGGCGCCGCTCGCCGTCCCGCTCAATTCATTGCCATGGGCCAGTCCGTGCACGAAGGCGCAGGCGCCGACCGTCACCACCGCCAGTGGCGGCGGCACCCGCCGCTGCAGGCCCGGCGCGCACGCCGCCAGCACGCCCAGCAAGACCACGGTGACGGCAATCGACAGCTCCAGCGCCGGCATGCGCCAGCCGCCGCTGCTGGCGGCGCCGAGCGCCATCATTACCAGGAAGCTCGGGACCAGCACCGGGCCGTGGCGCTGCTGGCGGCTCCACAGGCCGACTGCCAGCAGCGCCAGCAGGTGATCCATCCCGCTCACCGGGTGCAGCAGACCGGCCATGAAGCCGCTGCCGTGCTCGTGGCCGGGATGGGCTGCCGCCGGCAGCGCCACCACCAGCGCGGCGGCGGCCAGGGCGGCGCGCGCCAGCCAGAGGCGGGCTTGCAACAGTCGGCCCGATGGCGCCAGGATCGTCATCTGCATGGTCTCTCCTCCTTATTGAGGGGGTTGGTCGGCGTCGAGCAAACCCTGCTCGCGGATGAAGGCGACCACCTGGTCGACGCCTTCGCCGCTGCGCAGGTTGGTAAACACGAACGGCCGGGCCCCGCGCTGGCGGCGCGCGTCCTCGGCCATGATCGCCAGGTTGGCGCCCACATGGGGCGCCAGGTCGGTCTTGTTGATGATGAGCAGGTCGGAACGGGTGATGCCGGGGCCGCCCTTGCGCGGAATCTTCTCGCCGCCGGCGACGTCGATCACGTACAGGGTCAGGTCGGACAGCTCGGGGCTGAAGGTGGCCGCCAGGTTGTCGCCGCCCGACTCCACCAGCACCAGTTCGAGCGCCGGGAAATCGGCCTGCAGGCGCGCGATCGCCTCGAGGTTGATCGAGGCGTCCTCGCGGATCGCGGTGTGCGGGCAGCCGCCGGTCTCGACGCCCATCAGGCGCTCGGGCGCCAGAGCGCCGGCGCGCAGCAGGATGTCCATGTCTTCGCGGGTATAGATGTCGTTGGTGATCACCGCCATATCGTAGCGGTCGCGCAGCGCGCGGCACAGCATCTCGCACAGCGCGGTCTTGCCGGAGCCGACCGGACCGCCGATGCCGACCCGCAGCGGATTGGATACGGCCGGGGCATTCGATGGTGTCATGCGCTTCCTCTCATCGTTCGGGTGGCGGATGTCATGACCGGTACAGGCGGCCATGCTGCACCTCGTGGCGCATCGACAGCATCGACAGCCCGGGCGTCCAGTTCGACAATCCGTCGTCAGGCAGCGCGCGCGCCAACCGCGCCGCGCGCTCGATGTCGGGCCGCAGCGACAGCAGCAGCCGCTGCCCCGCCACCTGGCCCAGCGGCACCGACTTGACGCACACCAGCACCTGGTTCTCGACCCAGCCGAAGATCATCGCCAGCAGCGCTTCCTCGTGCGGGATGCCGAGGCCATCGACCGCGCAGGCATAGGCCAGCGGCAGCGTCGCCTCGGCGCCCAGGACCGCGCTGTCGGCCACGCCCAGTTCGGCGACCAGGCGCGCCAGCGAATACCCCATCTGGACCGTCTCGGCGCGCTGTTCGGCGCTGTCGCGCGAGGCCAGGAAGCACTCGCCCCAGGCGGCGATGGCGGCCGTGTCGCGCGCCGCGAACGCGCGCATCAGGCGCCACAGCAGCGGCGCGTCCCAGCGCGCCACCACTTCGTCCAGGCAGCGCGCGATCCAGTCGCGCGCGCTGGCGGCGTCGCGCACCAGTCCTTCCTCCAGCGCGCTCTCCAGTCCTTGCGAATAGCTGTAGCCGCCGATCGGCAGCGCCGGGCTGGCGAACTGCAGCAGGTGCAGCAGGCTCGCCGCGTTCATGCCGGCTCCGGGTCGGACGGCCGGTGGATGCGCTGGCGCCGCGGCACCGGCGCCAGCAGGCCGCCCGGCCCCTGTTCGTCGCCATGGCCGTGGCCCGCGGCATAGGCGCCGGCCTCGGGCTCGAAGCGGGCCAGTTCTTGCTCGACCGTCGCGCCCAATCCTTCCAGCATCTCGCCCAGTACCGGATCGAGCCGGATGCGCAACCAGCCCGGCCCGACCTCGGTGCGGGTATGGCGGTTGCCGAGGTGGAAGGCGCAGCGCGCCAGCAAGGTCGGATCAGGACAGTGCGCAACCAGGGTAGGCTCGAGCGCCGCCCTGACCCGCGCCACCCTTCCGCCCTCGCCCAGCAGCAGGTCGCCATCGCGCAGCACGGTCCCGCGCACCAGGAACAATGCCACTTCCTCGCCCGACGCCAGGCGCGCGCGCTGGCGGCAGCGTTCGCGCTGGTCGTAGGGCAGTTCCAGCGTATCGTGCACCACGTCGGCCGCGGCGATCCTGGTATGCAGTGAAATCATGGCCCCTCCTCAGAACAGGAAATAGCGCTGCGCCAGCGGCAGCACGATGGCCGCTTCGCACACCAGCAGGCGGCCGTCGGCGCGCACTTCATAGGTTTCCGGATCGACTTCCATATGCGGCGTGGCGCCGTTGTGGATCATGTCGCGCTTGCGCAGGCCGCGCGTGCCGCGCACCGGGATGGTGGTCTTGGCCAGGCCCAGCTCGCGCCCGATGCCGGCGTCGAAGGCGGCCTGCGAGACAAAGGTGAACGACTTGCGCAGGCCGCCGCCGAAGGCGCCGAACATGGGCCGGAAATGTACCGGCTGCGGGGTCGGGATCGAGGCATTCGGGTCGCCCATCAGGCTGGCCGCGATCATGCCGCCCTTGATCACCATCGACGGCTTGGCGCCGAAGAAGGCCGGCCGCCACAGCACGATGTCGGCGATCTTGCCCACCTCGAGCGAGCCGACCGCATGCGCGATGCCGTGGGTCAGGGCCGGGTTGATCGTGTACTTGGCCACGTAGCGCTTGACCCGCAGGTTGTCGTTGCGGCCCGAATCGCCGTCGAGCGGGCCGCGCTGCAGCTTCATCTTGTGCGCGGTCTGCCAGGTGCGCAGGATGGTCTCGCCCACCCGCCCCATCGCCTGCGAATCGGACGACATCATCGAGATCGCGCCGAGATCGTGCAGGATATCCTCGGCGGCGATGGTCTCGCGCCGGATGCGCGACTCGGCGAACGCCACGTCCTCGGCGATCGCCGGATCGAGGTGGTGGCAGACCATCAGCATGTCGAGGTGCTCGTCGAGCGTGTTGACGGTGAACGGGCGGGTCGGGTTGGTCGACGAGGGCAGCACATTGTCCAGGCCCACCGCCGCGATGATGTCGGGCGCATGGCCGCCGCCTGCGCCCTCGGTGTGGAAGGTGTGGATGGTGCGGCCCTTGAACGCGGCCACGGTCGACTCCAGGAAACCGGCCTCGTTGAGGGTGTCCGAGTGCAGCGCCACCTGCACGTCCATCGCCTCGGCCACCGCCAGGCAGCAATCGATCGCGGCCGGCGTCGAACCCCAGTCTTCGTGCAGCTTCAGGCCGACCGCGCCGGCCGCGACCTGCTCGGCCAGCGGCGCCGGCTGGCTGACGTTGCCCTTGCCGAAGAAGCCCAGGTTCATCGGGAAGGCGTCGGCCGCCTGCAGCATCGCATGGATGTGCCAGGCGCCCGGCGTGCAGGTGGTGGCGGCGGTGCCGACCGCCGGCCCGGTGCCGCCGCCGAGCATGGTGGTGACGCCCGAATACAGCGCCTCGTCGATCTGCTGCGGGCAGATGAAGTGGATGTGGGTGTCGACCCCGCCGGCGGTCACGATCATGCCCTCGCCGGCGACGATCTCGGTGGCGCCGCCGATCGCCATCGTCACGCCCTGCTGGATGTCCGGGTTGCCGGCCTTGCCGATGGCGGCGATCAGGCCGTCCTTGATGCCGATGTCGGCCTTCACGATGCCCCAATGGTCGACGATCACGGCATTGGTGATGACGGTGTCCATCACGCCGCTGCGGGTCAGCTGCGACTGGCCCATGCCGTCGCGGATCACCTTGCCGCCGCCGAACTTGACCTCTTCGCCATACAGCGCGAAATCGCGCTCGATCTCGATCACCAGCTCGGTGTCGGCCAGGCGGATGCGGTCGCCGGTGGTCGGTCCATACATGTCGGCATAGGCCTGGCGCCCGATAGTGGCCATCACGCCTCTCCTGCGCCCGGGTCGGCCGGCAGCGCGCCCATCACGCGCCCCTGGAAACCGACCACGATGCGCCTGCCGCCCAGCGCGACCAGTTCGACCGTGCGCCGCTGGCCGGGCTCGAAGCGCACCGCGGTGCCGGCGGCGATGTTCAGGCGCATGCCGAGCGTGGTCTCGCGCTCGAAGCGCAGCGCCGGATTGACCTCGTGGAAGTGGTAATGCGACCCGACCTGCACCGGCCGGTCGCCGGCGTTGTCCACCACCACCGTCAGCGTGCGGCGGCCAGGGTTGAGTGCGATGTCGCCGGGTTCCAGGAAGTATTCGCCAGGGATCATTGGGGGCCGCCGGGGTCAGGGAATCGGGTGATGGACGGTGACCAGCTTGCTGCCGTCCGGGAAAGTGGCTTCGACCTGGATTTCCGGGATCATCTCGGGCACGCCCGGCATCACGTCGGCGCGGCCCAGGATGGTCGCGCCCTCGCTCATCAGCTCGGCGACGCTGCGGCCGTCGCGCGCCCCTTCCATGATGGCGGCCGTGATCAGCGCCACGGCTTCCGGGTAGTTCAGTTTCAGGCCGCGCGCGCGGCGGCGTTCGGCCAGCAGCGCTGCGGTGAAGATCAGCAGCTTGTCTTTCTCGCGCGGGCTCAGGTCCATGGCGTCGGCTCCGGTTCAGGTAGTCCAGATGCGCGGCGCGCAGGCCGGCCGCGCCAGCAGGTGCGGCCGCAGCGCCTGCCACAGCGCCTGCATCGCCGCGCGCGCCGCCTCGCCGTCGTCACCCAGATGGCGCGCCACGAGCACCGACTTCACCTGGCTCAGCGCCAGTTGCGGATCGGCCGCGCGCAGGCTGGCCTGGAGCGCGGCCGGCACCGGTTTGCCCACCGCGATGAAGGTCGCGCACACCGAGCGGCCGCCCAGCCCGAGCGGGCTGGCCAGGCCCTCGGGCGTCACGATCCCCTGCTCCCACCACAGCAGGCGGCCTTCCTGGCGAATGCTGGTGCGGGTGCGCAGCCGGCCGCTTCGATAGCGCTCGCCGGCGGCGCGCCGGCCGAAGCACAGGATCTCGCTGCCGATATAGGTGGCGCCGGCGGCAAGCTCCACCTCGTGCTCGAGCGCCACCTCGGCGGCGTCGAACACGATGGTTTCCTGGGGCAGCCATTCGATGGCCGCGCCGGCGCCGGCGCGCAGCTTCACCGTCTGGCGCGACTGCCGGCCATTGGCGCGGTACCACTTGGCGGCGCCGGGACTGGTCGCCAGCACCAGGCAGCCGGCGCCGGCGTCGAGCGCGATATCGAAGCAATCGCCCCCGACCACGCCGCCCGGAGGATGGACCACGATCACATGGCAGGCGCCGGGGCCTTCCGGATACAGCGCCTTCTGGACCCGCAGCGGCCCGCGGTGGACGCGCCGCACCAGGCGCGTGGCGGCGCCGTCGCGCACGAAGCCCAGCGCGAGGCTGGCATGCCAGGCGGGCATGGTGATGACAGGATCGCAGGGGTAGGCATCGCGCATGCTTGATCGAAAAGCACGATGCGTGCCAGTCGCGGAAGGCGCTGTTCAGGCCCCATCGATGCTGCAATGGCGGCGGGCCCGCACCGGCGCGGTGCGGGCGCACCGAAACCGCTCAGGACATCGCCAGCTCGACGCAGTTGCGGCCGGCCCGCTTGGCGCGCCCCAGGGCCGCATTGACCCGCACCGCCAGCGAATCGCCGCTCTCGCTCTCGCCCAGCTGGGCCACGCCCAGGCTGATGGTCACGTGGTCGCAGCCCGGAATCTCGACCTGCTCGATCGCGGCGCGCAGCTTCTCGGCCATCTTGAGGCCGTCGATCGCGCTGGTATGCGGTGCGATCACCTGGAATTGTTCGCCGCCCGAGCGCACCAGCACATCGCTCGAGCGCAGCAGCGCGCGCGCCGTCTCGGCCACGGTGCGCAGCACGATGTCGCCGACCGGGTGGCCGAAGCTGTCGTTGACCTGGCTGAAGCGGTCGATGTCGAAAGCCAGCAGCGCCAGCGGCAGGCGGTAGCGGCGCGCGCGCTTGATCTCTTGCTCAAGCAGGTGTTCGCCATGGCGGCGGTTGGCGACCTCGGTCAGCGCGTCCACCGTCGCCAGGTGGGTCACGCGCGCCAGCAGGGCCTCGTTCTCGTGCGTCACCTCGGCCATGCGCAAGCCATAGGCGGCCAGGTGGGCCAGGTCGTCCAGCGCCTGCAGCTGCGCGCGCGAGAAGGTGCGCGCATGGTCGAACATCAGGCACAGCGAGCCGCGCGGGCCGCCCGGGCCCTGGGCCGGGATCGGCAGGCCGACCACCATGCGCACGCCGAATCCCTCGAGGCTGGCCGCCAGCCCGGGCTCGCCCGCCTTCTCGGGGGCGTCGAGCAGGGTGAATTCGCCGGTGGCGGCGGCCAGCAGGCCCGGGAAGGCATGGCGCAGCGGCGACTGCAGCAGGCGGCCCTCATGGTTGAGCAGCGCCATCAGCTGCAGGCCGGCCACGCCCTGCTCGGCTTCCAGGTGCAGGTCGCCGTCGCGGTGCTGGAACAGGGCCGCATGCACCACGCCCGGCCAGCCCGATACGGCCGCGCACAGGCGCTCGGCGAAGCGCACGCTGTCGTCGGCGTCGATCAGGGTCTGCTGGCTGGCGGCGCGCAGCGCCAGCAGCGCGCGCAGCTCTTCTTCCACCAGGCTCGGCGCGCCCGGCGCCGCGAAGCCGGCGCGCAGGCGGGCGTCGAGCAGCGCGCGGGTCTGCTGCTCGCGCAGCGGGCCGATGGCGTAGTCGATCGGGCCGAAGGCCATCAGGGCCGGCAGCCAGCGCGCATTGGTGAACGGGCACAGCACCAGGGTGGGCTTGCCTTCGCGTTCGGCCACCAGGGCCCCCAGGGCCGCCAGGTCGATGCCCAGCTCGCAGCGCTCGAGGTCCAGTATCAGGAGGTCGGCCGGCTCGCGCGCCAGCAGGCCGCGCGCCTGGGTTGCCCCGGAAGCCACCCGCAGCTGGGAAAAGACGCCGGCGCAGGCGCTCTGGAAATCGGCGCGGCGCTGGCCGACCGGGTTCACGAACAGGCAGCTGTAGTCGATCTCCACCGGGTCCCTGCGTGCGCCTTCTTGTTGCATGCTCATCCTCCAAAACGTTTCCGGACATTACCGATTATGCGTGTTTTCCTCCCGAGTGTGCCATAACCGCGGCGCTGTGTGTGGAACCGCACCGAAGCGCCGATGCGTGCGCCCAATACTCTCCAGATCGATCGCACATTCATGGGAGAAGCATCATGGGACAGCAGGACGACGTGGCGAACAAGCAGAAGGCCATCCAGAGCCGCCAGGACCAGCTCGACGGTAATATGCAGAAGGCCAAGGGAGGCGAGGATAGCGCGGTACAGACCGGCATCAACCAGCCAGAGACACCGATGCCCGACCAGCACCTGGCCAAGCCCGGCATCGAAGGACAGATGGAACTCAAGCCCAAATTCATGGCCGAGGGCTACAAGGGCAGCGGAAAGCTCGAAGGCATGAGCGCCATCGTGACCGGCGCCGACTCCGGCATCGGCCGCGCCGTCGCGGTGCTGTTCGCGCGCGAAGGCGCCGACGTCGCCGTGATGTACCTGAACGAACACGAGGACGCGGCGGAAACCAAACGCTGCATCGAGGCCGAGGGCCGCCGCTGCGTGACCATTTCGGGCGACGTCAAGGATGCCGCGTTCTGCAACGACGCGGTCGGGAAGGTGGTCGCCGAGTTCGGCCGCCTGGATGTGCTGGTCAATAACGCCGCTTTCCAGGAACATGCCGAGTCGCTGCTCGACATCACCGAAGAACGCCTGGACGAGACCTTCCGCACCAATATCTTCGGTTACTTCCACATGGCGCGGGCGGCCCTGCCGCATCTCAAGCGCGGCGCCGCGATCATCAATACCGGTTCCGTCACCGGCCTGCAGGGCTCGAAAAAGCTGCTGGACTACTCGGCCACCAAGGGCGCGATCCACGCCTTCACGATGTCGCTCGCAGCAAACCTGATCGAACAGGGCATCCGCGTCAACGCGGTGGCGCCGGGCCCGGTCTGGACCCCGCTCAACCCGGCCGACCAGCCGCCCGAGCAGATCAAGGAATTCGGCGCCGCCACCGACTACAAGCGCCCGGCCCAGCCCGAAGAGCTATCGCCGGCCTATGTGTTCCTGGCCTCGCCCGTGTGTTCGGGCTATATCACCGGCATCGTGCTGCCGATTACCGGTTCGGTCGGCTGATCATCACAGGGGGGAATCCATGCGCAGCATGTGGAAAGGAGCGATCAGTTTCGGGCTGGTCCACATTCCGGTCGATATGTACACCGCGGTCGAGAGCAAGGGGCTGGACCTGACCATGCTCGACCGGCGCGACTTTTCTCCGGTGGGCTTCAAGCGCTACAACAAGGGCAATGGCAAGGAAGTGGTGTGGGACGACATCGTCAAGGGCTATGAGTACGAGAGCGGCGAATATGTCGTGCTGTCCGACGAAGACCTGCGCCGCGCCAATCCGGAAGCAACCCAGACGATCGACATCCAGGCTTTCGTCGATGCCGACCAGGTGCCGCTGATCTACTACGACCAGCCGTATTACCTGGCGCCCGGCAAGGGCGGCGCCAAGGTCTACGCCCTGCTGCGCGAGACCCTGCGCGAAGCTGGCAAGATCGGCATCGCGCGCGTCGTCATCCGCGTCAAGCAGCACCTGGCGGCGCTGGTGTGCGTGGGTGACACCATCGTGCTCAACACCCTGCGCTATCCGGACGAGATGCGCGACGCGGGCGAACTCAAGATTCCGTCGCCCGACTCGAAGACCGCCGCCGTCACCGTCAAGGAACTCAAGATGGCGATGGCCCTGGTCGAGGGCATGAGCGAGGATTGGGAGCCCAAGCAATACCACGACACCTACCGCGAAGACGTGCTGGCCCTGGTCAAGAAGAAGATCCAGGCCAAGCAGACCAAGACCATTACCCAGCCCGAGCCCGAGAAAGCCCAGCGCAGCAGCGGCAAGGTCATCGACCTGGTCGCCCTGCTCCAGGCCAGCCTGGGCAAGAAGCCGGCCAAGGCGGCACTGGCCGCACTTGACGACGACGATGACGACGACGATCCGCCGCCACGCAAGTCGCGCAAGCCGGCCGATGACGAGGATGACGACGACGAAGTCCACGCGCCGCGCGCGCGCAAGACGGCGGGCGCTTCAGGCAGCCGTACGAGCGCCGCCAAGTCGACGCGGGCAACGGCCGGCAAATCCGCGGCCGGCAAGGCCGCAGCCAAGCCGGCCGCTAAAAAGCCGGCCGCGAAGAAGGCGCCCGCCAAGGCGGTGGCGAAGGCCCCGGCACGCAAGAAGGCGGCGTGAGGATGGATGGACTGATCGACCTCCTCCAATGGCCGGCCATGGTGGTCAGCCTGTACGCCGCCTTCCTGATCGGCTCCAAGCGCGCCGAACGCCGGGTGTTCGGGTTCTGGATGTTCATCCTCAGTAACCTGATGTGGATTGTCTGGGGCTGGCATGATGAGGCCTGGGCCCTGATCACCCTGCAAATGGCGCTGATGGCGATGAATATCCGCGGCATTTTCAAGAACGGGGCGTAGGGTCGGCGGCTCTGCCGCCGACGCGTTGATTGTTATCGGCGCCGATATCGCGCCGGATGATTTCGCTGCCAACCATCACCGCGTCGGCAGCATGGCTGCCAACCCCATGTATTGTAAAAACCTATCATAATAATTAAATCAATTATCTTTCCCTTATGAGGATTGCTCCGTAGAATCTATCTCATTGATGACAACGCAATGAGGAGAACACGATGAGCCAATCCCGCCTGACCACCGCTTCCGGCATCCCGGTCGCCGACAACCAGAACTCGCTGAGCGCCGGCCCGCGCGGCCCGCTCCTGCTGCAGGATTTCCACCTGATCGAAAAGCTCCAGCACTTCAACCGCGAGCGCATCCCCGAGCGCGTGGTCCACGCCAAGGGCTCGGGCGCCTATGGCAGCTTCACCGTGACCCACGACATCAGCAATCTGACCACCGCAAAACTGTTCGCCCACGTCGGCAAGCAAACGCCGGTCTTCCTGCGCTTCTCGACCGTCGGCGGCGAGAAAGGCAGCGCCGACACCGAACGCGATCCGCGCGGTTTCGCCCTGCGCTTCTATACCGAGGAAGGCAACTGGGACCTGGTCGGCAACAACACCCCGATCTTCTTCATCAAGGATCCGATCAACTTCCCGGACTTCATCCACACCCAGAAGCGCGATCCGCAGACTAACCTGAAGTCGGCCAATATGATGTTCGACTTCTGGAGCCATGCGCCGGAAAGCCTGCACCAGGTAACGATCCTGTTCTCGGACCGCGGCACGCCGGACGGCTACCGCCACATGGACGGTTTCGGCAGCCACGCCTATAGCCTGGTCGACGAGCAGGGCGAGCGCGTCTACGTCAAATGGCACTTCAAGACCCGCCAGGGCATCAAGAACCTCTCCGCGGCGGAAGCTGCCCGCATCGCCGGCATCGACCCGGACCACGCCCAGCGCGACCTGTTCAACGCGATCGCCGCCAACGACTTCCCGCAGTGGGACGTCAAGGTGCAGGTGGCCACCGCCCAGGAACTCGATGCCTGGAGCGCGCGCACCGGCTGGAATCCGTTCGACCTGACCAAGGTCTGGCCGCATGGCGACTTCCCGCTGCAGCCGGTCGGCGTGCTGGAACTGAACCGCAATCCCGTGAACTACCACGCCGAAGTCGAGCAGGCGGCGTTCTCGCCATCGAATGTGGTGCCGGGCCTGGGCTACTCGCCGGACAAGATGCTGCAGGGCCGCCTGTTCGGCTACCACGACGCCCAGCTGTACCGGGTCGGCACCAACCACCAGCACCTGCCGGTGAACGCGCCGCGCTGCCCCTTCCACAACCACCAGCGCGACGGCGCGATGGCGATCGCCAACGGCGGCGCGGCGCGCAACTACCAGCGCCTGGACAGCGTGGGCGCCGGCGCCACCGGCATGGGCCACGGCGAACGCGAACTCGCACTGGACGGCAATGCCGGCCGCTTCGATTTCCGCGGCCAGGAAGACGACTACACCCAGGCCGGCAACCTGTTCCGCCTGATGTCGCCGCAAGCGCGCCAGAACCTGTGCGACAACCTGGCCGGCCCGCTGAGCCAGATCGACGAAGACATCCTGCAGCGCCAGTTGGGCCACTTCGACCAGGCCGATCCGGACTATGGCCGCGGCGTGCGCGCCTCGCTCAAGGCGCTGGGCCGCAACGTCGACTAAGCGTCAACCGATTCTCCATCCTCGCCGCCACCGGGAGCTTGCGTTCCGCGTGGTGGTTTTTTGTTTTGCACGAAACGCGCATTGCGATGCAGGCCCGGCTCGGCCATACTCGCCGACCATGCCGTCCATACGGCTCCTTGACAGCCGTGCGCATGCCGTCGATCAGCTTCTGGTTTCGGAGACTGCCACTGCCGTCAAGCCGGGCGGAGAACACGGTGATGATTTCGAGCACATCGCCGGCTAGCTCCTCTTCAAAAGTGGTGTCTTCGCCCTGGTTGATGATGACCACCTAAACCGGTTTCGCCTGGCCTAGCGCGAAGACGAGTTCCGCTTCCAAGCGCAGTAGCCGGTCCTTATGTGTCAATACCAAGCGCCCTATCTTTCCTTCGACAATCCCATCGAATAGGCGTTCAATCGCCGTTTGCGATAGCTCATGCCATAGCGAAAATCACCCCATGAATAGCTCACAGTCTTTCAAATTGCTGGCGCACCGTTCTGTGTGCCGGAATGCAGTGCTGTCAGGTCATAGCGGCACTGTCCACCTTCTGTTCTCCCGGAATGAGTCAGCCGCTTGCCTTCCAGCGACGCAAGGTGCTGTTCGAGATGCCAAGCTTCTACAGCCCGACTGATCAAGACCAACTTGCTCATAATGCATATGAATGCACAAGGAAGAACAAGTTCCGTCTAGCTGCTGGAAACCCGCGGCCGGCGCGACGCTACTACTGGCCCTTGTCTGGGATCGGCTGCCGGGATCGAAGGTGGTGCGCCTGCTGGCGTCCGCGCTGCTGGTCGCGCAGCTCAAGGGCATCCTCGGCATGACCCTGCTGCTCAGCTTTTTCATGGCGCAGCCGCCGCTGGCCGGCATGCTCGGCTACAGCCAGTTCCTGTTCGAATTCCTGGTGCTCGGCCTGCTGGCCGCGCTGGCCTGGGACGCTTTCGGGCCGCGCGCGGGCAGCGCTGCGGCGGCCGGCCTCACGGCGCGTAGCCCAGCGCCTTCATCGCCTTCGTGAGCGTCTTTGCCGCCTTGGCATAGCCCTCCCACGGCGCGTTGCCCTCGTCCAGCCGCGTATGCACATTGGCGACGGTCCACTGCGTGCTCGACTTCAGGCCGGGCAGCTCTTCCCAGCGCAGCGGCACCGAGATGCCCAGGCCCGGCCGTACCCGCGCCGACCAGGCCGCGACCGTGGTCGCGCCTTGCCCATTGCGCAGGTAGTCGATGAAGATCTTGCCGACCCGGTTCTTCGGTCCGCTCTTGAAGGCGAAGCGCTCGGGCAGGGTGGCCGCCATATGGTGCACGATGGCCTGTGAAAAACCCTTCACCGTATCCCAGCCGTGGCCGCCCTTGATCGGCACCACCACGTGCAAGCCCTTGCCGCCGCTGGTCTTCAAGAAGGCCGGCAAGCCCAGCTCGTCGAGAAAGGCGCGCATCAGCTGGGCCGCTTCCTGCATCGCCGGCCACTCGACGCCCTCCCCCGGGTCGAGGTCGAACACCATGCGATTGGGTTTCTCGTACGTGCCCTTGAGCGCGTTCTGGGTGTGGATCTCGACCACGTTCCATTGCGCCGACGACAGGATGCCTTCCACGCTCGCCACCTCCAGCATCGGCTGGTGCTCGGGATCGAGCGCCGCGTCCAGGTGGCGCAAGCCCGGCATCTTGCGCACGTCGGCATGCTTCTGGAAGAACAGCTCGCCGCCCACGCCTTCGGGCGCGCGCACCAGCGATACCGGGCGCCCCTTCAGGTGTTCCATCATCAGTTCGCCCACCAGCGCGTAGTAGCGGATCAGATCGAGCTTGGTGGCGCCGCTCTCCTTGTCGATCACGCGCTCGCCATTGGTGACCTTCATCGTCGCCGGCAGCTTGCCCGGCGCCGCGACCGGCTCCTGGTCGTCCTGCTTCGCCACATCGTTCATATGCTCGGCCTTTTCTCGTGTGATGCCCTTGGCCGGCTTGTCCTCGCGCAGGCCCTGGAATACCGGATGGCGCACCGCGCCGGCGCTGGTCCACTCCGAGAAGCTGACCTCGGCCACCAGCACCGGCTTGACCCAGTGATGCTTGCGGCCCGGGACTGCGCGCGGCGGGAACGGGCTGTCGTCGCTGCGCAGCTTTTCCAGCTTCTTCGCGATCGAGGCCAGCGAGGAATGGTTGAAGCCCGAGCCGACATTGCCCGCATAGCGCAGCACGCCCTCCTCGTCATAGGTGCCGAGCAGCAGCGCGCCGATGCCGGTGCGCGAGCCCTTGGGATCGGTGAAACCGCCGATCACGAATTCCTGGCGCAGCCCGCATTTGAGCTTGATCCACTCGGGCGAGCGCCGCGACACATAGCGCGAATCGCGGCGCTTGCCGATCACGCCTTCGAGGCCGATCTTGCAGGCGGCGACCACCAGCTCGTCGGGCTTGCTGCCGAATTCGGCGGAGAAGCGCACCTTGTCTGACTTCTTTTTGGCGAGCAGCTGTTCGAGCAGGCCGCGGCGGTCGACCAGCGGCAGTTCGCGCAAGTCGTGGCCGTCGAAGTACGGCACGTCGAACAGGAAGAACTCGATGCGTTCGGCGTGCTTGCCGTCGAAGGCCAGTTGCAGCTTGCCGAAATCGGGCTTGCCGCTGTCGTCGTGGACCACGATCTCGCCGTCGTACCAGCCGTCGGGCAGCTTCATGCGCTCGAGTTCGGCCTTCAGCGGCAGCAGCTTGTCGGTCCAGTCATTGGCGTTGCGCGTGATCAGGCGCGCCGCGCCGTCCTCGATGCGCGCCAGCATGCGGTAGCCGTCGAACTTGACCTCGAATATCCAGTTCTCGGGATCGGGCGGCGGCGTGTCGACCAGCGTGGCCAGCTCGGGCGAGAATTTTTCGGGCAACGCGACCTTGTCGGCTGCCGGTTTTTTCGCCGCGGTCCCGGATTTGGCAGGGGGCTTGGCCGCCGCCTTCCGTGTTGTCGTGCGTTTCTTCGGCGCCGGCGCTTCTTCCTCTTCACGCAGCGCCTCGACCTTGCGCTGGACCCGCCCCGGCATCGGCAGGCTCTTGACGCTGTCCGGCATCTCGTCGACCAGCGAGAACTCCTCGGACGAACGCGCATACTCGTCCTTCTCCTTGATCAGGAGCCACGGCTCCTGCTTCTCATCGCCGCGCCCCTTCATGCGCACCAGGGTCCAGCGCCCGCGCATCTTGTGGCCATGCATCTCGAACTTGATGCTGCCCTTGGCAAAGCCCTTGTGCGGATCTTCGAGCGGCTCCCAGGTCCCCTTGTCCCAGATGATGACTTTGCCGGCGCCATATTGCTTGGCGGGAATCGTGCCCTCGAAGTCGGAATACGAGATCGGATGGTCCTCGACATGCACGGCCATGCGCTTGTCGTGGGTGTCGTAGCTGGGGCCTTTCGGCACCGCCCAGCTTTTCATCGTGCCATCGAGTTCGAGCCGGAAATCATAGTGGAGGCGGCTGGCCCAGTGTTTCTGGATAACAAAGGTCAATGCGTCCACACCCGGTGTGCCGCCCTCGGCCGGCTCGGATGTGATCGCGAAATTGCGCTTGGCTTTATACGTTTTGAGTAAATCAGGCATGGCGATAGCTCCTGGGACGCATTGTCCACAGCGTATTCCCGCTGCCTGCCCCCGACTGTACGGCAGCGAACGCTGACAGTGCCCGATGCCATAAATGTAAGTGGATGTAAATGCCGTCAACTGGACTGTATCGGCGCCCGTTATCAGCTCAGTAACACGGGGAAAACTCCACGGAGCCCCACCTGAGATCAACCGAGTTTCAAACCACTTTAAAGGAATGACACCATGAGCAAAATCGCCGCTACCCTGATCGCTGGTCTGTTCGCTACTTCCGTGTTCGCCCAGACGCCTGCCGCCACCACCCACGCCCAGGCCGAGGCCAGCAAAGACGCGGCCCAGGCCGACGCCAAGCACGCGAAAGAAGTCGCCAAGGCCGACGAGAAGGTAGAGAAGGCCACTGCCGAAGCGAAGGCTGACGTGGCCAAGGCAGAAGCGAAAGCGTCCGAGAAAAAAGCGGAAGCCAAGGCCGACCAGGCCGAAGCGAAAGCCGACAGCGTCGCCAAGACCAAGTAATCCAAGCCTGCGCTCAGGGCCCTCCCCAGAAGCCGGCTCGAGCCCCACCATATCGATCGACCTGCGGCGCCTTGCGCGCCGCTACCAATGCAAAAGACAGGACCTCCTGTCTTTTGCCATGTCTGCCCTACAATACCGCTTTGCCCGCTGCCCAAAG
>Ga0308157_10003376_pt1 | contig 23410 bp, 21 predicted proteins | sample PhyBR1_FD_201035 | JGI IMG/M metagenome (GOLD analysis project Ga0308157, IMG submission 201035) | Phyllosphere microbial communities from UC Gill Tract Community Farm, Albany, California, United States - DLSLB.R1 | ecosystem: Host-associated > Plants > Phyllosphere > Unclassified | place: USA...
ATCTCGCGCGGCATCGCCATCTGTTCGTCGATCCAGCCCTCGAAACCGAGCGCCATGACCTTGTCGATGTCGGCGCGGGTCGCGCCCATGGTCGCCTGCAGCAGGAAACGGCTCGCCTCCTCCTGGGTGACCGGCGCACGGACCACCTGGATCGGCTCCGTAGAAGAGCCCGAGGTCGACGGCGAACTTGGGGCTGGGGTCGGGGTCGGACTGGGCGTTGCTGTCGGCGTGGAGCTGGGCAAGGATGTTGATGCCGACGCGGGTGTCGGCGTGGAAACTGACGTCGATGTCGGGCTCGCTGATGGAGCCGCTGCTGGTGTCGATGCAGATGGAGATGCAGATGCAGATGTAGGAACCGGTGTTGTCGTTAAAGGGGGCGCCGAAGTAGACGCAGGAACCGTCACTACGGTTATTGCACCGGCTGCCGCCCCGGCTCCGGCTACAGCGCCACTGCCACTACCCCCGCCGCAAGCAGTGAGCAGCAGTCCAGCGACTGGCGTCGCCAACTTCATACTGGCAGCCGCAGATGCGGCTTCCGCTATTCCTTCATTCGCTGTGCTATGAGCAAATCGGTCTTTCAACACGCAACAGTCCCCGGCAGTCGTAACGGACATGCCTGAGGCTCCACGCCCCCTCATTTGCTCACGAGAAATTAACAACGGGTTTTCAACATATTTTTGTCGATTTCCCGTACATTTTCGCCTGGTTTTTTTTGCTATTATTTGATTACTATCGATATCATTCGCGTTTATTTAAGTAAACTATTCTAAATATGATGACCTTATTACGTATTTATAGTTAGGCCTTACTTAAAGTAAAACATAACATAAATTATATAGTTTATTTAATTGTCGTCTTTGCGCTAATATGTTTTAGCCTCGTCATGATGATCAAGAAACCAGAGATATGTTTTAATTATGCCATCTTGAAGAGGTATTTTAGAATGCCAGCCTAATGCCGCAAGCTTGTTGACGCTCATGAGTTTGCGCGGGGTACCATCGGGCTTGCTCTGGTCCCTTGTGATTTTACCTTCAAACCCTATTGCGCGGGATACCATCTCAGTCAGTTCTAAGATAGTAACGTCGCTTCCTGAACCGACATTAACATGTTCATCATCTGAATATGCCTTCATCATAAAGACGCAGGCGTCAGCTAAATCATCGACATGCAAAAACTCGCGCCGCGGCGTGCCCGTCCCCCAAATCTCGATTGTCTCCGCACCGGCCAGCTTTGCCTCATGCGCCTTCCGGATCAGCGCAGGCAGAACATGACTCCCCTTCAAATCAAAATTATCGCCAGGGCCGTAAAGGTTTGTCGGCATTGCCGATATGAAGTCCCGCCCATGCTGACGGCGATAAGCCTGAGCCAACTTAATGCCGGCGATTTTAGCAATCGCATACCATTCATTGGTTGGCTCGAGGGAACCCGTAAGCAGGGAGGCTTCAACAATCGGCTGCTGCGCAAGCTTAGGATAGATACATGATGAGCCAAGAAACATCAGCTTACCCACGTCACTCCGATGCGCAGCCTCCATGACGTTCGCCTCAATCATAAGGTTGTCGTAAAGAAAGTCAGCTGGGTAGCTGTCGTTGGCTAAGATGCCACCCACCTTTGCTGCGGCTAGAAACACAGTATCCGGCTTTTCACGCGCAAACCAATCGCGCACGTCAAGCTGATTCATTAGATCGAGCTCGGCGCGGGGAGCAGTTAGAATCGTGCAGCCCTCAGCCCCCAACCGCCGCACGATCGCCGAACCAACCATACCGCGGTGGCCAGCGACGAACACACGCTTACCCGCAAGGACATACGGCTCACCAAGCATCGGGTTAGGCGTCCTTAGCAATTGGTGCATCGCGCATGACCTGAAGATCGGCCTGCACCATCTCACGCGCCAGATCTCGGACCGACATTTCATGCGACCAGCCAAGCTGGGTATTTGCCTTAGTTGGATCGCCAATCAACAAATCGACCTCCGTAGGGCGGAAATAGCGAGAATCGATTTCTACTAGGCACTTATTTGTTTTTGAACAGTAACCCTTTTCCTCGACGCCTTCGCCTTCCCAACGTAATATAATGCCGACATCCTCGAACGCCCATTCGACAAAGGTGCGCACTGGTGTTGTTTTTCCTGTAGCCAACACATAATCGTCTGGCTTATCCTGTTGAAGCATCAACCACATACCGCGTACATATTCACGTGCATGGCCCCAATCGCGCTTAGCATCCAGATTGCCCAGAAACAGCTTCTCCTGCCGCTTTAGTTTGATCGCAGCTACAGCGCGCGTGATCTTGCGGGTGACAAAAGTTTCACCGCGCAGCGGGCTTTCGTGATTGAACAAAATGCCGTTGGTTGCGAACATACCATAGGCCTCACGATAGTTGACCGTGATCCAGTAGGCATAGAGCTTGGCAGCTGCGTAAGGACTCCTTGGATAGAAAGGCGTCGTTTCACGCTGGGGTACTTCTTGTACGAGACCGTAGAGCTCGGACGTCGACGCTTGGTAGAAGCGCGTCTTGTCCTCCATTTTTAGAATACGGATCGCCTCCAAGAGGCGCAGCGTGCCAATCGCGTCCGCATTGGCAGTATATTCCGGAGTTTCGAAGCTGACCGCGACATGGCTCTGAGCGGCGAGATTGTAGATCTCGTCAGGTTGAGTCTCCTGGACCAAGCGGATCAGCGCGGTGCTGTCGGTCATGTCGCCATAGTGAAGATGGAAAGTCGGATTCGGCGCGTGCGGATCCTGATAGATGTCTTCGATGCGACCGGTATTGAACGAGGACGAGCGCCGCTTGAGACCGTGGACGACATAGCCCTTATCGAGCAACAGTTGCGCCAGATACGCGCCGTCCTGACCGGTTACGCCGGTGATGAGTGCCGTCTTGGTCATTGCTTCTCACTTTGCCTTCTTCACCGCCCGGATCCGGGACGGGCATATGCTGTCTGGACGACGCGATAGGCGGAACTTGTCGATCGGCAAAGAGGTCGACGCGATCAGCGTTCCACTGCCCGCAGGATCGCGCGACCATAGGCAGTCTTGGCGAACATCTTCCCGCGCGCGCGCGCTTGGTCGGCGGTGATGAAGCCCTGTTCGAATGCGATCTCCTCCAGGCAGGCGATCTGGATGCCCTGCCGGTGCTGGAGGGTGCGGACGAATTCGCTCGCTTCGAGCAGGCTGTCGTGGGTGCCGGTGTCGAGCCAAGCATAGCCGCGGCCCATCTGCTCGACGTACAGGTCGCCCGCCTCCATGTAAAGCCGGTTGAGATCGGTGATCTCGAGCTCGCCGCGTGCCGAAGGTTTCAGGTCGCGCGCCAGCGCCACAACGCGGTTGTCGTAGAAATAGAGACCAGTGACCGCATGGTTGGATTTCGGCGCGGCGGGCTTTTCCTCAAGGCTGAGCGCGCGGCCGTCCGCGCCCAACTCGACCACGCCGTAGCGCTCGGGGTCCTCGACCCGGTAGGCAAAGACCGTGGCGCCGTCCGTGCGGGCGACCGCGCTGGCTAACAACTCGGTCAGGTGCGCGCCGAAGAAGATGTTGTCGCCCAAAATCAGTGCCACAGGATCGTCGCGGATGAACTCCGCGCCGATTGTGAACGCCTGCGCCAGCCCCTCGGGCGCAGGCTGTTCGGCATAGACGATCGACAAACCGAGCGCCGACCCGTCCTCGAACAGCCGGCGATAATTGCCGAGATATTCGGGGGACGAGATGATGAGGATGTCGCGAATTCCAGCCAGCATCAGCACCGACAGCGGATAGTAGATCATCGGCTTGTCATAGACCGGCAGCAACTGCTTGTTCACCGCCAGCGTCGCCGGGTGGAGACGGGTGCCGGAACCACCGGCCAGAATGATGCCCTTCATGCGTGCGTGTCCTTTATCGGGCTGACCAGCGTGTCGAGGATGTCGCCCAACGCCTGCTGCCAGGGGCGGGGCACGATGCCGTAGGCCGTGTGGAGGGCGGACGTGTCGAGCAGTGAATTGGCCGGGCGCCGGGCAGGTGTCGGATAGTCGGCGGTAGCGATGCGCGCGACCGTCGCCGAGGGTCCGCTGCGGAGAGCCGACTGGCGGAAGATCTCGGTCGCGAACCCGGCCCAGTCGGTCGCGCCGGCATTGGCGAAATGGAAGGTCCCGGTCGGCGCGTAGCGATCCTCGGCGAGCCGCACCGCGATCGTCGCCAGCGCCTGTGCCAGATCGGCCGCGCTCGTCGGGCTGCCGACCTGGTCGGCGACGACGCGCAAGGTCTCGCGTTCGGTGCCGAGCCGCAGCATCGTCTTGACGAAATTAGCGCCGTGCGCGGAAACGACCCAGGCGGTGCGCACGATCGCATGGCGCGCGCCGCTAGTCCGAACCGCCAGCTCGCCGCCCAGCTTGGACGCACCATAGACGCCAAGCGGGGCGACGGGATCGTCGACCTGCCATGCGCCGTCGCGATCGCCGGGAAAAACATAGTCGGTCGACACCTGGACCAGCGGCACGTTCGCATCCCGGCACGCCGCGGCCAGCGCGGCCGGGGCCAGCGCGTTGATCGTCCAGGCTGCGACCACGTCGCTCTCCGCGCGGTCGACCGCGGTATAGGCGCCGGCATTGACGACCGCAGCCCAAGGCCGTCCGCCATGGCCACCCGCGACAGTCGCGGCGATCGCGTGCAGATCGGCGAGGTCGAGTGCCCCGCGTCCCAGCGCCACGGGGCTCCAGCCCTCTGGCCAGGCAGTCCACGCCAGCTCGGTGCCAAGCTGTCCGGTCGCACCGGTGACAAGCACATGCTGCATCGTCATGCCGACACCTCGACGTGTCTGTATGTCGCCATCATACCATCCCGCGCCGCTCGGCCGCCCGGGCCGTTACCAGCGGACGCCACCAGGCTTCGTTGTCGAGATACCAGCGCACCGTCTTCTCGATCCCGCTCTCGAACGTCTCGACCGGGGTCCAGCCCAGTTCGCGCTCGATCCGGCCGGCGTCGATCGCATAGCGCTTGTCGTGGCCGGGACGGTCGGCGACTGAGGTGATCTGGTCGGCATAGGGGTGCCCGTCGGCGCGCGGGGCGAGCCGGTCTAGGATCGTGCACAGCGTGCACACGACCTCAATATTCTGCCGCTCGTTATGCCCGCCAATATTGTAGGTCCGCCCAGCAGCTCCGCGTTCGAACACCGCTTGGAGCGCGCGGACATGATCCTCGACATACAGCCAGTCGCGGACCTGGTCGCCGGCGCCGTAGATGGGGAGGGGTTCGCCCGCGAGCGCCTTGGCGATCATCAGCGGGATCAGCTTTTCGGGAAAATGATAAGGACCGTAATTGTTCGAGCAGTTGGTGACCAGCACCGGCAGGCCATAGGTATGCCCCCATGCCGAAACGAGGTGATCCGACCCCGCCTTGGACGCGGAATAGGGCGAGCGTGGGTCGTAAGGCGTGTCTTCAGTGAACAGCCCCGTGTCGCCGAGCGAGCCGTACACTTCGTCGGTCGAGATATGGTGGAAGCGGAACGCGGCCTTGCCATCGTCGTCTAGCCCTAGCCAATAGCCCCGCGCCTCGGCTAGCATCGTGTAAGTACCGACGATATTAGTCTGCACAAACGCGCCCGGCCCGTCGATCGAGCGGTCGACATGGCTCTCGGCCGCCAGATGGGTGACAATCTCGGGCTGGAACTCGGCGATCGCGGCGCGCACGGCCTGGGCATTGCAGATGTCGCCCTGGACGAAGTGATAGCGGTTCGAACCTGCGATCCGCTCGACCGTCGACAGCGTACCGGCATAGGTCAGCTTGTCGAAGTTCAGGACCTCGTGGGTCGTATTCTCAATCAAATGGCGGACCAGCGCCGAGCCGATGAACCCGGCCCCGCCGGTGACGAAGATGCGCATGGGAAGTCCTTCAGGCGAGCGGGGCCAGCGGCCGGCCATCATAGAGAAAGGGGCCGTCGAAATCGGCGAGCGACGGCTGGCGTGCATCCTTGGCGCTCAGTTCGGGCGCAACGCCGACGGGCAGCGGCCAGTTGATGCCAACGCTGTCCCAGCGGATGCCGCCATCATGCTTGGGCGCGTAGGTGTCCGAGCATTTGTAGGTCACCTCGCAATCGGGCTCGAGCGTCAGGAAGCCGTGTGCGAAGCCGATCGGGATATAGAGCTGGTGGCCGTTATCAGCCGACAGCTCGGCCCCGACCCACTGGCCAAAGGTCGGCGAACCCGCGCGCACGTCTACCGCGACGTCGAAGATCCGTCCGCGGATGCACCGCACCAGCTTGTCCTGTCCGCGGGGCGGCGTCTGGAAGTGGAGGCCACGCAGCGTAAACGCGGGCACGGAGAGCGAGTGGTTGTCCTGGACGAACGTCGCGGTGATGCCCATCGCTGCGAAGGTGTCGCGGTTGTACGTCTCGGTGAACCAGCCACGGGTATCGCCGTGGCGGCGGGGACGAACGAGCTGGACGGGAGACGGCATGTCGGTTCGCTAGCCGATCGTTCATTCGACTTAAAGCCGAGTCTGCTGTTCGGTGCATAGCACGCACATTGCTACCCCTGTCGCTATCGCCTAGAGCGCGTAATAGAACAGGCCAGTATGGTCTCCGGATCTTTCATTACATGAGCCCCATCAGATTTGCTGGTAAGACTTGGCCACGCAGGGCCCGCGCGGGGCAAATCGGGAGCGCTGGACGGTTCATTTTCTTGGCCGTGTTTGCTGCCATCGTTTTCGTGTTCGGTGGTGCGTCTCGTCCGGACATTCTCCCGCTCTTGATTTTGAGACCGTTATCGGTCGCGGCATGCGGCTGGGCGTTGTTTACGATGCCGGCAGGCAAAGGTGGTCAGCACCGCTGGCTATGGTGGTTAGCCGCAGCGATCGTCTTCTCGGTGGCGATACAACTCGTTCCGCTACCCCCGGGCCTGTGGCAGACATTACCTGGACGCGCGTTGGTCGCAGAGGCCGACCGCGTCGCTGGTTTAGGTTTAGTCTGGCGTCCGATCAGCCTGACTCCGGACCTGACTTGGAACAGCCTGTTCGCGCTCGTGATTCCGCTGGCGACCTTGCTGATGGTGGTAGCATTGCCGCAGATTTGGTCACAACGGCTATGCTGGGTGCTAATCGCCGCAGGCCTCACATCCGGGCTGCTTGGAGTTTTCCAGATCGTCGGAACGATCAATGACAGCCTGCCCTATTATCGCGCGTCCGGTAACGCCGGAGCCGCCGTGGGATTGTTTGCCAACCGCAATCATGCAGCCGTGTTCCTTGCTTGCCTGTTGCCCGTGCTGGCGGCCTTCGCGGGCAGGGAGCGTCATCGGCAGGTTGTGGCGGGTGCAACGGCGATCGTCTTGGTGCCGCTCATCATCGCCACTGGCTCGCGCGCTGGTGTCCTGATTGGTGGGATCGGCATTCTCCTGGGATGCATACTTCTGCTTGACGAACGCATGCAGCGACGCCGGGGATCACCCGTCGCGTCGCGTCCACGTTGGCTGATTCCTGCGTTTGCACTAATCGCGCTGCTGCTAGTGGCCGTTGCCGTGCTGGCGCCCACGACGGCCTGGGACAGATTGTTGTCATCTGGCAGCGCTAGCGAGAAGCGTCTGCGTGCTTGGCCTGTCGTGGTCCGTCTTGCGCGTGAGCAGATGCCGTCGGGATCAGGATATGGGAGCTTCGATCCCGTGTTTCGCTCTGGCGAGCCGATGAACCTCTTGTCGCCGACCTATTTCAATCATGCTCATAACGACTGGCTTGAGCTTTGGATGACAGGCGGAATTCTGGCGATCCTATTGCTCGCGATCGCAACGGCAGCATGGACTGTGGCGAGCATTCGTGTCTGGCGAGGTGGAACCCGCGAACGCGGGGAACGGCTGGGGCGGGCCGGTAGCGCCGTTCTCCTGATGCTTGCGTTGGCCAGCATCGTTGATTATCCGCTTCGTACGCCATCTCTCTCGATGTTTGCCGCGATCGCTGTTGGATGGCTGACCGTTGGCCAGCGTCGAGAAGCGGATTGGAATGGCGCGACTCTGCGGCCGAATGGTACGGGTCGCACAATGCGAGAATCTGATGTCTGAGTTTTTTCCTTCCGGTGTCCGCATGGGCATATCGCGGACGTGCTTGCTCACGGTTCTATTGGCTGGCTGCTCGAGTCCCGGGCCGATCGGACCACGGGCAGGGGGAACAAGCCCGTCGTCCGCGGTGCAGGTGGCGCAGCCCGGCGACCTTCCTGCCCCGAGCCCGGCCGATCTGGTCCGCCAGGACCGGCCGTACATCATTGGTCCGTTCGACCGATTGATTATTGACGTGTTCGGCATCGAGGATCTGAGCAACAAGGAAGTCCAGACCGACGCCGGCGGTCGCATCTCGTTCCCATTGGCCGGAATCATCGAGGCAGCCGGGCAGACCCCCGGACAGCTCGAACAGACCATCAAGGCACGGCTGCGCGGGCGCTACATCCGCGATCCGCAAGTCACCGTCAATTTGAAGGAGACGGTCAGCCAAGTGGTGACGGTCGACGGACAGGTCAACGAACCCGGCCTCTATCCGGTGGTCGGGCGGATGACGCTGATGCGTGCCGTGGCCACAGCCAAGGGCGTAAGCGAGTTCGCCAAGATGGACGACGTCGTGGTGTTCCGCACCGTGAACGGCCAGAAGATGGCGGCCCTGTACAACCTCAAGGCGATCCGCCGGGGCAATTACGATGACCCGGAAATCTACGCCAACGACATCGTCGTGGTCAGCGAGTCCTCGGCGCGGCGCCTCTTCAAGGACGCCCTGCAGGTTCTTCCGGCGATCGCGACCCCACTCGTCGTTCTCCTGACCCAGTAAGAGTGACCATGCTTCAGCAAACCAGCCCGGCCGATCCGATCCGCTACGATGCGCCCTTCGGTGGCGACGAGCAGCAACGGCCGCAGGATCTCCCGCCGGTGCTGCTCCAGATTTGGCAGGCGGTTCAGCGCTGGAAATGGGTGATGGGCGGCATAGTCGTCGTCACCCTGGCACTGGGGGTCGTGGCGACCCTGCTGACCACGCCCAAATACACCGCATCCACCCGGATCGAGATCAGCCGCGAACAGAAGCGGGTCACCAACGTCGAGGGCTTGGAATCTGAGGATACCGGCCGCGACCTAGAATTCTACCAGACGCAATATTCGCTGCTCGAAGCGACGTCGGTGGCCCGGCGTGTCGGGCGGACGCTGCGGTTGGCGGACAGTCCTGAATTCTTCGCCGCGCATAAGGCGCGGCCGGTCGTAGTCGGTGTGCCGACCAACGCCGCGGCGCGTCGCGAACTGGAGAACCAGGTCACGACGCTGCTACTCAACAACGTCACGATCAATCCGATCCGCAATTCGTCACTGATCGACGTTCAGTACACCAGCATCTCGCCCGAGATGTCGGCACGTATCGCCAACATGTGGGTGACGCAGTTCATCGCGGCCAGCATGGATCGCCGTTTCGCGTCAACCGCGGATGCGCGTACCTTCCTAGAGGGGCGGCTTGCGACGCTTCGCCAGCGACTGGAAAAGTCAGAACGCGACCTCGTCAACTATGCCGCCCAGAAGGGGATCGTCTCGTTGGAGGAGGTCCGCGGTCAGAACGGACAGACTCAGGTCCAGCGAACCCTGGCCTCGTCCAACTTAGAGGCGCTGAACGCAGCGCTGGTCAAGGCCACGGCCGATCGCATCGATGCCGAAAGCCGTACCAACCAGCAGGGTGCAGCCGGTGCCAACGCCGACTCACTGGGCAGCGTGGCCATCGCCAACCTGCGACAGAAGCGGGCCGAGCTGGCCGCCGAATATGCCAAGCTCATGGTACAGTTCGAACCCGGCTATCCGGCTGCTCGGGCGCTGGCGCAACAGGTTGCGACGCTGGATTCCAGCATCGCGCGCGAGGAAGGCCGCACGAGCGGCGGGCGTGCCAATGCCTATCGGGAAGCGGTGCAGCGCGAGGCTTCTTTGCGCGCCCAAGTCGATCGGTTCACCACCCAGGTTGGCCAGCAGCAGAACGACAGCATCCAGTACAACATCTTCCAGCGCGAGGTGGACTCCAACCGCCAGCTCTATGAGGGACTGCTCCAACGTTACAAGGAGATCGGCGTCGCCGGAATCAGCGCGGACAACATTTCGATCGTCGATCCCGCCGACGTACCCAACCGGCCGTCGTCGCCCAATCTGATCCTCAACATCCTGATCGCACTGGTCCTAGGCTCGGCATTGGCCGTCGGCGCAGCGCTGGCGCTCGAGCAAATCGACGAGGGGTTGCGTGATCCCAAGGACGTCAATCGCCTGCTGGGCATTCCCCTGCTCGGCAGCGTGATGGAGGTCGAAGACCATGACGTGTTCACCGCGCTTAACGATCCAAAGTCGCCACTGACCGAGGCGTATCTCTCGATCCGCTCCAACATCGCCTTCTCGACGGATCATGGCGTGCCACGCAGCCTGATGGTGACCAGCACGCGGGCCGCCGAAGGCAAGAGCACCACGGCGTTCGCGGTCGGGGTCATGCTGGGTCGCACTGGCGCCAACGTGCTGGTGATCGATGCCGACATGCGCTCGCCCTCGGTCCACAACATGCTGGGGGTGAGCAATGCAGAAGGGCTGAGCAACGTCCTGGCGGGTGAAGACGACTGGCGCAAACTTATCTTGACCACGTCGTTCAAGGGCGTGAGCGTGCTGACGGCCGGACCGACGCCGCCCAACGCGGGTGAACTGTTGAGCAGCGACCGCATGGGCCGCCTGTTGAACCAGTTGAAGGAAAGTTTCGACAATGTGGTGGTGGACTCTCCGCCGATCTTGGGCCTTGCCGACGCACCGCTCTTGTCGCGCGTGGTCGAAGGATGCGTCTATGTGATCGAGGCCGAAGGGGTCTCGGTCCGTGGTCTGCGCACGTCGCTGGACCGGTTGCGGGCATCGCACGCGCACATCTATGGCGCGGTGCTGACCAAGCTGAAGCAAAAGCATGCCAGCTATGGCTACGGCTATGGCTATGGCACCCGCTATGGCGATACCGCCACCGTCGATAAGCGCCCCTAACGCGATGCGCTGTGGTGACAGTATCGGCTCCGCGGTATGACGCTGCGCCGCGCATGAGGATCGGCGTTTCCGGGGCAGGGGGGTTCGTCGGCCAAGCGCTGCTGCGACGCCTGCAACGCGTCGGTCACGACGTCGTGCCGATCGTGCGGGCCGCCACCGGGATGGCCGGCGAACTGGTGCTGGGCGACCTTGCCGCGGCGGTCCTGCCACCTGTCCTGCCGCCCCTGGACGTCGTGATCCATCTGGCCGCCCGGACGCATGTGGGCAGTAATGCCGCGGATGCGGACGAAGCGTTCCGAGCCGTCAACGTCGACGGTACCCGCGCGATGCTGGCGCTGGCCGAGCGCACTGGGGCACGACGCTTCGTCTTCCTAAGCTCGATCAAGGTAAACGGCGAGCAGACCCGTGGCCGGGCCTTTACCGAACTGGATCCGCCGGCACCCGAAGACGCCTATGGCCGCAGCAAGCTCGAGGCCGAAGAGCTGATCCGCGCGCACGCCGCGTGGCATGGAACCGATTTCGTCGTGTTGCGACCGCCATTGGTCTACGGACCCGGCCAAAAAGGTAATTTGCGGACGCTGGCCGAGGCGGTGGCCCGGGGTATTCCGTTGCCGTTCGGACGCGTCCACAATCGTCGTTCGATGATCCATGTCGACAATCTTGCGGACCTAATCGCCGTTGCCGCAGAGCATCCGCGCGCTGCCAATCGGGTGCTGCTGGCTGGCGATGGCACTATCGTGTCGACTGCCGACCTGATCCGGGTCATGGCGCTGGCCAGCGGCAATCGGGCGCGCCTGCTCCCCGTGCCGACGACGCTCATCTCCGCGCTGGCGGTCATCACCGGGCGCCGCGATCAGGCAGAGCGATTACTTGGCGATCTGGAAATCGACGAAGCCACGACCAGAGAGCTGCTCAACTGGGTCCCGCCGATGCTGCCTGCTAGCGTGTCGGGTGTCGTCGCAGTAGGTTAAAGCCGAGGCCAAGGTTGATTGCCGACATCAGTCGGGGCGGATAGCGATCCCGCTCACGTCGACGCTGGCGTCCTGCCGGCCTTCCTGCCCGATCAGGTCGATCGACAGCATCTGCTGGGTGCAGTTCGCGCCGATCGTGAAGGACACGACCACATCACCCGGGCCGCTTTCGCGCGTCCAGGCCTCGCGACGCTCGCCCGCGGTTATACACTCGAGCCGCCATTGTATGGTTCCCGGCGCCTCGGGACGGCCGGAGGCCGTTCGTGCGGTGAACTGATAGGAGGCAGGGGGCAGGAACAGCGCCTTCTCGGCCATCCGGCCACTGCCATCGCCGTTCGCCTCGATGTGCAGGACCGGTACCGCGCCCTCCAATCCGGCGTCCAGCGACGCTTGTGCGACCGGTGTGGTCAGCATGCGCCAGCCGATTGCACCGTCTGCCCCGGTCCGATCCCGCGCGTCGAGCGCCGGCGATATCAGCCGGCTGCGTGTGTTGCCAGGTACCGCCAGAAAGATACGTTGCGCCGGTCCGTTCCAGCCCCCCACCAAGAGCCGCTCGATCAGGCGCGTGGCGAGTTCGCGGTTGCGTGGGTCGGCCAGCGCGCCAGCATTGTTCATCATCGCGGCGATCCGTTCGGGATGCGTGGACTGCGCGATGGCATAGGCCAGGAACGCTTCCATCCAGAACGGGCGCGCGCGGGCATAGGGGACGAAGGCGGTCCTGACCGCAGGCTCGTCCAGCGCCCCCGTCAGGATGGGGAACAGCAAGTCGGCAGTGCTGTCGGTGGTGCGCAGGGCAATGTCGTAGTGATGCAGCGCGGCCGGTATGTCGTTGGCACGGACGGCCTGTTCGATCAGCCAGATCTGTGAACCACGATCACGGCGCGAGATTTTGGCCGACAGGTCGATCAGTGCGGCGGCCTTGGCGGATTGCCCCCGGGTGTCCGCCGCATAGCCCAGGATACGCAGGGCATAGGCGTTCAGTCCCTGGCGCCGTAGCGACTGCAAAGCCAATGCGCCCGCCGCGGGAGAATTGCGGACGGGGTTGGCGAGGATCTGCTGATCGGCGGTGGTAGCCAGGGCCAGCGCATTGCCCGGATCGACCTTACGCGCGATCTCCGGCGCGCTGCGGGCCAGGACAATCGCGGTCGTTTTCTGGATGGAAAGCGCCACACACGCCAGCGTGACCGCGATCAGCACCAGACGTCGGCGCCGACCGGGCAGGGAGACGACGACGGATGTGCGGGAAGGCTGAGTTGGCATCCCGATGCCGACTAGCAGGCGCATGATCCAATTTCCAGCAAGGCCTTGCGCCTGCGGCGAGCAAGACCATGCGTCTGCGCGAGCAAGGATGACAAGCGCCTGTGCCGGGTTTAGAGAGCGCGCAATGATGCTTTCCCGTACCGCGATCGATCATGGATAAGCAGCGCCGAAGGCTCGTCGGCGGTGCGTCCGGGCTGCTTGGGCTTGGCGCGGTTGCCGTGGCGACGCGGGGCGCCGGCAACAGCGAGGTTGCGGCGCAGGCCGTGGCCGGTGTGCCCGATCCACGCGCGCCGATGGTGTCGGTCGCGGCCTTCGGCGCGCGCGGCGACGGCTCGGCCGACGATGGCAACGCGTTGCGCCGCGCGCTAGCTTGGGTAGGCGAGATCTATGCCGGGACGGGCGGGGCGGCCCCTCGGCTGTACGTGCCTGCCGGCACCTACGCCTACGACCGGTCGCCCAATTTCGCGGTCACCGCGCTGGCGCTCGAGTGCGCCCCTGGGGTCGTATTCCATCACCAGGGCGAGGGGCCGGCGTTTGTCCTCGACGGCGGGGCGACGGGGGGCGGGGCCTATCGGATCCACATTGTGGGCATGCCCACGATCCGCGGCAACGCCAGGTCGGGGATCGGCGTCGACGTGCGTGCCCTGCATCATTCAGTCGTCACCGCCAATGTCCGCGACGTCGCGACAGCGGTGCTTCGGACACGCTGGGCGGTCTCGTCCGAATTTCGCATCCGTTCCACCGGCCTTGGAATCAACGGCAGCAAGCCTGTGCCCGTCGACGGGCTGGTGCTGGAGCCACGCAACCGCAACGAGGCGACCTCCGACTGCCTGTTCCATATGCCGATCATCGAGCAGGTCAGCAACGTCGGCATCCGCCTGGTGGAGGCGGGCAACTGTACCTTCCTGTCTGGCACCAGCGAGGCCAACGGCGTCGGAGGTGTGCATGTTGGCCCGGCCTCGGCGGGCAACACGTTCATCGGGCTCGATCTGGAGTTCAACGGCAAATACGGCATCCTGTGTGAGGGGCTGCGTAACGGCTTCATCGGTATCTACGAGGACAAGCTTTCGACGTTCGCGGGGGCTGGCAACTGGGTGCGCGGGCATCTGTTCAACGAGATCGACAATCGCGGTGACGGCAACGCCTTCGAGACGCTCGGCTATGCTGCGGCGGGCGGGCGTTTCCTCGATACCGGTGCCAACACGCGCAAGATACTTGCGCGCAACCTTACATCAGGTCGGATCGATCCCGATTATTACGGCGGTGCCGGCACAGCCATCGCCAAGCCTTCGGGCGGGGCGGTGCGCGATACGGAAGCGCGCGAGGCAATCGCCGCGCTGACCGCGCGGTTGGAAGCGCTGGGTCTGGTCGGCCGCTTACCGCCGCGCTGACCCGCACGTTCGCGCCGTTCGCTTGCCCCTTACCTGGGCAAGCGCTGGCGAACGGCTGCGGCAACTGCGTCCGCCCAAGCCGTCCAGTTGAGTCGCGCATGCGCATCCGCCAGCGCGGCCTGCGACATCGCCGCGTAGCGCGCTGGATCGGCTATTAGCTGTTCGACGATATCGGCGAATGCGGCAGGGGAAGCGCCGGGTGGAAGCAGCAGTCCGGTCCTGCCATCCAGGACCACGGTAGGCACGCCACCATTGGCATAGGCGATCGACGGCAGCGCAGCATGCGCCGCCTCGGCGAACACGATGCCGTAGCACTCGGCCTGGGTCGGCATGACGAAGAACGACGCCTCGGCGTACAGCTGATCGAGCAGCGCGGCCTCGTCCGGGCGATCCTTGCGGAGCATGCCGTGGATCGTCACGCCATCGGGCACCGGCCCCACCACGTCGGGGCCGACGCCGGCGATGTCGAGTTGCACCGCATGACCGCGTGCGCGCAGCTGTTCGACCATGGCGACGGCGATCCGGCCACCCTTGCGATTCCAGTCCTTGCCGACGAACAGCAGGCGCAGCGCGCCCGTCGGCAGCTGGCGTGGCGGTCGCGGTGCGATATCAGTGTTGGCGCCGAAGGGTATGGCCAGGACGCGGTCCGGATCGGCGTCATAGTCGGCGATCGCCGAGGCTCGCGCCCAGTTCGAACTGTATACGCACAGCAGTGCGCGTTCGATCACCTTGCGGTCGATCCGGTCCGCGGCCCGGCGCACGACGGGGGGCACGGTCAGGAAGTCCCGGCTCAGCTCGAACAATCCGCGTGGGGTCGCGTCGGCACAGCTCACCACCGCGAACTCGTCGATCAGCGATTCCGCCAGTCCGGTCGCCGATACAGCGAACACGACGTCGGGCCGGCTTCGCCGGATCGACGCGGCGACGGGCACCGCCGCGATGCGGTTGAACAGCGACGAGCGGGAATGGTCGAAACGCCGGCCGGTCGCGATCTTCAGCGCGCGACCGATCGCGTGATAGCCGCGTGGCCAAGGTCGACGAACCGCCAGCGCCACGTCGAAATGGCGTTCCAGCGCATGCAGGATGTGGAAGGGGGTGCCCGACCAGGTATCGACAGATGTGATGTCGCCATCACACACGAAAGCAGCGCGCAGGCGTGCGCCGGTCGGGACAGTCATCATTTTATGGTGCTCCACGCCAACCTCCTCAGACGAACGGTCGCGCCGCGGCATCGCCGCGACCTTTACCGGTCGCTGTGGCGACGAGCAGCGCAAGGTCGCGTCGCAGCGACCAGGGCGCCAGATAGGTGGCGTCCAGTTCGGCAAGCGCGATGGGTGTCGACATGTCCACCCCGGCGACCTGAGCCGGACCAGTAATCCCCGGCCGCAACGCAAACACGCCACGTCGTTCGCGCTCTTTGATCAGTTCCTGCTGCACCAGCAGGCAGGGGCGCGGGCCAACCAGACTCATGCTGCCGGTCAACACATTGAGTAGCTGGGGCAGTTCATCGAGTTTCAGCCGCCGCAGCCAGCGACCACTAGTAGTGATCTGCGCGGCGCCGACCTCGTGTGAGGCCAAGTGGCAGGTATCGGCACGCATGGTGCGCAGCTTGACCAGTCGGAAGGGGCGCTGATCCCGGCCGACGCGGTGCTGCACGAACAGCGGCGTGGCGCGCGTATCGAAATAGACGATCGGCAACACCAGCAGGCACAGCAGCCCCGATGGCACGAGCAACGCGAGGCACAAGAAGAGGTCGAGGGATCGTTTCACGGACGAGATCCTGCAGGAAAGAGACGCACTGATATAGGCCGCCAAGGCAATGCGGGCCTGATCAGCACGCGGTATGATGGCCGTCAACCGTAGGCGACGCCTCTTGCGTTCCGGTGGCCGGGACAATACGGCAGCTTAAGTACTGCGGACGATGGGTCCGCGGGCTTTTTTTGCAGAGATAACTGTGCTGCGGACCACCGTAAAATCCGCCTTGAAGCGCCTGGGTGTGGACATCAAGCGGCTGTCGCCCTCCAGCAATTTTGGGCTCCAGATCGCGCGCATCGTTGTTGATAACGGTTATGATCTGGTCTTCGACATCGGCGCAAACTGCGGCCAGTTTGCAGCCGAGCTGCGCGAATATGGCTATCGCGGAACAATCGTTTCGGTCGAGCCCCTGACTGCTGCCTATGCGCGGCTGGTTGAGGCGGCCGCAGGTGACCCTGCATGGCAGGTCGCGCCGCGCGGCGCGTTGGGTGCCGCAGCGGGGTCCACCACCATTAATATTTCCGGCACCCATGCCTCCAGCTCGCTGTTGGCGATGAACAGCGCGCACGAACGAGCCGCGCCGGGATCTGGGCGGGTGGGCACTGAACAGGTCGACATCTCGACGCTGGACGTGCTTTCCCCACAATATGTCACTGCGGACGAAAAGGTATTTCTTAAGATCGATACGCAGGGCTTTGAGCTTGAGGTCCTGAAAGGCGCACTAGCGACACTGCCGCGCATCAAGGGCATGCTGCTCGAACTGTCATTGGTCGAGCTGTATGACGATCAACCGTTGTGGACCGAGGTAATCGCTTGGCTGAAAGACAAGGGGTTTGAGCTGAACGCCATAAACCAGGGCTTTATCGACCCGGTCAGTTTCCGAACGCTGCAGGTCGACGGCGTGTTTACCCGCAAGTGACGACCTTGGTCGCAGCGGGGTCTGCCCCAGAGGCGCTGTATCGCGTTCCAGCCCAGTCTAATCGGACCGCATTGACTCGGTTCAGACCAGCCTTCTTTCCGAATAGTGGCCAGCACTATTTGATGCTTCTCATCATCATGTTGTTTCCGTTTCAAATTTTCGGATTGAACGTCGGCACTACCAAATTTGACTTAGCGAACATTGCATTTGCTGCATTCGCTGCTTGGGTCCTGCTCAGCGTCCCACGCTTGGGCCAATCGAGCAGGTTCAAGCTGTTCTTCGGAATCTATCTGACGGTTGAGATCATCATGTTTTTTGCCGGGCCGGCTCCTCCGGCTCGCTTTGGTTCGGCGTTTCTGTGGGTGACCAGCGTAGTTGTCCTGTTCGGGCTGCGCGACCACATACCGATTAACGCACGTGCAGCCTTCTGGCTGACGCTTACCTGCGTGGCGCTGGTCGCGATGTCGCTGCTCTTCGGATCCCTGATCCTAGGCGAGGATCGTCCCGCAGGTCTGATGGCCGAACCCAGTCCGGCGGGCTTGGCTCTGTTGGGTGCAAGCGCCGGTTTGCTGATCTCGGTGCGCTGGGCGCCTAACCGACCGGCAGCCATGCTGTCGATTGGCGGGGCGGCAATCCTATTCGTCGTGTCGTTCCTCACCAAGACGACGCATATCCTGTCGTTCGCTGCTGCGCTGGTGTCGCTAGGGGTATTGTCGCGCTCGTTCAGTGTACGCACCGCGATCCTAAGCGTCGTGGCGCTCGGCGTCCTCTACTGGCTGTTCACCTACGACCCCCATTATCAAAGCCGGGTCAACGTCAGCGCGGCCTCGTCCAACCTTTCGTTATTGTCCTGGTTGCAGGGATACGATCAGATGGTAGCGTCGCTGCATCGCTATCCAGTGCTTGGCGCCGGACTGGGTGGAACTGGACAGTTCGAATTTTTCTCCGGCTATTCGGTTGATCTGTTCCGGGCTGGAATTGGCGACCTCAACCGGCAAGACGCGTTTTGCGGCCTGTTCCGTCTCACTATCGAGTTAGGGCCGGTATTGATGGCAGTCGTGCTGTACGCGATCAGCCTGCGGTTGCGTCAGCTGTGGCGATCGACGGGGGAAGGACTGCTTCCCGTAGGATTAGAATCGCAGGCGCAGATATTCCTGTTCACGTTCGGATTCACCCTAGTGATCGGCTTCATGCTCAAGGAGCCTACCTATTCACGATCGCATATCGTGCTCGGAGCGCTGCTGTTTACCGTGATCCCGTTACGGGCAGTCGTCGACGTACCGCGTCGCATGGCGCTGCAGCTGCGTCCGACCGGACTCTGAACGGACCAAGCATCGCATGATCAGCGTTTCCATTGTCAGCCACGGGCATGGCGCGCTGGTTGCGACCCTGCTCCAGGACCTAGTCCGCGTGGCGCGCGACAGCCCGCTCGAGGTGATCCTGACCAACAACGTGCCCGAAGGCCGGATCGCGGATTTGCCCGCGGGGCTGGACGGGCATATTATCGACAATCCCGCGCCGCTCGGCTTCGGACACAACCACAATCAGGCTTTGGCGCTGGCCTGCGGCACGCATGTGTGCGTGATGAACCCGGACATCCGCCTGCTGGACAACCCGTTCCCGGCCTTGGAGCGGGAAAGCGACGGGGCCGAGGTCGGCCTGGTCGCACCCGCGATCCTGTCGGCCGCGCACAGGGTCGAGGACAATGCCCGCCGCTTCCCCACCCCCTGGTCGCTGCTGCGCCGTCGTACAGGCGGTGATGACGGGCGCTATCGCTACGTGCAGGGCGATGCGGCGATGGCGGTGGACTGGGTCGCAGGCATGTTCATGCTGGCCCGCACCGAGGCGTTCCGCGCGATCGGCGGGTTCGACCAGCGTTATTTTCTCTACTGCGAGGACGTCGACCTGTGCGCGCGGATGTGGCGGGCGGGCCGGTCGGTGATGCTGTGCCCGCAGGTCGCCGCGATCCACGACGCGCGCCGCGACAGCCATCGCCGGCTGAAATTCCTGCGCTGGCACGCCGCCAGCTATCTGCGCTATTTCGCCACCCACTGGCTGCGTCCGGCTCGCGCGACATGACCTTGCTGCGTCGCAGGATGACCGCGTTGCGCCGGTTCAGTGGTCAGGGACGGCAAGGGTTCTGGGCGATCGCCGAATATGCCGCCTATCCGGCGATGATGTTCATCGCCACGCCGCTGTATCTCAAGCTCTTGGGATCGGCGCAGTACGGACAATGGCTGCTGCTGCTGACCTTCAACGGTTTTGGCGGCGTGGCCGGGTTCGGCATGGGCACGGTGGTGGTGCGCGACGTCGCCGAGCAGCGCGCCCGCGGCGATATGTTGGGTGCGATCGCGACCGTCCGCAACGCGCTGGCGTTGACGCTGATATCGACGTCGGTCCTGTGCCTTGCCATCGTCGCCACGGGATTGACGGTTGGTCCGGCGCTGCTGGCGCGGATGGGATCGCCGGGCACGATCACCATGCTGTTCCTGGGCGCGGCAGGATTGATCGCGCTCGAACAGATCGACAACGTCTTCGCAGGGGCGCTGCGCGGCCTAGAGCGGTTCGACTGGTCGGCGCGCGTGGAAATCGGAAGCAAGCTGGTCACGATCGCCGGCGCAATCGCGGCGGCATGGCTCTATCGTCGGCTCGGCGCGGTCATCCTGGCCACCTTGGCGCTGACTGCCCTTCGGGCGCTGGTCAAGGCCACCGTGTCGGCGCGGCTGCTGGCCTCGGCTCCATTGCTGCCGGCCTGGGACGGCCGGCGGATCCGCGGCATGCTGTCGTTCGGGCTGTGGACGTGGGCGCAGGTCATCGGTGCGATGCTGCTAGGCACGGTCGACCGGTTCCTGGTCGGAGGCATGCTGGGTCCCAGCGCGTTGACGCGATACAGCGTGTGCTTGCAGCTCGCCCAGCAGGTGCATGCGATACCGGCCGCGGCTGCTCAGATCCTGCTACCCCGGATCAGCCGGGGGGAGGGAAACATCGCGTCGATTGTCGGGCGCGCCTTCCTGGCGATTGGGCTGCTGGCAACCGCGATCGCGCTGCCGCTGATGATCTTCGGCTACGATATCCTGTGTTTGTGGGTGGGCGAGGCGATCGCCGACGGAAGCACGTCGATCCTGCGCGTCGCCACGTTCGCCTATGCGTGCCTGGCATTCAGCAGCGTTGCCTATTTCGTGATGCTTGGATTGGGCAGGGCCAAGCTGGTCGCCCAGCTCAGCCTGGCGGGCGGGCTGGCCTCTCTGGTAGCGACATGGGGATTGATCCGGTATCTGGACCTGACCGGTGCGGCGCTCAGCCGGGTCGTCTACGCGCTGATCTCTAGCGTGATTATCGTCGAGCTGATCCGGCAATTGCGCAAAGGCAGGGCCGTCCCGCTCGGCAGCGGTCGCGGCATCACGTGACCGGACGATCGCACTGGGCGAGGCCGCATCCGGACCAGCCTACGCGGGATTAGAACCGAGACACGCGCCCCGGTCACGGTCGGCAAGGCTACGACGCGAACGCCGCCCGCATGTCGCGGCGGATCGCATAGAAGTTCTGGCCGGTGAACTTCTCCTTCATGATGTCGAAGGAGAAGGGAATCAGCCGGTTGGGATAGACGGTATAGACGTCGTAGCCGAACCGATCGAACCACTGCACGAACGTCTGCATCGTGTGGCCCGACAACAGGTGGCTGGGGCCATGCTCGAACTGCACGGTCTTGATCGCGCCGCGCCGGAAGGCCGCCTCGAAACCGTCGAGCACCGCGATCTCCATCCCCTCGACGTCGATCTTCAACAGCGCGACGTCGCCGATGCCCGTGTCCTGGATATAGTCGTCGCCGCGCATGACCGCGCAGGTCACGACGACCTGGTCCTGCCGATCCTCGATCAGCGGATAGGCGCTCGAGATCGTGCTGCTGGAGGGCGAGTAATGGACTTCTATAGTCCCCGCGGCGTTGCTCAGCCCTTTGTTGACAGGAAAAACGTTGGCATGACCGGCGACGTTGCGCGCTAGCGCCACATAGATCGGCGGAACGACCTCGAAGCTGTGCAGCGACCGGTCGCCCAGATACGGGATCACCGCCGTCGCCCACTGGCCGGCATTGGCCCCGACATCGAGCACGTCGCCCTCGATCCGCGTCAGTACGTCGCGGATCGCGCGAAGCTCGCCATTGATGCCGATGTCCCAGTTGGCGACGTTGTCATAGGCATTGAGATACTGCTCGGACAGGCGTGCCAAGCGGTCCGCGACAAAGCTGCCATGGCGCGAAGCGATGAAACTGCGCATTCTAGCCTTCATGGACACAGGTTTTCATCACTCCACTGACGTACTGGGTTGCTCCCTATCATCAAATCCCGGCATGGCCAGTAGCGTAAAGCGGCACCGGCGTCAGTCGATCCGGGTGCGTCGTCAGGAACGCAGAAGCTGGGCCCAGAGATCGGTCCAGCCATCCGCGAAGGGCGGCGCCGGACGCTCCGCCACGACTGTCCCCCAAGGCGCCACGCCGCGCGCTGCGGCCGCGATCGCATCGCGCCATTGCAGCGGCTGGTCGGACGGCAGAAAGAGCGCGGCCGGGTACGAGCCCACCGTCTCGCGCGCATAGGGTTCGTCGGCGACAATCATCGGCCGGTCGAACTGCTTGGCCTCAGTGATTGGCAGGCCCCAGGTTTCAAGCCGCGATGGGAACAGCAACGCGTCGCAGCGGGCATAGTGGTCCGCCATCGCAACGCGCGACTGACGACCGACGAACCGGATGCCGGGTACGTCGCGATAGCGGTTGAGGATAAAGCGGGCGTAACGGTTCTCGGTGCCGTCGATTGTCACCACCAGCTCGGGCCGGCGCGGCAGCCCGGCAGGTAGCGCCTGCATCGCCGCGCACAGAAGCTCGACGTTCTTGAAGCCGCGCGGCACCGTGGGATAGAATAGCGACAAGACCCCGGCGTCGCGCTCGATCGGCGCGGGCGGGGGAAGATCGATGACGTCCGGATGCGCGACGATCACGCGCGCAACGCCGAAGCGGTGGATAAATTTCGTGCGCAGCCATTGCTGCTGGACGACCACCGCGGCGTTGGCCCGGATGTTGAAGCGGTAGAAGAAGCGATAGGCCAGCCGGAAGGCGAGTAGCGTCGGGTCGAGCCGGATGTCCTGCACCGTGGGGCGGAAGAAAGGCACCGGGTTGTGGCAATAAACCGCCTGGCGCACCCCATCGACCAGCCGCGGACTAACGTCGTGAAGCGAAAGCCAGAAATCGGGCGCGAGGTCGCGCGAGAGCGCATGGAAGCCCCAATATTCGAGCGCGATCCGGCGCCGCCACGAGGACTTGGCCTTGGGAAACGCGATGAGACGAATACCCGGCGTGTCGATCAGCGCGACGTCGTGGACCAATGCGACGATCTCGGTATCAGGTGGTAGGCTGGCGCGCGCTGCGGCCAGACAGTCGCGCAGCACGGTTAGCGGTCCGCCTTCGGAAAAATTCACAGCCGACACCACGATGCGCATCAGCGGGGGATCCGTTCCCAGCGCCCGGTCGCGGGGTCGAACAGTCGCACGACGCGCGCCGGCACCCCTACCACCACTGCCCCGGCGGGCACGTCGCGAGTAACCACCGCGCCCCCCCCGACGATTGCGCCATCGCCGATTGTGACGCCGGGCAGGATCAGCGCACCCTCGCCGATCCAGACGCGCGCGCCGATCCGCACCGGAGCGACCGCTAACGGGCGCCATGCGGGAGGAATATCGGGTCCGTTATGCGCGACGGGTCCGTCGAGGTCGCCGTGGTTATGGTCGCTGATGAATACCCGGCTGGCGATCAGCGTACCGTCGCCGATCGATACCGCGTGGACCGCGGCGATGTGGACATGGTCGTTGATCTCGACATCGTCGCCGATCCGGACCAGCGGCCCGTCCCCGCCCCCGAAGGCGTCGATCCGAAGGCCCACACCGACGGTGAGCCGCCGGCCGAGCGCGATACGGCGCCGACCGCGCAGCCGCACCGGACGTCGTACGATGCGCGCGCCCGGGAAAAGCAGACGGGTCGACACAAGATCGACGGCAAGCCGGACCATGCCAAGCCAGCCATAGGTGGCGAGCATACCGGTCCGCAGCGATGCCACCGGCACCGTTTCAGGTTCGACCAAGGTCATGAGAGCAG